>Ga0210401_10006288_pt1 | contig 12098 bp, 10 predicted proteins | sample IncBWH32MmetaG_FD_150866 | JGI IMG/M metagenome (GOLD analysis project Ga0210401, IMG submission 150866) | Forest soil microbial communities from Barre Woods Harvard Forest LTER site, Petersham, Massachusetts, United States - Inc-BW-H-32-M | ecosystem: Environmental > Terrestrial > Soil >... | reverse complement strand
ATGCATACAATGGTCTGGCCCTCGCGCTAACCGGGGGAGCGCCGATCTCCGGACTGCCGGCATCGTTCGGTTTACTTGGTCAAAGTGAGATTCTAACCATCCCGTTGCATACTTTGGTTTTAGTAGCGCCCATTTTTCTGCTGCTACTGTTTACACTGAATCAGACCCCGTTAGGGCGATGGATTTACGCCGTGGGTAGCAATGAAAAAACGGCTCGTTTGATCGGTCTTCCGGTCGACCGGATCCGGCTAGGCGTTTATATCTTAAGCGGTGTGCTCGGGGCGTTAGCCGGCCTGGTAGGGGATTCCTGGCTGCTAAGCGCTCGTCCTAATATCGGCGATAATCTTGAGCTACTATCACTTACGGCTGCGCTCTTAGGAGGAACCAGCATCTTTGGTGGTTCCGGTGGGATAAGCGGCTCACTGGTAGCAGTTCTCTTTTTCACGTCGCTGCAAGTTGGGCTCCAAATGTTGAACATTAACAGTATTTGGCAGCTTGGGTTAGTGGGGATCTTTCTAATTGGTAGTGTGCTCCTGGATAGGCTGATTCGAACTGCACAAACAAAATGAATAACGAAAACGAAAAACGGATCATCGATGCGGTTGAGCAGAATCGGGAACGGATTGCAGAAACCCTGCAACAGCTGATTCGTTTCGAAAGTGTCGTGATGGCCGACCCGACCAAAGCTGGTCCCGGCGAACGCGAGTGTCAGAAGTACTTAGAAAACAGATTGCAACGCTCCGGCTTTAAGACCGATCTTTGGGAACCCGACGCCAACGCGCTGTTGGAAAAGTATCGCGGTAAACCTGGCGCCCAACTAGGACGTAATTTTAAGGGCCGTCCCAATTTAGCCGGAGTTTTGCCCGGTTCTGGCAAAGGTCGATCAATGCTGTTGACCGGCCACATCGATGTGGTCCCACCTGGTGAACGGAGTCACTGGCGCTACGAACCGTTTGCCGGAGTCAGAGATGGCGAGATGATTCATGGACGGGGCGCCGTGGACATGAAAGGAGGAGTCGCGTCGATGTTAGTAGCAGCCGAACTTTTAAGGGAATTGCAGGTACCGCTGTCCGGTGACCTGGTGTTCGCCACGGTAGTCGACGAGGAGATCGGCGGGATGGGGACACTGGGATTGGCTGATCGCGGTTACCACGCTGACGCCGGCATATTAACTGAGCCGACCTCCAACCGCATATCGCCGCTTTGTCACGGGATTCTCTGGGGTAAGATCGTGATCGATGGGATTGGCGGGCATGCCGAGCTAAAGCCCCGCCATTGGGATGCCGGAGGACCGGTGGATGCAATCAAATTGATGCAATTCCTCTTAGAAGGGATCGACGTATTAAATGAACGTTGGCACTCGGATCCAAAAAAGAATCATCCGCTGATGGAGTTATCTAACCAGATTATCGTGACGCAAGTGCGCGGTGGTGAACATCCCAGCTCGATGGCCGGGCGGGCGGAGATTATCATCGACGTCCAATATCTACCTTCGGAGAAAGATGTAGAGGGGGTAGGAGGAGCAGTGAAACGGGAGGTTGAAGCCCACATTGCGACCTTGGCCAAGGTCGATCCGTGGTTATCGAAACATCCACCCCGAGTCGAATGGATCCTGGACGCTGATTGTGCGGAAGTAAAACCGGATCATCCAATCATAAACACGTTTGCTGAAGCATGTGCTACTGCGGGGCATGCGTTTCAGCTTTGGGGTATGGGAGCCCACACGGACATGGGTATCCCAACGGATCTTGCACAGACACCGACGGTTAATTTCGGACCGGGCGACCCGAGTCAAGCACATCAACCGAATGAGCAGGTATCGATCGCTGATCTGGTTACCTGTACCAAGGTGATTGCGTTAACGGTGGCCGGTTGGTGCGGGTAGGAGGTTGTTATAAGTTATAAGTTATAAGTTATAAGTTATAAGTTTTATGTTATTGGGCCGCGGTCGATGGCCCACGGGTTACTCTTTTTATGGAAATCAAAGTATTATTAGTTGGTGAAAGTTGGGTCAGTAGTTCGACTCATCTGAAAGGGTTCGATTTTTTCGTATCCGCTCACTACGCGACCGGCGGTGATTTCTTAATTGGTGCGCTCAGTTCGGGTGGTATTGAAGTAGTCCACCAGCCGAGTCATGAGGCGGCCCGAGCTTTTCCATTGGAGCTAGGCAAGCTGGAGCAGTACGACGTTATTATCCTTAGTGATATTGGCGCGAATACACTTTTACTACCGCCAGAAGTTTTCTTGGAAGGCAAACGCGTCCCGAATCGCCTGGAGCTGATCAAAGAATATGTGCGAAATGGGGGCGGACTAATTATGGCGGGCGGTTACCTGAGTTTTCAGGGCATCTACGGTTCGGCGCGTTATCATCGGACACCAATTGAAGAGGTGTTGCCAGTTACCCTGCTCGCTGTCGATGATCGGGTAGAGAAACCGGAAGGAATAGATCCCCGCGTCACAAGATCAGAACATCCGATCCTGCAAGGGATTGAAGGGGATTGGCCGTATCTGCTCGGGTTCAACGAGGTTATACCAAAGGAAAAAGGAGAGGTTCTGGTAACGGTCGGCGAAAATCCGCTTTTGGTAACTGGGTCGTTTGGAAAGGGACGATCGGTAGCCTGGACCTCCGATGTCGGTCCTCACTGGTGCCCAAAGCAATTCGTTGAGTGGCCGGGATATACGCAGCTATGGCGACAGGTCGTCAAATGGGCGGCGGGCGACGGAAGGTGAGAAGTGATTGGTGGTTCCGTTGAATGTGGCATTCGCGAATAGCGAGCCGCGGATTGGGTTGGCCTGCCGACCATCGAACCGAGGCGCGAGCCAACGCTAGTCCTGGTTCATCTCTTGCCGGTCCGAGGACCCTGGAACCGTAGCGCTCTGCTGAGGAAGCTCCACTCTTCCTTCTCCTAGCGGGAACTGCATGCGGAAAACGGCAGCCAACATAGCTACGGAGTTGTCACTCCAAAGTCCGCCGTGACCCCAAATGATATCCTTTGGCACCCTGACAATCCAGAAGGGTTGTCGGGCATTACCCGAATAAACGAATTGCCAGCGTCGCCAAAGTTCTTTGCCGGTAGATGGCCTCAGCTCATCGGGATTGTAGTAACCGTTGCGGCAGAAACGGTCTTCGTGGCCGTCGTTACGCTCACTGGTGTAAAAGATCTTGTCTTTGATGTTTTCCCTAATATTGGCTTCGAACGCCCTATTCTCCTTTGCCTTTAGGCCGGCTGGCGCAGTCGTTTCTCCAAGAGGCACAACGTGGAAATTAACTAGATATGGGTTGTTGCCGGGCGTCCGAGTATCGAACTCCTTTTCCGATACTTTGACCCCGTGGTGACCGGGCACCGAGACCTTGTCCCAGTGAAATCGAAGATTGAGGGTGTTGTAAAACGTCGTACCGATGGGGAAGTAGGCGCCGGTCGCCTCATCGTTTTCTGATTGCAAGATGGTCAGGAAGGGATGGTTCTCCTCTATGACCGTACCGCTTTCTAGAGAGGTTCGAGCGACATAGGCATGCCGTTTTTCGTCATATTTATAAAGGTAGTTCAGCTCCGACATCAATTGCCTAGCCCCGATAGAACTATCCGCTGAATTGAATACCACCGCCATGTCCCATGGGCTGGAATTGCGAACACCGTTGCTGCTCGCATCGAGAATGGAGTGAGAAATGGTATTCCCTAGTACCAGTCCGCCAAAGGAATGGCCTAGGAGCACACAATGGTGATATTTCTTAGCTGGCGAGCGAGCAGATAAGGCGATCTCGCTGATGGCGGCTAAACAGCTGTTTTGTGAAGCCACAGTTTGACCGGTAGCTTTGCGGCTCCAGAACGTGAGTAAATTCAGCCCGGGCACAGTCAGGTCTTTTCCCCGCCAGGCGATATAGACGCCGATCACGTTAATCTTTCGGCCCGTCATCTCGGGAAAACCCGATACCGTATCGATGAAATGTTCGAACCGACAAACATCGCCGGAAACCGCGTTGTTTTGCCAGCCGTGGATGTAAACGAAGAGCAGGGGACGTTCCGCTTTATCGATGACTTTGAGAGCAGCAGCTAATTGCGATGGATCCAACATCGAGCCTTGATCCCCAAATTCGATTGTTGCCAGTTTGTAGCGACCGTCTTTAGGTCCTCTTACTGAGTTGAAAGGTTCACCCGATGTATTCGCGTGATAGGGACCATAAGCGGCGCAGCCCGTGACGAAGATCGCAAAGACGACTGTCGCGATGAGTAGACACGCCGAACAAAGAATCCTCGACGACCCGCTCCGATGCCAGCGGCTACGCACCGCCGAAATCAAATTGGCTAAAACAGGTATTCCTAGACTGCGCCTTGCACTAGATGGGTTTATCATTTCCTTTGGATCGAATTCTGGGGCTCCGAAATACGTTCGGCGCTCGCTGCACATGGGCGAAGGGTGTGATTCGGCCCCTAAAGTCCGAAGAACCCTCCGAAAATTACCAGTGGTACGCCGAAGCGTTTCGAAACGGATTATAAAGGCCACGACTATTCCGGTTCGGGGCGTACACAAAGCCGTAGAGATCTTTCTTGATATCGACTGGCTCAAGGATCATTCCCCGATCACGGACCGCCTTGGTGTATTCGATCAGAACTCTGGCGGTACCATTGATGCCCCACATCCGAAAACCGGTTCCAAGAAATCCGCCGTTAGGGTAAAGTTCTTCCAACCCTGCCATTGCATGGAAACAATTAATCGCGATTCGATCCTTTCGGGTAAGGCGGTCGTCGGCCCGATAACGAATAGTTCCTCCGTCGAGCAATAGCTTCCGTTTTACGCCAAGATCAAACGCCACTTTCCGGATCTCGTAGGGTCCCCACATCCCCACGGCATTTTTGAAACCGGCGCCAAGCTTCAGGGTTTCGGCCAGCGAGAAGTTTTTCCCGTTGACGATGGGACATTGGTTCAGGCTCGGAAAAATGCGGCTGCCGAAGCCATCGAAAACGCACAGATTCGGATTAGTATCGAAATCGTGAGGCATCCAGCTGATGTTAAATGCTTCGAAATTCCACCGCCTGTATTTCCCGTGTTTGAATCCCGCTGTGAGAAGGGGCTGCTTGTCGTCGGCGAACACGCGTATCACTGTGATGAACGAGTGCGAAATTTTCGGGTTGAGCCTGCTGTCTTGGTAAGCAAAAGGAATAATGAAATAGCGGTCCTTTTTGTTCTCGCCATTTCCCAAGCGTGCGGAGACCTTCGCCTTGATGCGGTTAACGATCTGGTCGTACAACGGCACGTCATAGCTCGAGAAATCGACATCGGGTTTTAGCCATCCTCCGTGAACCGGAAGAGAGGGGCTGAAAAGCAAAACGCAGGCCGCGACCCAACTCGCAAGAGGTGTGAATCGCCGGCTGGTTTTCCGCTGCAGTCCGCGGCCGCAGCGAAGGAACTCCTCGCCCGCCTTATTCGTGAGATCTTTGGTGAGCCAGGCGCCGCTCGGTGCCTTCTCTTTGGTCTTATTGATATGGTGCATTACCGCAAAATTCCGCGCAGTGTATCGCGTCGAGCCTGGAAAGGCTATAGCACTTTAGTTCAACGTGACTTGCAAAAAAAAGAGCCGGCCGGCGGTCGCTCGGTAATCAGGGGATTCGGGACTGGCCCAATACGCCCGTGTCCACGGCGACACCGTATTGAAATGGAAGAATGAGAAGCGCCGGGAGCGATGAGCGGGTGAGATAGAGACATTGAATGGGGGGATTTTTTCGAGAACTATCACACGGTATAACCCGGTGCAACGATCCCCAGTCCGAAGCGCAAGATCTGCGACTATCGGAACCCGCCGCGTGACAGCGCAGGGACTTACCCCTCGCGAAGCGGTGGCTACCGCGCCATCGCCATGGCGCGGTCTCAGTCCCAAACAAGCTATTGAACCGGAATCGAGGACGAGGACGACGACGAGTACGATTACGATGTGTCCCCCTGCACCTTCGAACTCCTAGATTCTAGCTACTAGCTCCTGGCGATGCTAGCGCCCCGCGCAGGCGGCTTCGAAGCGACGGTTCATCTCCTCAAAGGAGACGTCCTCGATGTGAGTCGCTAATCCCCAGCTATGCCCGAAGGGATCGGTCAGTGTGCCATAGCGGTCGCCCCAGGGTTGATCCGCCAAAGGCATTCCGACTTCGGCGCCGGCTTTGACCGCCTGATTGTAGAGGGCGTCTACGTCGGCTACGTAGAGATGGATCCGGACCGGAGTGCCACCGATGCTCTTCGGGCCGAGAGCACCCATCTGCGGGACTTCATCGTAGATGAAGAGGATGGAATCGCCGATTTTGACAGCAGAATGGATAAGCATGGCGCCATCCGGTGATGGGATCCGGCAAAGCTCTTCGGCATTAAAGGCCTTCTTATAAAACTCGATGGCTTGAGCCGCCCCCTTCACGCAGAGGTGGGGAGTAACCGTGTGGGAGCCTTCTGGGATCGGGTTAACTTTAGTCGTCATTTTTATTCTTGGGTATTGGGTTGTCGGTTGGAGAACCCGGTTTGGGTTTCCTATGAGCCGACGAATGGATCCCGGGGATTTGGACAACGGACGAAAAAAAACTCACGCCAAGCCGCAAAGGCGCAAAGAAAAGACGAACCGCCGCCAAATCTACCAATCAAGGATGGCGTTGTCGGCCGCACGGATCGTCAGTGAATGCATTACTTCCTGCTGAAACGGATGCTCTTTCGCGCGTGCTTCGTCCACTTGTTGTGAAATTTTATCTTCGGCTCCGCGTCCTTGCGTCGGATTCCCTCTGTTTGGTTACCGCTCCACCGCGCTGTGGTGATCCGGGAACGTAATCGTTCCTTGAGGCTCGGTGAGCCTCTGACTAGAATATCGCATCTATGATCCCCCTCAGATTCCCGCGATCGTCTGGTCCCGTGCTTAGGGTCGGCGCACTGGCACTTTTGTCTATGCTTGCAGGGTCCGCGGCAGCCGCGGATGCGCTCAACATCGTGTTCACCTGTCACTCGGCGACAACCAACTCGTTCTGGCAGGCGGTTAAGCTCGGCTTCGACGACGCCTGCACCAAAGTGGGAGCGAAAGGGCAGTTCATCTTCGTGCAGACGGAAGGTTCGATCGAACAGCAAGTCGCCAATATGCAGGCAGCCGTCGCCCGGAAACCGGACGCATTGATTACTTCGCTCGTGGACAATAACGCGTTTGTGGGAGTGCTTAAGGACGCCAAGGCGAAGGGCATCACGATCATCTCCTCTAACGTCGATGCCACCGCCGGTCCCGAGCTCGAACTCAGGGAGGCTTTCATCGGGCAGAATTTCATTCCGGCCGGAACGACCCTGGGTAAGCGTCTTTCGGCGCTCTTCCCGAAAGAAGGAGCGATCCACGTCTTGGTCGGGGTGAGCGCACCCGGTCAGAACTGGGCGGAGCAGCGAGCTCAAGGCGTGATGAACGGACTAGAGGCGTTCAAAAAGGCGAACCCGGATCGGCAGGTGACCATTGATAAGCTCGATTCGGGCACGGATCTCGCAACCGTCTCCGACCGGGTCGGAGCGTATCTCAATGCACATCCCGATACGACCGCTTACTTCGATATGGGATTCTGGCACGCTGGGGTAGCCAAGGTTCTCAAGGATCGCAATATCGCGCCAGGCAAGGTGCTCTTGGGCGGCTTCGATCTGGTACCGCAAGTGCTTGAAATGATGAAAGCCGGATATATTCAGGTCGAGATCGACCAGCAACCTTACGAACAGGGCTTTATGCCAGTAATGGAGGCCTACCTGAAAAAGAACATCGGCTTGGCGCCAGCCGATATTGATACCGGTGAAGCAGTGATCACTCCCGACCAGGTCGACTCGATAATGGCGCTTTCTAAGCAAGGGAAGCGCTGAGTCTACCAATCACAGATTTCCTCCGGTTAATTTCATCCGCGTGATTCGTGGATCATTTCATCGGCGGAATTTGCGTTAGATGTTGGGAACGAACTGTGAGGAAGCTCTTCAGGATCTATCTCGAGAAACCGGAGTTAGCCGGCGTTGCGCTGCTGATCGTCTTGACGGTGGTGTTCGAGGCCCGCTCCAACGGTGTATTCCTTTCAGCCGAAAATCTGCGCGGCATGTTGGGCTTGCTGCCCGAAGTTGGTCTGGTCTCCATCGGCGTCACCATTCTGATGATCTGCGGAGAATTCGATTTGTCCGTGGGTTCAATGTTTGCCCTGATGCCGGTGTGCATTGCGCTGATGACAAACGCGGGTGTCCCGTTTATCCCGGCCATGCTGCTTGGGCTGGCCATTGCGGCTGCGGTGGGTTTTGCCAACGGTTTCATTACCTTGACGTTTAATATTCCGAGCTTCATCACGACACTGGGGATGCTTTTCATCGTACGCTCGTTGGCCGTCGTTCTGACCGGCGGATTCCCTCCCTTGCTCTCTAGTGATCTGCCGACTGGTGTCTTCACGCAATTTGTCGGTCCGGGTGGAATGATTCGGGGCTCGTTTATCTGGTTTACCATCATCGCACTGATTGCCGCAGCGATGCTCGGCGGCTCGAACTTCGGCAATTGGATTCGGGCAACTGGAGGCTTCTTTGATGCAGCTGCAGCAATGGGGGTCCCGGTGAGGCGGGTGAAGATGACCTGCTTCGTCTTGTGCGCCATGCTGGCGGGTTTCGGAGGGACGATCGAAGTCTTTCGGCTAGGGGCGCCCCTTCCTTCGATCGGCGAGGGACTGGAGCTGCAGGCCGTGGCTGCGGCGGTCATTGGTGGTACAGCTTTAATGGGCGGCGTGGGCACTGTGTTCGGCGCCATCGTCGGAGCGCTGCTCATTCGGGTTATCGACAACGGGCTGGTGTTATCCCAGGTCGACGCAAACTGGTTTAAATGCGCCGTTGGCGGGCTGACAATATTTGCGGTCGTGGCAAATTCGTGGCTGCGACGGACCGCCCGCCGCATTAGGGTGGAAGCCTGAGATGACTACCCCCCTGATCTCGGTGCGTAACCTGCACAAATGGTACGCAGGCGTTCACGCGCTCAAGGGGGTGGATTTTGATGTCCGGCCGGGTGAAGTGTGCGGTCTGGTCGGAGACAATGGCGCCGGCAAATCGACGCTGATAAAGATTCTATCTGGCGTCCAGCGCCCGAACCGAGGCGAAATCAGAATCGATGGCCGCCCGGTCGAAATCACTTCACCGAAGTCGGCGATGAAGCTTGGCATTGAGACGATCTATCAGGACAACTCCATGGTTCCCACGATGTCGATCGCGCGTAACCTGTTCATTGGGCGGGAGCCGCTCCGGTTCGCTATTGGCGGTTTGGGCTTGCTGGATTACCAGCGGATGCGAGAGGACGCGATGCGGGCCATCGCCGATGTCGACCTGCACGTGCGCTCGCCCGACGCTCTGTTGGGCGAACTCTCTGGCGGACAGCGGCAAGGCGTTGCCATCGCGCGCGCGATGTATTTTAAGTCCAAGGTTTTGATCCTGGATGAGCCCACGAACCATCTTTCCGTGAAAGAGACATCGAAGGTACTGGGCTTCGTGCGCAGTTTGCCTGCGCAGGGTGTGACCGGAATATTGATCAGCCACAATTTGCATCATGTGTTCCAATCGTGCGAACGCATCGTGGTCATGGCCCGCGGCCAGATGGTGTTAGATAAACCTGTGGCCGAGACCAACGTGGACGAGGTCTCCGACGCTTTGTGAACCTATGCGACTAGAGAATAAAACCGTTCTGCTTACTGGTGCGCTCGGTTCGTTGGGACGGGCTCAAGCCGTGCACCTTGCGGGCGCGGGCGCGCGCCTTCTACTTCTGGATCGGCCGGGGCACGAACGGGGCGAAAGTTTCGCAGCCGAGGTTATCCAGACCACCGGGGGCGCAGCCTCATTCATCGGGCAAGATCTGGCGGATCTCGAAGGCTCCAAGGCTCGAGTCGAGCGGCTTGCGAATGAGCACAATGGCATCGATGTGCTCATCAATAATGCCGCGCTGATCATCAACCGCCCGTTTATGGAGTTTTCGCTTGCTGAATACGAGGATCAACTTCGAGTCAACGCAGCGGCCGCGTTCGCTTTGGCGCAGGCAGTGGCTCCGGGCATGATTGCTAAGCACTACGGTAAAATTGTGAATTTTTGTTCGCTCACACTGAATGGCGGGTGGGAGGGCTACGTGCCATACGTGGCCTCGAAAGGTGCACTCTACGGGCTGACCAAAACGCTCGCCCGCGAACTCGGCAAGCATGGCGTCCGGGTCAACGCCGTCAGCCCCGGAGCGGTACGTTCGGAGGCCGAAGACCGCGTTTTCGCCGATCGCTTGCAAGAATATAACGATTGGGTGCTCGACCGGCAGTCACTGAAGGAGCGTATCAATCCGGAACACATCGCCGACCTGGTTTTGTTTCTGTGCGCCAGAGAATCCGACATGATTACCGGTCAGAATATTTTAATCGACGGAGGCTGGTAGCCAATGCGCGCAGCGGTCCGGCTCGCCGTGGGCTCTCTGACCGCCGATATCCTACCGTCGCTGGGAGGCGGCGTAGCCCGCTTCACCGTTTTGCGGGAAGGAAAAAGGATTGACGTGTTCCGCGGCTGTCCGGAAGGTGAAACGGACGATCCCGGTAAACTCGGGTTGTATGTGCTTGTGCCCTGGTCTAACCGGATCTCTGGCTCAGGATTCAGCTTCGGCGGTGTATTTCATCCGCTGGCGCCCAACGTCGCGGATGAGCCGTGCCCTATCCACGGATTTGGTTGGCTATCCCCCTGGCGCGTCTCGTTCAGCGACAATTGTCGGGCACGACTCGAACACGAGGCTCACGGTCCCGGTCCGTATCGCTATGAAGCGACGCTCGACTACACGCTTAGCGCCGATGCGATGACAATCCGGCTAGCGGCGACCAATCGCGCCACTCTTGCGCTTCCTTTTGGGCTGGGACTCCATCCCTGGCTGCCACGTACTCCGGGAACGCGTTTGCAGGTAACTGCCGAATCTGTCTGGTTGGAAGATGCACGCCATCTCCCGGTGAAATGCGTGCCAGTAACGAGCTGTCCGGACTGGGACTTTTCATCGCTGCGATCACTCCCGGCCAGCTGGATCAACAATGCCTTCACCGGTTGGAAAGGCCGGGCCACGATCATCTGGGAAGATCGCGGCTTGACGCTTGATTTGGAAGCACGCCCTCCACTCTCGACGTTTATTCTTTATTCGCCTTCCGCCGATGCTCCATTCTTCTGCTTTGAACCGGTAAGCCACGCGGTGGATGCCCACAATCTTCCGCCGGGACCAGAGGCGCACGGCCTGGTTGTCCTAACACCAGGCGCAACGTTGGCCGCAGAGTGCCGGTTCCAGGTACGTTCGCCGCTCTCATGAACATCGAGATCGTATTTGATGCAAGAGATCAAGTTGGAGAGAGCCCGCTCTACAAAGCGGACACCCAGAGCCTGTATTGGGTCGATATCGTAGGGAAAAAAATTCGATCCTGTAATATTGAAAGCGGAAAGAGTAGCGACTGGTCCACCTCCGATTTTCCGACTGCATTAGCATTGGAAGAAAACGGTGAGGGCGCGGTTGTCGCGTTTGCCGGCGGGATCAGTCGCTGGGATGGCAGGAATTGGTTTGAGCCTTTGGTGCAGCCGGATCCGTTCTCCGGTAATCGATTAAACGAAGGTAAGTGCGATTCGAGAGGACGATTCTGGGTTGGGTCAATGCAAACCAACTTGAATCCAGACGGCAGCAGGAAAGAGATGACCACCCGCCGTGGTGCATTGTTCCGCTATGATGGAGGGCGCCGATACGAGCGTTTAACAGCGCATGAATTTGGGATTACAAACACCATGGCGTGGTCGCCGGATGAACGCTATTTCTACTGCGCTGATACGATCCGTAATGTTTTCTTCCGGTACGATTATCATCCTGACGAAGGTTTGATTTCGAATCCCGCTTGCTGGGCGCTTGAGCAATCGATTGGCGCCCCGGATGGTTCCTGCATCGATCACGATGGTTGCCTTTGGAATGCGCGATTTGGCGGAAGCTGTGTCCTGCGAATTACACCGGAAGGAAAGGTGGACAGAGTATTGCGCTTGCCAGTGAGCAATCCCACCTCCTGCACCTTTGGATGCAAAGAGGGTAAAACATTATTTATCACGTCGGCACG
>Ga0210401_10006287_pt1 | contig 12098 bp, 12 predicted proteins | sample IncBWH32MmetaG_FD_150866 | JGI IMG/M metagenome (GOLD analysis project Ga0210401, IMG submission 150866) | Forest soil microbial communities from Barre Woods Harvard Forest LTER site, Petersham, Massachusetts, United States - Inc-BW-H-32-M | ecosystem: Environmental > Terrestrial > Soil >... | reverse complement strand
TACCGGACCGGCGAGCGATTGCAGGGCAGTGTGGTTGATTCGAGGCAGGGCGGCAAAAGCGGAGGGCCCACACTCCCTAAAACACGCCGCGTGCGGTGGCACATTTCGGCAAAAAGGCGTGAAGCCATGCGGAATAGCGCCATTGTGCTATTATTCGACGCCAACTTGGCTGCAGGCGATGGATAGAAAGTCAGGCTTGATTACGGAATCGACACTGACCTGTCCGAGGTGTGGACATCGGGCGATGGAAACGATGCCGACGGACGCGTGCCAATTCTTCTATGACTGCAAAGGATGTGGAGAGCGCTTAAAACCTCTGCCGGGCGACTGTTGCGTATTCTGTTCGTACAGCTCTGCGCCGTGCCCGCCCATCCAAGCTGACGCCGGCTGTTGTTCGTAACATTTCGAATCTCACAAGGCCACAAACACAACCCATTGAAAGCCGCCGGCAGCAGACCAGCACCGACACATCACCACAGCCGAGCCAAACCCTTGACGTCATGGCCTTCCTCGACCATTGTGCGCGCCATGTTCGGCCCGACCACCATCTGCGGCATGATTTGCCGGGAGATTATTCGCTAGCGGCAAACGCTGGCTGCGGCCGTCTTTTCTCCTCTTCGAGATTTTGGACACGCCCGGCCAGCAGGCCGATGGCGCGTAAACGCGCGACTGTGACACGACGATGGAACTGAAACTCTACGATACGCTGACGCGCGAGAAGCGGGTGTTTCGCCCGCTCGATCCGGCGCATGTGCGCATGTATGTGTGCGGGCCGACGGTCTACGACTATGCCCATATCGGCAATGCGCGCCCGGTGATCGTCTTCGACGTGCTGTTCCGCCTGCTGCGCCATCTCTACGGCGCCGACCACGTCACCTACGTGCGCAACATCACCGACGTCGACGACAAGATCAACGCGCGCGCCGCCGAGGAATATCCCGAGCTGCCGCTCAACGAGGCGATCCGCAAGGTCACGGAAAAAACCGACAAGCAATTCCACGAGGACGTCGCTGCGCTCGGCTGCCTGCCGCCGACGGTCGAGCCGCGCGCCACCGAGCATGTCGCCGAGATGCGCACGATGATCGAGCGCCTGACCAAATCCGGCAACGCTTATGTCGCCGACGATCATGTGCTGTTCAGCGTGCCGTCGATGCCCGACTACGGGCGGCTGTCGAAGCGGCCGCTGGACGAGATGATCGCCGGCGCCCGCGTGGAGGTCGCGCCCTATAAGCGCGATCCGCAGGATTTCGTGTTGTGGAAGCCGTCAAAGCCCGGCGAGCCGGCCTGGCCGTCGCCGGCCGGTATCAAGACTCCGGGCCGTCCCGGCTGGCACATCGAATGCTCGGCCATGTCGTGGAAATATCTCGGCGAAGTGTTTGACATCCACGGCGGTGGTATCGATCTCGTCTTTCCGCACCACGAAAACGAGATCGCGCAATCGCGCTGCGCCTTCCACACGCCGGTGATGGCGAATTTCTGGATGCACAACGGCTTCCTGCAGGTCGAAGGCGAGAAGATGTCGAAGTCGCTCGGCAACTTCGTGACCATTCATGAGCTTCTAAAGACAGAAAAATTTGGAGGACGAAGTTGGCCGGGTGAAGTGATACGGCTGGCGATGCTCGGTACTCATTATACTCAACCGATTGACTGGACGACTTCAGCTCTCGAAGAAGCTTCGGTGAATCTAACTCAATGGAAGAAGCTCATCGCGCGGGTAGACCCGAGCAAACTGGAGATCAAGCCGGACTCAGACGTGCTGTCGTGCCTTTCAGACGATCTCAACACGCCTGAAATGCTTGTCCGTCTGCACCAAATCGCGAAGGAAGCCACTAAGAATTCGGAGATGAAGGACATTCTATATGACAATCTCGTCTTTCTCGGCTTTGTGCCCAACGAATTCGTAGTAGCGAATGAGGTCGTTGAGGAGCTTAGAGCTGAAACGAAGGTTTCGAGTCCAGGCAGCGGCGAAATGCTGATCATCGAGAGCCCTAAAGTGGAAAAGTTCATGGAATATGCTTTTGTAAACCTTCCGCCAGCGTCAAATTCCACGTCGACGATCATCACCGCATCGATGATTTTTTCTGGCACGGTGCCTTCTTATAAGTTCTTGGATGACTGGATAAAATACAATCCATTTTACATTTCACCACGCGACCAAGAGTTTGTCACCAAGTCGATCGGCATACAAAGATTGAATGCGCTCATCGAAGAAAGACTAGAAGCGAGGAACAACAAACAGTTTGAGGAATCCGATCGCATCCGCGACGAGCTCGCCAAAATGGGCGTCGTGCTCAAAGACACCAAGGACGGCACCACCTGGGAGATCGCGCGATGAGGATGACGCGCACGCCAAATCCCTCTCCCCTTGCGGGAGAGGTCGGCGCGCGGACGCGCAGCGTTCGCGCGGCGGGCGAGGGCCCGGGCGGTGCGGTCGACTTCGGCGGTGCTGGCTCCCGCGGGCCCTCACCCGGCCACTCGCTGCGCTCGCGGCCGTCCTCTCCCGCGCGGGGAGAGGGGAAGAGCAGCGTCGCCGGTGAGATGCGTCGGCGAGCCCGTGCGTTGCGCGCTCGCATAACCGACGCCGAGCGCAAATTGTGGTTCGCCCTGCGTGACCGCAGATTCGCCGGCTTCAAGTTTCGCCGCCAGGTGCCGATCGATCGCTTCGTTGCGGATTTTGTTTATTTCGAAGCGCGTCTGGTCATCGAAGTGGACGGCGGTCAGCACGCCGGCTCGTTGCAGGATCGATGGCGGGATCGCTGGTTTGCGGCGAACGGATTTCGCGTGATGCGGTTGTGGAACAACGAGGTGTTATCGAATCCCGAAGGGGTTCTGACCGTGCTTTCGGCTGAGTTGGAGCAGTGTCGATGATCGCCCGCCCGCAAACAGAGCTCGCCATGCGGCCGATGCTGCCGACCGATGTGCCCATGCTGGCGGAGATCTTCCGCGCCAGCATCGAAGAACTGGCCGGTGAGGATTACAGCGAGGCGCAGCAGGAAGCCTGGGCCTCGGCGGCCGACGATGATGAAGCCTTCGGCGCGCGGCTGGCGCGCGATCTCACGCTGGTCGCGACCCATGCCGGCGCCGCAATAGGCTTCGCCTCGCTTGCCGACAATACGCGCATCGACATGCTTTATGTGCATCCCGCCGCGGCCGGGCAGGGGGCAGCCGCCATGCTCTGCGATGCGCTGGAAAAGCTCGCCGCCGCCCGCGGCAGCAAAGAGCTCACCGTCGATGCGAGCGACTCGGCGCGCGGCTTCTTCGAGCGGCGCGGCTTTGTGGCGAAAACCCGCAACACCGTGCCGCTCGGCGGCGAATGGTTCGCCAACACCACGATGGTGAAGCAGCTCGTGGCCGCTGCATCGGGGAGGCCGCAATGAAACGCGACGACCTGCCGTTCCAGCGTCATTGGCTCTATTACGTGGTGCTGAAATACGCGGTGATTGCGGCTGCGGTCGTGGTCGCCCTCTACACGGTCTATCGGCTCTATTCGGGTTGAGACAGGATTAAAAGCACATGGCGCGCGAAATATTCCTCGGCATGCGGACCCATCATATCGCGATTGCGCTGATCGCGATCCTGGTCGCGGTGGCGTTGGCGGCCAACTATTATCTGTGGTGAGTTTGATGTCCCGCGAGCGGCTTTATTTGTTCGACACCACGCTGCGCGACGGCGCGCAGACGAACGGCGTCGACTTCACGCTCGCCGACAAGGTCACGATCGCGCGCATGCTCGACGAGCTCGGCGTCGACTATGTCGAAGCCGGCTATCCCGGCGCCAATCCGACGGACACGAGCTTCTTCGCGGAGCGCCGGCAGGCCCGCGCGAAAATAACCGCGTTCGGTATGACGCGCCGGCCGGGCCGCTCCGCCTCGAACGATCCGGGTCTCGCCGCCGTGCTGGACGCGGAGGCCGACGCCATCTGCTTTGTCGCCAAGTCGTGGGACTATCACGTCCGTGTCGCACTCGAAACGACCGAAGAGGAGAACCTCGCCTCGATCCGCGACAGCGTGCGCGCCGCCAAGGCCAAGGGCCGCGAAGTGCTGCTCGATTGCGAGCATTTCTTCGACGGCTATAAGGCCAATCCGGGCTACGCGTTTGCCTGCGCCAAGGCGGCATACGACGAAGGCGCGCGCTGGGTCGTGCTGTGCGATACCAACGGCGGCACGCTGCCGCACGAAGTGGAGAAGATCGTCGGCGAGGTGTGCAAGCAGATCCCCGGCGATCATGTCGGCATCCATGCGCACAACGACACCGAGCATGCGGTGGCGAACTCGTTTGCCGCCGTGCGCGCCGGCGCGCGTCAGATTCAAGGCACGCTCAACGGGCTCGGCGAGCGCTGCGGCAATGCCAATCTCATCTCCATCATCCCGACGCTGAAGCTGAAGGCCGAATACGCGCAGACATTCGAGATCGGCGTCTCCGACGACGCGCTCGGCCATATCGCGCGCATCTCGCACGGCCTCGACGACATCCTCAATCGCGCCGCCGACCGCCACGCGCCCTATGTGGGCGAGAGCGCGTTCGCCACCAAGGCCGGCATTCACGCCTCGGCCATCATCAAGGATCCGGCGACCTACGAGCATGTCGCGCCCGAGCAGGTCGGCAACAAGCGCAAGCTTTTGGTGTCCGACCAGTCGGGCCGCTCGAACCTGCTGGCCGAACTCGACCGCATCGGCTTTGCCGTCGACAAGGATGATCCGCGCCTGTCGCGGCTCCTCGACGAAGTGAAAGAGCGCGAAGCCATCGGCTACGCCTATGAGACCGCCGACGCATCGTTCGAGCTGCTTGCGCGGCGGCTCCTCGGCAAGGTGCCGCGCTATTTCGATGTGGAGAAATTCGACGTCACCGTCGAGCAGCGCATCAGCGCCAAGGGCGAGCGCGTCACCGTCAGCATGGCGGTGGTGAGGGTAAAAGTCGGCGACGAGGTGCTGATCTCGGCCGCCGAAGGCAACGGCCCCGTCAACGCGCTCGACCTCGCGCTGCGCAAGGATCTCGGCAAGTATCAAAGCTACATCAACGGACTCGAGCTCAGCGACTATCGCGTGCGTATCCTCAATGGTGGTTCGGAGGCCGTGACGCGGGTTTTGATCGAAAGCTCCGACGAGACTGGCGACCATTGGACGACGGTCGGCGTGTCGTCCAACATCATCGACGCCTCGTTCCAGGCGCTGATGGATTCGATCGTCTACAAGCTCATCAAATCCGGCGCGCCGGCGTGACACTTTCCCTCCCCCTTGTGGGGGAGGGCAGCAAGGGGGTCGGGAGGTGGTGCGAGAAATCGACGACGGCACGTGCTTGTGTCTTCGCTTTCGCAAGACCTCGCGACCCCCATCCCTAACCCCTCCCCACAACGGGGAGAGGAACTGAGGGGCGGAAACAACATGATCGATCACATTTCCATCGCCGTGCGAGATCTGAAAAAAGGCGAGAAGTTCTACACCGCCGCGCTCGCGCCGCTTGGCTTGTCCAAACTGAAGGAATGGCAGGGCGCCGCGATCGGCTTCGGCAAGAAATATCCTGAGTTCTGGATCAACATACGCGAGGCGATGGGGCGCGTGGCCGAGGACAGCGGCGTGCACATCTGTCTGCGCGCGCCCGATCCGGCATCGGTCGATGCTTTTCATGCCGCCGCGCTGAAAGAAGGCGGCGCTTCCGACGGCGAGCCAGGCCCGCGGCCGCACTATCACGAAGGATATTACGCGGCCTTCGTCCGCGATCCCGACGGCAACCGCATCGAAGCGGTGACGTTCGTGCGGGACAAGGCGGAGTAGCCGTCATTCCGGGGCCGAGCGCAGCGAGGAGCCCGGAATCCATATTCGCTGACTAATAGGCTTTATACAGTGCAGCCGGTTGGCGCGTGGGTATGGATTCCGGGCTCGCGCCTTTCGGCGCGCCCCGGAATGACGGACGGCTACAACCGCTCGGCCGGCACCGCCATTTGCTTTTGCGCTTCGCTCACGCCGCGCACGGCTTCATGCAGCTTCGGCAAAATGTCGCCAACGCGCTCGACGACCAGCAAATCGACGCCGCGCGACGGCGGCGGCACGAGCCCTGCCACGCGCATGTGGGCAAGCAACGACAGCAGCGGGTCCCAGAAGCCGTTGATATTGGCGATCAGGATCGGCTTCTTGTGACGGCCGAGCTGCGCCCAGGTCATTTGCTCGACCAGCTCTTCCAGCGTCCCGATGCCGCCCGGCAAGGCGACGAACGCGTCGGCCCGGTCGAACATCGTGCTTTTTCGCTCGTGCATGTCGCGGGTGATGATCTGCTCCTGGGCGAGCCGCCGCGGCCGCTCCTTGGCGGTCAGGAATTCTGGAATGATGCCGGTCGCAGCGCCGCCGTGCTCGATCACCGACGACGCAATGGCGCCCATAAGGCCCACGGAACCGCCGCCCCAAACCAGCCGGATGCCGCTATGGGCGAGGATTTTGCCGAAATCTCGGGCGGCTTCCACAAAGGCTGGGTCAGTTCCGGGGCTTGATCCGCAATAAACGCAGATCGCATTGATTTTGCTCATAGATACCTACTCTCGAAACGATACATGTGGCGGCGATTCGCTCCCGGCGCAAGCCATTTAGGCCTAGTAGAGCAAGCCCCGTGCCGGTGCGGAAGCGAGGAAGAATCTCTATATGAACGAACGGCGGTAGCACGCCGGTCGTGCTTCGTGCCCGCCTTCAGTCCCCGCATCACCATTTCGCGCTTTGCATATGAGAGAATTCGCGACTGCCCCGATCCGCCAGGACCGCCATGTGAAGGCCGAGGGCTGGTCGCTATTCTCGACGCTGTTCAACCTGTGGCCCTATATCTGGCCGTCCGACCGCGCCGATTTGAAGGCGCGCGTTCTGTTCGCGACCGTGCTGATTTTCGTCGCCAAGCTCGCGACCATCGCGGTGCCGTTTACCTTCAAATGGGCAACCGATGCGCTGGCGGGCCACGGTACCGCGCCGATCGGACCCAACGACTGGCTCGCCTGGGCGCTGGCGACGCCGGTGATGATGACGCTTGCGTATGGCGGCATGCGCATCCTGATGGGCGTGCTCACGCAATGGCGCGACGGCATTTTCGCCAAGGTGGCGATGAATGCGGTGCGCCGGCTCGCGTTTCTCACCTTCGAGCACATGCATCTGCTGTCGCTGCGCTTTCATCTCGAGCGCAAGACCGGCGGGCTGACGCGCGTGCTCGAGCGCGGCCGCAACGGCATCGAGACCATCGTGCGCATGTTGCTGCTGCAGCTGATGCCGACCATCGTCGAGGTGGTGCTGGTCGGCTGGGTGCTGCTGTTCCACTTCGACTGGCGCTACCTGGTCGTGGTTTTGCTGACGGTCGCGCTCTATGTCGGCTTTACCTTCTACGCCACCGAATGGCGCATCAACATTCGCCGCTCGATGAACGAAAGCGACACCGACGCCAACGCCAAGGCAATCGACTCGCTGCTGAACTACGAGACGGTCAAATATTTCTCCGCCGAGGAGCGCGAGGCCAGGCGCTACGACCGCTCGATGGAACGCTACGAGGTGGCGAGCGTCAAAGCCTACACCTCGCTTGCCGTGCTCAATGCCGGGCAGGCCATCATCTTCACCATCGGGCTGTCGGCCGCGATGGTGCTGTGCGCCTACGGCATTCAAAGCGGCACCAATACGGTCGGCGATTTCGTCATGATCAACGCCATGATGATTCAGCTCTATCAGCCGCTGAATTTCATGGGCCTGGTCTATCGCGAGATCAAACAGGCGGTGATCGACATCGAGTTCATGTTCTCGATCCTGTCGCGCAAGCCGGAGATTGAGGACAAATCCGGCGCCCCGCCGCTCAAGGTGAAGGCGGGCGCGATCCGCTTCGATAATGTTTCGTTCGCCTACGAGCCGGCGCGGCCGATCCTCAAGGGCTTGAGCTTCGAGGTCGGCGCCGGGCGCACTGTCGCCATCGTCGGTCCTTCCGGCGCCGGCAAGTCGACCATCTCGCGGCTTCTGTTCCGTTTCTACGACGTCACCGGCGGGCGCATCCTGATCGACGGCCAGGACATTCGCGAGGTTTCGCAGAAATCGCTGCGCGCCTCCATCGGCATGGTTCCGCAGGACACCGTGCTGTTCAACGACACGATCCGCTACAACATCCGCTACGGCCGCTGGGATGCGAGCGACACCGAAGTGGAGGAGGCGGCGCGGATGGCACAAATCGACGGCTTCATTCGCTTGGCGCCGAAAGGCTACGAAACCGAGGTCGGCGAGCGCGGGCTCAAACTCTCCGGCGGCGAGAAGCAGCGCGTCGCCATCGCCCGCACCATTCTCAAAGGCCCGCCGATCCTGTTGCTCGACGAAGCCACCTCGGCGCTCGACAGCCACACTGAGCGCGACATTCAAGACGCGCTCGACCGGGTCTCCAAAAATCGCACGACGCTCGTGATCGCGCACCGGCTTTCCACCATCGTCGGCGCCGACGAGATTTTGGTGCTCGATCAGGGCGTCATCGTCGAGCGCGGCACCCACGGCGCGCTGCTGGCGAGGGACGGCCTCTATGCCAGCATGTGGAACCGCCAGCGCGAGGCGGAGATGGCGCGCGAAATCCTCGCCGACGTGGACGAGCCGTCGTCCGCGCCCAACCGCGATCCACCTGCCGTGCCGCAACCGCAGGAAAGGGAGCCAGACTTGTTGCCGGCGGCCGATGTTGTGGAGTGACACTATCGTCATCCTGAGGTGGCCGCGTAGCGGCCCTCGAAGGATGCGCGCCTGTGGCCGTCGCCCTTCGAGGCTCGCTATCGCTCGCACCTCGGAGTGACGGAACACTTGGAAAACGGAAACTAATGTCCATCATCAATTCGATCCGCTCGCAGTTCTCGCCGATCCATCCGGAGGGCTATCCCTTCGTCGGAGGATTTGCGCTCGTCGCCTTCATTCTCTTGTGGCTGTGGCCGCCGGTCGGCTGGCTTGCGGTGGTCGTGGCGCTCTGGTGCGCTTATTTCTTCCGCGATCCGCAACGGGTCACGCCGCGGCGCGAAGGCATTCTGGTTTCGCCGGCCGACGGCACCGTCAGCCGCGTAGTCGAAACCGTGCCGCCGAAGGAACTGGCGCTCGGCGAGCGGCCTCTGACACGCATCTCCATCTTCATGAGTGTGTTCAACTGTCATGTGAACCGCAGCCCACTTGCTGGCCGCATCGAGCGGATCGTCTATCGCAAGGGCGCCTTCGTCAGCGCCGATCTCGACAAAGCCAGCGAGAGCAACGAGCGCAACATGTTCGTTATCGCGACGCCCGGCGCCACTCGCATCGGCGTTATTCAAATCGCCGGTCTGGTGGCACGGCGCATCGTGCCGTTTGTGCGCGAAGGTGAGATCGTTGCCGCGGGCCAGCGCATCGGCATGATCCGCTTCGGCTCTCGCGTCGATATCTTTCTCCCGCCGGGCGTCCCCGCGCTGGTCGGCGAGGGGCAAACGGCGATTGCCGGCGAAACCGTTATCGCCGATTTAAGGGTGGCGGAGCCGGCGCGCGTTTTCAGCGTCGGTTAACGCCGCCGTTTCAATTTGCGGCGTTGCCGGCGGAGACCGGATGCATCGCCGCCGAACGTCATGGCAAGCCGGTTCCGCAAACGCTATATTGCGCCAATGGCAATCGGTCAGTCCCCCTTCGGCGATCGGCGTCTGCCGCCGCGGCAGTTCCGCCGGATTCCTGTGCGCACGCTGGCGCCGAACCTCGTCACGCTGCTCGCGCTCTGCGCCGGCCTCACCGGCATTCGCATGGCGTTCGAGAACCGCTACGGGCTCGCGCTCGCGGCCATCGTCTTCGCCGCGGTTTTGGACGGCATCGACGGCCGCCTGGCGCGGCTCTTGAAGGGCACATCGAAGTTCGGCGCGGAACTCGACAGCCTCTCCGATTTCGTCAATTTCGGCGTGGCGCCGGGGCTCATCCTTTATTTCTGGGGCCTGCACGATTTGAAATCGGCGGGCTGGATCGCCGCCATGGCATTTGCGATCTGCGCCGGGCTTCGGCTCGCACGCTTCAATGTGATGAGCGCGGACCCGGACCGGCCGGTCTGGGCCGCCAATTTCTTTGTCGGCGTGCCGGCGCCGGCGGGCGCCATTATCGTGCTGCTACCGATCTATGCAGCCTTCCTCGGCCTGCCGCGCTCGCCGTTCCTGACCTGGGTGACGCTTGCCTACACGCTGGCCATCGCCGCGCTGTTGGTTTCGCGGCTGCCGGTCTTTTCCGGCAAGCGCATCGGTACGCGGGTGCCGCCGGAAATGGTCGGACCGGTGATCATCCTGCTGGTGCTGTTTGTTGCGTTGCTGATCGCCTATCCGTGGATCATCCTCACCATCGGCACGCTCTGTTATCTGGCGAGCTTACCGTTCGGTTGGGTGTCGTACCGAAGCTATGAGGAACGCGCGCGCGAGGGCAGGGCGGAGGCGTCCACTACCGCCGCGGCGTCGCCGAACCCCACGAGCAGAATTCAGCTCGCCGACGACGAGGAGCGTCCGCCGCGCCTTAATTGAAGCCGCATCGAGGCATATCTCAAGCTCCGATGCGATCGACCCGCCGCACTTTTATTGCCTCGACGCTCGCGTTGCTTGCGACGCCCGCCATTTTGCGGCGGGCGCGCGCCGATGCGCCGCAACTGACCCTCAAGCTCCATCACTCTTTCTCGGCCGTTTCGGCCGTGCACGAGAAGTTCCTTGCGCCTTGGGCCCGCAAGGTCGAGGCGGACTCCGGCGGCCGCATCCGCATCGACCTGTTTCCGTCCATGCAGCTCGGCGGCGCGCCGGCGCATCTGTTCGATCAGGCGCGTGATGGTGTCGCCGAAATCGTGTGGGCCATGCCGGGCGCCACGCCCGGGCGCTTCCCCAAGAGCGAAGCATTCGAGCTGCCGTTCGTGCTGTCGCATCGCGCGCTGGTCAATTCGAAAGCGCTCGAAGATTTCGCCGCCGCCAATCTGCAAGACGAATTCGGCGAGTTTCATCCGCTCTGCTTTTCCTGCCGCGACCACGGCGTTCTGCACACCGCCCGCGCGATCAAGTCGATTGGGGATCTCAAAGGCCTGCGCCTGCATGTGCCGAACCGGCTCGCGGCGGAATCCGTCCGCGCGCTCGGTGCGCAGGGTGTCAGCGTGCCGACGCCGCAGGTGCCGATGGCGATCAGCGCGCGTGCGATCGACGGTTGCCTCGATCCGTGGGACGCGGTGCCGGGATTGCGGCTCAACGACAGTCTCAAGAATCATACCGATTTCGCCGACCAGGCGTTGAGCACCGCAACTTTCGTGCTGGCTATGAACAGGCAGGCTTATGACCGCCTGCCGCGCGATCTCAAAACCGTCATCGACAGCAATGCGGGTCAGCCGGCGGCGGGGATGGCCGGTGCCATGTGGGACGTTGAGGCGAAAGCCGTCGCCGGCGCGACGCGCGACCGTGGCGAGCCCGTCGTTATGATCAGCGGGGAAGGGATGGCGCCCTGGCGCAAGGCGACCGAGCCGGTGATCGCCGCCTGGTACAAGCAAATGAAGGAGAAGAAGCTTGATGGCGACAAGCTCCTTGCCGACGTGCCCGCTCTGTTGGCCAAATATGCCGAGGAGCCAGAGCCCGAGCAGCCGCAAGCGCCACGGCCCGCTGAGCAGCCCGCGGAGCAGCAAGCCGTGACCGAGCCGCCGCAGATGCAAGCCGCCGAGCCGAGGTCCCATGGGTTCAGGCGGCCAAGAGCCGATGCGCCGGCGGTCGAAGCTGCCGCGCCGCCGACATCTACAGCACAGTCATCCTCGATGCAGCCATCCGCAGCGCCGTCATCTCCGGCACCCGCAGCGGCACCAGCGCCGGCCGCCAAGCCCGCACCGGCACCTGTCGCCGCGCCCAAACTGAAAGAGCTGGATATTCCGCTGTGAGATTCGGATCGTCACCCGCGGGCTTGACCTGCAGGTCCATGCTGATCCGCCGCCGTCTCAATGGTTTGCCGGGTCAAGCCACGCAAATGACGTCCTGGCTGTGTCCTCACGCCGGCATCGGATAGCCCGGCATCAGATCATAAGGATGCGCCCAACGCGGCATCGCCTTGATGCGGTCGAGCCAGGCGCCGATGTTTTTGTATTGCGCGGCGATGTCGAAGCCGAACTCGTCGGGC
>Ga0210401_10006286_pt1 | contig 12099 bp, 10 predicted proteins | sample IncBWH32MmetaG_FD_150866 | JGI IMG/M metagenome (GOLD analysis project Ga0210401, IMG submission 150866) | Forest soil microbial communities from Barre Woods Harvard Forest LTER site, Petersham, Massachusetts, United States - Inc-BW-H-32-M | ecosystem: Environmental > Terrestrial > Soil >... | reverse complement strand
GCCGCGGCTTGCCTATCGAAAACCGGCGAACTTTGGAACGGTCTGGAAGATGGCGACATCATGGCCAAGGTCCAGGCGCTCGAGCCAGCGCAGCGCCGCCTTAAAGTCAACGACGACGCGATCGACAACATCTGCCTGGCCTTCGCCGACGTGATCGACGCAAAATCACCGTTCACCTATCGACATTCGAGCGGCGTGGCGGAAGCCGCACTGGAAATCGCCCGGTGGTTTGGCATGAATCCCCGGCAAATGAAGCTCCTGCGCCGCGCAGCGCTTCTGCACGACATCGGGAAGCTGAGCGTGCCGAACACGATATTGGAGAAACCCGCCAAGCTAACGGCAGACGAATGGAAAGTCGTCCACGACCATCCGTTCTATACGCTCGAAATCCTGAAACGAATCCCCGGATTCGAAGGTCTTAGCGAGGACGCTTCTGCGCACCACGAGCGGCTCGATGGCTCCGGTTACTGGCGCGGCTGGAACTCCGACAATCTGTCCCTTACCGCACGCATCCTGGCGGTGGCGGACGTCTTTGACGCCCTGCACGCCAAGCGGCCATACCGCGATTCCCTGCCTATCGAGAAGGTCTTCTCGATCATGCGCGAGGAAGCGCCCAAGGCGCTTGATACAGAATGCCTGGAGGCACTTGTCGCGGCCAAGACGGGCTCGGACGCGATGGAATTTGGTGAATCCCAGCTGGTCGCCCAGGTCTAGTGCCTCGATCGAAGGCTTCCCGCGGGCCGTCTAAGGGTTATTCTTCCGCGCCCTCTTAGTACTTCCGTACTGCGCGGCGTTTTCCGAGTGGGCCTTATTCTGTATTGGTAACTGATCTGAACCAGACGATCCTCCCGATTTGTGCTGTCGCGCGGCGAAGCCGCGCAATAAACCAACGAGCGTAAGAGGTCCATTTCAATGAAAATCGGTTACCGGTTGGCCTTAGCAATTCTTGCCGTAGGATTCATCGCATCGTCTGCTCCCGCTCAGGATTTCTATTGGACGTCGGCCAGTGCTCGATCCCTTTCCCTTGGCGGCGTCTACGTGCCGTCCTCCGGGGACGCGGTCGGTGCGCTCGCGTCAAATCCTGCCGGGCTGTCGTCTCTCGGCGGCCCCTCGCTCAACCTGAGCGTCACCACCGTCTTTGCCCGCGGCTCGTTCTCCAATTCTGCAAACACTGATTCCCCGCTGCGCGATTCACCGGGCGCGCTGCCCTACGGCGGCTTCGGAATGCCGATCGGCCACTCGCGATTTAGCTTCGGTGTCGGATTTGTGCCAGACCTGATGTCGGTATCCAACTGGCGTTACGTGGACCCCCGCGGCGCGGGCGGAGTCACTTACGGGCTCCAGGAACAAAAATCAGCCATTCTGGCCGGACGCGCCATAGCGGGTTTCAGCGCCTCGTTCGGGCCGAAGCTATCGATTGGTGCCACCTTCGGATCCGATTACAACTCGAACACGCTGATTGCGCCTTACATCTTCCAGAGCCAACCGACGCTAAAAGGTTTGAAGACATTACTGAACCTGAACACAAGCGGGGTTGGCTGGAACACCAGTATCGGCATCCGGACCCAGCTGTCGAGGAAGGCGGAAGTAGGGCTCGCATGGAAATCGCGCACCAAGATCGATAGCACCGGCACGGCGACGGGCGACGCTTACGCACTGTTCGGCGTGCCCCAGGGCAGCCCAGCGTCCACGTTCGCCTATTCGGCGGACGTGCGAAACGTGCTCCCGCAGTCTGTCCTTGCCAGCGTCAACTGGCAGGCGACGTCACGATGGGTGCTGGCGTTCCAGACCGATTGGGTGAACTGGGGCGACGCATTCGTCAACTTGCCCGTAACACTGACCAACGGCACAAACGCCGGAATCAATTCGGTCGTGGGCTCTTCGACGCTGATCGACGGCGTACCTCTCAACTGGAAGGACCAGTACGGTTTCCACGCGGGAGGCGAACGCGTCCTCACCGAAAACGCTTCGCTGCGCTTTGGCTATGCGTACGCGAACAATCCTGTTCCAAGCTCAACGCTTTCACCGCTGACGGCTGCCATCATGTCGAATCAGATTTCGGCGGGCTTTGTCTATCAGAAGGGGCGGTCCGGTTTCGAAGGAGCTTATTCTTTCGATCCAACCGCGCAAGAGAGCGTGCAACAAAGCGGCCTGCTCTCGGGTGAGTACAACAACAGCACCGTCCACATCGGGACGCAAAATCTAACGGCATCCTACTCGTTCCGGTTTTAAGCGATCAGGACCGTCTCGACGGCGCAAAGCCAGAGGTTAATTGAGTTGCCCAAACATGTTCGGGCCTGTTTTGCGCCGTCGTTTTCTCGGCCTCTGTGATTGACACAAGACCCTGTACTTGGTTGACATGCTTGGCGTCGCTCGTTTTGAGCGGAACCAAAGCCGCCTCATGCTTGGAAGTCGACGCAAGTGTTGCCGTGCGCTAGCGATAGACAAAGATCCTCGCGACGATACGCTAACTCCTTCCACGAAAATGCCCGGCCACGTCTAATTTGCTGAGGGTCTCTCGATGTGGTCTACAAGGATGGTTTCGACCGGACCGGTCTGCGGCACGAGTTTCAGTCCAAGCTGGTCGCGTAGAGCCTCCGGAAATATCGGCGCGTTGGGGTCCGCTTGTACATTCCCCGCGATCATCGAAAACTCCACTACAAAGTCGTAGTTCCCCGCGAGGCCTGTTTCATCGATCACCGGCCTATAGGTGCGGAATATACCGGTGCTGAAAATATCGGCAACTCTCGACATCGGAACGTTCCGCGCACCTCCCGCATAGTGGCCATCCGCACCTGGTGCCACGTCAAAAAGCCCGCCACAGGGTAAGGGAAAACCTCCCGCAATCGTCGAAGCTCGCCCCCCGTCCGGGCGCTTGTCCGGACACGGAACATCGTCGGCGTGCTTTCGCAGCTTGGGGCCCAATTTACCTGGCTTGTCCAGCTCAAGCGCGAGGACCGGCATCTGCTTGGTCTCGAAATGTACCGCAAGCTTGAAACGGTCAGCGAGCAGGGCCTGCACCATCAACCTGTATTGGTCCTTAGTCGGGTCGCCGAGGGAGCGCGCCTCAATATCATACCGGTTCGTGAGCGCCCATCCGGGCAGGGCGTTCATCAGTTCGCCAAATTCTGTGGTCGTCGTCTTGTAGGCAAAACGTATGTACCAATGCAGCGGAGTGTTCGTGGCGCGGAATAAGCCGCCTGTGGGAGTGAACACGACGCTTGCATCGAGTGGAACATTCTGACTCATATTGTTCATGGTAGGTTCGTTCAGGTTCTGCTTGACTGACGCCACTTCGAACGACATTTTGCCGCCGGCAGCCGTCTCCCAGTCGGTGGCCTGGGATTGCGCCTTCGCCGACGAAAGCCGCACGCTGCCAAATAACATGGCCGTCGCGATGGCGACCAAAAGCACTGTTTCCCTGGCCGTCACGATTCTTCCCTTCGGCATGCGACCAACGATGCATTTATCTCGCTCCGCGCTGACCGGTCTTATCACGCGGCGTGGACGAAGCGTTAATGCCCTAACCGAAGGCGTGTGCCTTCAGGCGACCGGCAAGGCAGTATAATCAGCCGCGACGGAGCGGGCCAAGTGGGGCTCGGTTATCTTGTCGACGGGAGGATGACGAACATGGAGCGGCGCAACTTCTTAAAGACAGGCGTCGGTGCGGCAACGCTGGGGGCGGGCGCGTTGACGCTCGCCGATGAAAAGGTGGCGCGGGCCGCCGCGGGGATGCCAACAGCGAAAATCAAAGATATCAGCGTGATTGAATGCGAGCCCGCAGGCGTACGGCTGACGGTCGTCAAGATCACAACCGATCAGGACGGCCTTTACGGATACGGATGCGCGACTTTCACCCAGCGCGCCGATCTTGTACGACCTGCCGTCGAGAAATATCTCAAGCCGCTGCTTCTCGGTCGAACAACCGATCGAATCGAAGACGTTTGGCAATTGTGTTACGACAGCTCGTACTGGAAAAACGGGCCGATCCTGAACAACGCGATCAGCGGGGTCGATGAAGCACTCTGGGACATCAAAGGGCGCCAGGCCGGTATGCCCGTCTATCAACTGCTCGGCGGAAAGTGCCGCGAAGCGGTCGATACGTACGGGCACGCTGGAGGAAACGACTTCCCTGACGTGGTGGCGTCGGCCAAGCAATATATCGCGCAAGGCTTTCGCGTCGTCCGCGTTCAAATCGGGATTCCGGGAATGGCCGGATACGCATCGGCGGGCGGCGGAACTTCTAACTTCAAACCGCTCGAGCCCGGGCCCTTTTATGAGCCGGCCTACGATCTGCGGCGCAGCTTGAAGATGCTGGAGATGTGTCGTCAGGAGTTGGGTGAAGAGGTGGGACTCATCCACGATGTGCACGAGCGCCTCACACCAAATGAAGCGGTTCAGTTCTGCAAGGAGTCTGAGAAGTTTCACATGTTCTTTGTGGAGGACCCGCTGTCGCCGGAAGATATCGAATATTTCAAACAGATTCGGCAGAACTGCGACACGCCGCTCGCGATGGGCGAGCTTTTCAACAGCCCGCACGAGTGGCAGCCTCTCATCGAACAACGATTGATCGACTACATCCGCTGCCACCTTTCGCAAGTGGGCGGACTGAGTCCCGCGCGAAAGATTGCGATTCTCGCCGAACAATATGGAGTGAAAACCGCTTGGCATGGTCCGGGAGATGTCTCGCCGGTCGGGCACATGGCGCAGATCACGCTCGATATCGCGAGCACAAATTTTGGGATTCAGGAATACACACCATTCAACGAGCGGACGCAGGCGATCTTCCACGGCTGTCCGGTGATGAAGGACGGATATTTCTGGGTGAACGAAGCTCCCGGATGGGGCATTGAAATTGACGAGAAGGAAGCCGCAAAAGCACCATTCACTCCGGGCAGAGATAATCTCGACGGCGGTTGGGGCGTGATTCGCAGATTGGATGGGACGGTGATCAAGCAATAGGCTGCCGGCAGAATGTGACGAGTTGTGCAGGCGCTTGATTGCGTGCAGCGGTCACGCCGAACCCGGCGGGAGCAATTTGAAATCGGAACCTGGAAATTTCCGAAAAGGCGAAAGCGGATTGCTCACCTCGTGGGACAAAGGCGCGCCCATTCCCCTCCCCGACGAGATCGTTTCGCCGCCCGACCACGCCGTGATCGACCCTTGGCGCCTCGGATGAAATCGGGTATCTACCTTAAGGGACGCGCAGACGCCAAAAACGGCAATGTGGCACAGGGGACAGAACGCGCACCAACCACGTGAAATCTAGCTGAATAATTCGCGGCTTTGCGATTCGACTGTTGGCCCTTTGTGGGCTCTCCGCCAAAACTACGGACAATACCTTATTGTCAACCCGCTCTCGCGTGAACACACTCGGCGAGTGAATGGCGTGGGAGGGTTATCCGTGAAGACTGTGCTCGTGGTCGACGATAATTCTTACATTCGCATTGGACTCCGAATGTTTCTCGAAGCGAACGACGATTTGGAAGTGTGTGGCGAGGCGGCAAGCGGAGAGGAAGCAATTGCAAAAGCCGAGAGTCTGAAACCACAGCTCGTCATCATGGATTTGGCGATGCCCAAAATGAGCGGAGCCGAAGCCGCTTACGCGATCAAACGGGCGATGCCGGAAACAAAGGTCGTCATGTTCAGCCTGTATCCCGATCCGGTGCGAAAAGACCTGGCGAATTCTCTCGGCGTGGATCTGGTGGTTTCAAAAGTGGACGGCGTTGCGGGTCTTATGGACACGCTCAGACAATTGATGTGTGACCATGAGTTCCGCAAAGAGCTCGATCAGACATCAGAAGCGGCCGAGGAAGGCGCTGGCTCTCCCTTACTTCATCGACTCTCGTAGATCCGCGATCCATCTGTCGAGCACCCACTGGTAGTCGGGCTCGACGATTGTAAAGACAATCCCCATCCCCAACAGCGGCCGCCCGTAAACCACTCGTGCCGAGGCTTCAAAAGCCTCGCTGTCGTGCGTGATGCGTATCTTGGCCTGGGTTCCGATCGGCCACATTTTCTGCGTGCTGATGTGGCAACCGAACAGACTCAAGTCGCTGATCACCTGCCGTAACCTCGCCGCGGATTGGAAATCGGTCAACTCAACCGGAGCGATCAAGGGATAGCGGCGGGGCCGCGGACGCGGGCGAGGTGGTTCGGGAGTCGGGCGGGGACGCGATTGTTCCGACGTCATTGGCGATTGACTCGCACGGCAGCCCAATTGTGGGCGCTGCGGCAGAGGGGGCAATCAGGTAATCAGGGGAACCAGGAGTAGGAAGAGCTAGTGGGAATTTCAACCCAATCTCAGGCTTCCACACCGGCACGAAGAACGCCTCAACTTCCGGCGTCGAGCAGTTCGATCGTCAGAAGAATCGTGCGACCGACGATTTCGAGACTGTGCTGGGAGACCTTGTCCATGGTGTCGGCATTCGAGTGGTGGTATTCGCCCATCGAGTCGTAACGCGGGCCCATAGGACCGTATTCGGCATCGACCACATCGACGGCGGGAACGCCGATTTCCAGAAAGGGCGCATGATCGTCGATAATGCTGCCTTCATATTGGAAGAAATACGAACCGTAGCCAAGCTGGTTGGCGGCTTCGGCGATCAAGCGCTGCAATTCGACGCTGGAATTTGTCTCACGCGCGATGTTGAGATCTTTGTCCCCGATCATATCGAGCAAGAAAAATCCGCGAATGCGCGGAACGTAGCCTTCGGTCGCGAGCCGCTTGGCGAGATGCGTACTGCCGTAAAGGCCGTCGTTGCCGTCGAACGAACGCACCGCTTCTTCCAGGTCGGTCCAAACAAGCCAGATTTGCATACGAGTCTTCTGATGCGCGAGCGCGTCTGCAAAGCCAAGCAGTATCGCGGTGCTCGAAGCGCCGTCGTTTGCGCCGATGAAGCCGGTTTTGAAAAGCGTGTCGTAATGCCCTGCCAGAATGAAGATTGGCTGCTTCGGATCGGTGGCGACGTTGAATTTGCCGATGATATTGTGCACCGGCACCTGGCCGCGCGGAGTGCTGGCCGTGAAATCGTCCGATTCGATTTTGGCGCCGTCTTTTTGGAGAACCTGGTGGATCAGATCTTCTGTCTTTTGATGACCGCGCGAACCGGGCCAGCGTTCTCCGAACGCAGCGATCTGCGCCGTGTAGGCGAACGATTGTTGGGGGTTGAACGCTTCGTGAAGCGACGGAGCGGCAAATACGGATGGGGCGGAAAACAGTACAACAAATAGGCAGATACGTTTTGGCATGAGAGCGATTGTTGTCTTGGAAAGATTACGACGGTGGGAACCGGACTTGCAAATCCTGTTGCGGGAGGTCCGGGAATTTCGGCCGGGAGATCACGGGCAAGCCATTCGTTGCCCGCAACCCAATCTGTGGGGAGGGTGGCGGAGATCGCCAGTAATCCCCCGGACCGTTTGCTCAGCGAGGTTGAACGGATTGTGAGGCTGTCGAGGCGTTTCGTCAAAGTGATTGTGCTTATCAGGCTGATAATGTAGATTTATCGCGCAACGGGGTTGGTCCAATACAGGAATTAATTCTTATTTAGAAATTCGGACGTTTTGGGGTGCGCTTGGGCCCCAAGACGAGGATTTAAGCGGCGCGATCCCTGCCCATTTCGTGGTGGTGGGTGATGGAAATACATCAGGTACAGACATTTCTGGCCGTACTTAATTACGGCGGGTTTCACCGCGCGGCCGACGCCCTGCGTGTGAGCCAACCGGCGGTGAGCGGGCGGATCAGGGCGCTTGAAGATTCGCTGGGTGTGAAGCTTTTCACGCGGGATTCGGGCGTGCCGCAGCTTTCCGAGGCCGGCAAGGCGTTTCGTCCGCAGGCCGAGGAACTGCTCCGTGTAGCGGCGCTGGCGCGGCAGGCGGTGCATGAGTTGCAGCCGTCGTCCGGTGGGGCCCTGCGCATCGCGGCCGGCATGTCGATCTGCACTTACTTTCTGCCGGAAGCGATGCAGACATATCGCGAGGCGCATCCGCACGTGATGGTGACGCTGCGTTCGGGCAATTCGCAAAAGGTGCTGAACATGGTTCTCGACGGCGAGACCGACATCGGGCTGGTGCGCTCGGTAAATCACCAGGAGATCGAAACGCAGATGCTTCGCGACGATCCTCTCGTGCTCGTAGGACATCCCGGTCATCCGAATTGCCGCAGGCGCGAGGCGACCCTTGAGGAGGTTCGTTCTTTTCCGCTGATTTTTTACGATCGCGGGTCAAGCGACTGGACGTTCAGCCAAGGACTATTTCGACGGGCGGGAATGCTTCCGAATACGGTGCTTGAAGTAGAGACGATTGAGTCGGCAAAGCGAATGGTTGAGAGGAAGTTGGGATTGGCGTTTCTGCCGTTGATCGCGCTGTCAGAGGAGTTGCGGCAGGGCAAGTTGCGCGCCGTTGAAATCTCCGATGCCGAGCCGCTGCATCGGAGCCTGGACGTGATTCATTTAAAGAGCCGGCCTTTGAGCACGAACGCGCTGGAGTTTATGAAAGTATTGGAGCGGGCGGCTGCGGTGATGGTGCCATTCAAGAGGCGCTCAACGCACGCACCGATGGCAAGGAGACACGCGGCAGGAAGATAGCAATCCCGTTTAGAACTGCCGTGCTACCTCGCGGTGCTACAATGGTGGGCTTGCGCCGCGCTGATTCGGTGCACTATAGCCCATGGTCACACTGAAAACGATTCAACAGGCTGCGGAGCGGATCCGCGGCTCGGTTTATCTTTCGCCGTTCGTCCGTTCCGAGACCTTTTCGCGAATGACCGGCAACTCGATCTATTTCAAGCTCGAAAACCTGCAAATGACAGGCGCGTACAAGGAGCGCGGCGCGCTGAATAAGATTTTGCTGCTCTCAGATGCCGAGAAAGAGCGCGGCGTGATCGCGGCGTCGGCGGGAAATCATGCGCAGGCCGTGGCGTTTCACGCCACCAAGCGCGGAATCGCTTCGCTGATCTGCATGCCGCTGACGACTCCACTGGTGAAGATTTCGGCCACGCGGGATTTTGGCGCCGAGGTGCTGCTCAAGGGGACCAACTACGACGAGGCCTGCCAGGAAGCGCTACAGCGCGCCGCTGAGGGCAACCTCACGTTTATCCACCCGTTTGACGATGAGGCGGTGATCGCCGGGCAGGGTTCGGTCGGGCTCGAGATGATCGAGCAGCATCCGGAAATACAGGCGGTGGTGGTGCCGATCGGCGGAGGTGGGTTGATCAGCGGCGTGGCGTGCGCGATCAAGGAAACGAATCCAAAAATTAAGGTGATCGGCGCGCAAACGTCGCGCCTGCCGTCGATGAAAAAAGCACTCGAGCATAAAAAGCCCGTGACTGTGCCCGCAAACAAGACGATCGCCGACGGCATCGCGGTGCGGCGTGCTGGCGACATGACGTTTCCACTCGTGCAGAAGTATGTGGACGACGTCGTGACCGTGGACGATGAAGAGATTGCGAATGCGATTTTGCTGATGCTGGAAAAGGAAAAGACGCTGACCGAAGGTGCCGGCGCTGTGGCTACGGCAGCCGTGGTGCAGAGAAAAATCGGGCTCGAGGGCAAGAAGGTCGGCGTGCTGGTCGGCGGCGGCAATATTGATGTGTCGCTGCTGTCGCGGATTATCGAGCGCGGGTTGGTGAAGGACGGACGGCTTGTCCGGTTGCGGATTCATTTGCCGGATCACCCGGGGGCGCTGGTCCGGCTGTCCACCGTGATCGCAGATCAAAAGGCAAATATCGTCGAAACAAAGCACGATCGGGCGTATTACGGGGTCGTGCTGGGCGACACGGTGATCGATATCACGATGGAAACGCGCGGTCCTGAGCATGTGGCCGAGATTATGACGGCGCTCGATTACGCCGGGTACGTCCACGAGCGAGTGCAGTAGCAATTCCCTTCCAATAAAACAGGCCAGGAAAATCCCCGTGCCGGGAGCCCACCCATCGATACGCCGCGGCAGGCTTTGGCAAGTGTCGCGGCAGCTTTATGGTCTGGCGGATCGGGTGGATGGCGGTTCGGGAACAACGGGAACCGGCAGTGCCGGAGTTGGCGTCGTGTTCGCTTCTCCGCCCTGCAATTTTGCAATTATGGCTTGCGCGGAAGGCGCGTAGGAATTCTTTGGCGAGCTGGCGATGAATGTCTGAAGCGCTTGAACCGCTTCGCCGGTGCGACCGAGAGCGGCAAGAGCCTCCCCTAGCAGATATTCGGCATCGTCCGCTGCGCCTTTCCCGGCCTTGATCGCCGCCAGAGCTTCGACGCGCGCCTTTTCGTTGTCATTCATGTGCAGGTACGCAACGCCGAGGAGCCAGTGCGCGAACCAGTTCTGCGGATCGAGAACGATCGATTGTTCGAGCGGAATTTGCGCGTCGATGTAGCTGCGCTGCACGACCCGAAGCTCTCCCATATCGGTCAGAGCGGCGACGTTCTGCGGCTCGATCGAAATTGCCTGCTGGATGTACTCCTGTGCTTTTGTGTAGTCCTTGGTTTGCAGGTAAAGTTCGCCCATCACATCGTTGACCTCGGGGCTGCCGGGAGCGAGTTTGTAGGCGACGTCCAGATGCTTTTGCGCTTCGTCGTTGTGGTGGGCGCGGAGAGCGGCGACGCCAGCCTCGAGTTCTTTCTTGGCTTTTGGCGCAAGCAGGAAGCCTTTGCTTTCGTGGGTCTCGTCGGCTTCAGGCTCAACGGTCACGCTGGTGGTGAAGGTGCCGTAGTTCATGGCAACTTCGACCGAGCCGGTCGCTTCCTTGAACCCCGGAATGCGCACGACAACCGAGTACGTGCCGCTGGGGACGCGAGAGAAGCGGGCGACGCCGTTGCTGCCAGTCGATTCGGTTGTGCCCGAGATTTCACCATTGGGCGCGAGCGTCACTTCACCACCAGTCTCGGGTGGCGCGCCGTTTTCTCCGAGAACCGCGACGACCACAGTGGCGGCGCCGCGAGGTTGCGTGTTTGTACTATTGGGCGGAGGAAACTGCGCGGACGCGACCGTCGCGGCGATGCAAGAAAAGAGGAAGGCACCTGCGTGCGCGAGACCGAACCGATACACGCGGACGCGTATAGCCTTGCGAATCGGTTGAATGTGATGCATTGGGCCTCCCTCCAAAGGACGGAGTGCCGTGACCGCGTTGGAAACAAGGTATACCGCCTGCCCTGGCGCGTCAACGGGAGCAAGCGTTTTGTGGCGTGAACGATAGGTGGCCGGCGGCTCGCGGCGAAATTGGGCGCGACGGTGAAGTGGTATACTGACCGCAAACAGGAGCACTGCTTGGACATTTTTGAAGAAGTCGTGCGGATGCGGCAAGCCGGCGGGCGTGGCGCGCTGGCGACGATTGTCCACACCAACGGCTCAATTCCGAGCTACGAAAGCTCGCGCATGCTGGTGCGCGAAGACGGCTCGATCGTGGGGACAATCGGCGGCGGATGCGTTGAGGCAGATGTATGGGCAGCGGCAAAAGAAGTGATCCACACCGAGCAGCCTCGCAAGATGACATTCAATCTGAATCACGACGCCGCTTATGACGCCGGCCTGATCTGCGGCGGGACACTTGAGATTTTCATTGAGCCGATTTTGCCGCAGCCGATGCTCTACATTTTTGGTGGGGGGCACGTGGCGAGCGCAGCGGCTCGGGTTGCGCATCTGGCCGGGTTTGCGATTGGCATTGTGGACGACCGCGAGAGTTTTGCGAACACCGACCGCTTCCCGATGGCGTCAGCGATTCACACAAGCTACCAGGAAGCGTTCGAGAAGATCCAGCCGAGCGGATCGACGTATCTTCTGATCGTGACGCGCGGGCACAAGGACGACATGCGCGTACTCGCATGGGCCGTGCGGACCGAAGCTCGGTACGTCGGAATGATCGGAAGCCGGCGCAAAGTGATTTCGGTCTATCAAGCGCTCGAACAAGAAGGTTTCAGCGAAAAGGAATTTGTGCGCGTTCATGCGCCGGTGGGGCTGGAGATCGGGGCGCTCACGCCGGAGGAGATAGGAGTGAGCATCGCGGCGGAACTGATCGCTGTGAGGCGCAATGCCTCGAGCGTGGCACACAAGGCTGTCACCCTGGCGCAGGCTGCTGGTCTGGCGCACGACTGAGTTCGGAATGCTCGCCGCTGC
>Ga0210401_10006284_pt1 | contig 12101 bp, 9 predicted proteins | sample IncBWH32MmetaG_FD_150866 | JGI IMG/M metagenome (GOLD analysis project Ga0210401, IMG submission 150866) | Forest soil microbial communities from Barre Woods Harvard Forest LTER site, Petersham, Massachusetts, United States - Inc-BW-H-32-M | ecosystem: Environmental > Terrestrial > Soil >... | reverse complement strand
GCGCCGGCTGCCGGCGCTCGAACACCCGATGGCCGACGATCTGCGCGCCCACACCGAAAATCGCAAGTGTCGCGAAGATCGACCACAATGCGGTCGCGCCTGCGTGATCCACGATCAAGGCGGCGAACGAAAGCAGTAAAAATGCCGCACCCAGGATCGCGGTCCCGAGCACCGCATCGAGCAGCAGCCAGTAGATCAGGACCGGCAATGCCATGACGGCCGACAGGCGGACATCGAGACCGAACGGGTGCAGATGCCATGCGCTCAGCGGGAGGACGGCAGCCAAAAACAGCGACAAGATGCCCAGGACATGCATCGTGCAATTCCAGGGGTCGCGGTGATACTCGACGTAATCGACGAGCTGGCGCAAAAACAATTGATTCATATCCGTATAAACTCGCACGGCAATCGATCAAAGTTGGAACGGCGGTATAGCATCAAGTCAAGAGATCGACAAAGCACGATTAATGCGCGATTGGAACCTGTTACCCACCCGCTTTGTCAATGCCTGATCCCGCCTCAAGCAGGCGCGTGCCGTGGCATCCCACAGCCAATTCCGCTTCGCAGCCCGGAACCGAGGTCCTGATCTTTGTGGGCGGCGCAGCCGCGCGACTAAAGCATTTTCGCGACCGTGACAACCTGGATCTGCTGATTGACCGGGGCTGTCGGATGGGCGGCGTCGATCAACTGCTCCTCGCCGAGACCGAGCGATTGCAGGCGTTTCGATGAGATCTTGAACGTATTGACGAGCACGTCGCGGATCGCGTCGGCGCGTCGCTGGCTCAACAATGCATTGCTCTCGCGCTTGCCGTTCGCCTCGACGTGGCCGACGATTAAAAATCCGTAAGGTAGCAGCCTTGCATGGACCAGCGCGTCCGCGATGCGTCCGAGCGCCTGATAGGATTCGGGGCGCACGATCGGCGTGTCGGTATCGAACTGGATGTCGACCGAAAAGGTCGGCAGCGCCAGCAGGTCTGGGGCGATCGGCGGCCGCTTCTGCGGCGGCGGCTCGGTGCGCGATCGCGTTTTCGAGCGTTCCGCGACTTGTTGTCGCAAGGCCACGACGTCGATGTCGGGTGCGGATTCGAAGCGGCTCAACTGATCGATGACGTCATCGCGCTTGAGGGCCGACTGGCTGCGGGCCGGGGCGGGCACCATCGCCAATGCCAGCAGGCAGGCGGCGAGCAGGCCGATGCGACCGGGCTGCCTGGCGAAAAACCTCATCGGTACCCCGCCTCGGTCATGGCCTGCAGGCAGCGCGCGCCCACGCCTTTGGTCGTCGTCAGGCACGGGATCGATTTGCTGGTCTCCTTGGTCGAGCCGGCGCACAGCTTGACGATTTCCCGCATGCAGGCATTGGCGACGGCGACGCGGGCCGCGATCCGTTTCTGGATCGCATCGAAGCTTCTGAGATAGTCCGATTTGCACTGCGGCGACAGGACGTCCTGGTTGCGCGACAGGCACTCTTTCAGGCGGTTGGAGTCGAGGTTGACGCCGCGGCAGTTGGCGTCGATCTCGGCGGCGCAGCTGTTCGCCAGCTGAGCTACGGCATCGCCAAAGCTCATGGTCTCCGCCGCCGCCAGCGGCGGCGCGACGAGCGCGAACGCAAACAGGATCACCCCTCCCCGGACCATGGCGTTATCTGACCCGATCAGGTCGGCCATGGTCAAGACCTACAAATGACAGAGCTGTGGTCACTTTCGGGCCGTAGCGGCGCGCATTCAAACCGCAGGCCAAACCGCGCCAAACCAGCGATGTGTGGGGGAAAGGAGCAGGTCGCGCCGTCACGCCCGCTCGACAAAGCTGTCGACCACCTTCTTCTCGCCGGCCTTGTCGAAGGCGATGGTGAGCTTGTTGCCGTCGATCTTCACGACATGGCCGTAGCCGAATTTCTGGTGGAACACGCGATCGTCCAGCGCGAACTCCGACACCGCGCCGGTGGATTTCGCGACCAGCTCGCCCTCGATGGTCAGGGGCGCGCGCTTGGTGCGCGCAAAGCCGCCGGCGAAATCGCCACGGGCGCCGAACGGCGATTGGTCCTCGTTGAAGCCGCCGCGCGCCTGGCCGCGTCCGCCCCCACCGCCGCCGCTCCTGCGGTTGCGATTGGCCTGTGCGCGCTGCCAGCCCGGTGTTGAATAGCTCGAACCGAACGAGTCCAGATTGTCGAAGCGTGACGCCGCATAGCCGCCGCCCCAGCCCGATCCGCCCTTGGATTCGGTGACCTCGACGCTGGCCGGCGGCAATTCGTCGAGAAAGCGCGACGGCATCGTGGTGGTCCAGGTGCCGTGAATGCGCCGGTTGGTGGCAAAATAGATCTTTGCGCGACGCCGCGCCCGCGTCAGCCCGACATGGGCGAGCCTGCGCTCCTCCTCGAGCCCCGCGCGCCCCTGTTCGTCGAGCGTGCGCTGGCTCGGAAACAGCCCTTCCTCCCAGCCCGGCAGGAACACATTGTCGAATTCGAGCCCCTTGGCCGAATGCAGCGTCATCAGCGACACCGCCTCATCGTCGGCCCCGCCGTCGCGGTCCATCACCAGCGCGATGTGCTCGAGAAAGCCCTGCAGGTTCTCGAACTCCTCCAGCGAGCGCACCAGCTCCTTCAAATTGTCCAGCCGGCCGGCGGCATCGGCCGAGCGGTCCTTCTGCCACATCTCGGTGTAGCCGCTCTCGTCGAGCACGATCTCGGCGAGTTCGGTGTGCGAGGTCACTTCCGACTGCGCACGCCAGCGGTCGAACTGCATGACGAGGTCGCGCAGGCTCCCGCGCGCCTTCGGCTTCAACTCATCGGTGTCGACCACCGCGCGCGCCGCCTCGAACAGCGGAATGCGGCGCTTGCGGGCGTGGTCGTGCAACAGCTGCACGGTGGCGTCGCCCAGCCCGCGCTTGGGCACGTTGATGATGCGCTCGAAGGCGAGATCGTCGGCCGGCGAGGAGATGACGCGCAGATAGGCCAACGCATCGCGGATCTCGGCGCGCTCGTAGAAGCGCGGGCCGCCGATCACCCGGTAATTCAGGCCGAGCGTGACGAAGCGGTCTTCGATCTCGCGCATCTGGTAGGACGCGCGCACCAGGACGGCGATCTCGTTGAGCCTGTGGTCCTTGCGCTGCAGCTCCTCGATCTCCTCGCCGATGCCGCGCGCTTCCTCTTCCGAATCCCAGGCGCCGGTCACGGTGACCTTCTCGCCCGCGACATCCTCGGTGCGCAGCGTCTTGCCGAGCCGGCCTTCATTATGCGCGATGAGATGCGAGGCGGCGGCGAGGATGTGGCCGGTGGAGCGGTAGTTGCGCTCGAGCCGGATCACCTTGGCGCCCGGAAAGTCGTGCTCGAAGCGCAGGATGTTGTCGACCTCGGCGCCGCGCCAGCCATAGATCGACTGGTCGTCGTCGCCGACGCAGCAGATGTTTTTGGGGTGGGCCTTCTCCCTCTCCCCGCTTGCTATTTCCGTCATTCCGGGATGGTCCGAAGGACCAGACCCGGAATCTCGAGATTCCGGGTTCAGCTCTTCGAGGCGCCCCGGGATGACGGCAGGTGAATTGAGCGGCTTCGCCGAGGCAGGCGCCTGCGCCAACAGCCGCAGCCACAGATATTGCGCCACATTGGTGTCCTGGTACTCGTCGACCAGGACGAACTTGAAGCGGCCCTGATATTGGCGCAGCACGTCGCCGTGCTCGCGAAAGATGCGGATGTTCTCCAGCAGCAGATCGCCGAAATCGGCCGCGTTGAGGATTTTCAGCCGCTCCTGATAGCTTGCATAGAGCTTGCCGCCCTTGCCGTTGGCGAAGACAGCGGCCTCGCCCGGTGGAACCTGGCCCGGCATCAGGCCGCGGTTCTTCCAGCCGTCGATCAGGCCCGCGAGCATGCGCGCTGGCCAGCGTTTGTCGTCGATGTCCTCGGCCTGCAACAGCTGCTTCAGCAGCCGGACCTGGTCGTCGACATCGAGCACGGTGAAATTCGACTTCAGCTGCGCCATCTCGGCATGGCTGCGCAGGATGCGCCCGCCGATCGAATGGAAAGTCCCGAGCCACGGCATGCCCTCGACCGCCTGGCCGAGCATCTGGGACAGCCGCAGCTTCATCTCCCGCGCCGCCTTGTTGGTGAAGGTGACGGCGAGGATCTCGCCCGGGCGGGCGCGCCCCTGGCTCAGGATATGGGCAATGCGCGTGGTCAGCACCCGCGTCTTGCCGGTGCCGGCGCCGGCCAGCACCAGGACCGGGCCGTCCAGCGTCTCCACGGCCTCGCGCTGCTCGGGATTGAGCCCGTCGAGATATTTCGGTCCCGCCGCGGCGCGCGCGCGCGCGGCAATGCCGCCGGCTGCGGGACGGTGGTCGGGAACGGAACTCAGCTTGCTCGGCTCGGTCATGCGAATCAGACTTATCGTCCCACGATGGCACTGCGGGACCGCGAAGGGGAGCCTTCCTAGCAGGGATTGGGTGCATATAGGCCCGCGGGCGCCGGTTTTACAGAGTTATGCGCGCGCCGAAAGCGCTCGATTCGTGGGGCACGCGCTGATTTGGTCCGCACGCACGCGGAGTTGGCGAGGCTGCCAGGCGGAACCTCACAAAAACGTGCAAAAAGCCTGGAGTTGCTCCGCCTCAACTCGGCGAGCCGGGCGCTTTGGTTGCCGCACGGGGCAGCCGCGCCAGGAAGCCGCGCATCAGTTTGGTAACGTCGCCAGCCGATTCGTCGAGCGCGAAATGGCCGGCGTCCAGCACATGCACCTCCGCGTTCCGACAATGTCGGCGACCGTTTCGAATGTGTAAGCGAACTGCTGCGGCGATGGTGCGTCCGAATTTCCGAACCCGGGATAATCGGGAGCGACCAGATGATAGCGGTCGGCGAGCAGGGGGATCAGCGTACCGAACATCCGCGACGACGATGGAAAGCCGTGCAGCAGCAGGATGACCGGTGCGTTGGCTGGGCCGTGGCCGTCTGGGCGGCCTGTGCCGGCAGTGTCGAAATGCAACTCAGCACGAGCGAGGCGGCAAGCAGGCGGCGAACGGACATGTGAGGGCTCCACAAGCTTCGCCGCGATATCGGAAACGAGCCCGGCAAGTCAACGGCGCGCGACGACACCCGCCCGGCGTTTGTCGCCAGAGGCCGCGTCATTGTCGCCTCAGTCCTTTGGTGTGTCGGTTTTGAACGCGAGGGGCTTGCCGGTGGGTCCTTCGACTTCATCTTCGCGACATGACCGCCTTAGGGCCAGTCGCATCACCAAGTCAGGCCTGGCAGCGCAGAATCTTGAACTCGACGCGTCGGTCCAGCGCATCGCTCGGATCGTCACGGCCGGTGCCGACCAGCATCTCCCGCGAACCTTTGCCGCTGGCCAGCAGGCGTCCTTGCAGGCTGGCCTCCTCGGCCTCCACCCGCTCCTTGATGAAATCGGCGCGCAAGACGGAGAGTCGGTCGTTGATGGCCGGAAGACCCGTCGCGCTGGTGTGGCCGATCACTTCGAGACAGCTGCGATTGGTGGCCGTGCGCTCGGCGATCTTGCCGATCCAGGCGTTGTAGGGCGCGTGCTCGCCGGGGTCGTTGTAGAACTGGGTCGAGCCCGGCTTGAACAGGAACTTGATGGCGAGATGGTCGCTGTTCCTCAGGCTGAAATCGATCATCCGGCCGAACGCATCCATTGCCGTCCTGGTGCGGTGGAGCTTGTAGCTGGCGAGATAGATTCCGTTGTAGACGCGCAGCTGCTCGCCACCGGGCATTATCACCGCGCGAAGATAGAGGTCGAGGGCGGCCCTGTATCGGCCCGCATTGTAGGCCTCGATGCCCTCGTTGACCAACGTCGCCGCGAGCAGGCCGTCATTATAGGTCTGGTCGACGTCATCGCCGGCGCTTTTCTGCTGGCAGGTCCTCACATAGGCCTCGGTCGCAGCATCTTTGGCATAGCCGGGACTATCCTTGAAGAACGTGTCCGGTGCGGGGTCGACGCCGTCGGGCAGCGCGCGCGCAGATCCCTTCGAGACGATCTTCTGGTTCTGGAGATCGGCAAGCGCCAAGCAGATGCGGTAGGCGTCGCGAGGTCCCGTCGTGTCGCCGTCATTGTTGATCGCGGTGAAGGTGCCGATCAGAACCAGCGGCTGCTTGACGATCGACTCGGCGGAGAACGGCAACACCCGGAAGCGCGGATAGCGGCTCTTGATCAATTCGACGATGCGCTTCTCCTCCAGATGCGTCGCATTGGATTGCGCGCCGGTGACGCTATCGATCAAGGGATCGATCACCATGTTGATCTGGTCCGATGCGTCATCCAATTGCGCCTTCGAAAACAGATCGTCGGCGGCCTTCTGGACGGCTGATTCGAAGCCGAGCGGCGTCGGCGGCGGAGCCACCGGCGCAGGCGCGGGCATTGCATCGGCCCGTTTCGGGATCGAAGCCGGATCGGCAAGCGGTGGGAGCTGCAGCGCGGTCCTGGTTTCGGCGTGGAGCGGCACGCCTGCGTTGGAGATCACCGAGAGGTAAAGCGACAGCCCCAACAGGCTTCTGGCGACAAACATGAAATGCCCTCCCTAAGAAGACACCTGGGAACTCACTCTGCATTTCCGGTGTGGTGGTCCGGACGTCCTCCTCTGTTGTCGCCGCAGTCAAGATGAAGAGGACTTCTGAACCAAGCCACGCCAGACGAATCAACCCGCTGGTTGCCTTCGTATTCCGAAGCTCATTCGCGTGGACTTCGGATACAGCTCGGAGTGAAGTCGATCTTCGTGTCGAAAGCTGGTCATGGCTGGGAGATTTTGAACTCATCCACGCGTAAATCAAAGATTCATATCGCGTGTTGAGCAAAGGCCACAGTCTGCGCAAGTTGTGAGACGCGCGATACTGTGCGCGCCAAAGATCGGTCGCAGGATCGCCGCCTCGGCGCCTGATACGCGGCAGATCCGCCAAGATGGCTGTGCGAAGAGCCGGATTTTATTCCCGGCGCGTCGGCAAAAATTTCCCGGGATGATCTCGAGAGCGACGACGACTCACGCCGTCGCCGCTCGATATCGTATCGCGGCTCAGCGCCTGGTGATGACGACTTCGAGATATGCGCTCGGGACCACCATGGTGCCGTCGTCGGCGCGATTGAGCGAGCCAATCAGCGCCAGCAGATCGTCGCGGAGCCGCGCTTGGTTTGTCGTGTCAAGCGCATCGAAGGCCTTCAGCATGGGGCCGTAATAGGTTCGGAACACGTCGAGAAAATGCTCCGGCGAACGGTATCGGAATATGTAATCGCGCAGATCCGACTTGATCGCGCCCGCCGCGGCGAACATCTCAGTGAGGCGCGTCTCCGTGCCCCAAAGCGCGGGCGATCTCGCCCCCGCGGGCGGCGGCAGGTACTTGCCGAGTGTCTTGAAGACCTGGCCGATGAAGCCGCTCGGAGTCCAGTTTGCCAGTCCGATCTTTCCGCCACGCCGGCACACGCGCGCCAGTTCCGACGCCGCCTTGTCCTGATCCGGCGTGAACATGACGCCGAAGGTCGAAACGACGGCATCGAACGCACCGTCCTCGAAGGGCAGCGCTTCCGCGTCCGCTTCGCGGAAGGTGACGGTCAAGCCGTCGGCCGTGGCGCGCGCCTGACCGCGCGCGAGCAGGCTCGGTACGTAGTCGGTGGAGACCACCTCGCACCAACGGCGCGCCGCGGCGAGGGTGGCGTTGCCGTTGCCGGCTGCGACGTCGAGCACTTTCATGCCGGCGCGGAGGTCGAGCGCTTCGCAGAGCTGCTCGCCGACGATCTGAAGCGTGGTGCCGACGATCGCATAGTCGCCCGACGACCATGCGCCATGCTGGCGCGCCTTCAGCGCCGGGAGGTCGATTGGTCCGGGCTGCTGAATCTGGGCAGCGGATGATTGAGCCATGACTGTTTCCTTGTTGATGTCTGGGATTGTTCGCGAGACCCAGAAAGCTCGGCCGAACCTGCCCGATGCGCAGGCTCGCGCGGTCGCGATTGCGATTGGGTTGGAGTAAGGCGGCGGTTCCCTGCGCGCCTATCCATTTTCCGACACGACTATCCGGATCGTGAACTTTTCTTCAGGTCAGCGAGACGCATGGAATGGTATCGTGGGAGTGATCATAATGATTGCGGGCGAGATCCTGTCGTCATCGCCGCTGCCGCGCAGCGTGCGGCGAGCGCTCGATGCCATGCGTGCCAATGTCGGCCGCGACTGGCGGCTGGCGGAGCTTGCGAAGGCCTCCGGTGTCTCCGAAAGGACCTTGCAGCGCCAGTTCCAGAACTTTCTGGGCAAGTCGCCGGTTGCGGTGTTGCGCGACATCGGTTTCGAACGCGCGCGGCGCGATCTGCTGTGTGCAGGTCCCACCACGCGCATCACGGACGTTGCGCTCGCTTGCGGCTTCCCACATTGCGGTCGATTCGCGGTCGAATATCGCCGCCGCTACGGCGAGACGCCATCGCAGACGCTGAAACGGCAGGCCAGGTTTTCGGCCGCGATCGAGCCGATGCCGCCATTTTGCGCTTCGTCGCGCGACCGGCCGACGGTCGCGTTCGCTGGAATTTCGGCGGGCGCCGACCATGAGAAGGCAGACGACATCGCCCATGGACTGGAAATGGCGCTGACGCGGAGCGGAGTCGCGGTCACGCCGCAGCCGGGGAAGGCGCGCTATCATCTGACCGGGGCGCTGCGCGGCGCAGTCAGCGAGGGGCACCTGCTGTTTCGCCTGTTCGACAGCGAGGCCGGCCGGCAGCTCTGGGCGCATCGCTGCGACGGCGTTTTGGTCGACGAGAGCGTCCCAGACGAGCATTTCACGACCCGGATCGTCGCGGCGCTGCAGCCGCATCTGCGATGCGCCGAGATCGATCGCGCGCTGCGGCAGCCGGGCACCGAGCTTGGGGCCCATGAACTCGTGCTCAGGGCCATGCCGGGCGCGATCGCACTCGATGCCGAGGGCAATGCCCGCGCATTGGAGTATCTCGCCCGTGCGATGGACCTTGATCCCGGCCATGCGCTCGCGGTCGCGCTGGCGGCCTGGGCTCATGTCCAGCGCATCGTCTATCATTTCTCGTCCGATCCACGCGCAGACCGCCTGCGCAGTCTCGAGCTCGCGCGGAAGGCCGGGATCCTCGGCGGCGATGCCACAGTGCTGGCCGTGCTCGGCAACGCGCTGACCTTGCTCGACGAGCTCGACGCCGCGGATGCGATCATCAGCAAGGCGCTTGCGGTGGACGGCGGCTCGGCCTGGGCATGGAGCCGCAGCGGCTGGATCGACGTTTATCGCGGCGATCCGGAATCGGCGATCGAACGCTTCAAGATCGCGCTCGATCTTGCGCCGCACGACCAGCTCACCTTCAACAGCATGATCGGGATCGGTTGCGCCTGCTTTCATTTGGGCCAATATGTGCAGGCCGCGAACTGGCAGACGCGCGCGCTCATCGACCATCCATCGGCGACCTGGGTCCATCGCACGCTGTGTCCGTCCTATGTGCTCGGCGGCGCCAGGCTGGAGGCTCGTCAGAGTCTGCGCGCGCTACGCACCCGTTATCCCGACCTCACGCTGGCCGAGGTGCAGGTCGGGATGCCGCCACTGCCGCCGCAATATCGCGAGCTCGTGGTCGAGGGCCTGCATGATGCCGGCCTGCCGGAGTAGCCCGCATGATGCCGTTGAATCCGGTGTCACGCAGCACACTCGGTTCACCTCTCATCGCGTGCGGGGATTGCATCGTCAGATGCGATGCGGGTGACGGGGATTCTCCGCGAGTTCAGCCTCTGTGACGGCCCCTCACCCCAACCCTCTCCCGGTAAGAACGGGAGAAGGGGCACTCCGCCGATGCCGCAACATTCGCCAAACTCATCCGACGTCAGTGCGCAGGATCTATCTCACCGGCATGCCGACGCTGCGGCCGACACCTTCGGGGCGCGGGAGCGTTGCATGCGCCTTCAGCACGGCGTCGATGCTTTCGCGGATGTCGGGCGGGAAGGGCGCGGTCTTGCGCATGGCCATGTCGATGTGGATCGTCATGTTCTCCGAGGTGGCTGACAGCCAGCCCTCGGTCGCGTGACGCAGCTCCTCGAAGGTGTGCAGCCGCTTCTCGTCGGCACCGAGCAGGAACACTGAAATCTGCACGGGGTCGCCGAGATGTATTTCGCGTAGATAGCGGACATGGCATTCCGCGGTGAAGGTCGAGCCATGGCGCTCCTTCATGTAGGCCGGCCCGATGCCGAGCTTCAGCCACAGCTGGTCGATGGCGCGATCGAACATGACGTTGTAATAGGCCATGTTGAGATGGCCGTTATAATCGATCCATTGCGGCTCGATCTGCATGATCGAGGACAGGAAGGCTTGCGGCCGCGACGGCGCATCGTCGTTGGCGTCCGTGATCGTCATGCTTTGTTTCCGTATCCTTGATCCATCCCTTGACCCTCCAAAAATCCTTTGTCACGGTCCCCCTCAATTCGGGAGGACGAACTTGGCGACGACGATTGATCATCATCTGACGCGGCCGGACCCGCAGGCGCTGGCGAGCACGCTGGAGCGGCTGGCCGCGCGGTTCGGCAACCGGCTCGTGACCTCCCAGGCCGTGCGCGACCAGCATGCCCATACCATGACCTGGCTTCCGTCGCAGCCGCCTGACGCGGTGGTCATGGCGCAGGAGACCGCCGACATCCAGGACGTGGTGCGGATCTGCGCGCAATATCGCGTGCCCGTCATCGCGTTTGGTACCGGCACCTCACTGGAGGGCCAGGTCAACGCGCCCGCCGGCGGCATCTCGATCGACCTGCGCGACATGAACCGGGTGCTCGAAGTCCACGCCGAGGATCTCGACTGCGTGATCGAGCCCGGCGTCACCCGCAAGGCGCTGAACGAGCACCTGCGCGACCAGGGCCTGTTCTTCCCGATCGATCCCGGCGCCGACGCCTCGCTCGGCGGCATGGCCGCCACCCGGGCGTCGGGCACCAACGCGGTACGCTACGGCACCATGCGCGAGAACGTGCTGGCGCTGAAGGTGGTGCGCGGCGACGGCGAGATCATCAAGACCGGCACGCGGGCGAAAAAATCCTCCGCCGGCTACGACCTGACGCACCTTTTCGTCGGCGCCGAGGGAACGCTCGGCATCATCTCGGAACTGACCATGCGCCTGCGTGGCATTCCCGAGACGATTGCCGCCGCGGCCTGCTCGTTCGAGAGTGTCGGTGGCGCCTGCCAGGCGACGATCCTGGCGATCCAGACCGGTATTCCCCTGGCAAGGATCGAATTGCTCAACACGGATCAGGTCAAGGCGTGCAACGCCTATTCCAAGCTGTCGCTGCCCGAGACGCCGCTGCTGCTTCTGGAGTTTCACGGCAGCGAGGCCGAGGTCGCCGAGCAGTCGAAGAACTTTGGCGAGATCGCGCGAGAGTGCGGCGGCGGCGACTTCACCTGGACCACCAAGCCGGAGGATCGCACAAAACTCTGGCAGGCGCGACACGATGCCTACTGGTCGGTCAAGGCGCTGCGGCCGGGTTCCGGCGTGGTCGCAACCGACGTCTGCGTGCCGATCTCGCGGCTCGCCGATTGCGTCACTGAGACGGAACAGGATCTGAAGCGCCTCAACCTGCTGTCGCCGATCGTCGGTCATGTCGGTGACGGCAATTTCCATTGTTCCGTGGTCTGCGACACCGGGGATCGCGACGAGATGGCGCGCGGGGAGGAGTTCATGCATCGTCTGGTCGAGCGCGCGCAGGCGATGGGCGGCACCTGCACCGGCGAGCACGGCATCGGGCAGGGCAAGCAGAAATATCTCAAGGCCGAGCTCGGTTCCGAAGCACTCGATGCGATGCGCGCGCTGAAGCAGGCGCTCGATCCGCAAAATATCTTCAATCCGGGCAAGATCCTGCCCGCGGCCTAAATCGGGCCGATTTGTCGGTCGACTCTGCCTTTCACCGCCGCTTCCGCGCCGATTTGGGCCGCGCGGAACTTGCCGCTCCGCCTTGCGTCATTTTAGTGACGCCGCAAGTGGCGGCAGCCAGGGAGGGTGCCATGTGGAGGTCGACCGTTGCGATTACCGCTGTGGTTTTTATGACCGCGCTGTCGAGCGCGGCGCTGGGCCGGGGCGGCGGAGGCGGCCACGGTGGGGGCCATTTTGGTGGCGGCGGACATGGCGGGGGGCATTTCGGTGGGGGCGGCCATT
>Ga0210401_10006283_pt1 | contig 12102 bp, 2 predicted proteins | sample IncBWH32MmetaG_FD_150866 | JGI IMG/M metagenome (GOLD analysis project Ga0210401, IMG submission 150866) | Forest soil microbial communities from Barre Woods Harvard Forest LTER site, Petersham, Massachusetts, United States - Inc-BW-H-32-M | ecosystem: Environmental > Terrestrial > Soil >... | reverse complement strand
CCTTCCGAAACCAGAGCGTGAAGCGGAAGCGCGACGGCTGGCACTGGAAGATGCGCGGCAACCCTTCGATCTGGCGCGTGGGCCGCTGTTTCGGGTGAAGCTGTTGCGGCTGGCCAGCCAGGATCATGTGCTGGTCTTCAACATGCACCATATCGTGAGTGATGCGTGGTCCGTAGGCGTATTGGTGCGCGAGGTTTCGGCGATCTACAACAATTTCAGCACTGGGCAGCCTTCGCCCTTGCCCGAGCTGGATATTCAGTACGCTGACTTCAGCGCCTGGCAGCGCGAGTTTCTGAGTGGTTCCCTGCTGGAAAAGCAACTGGAGTATTGGAAACAAAAACTGGCGGCCGTTGAGCCGCTGATGCTTCCGACCGACCGTCCACGGACCGCATTGCAGCGCCCGGAGGGTGCAACCACGCACTTCACGGTGCCGGTGGAACTTACGGAAGCGCTAAAGACTTTGAGCCGGAAACAAGGCGCCACACTTTATATGATTTTGCTGGCGGCGTTTCAGGCGCTGCTGAGCCGTTACAGCGGGCAATCTGACATCACGGTGGGATCGCCGATCGCGGGCCGATCGCGGACTGAGACGGAGGGGTTAATCGGCGTCTTCATCAATATGCTGGTGTTGCGGACCAATCTCTCCGGCCAGCCCGATTCGCTGGAATTATTGCGACGAGTCAAGGAAACGACACTGGAGGCGTATGCCCATCAGGATGCACCCTTTGAGAAGCTGGTAGAAGCGCTCCTGCCGCAGCGGGATCTAACTAGATCGCCTCTGTTTCAGGTGATGCTCGTTCTGCAGAACGTTCCTTGGTCAGGATTGCAAATGGGGACGGCGAAGATGCTGGCATTTGACGTAGATAGCGGCGCAGCGCAATTCGAAATGTCGCTGATTTTGGCAGAGACCAGTTCCGGAATGGAAGGCTTCGTTGAGTACAACACGGATCTGTTCGAGGCGGCAACTATCACGCGGATGATTGGCCACTATTCTCTTTTGTTAAGTGGCATGGTCTCTGACCCGCATGCGCCAATCCACTCTTTGGAGATTCTGAGTCCTGAAGAACGCCGCATCCTGCTAGAGGATTTTAATGCCACTGCGGCGTCCATTCCGGAGAAGACGGTTACCCGACTGTTCGAAGAACAGGCAGAGCGCACACCCAATGCAACAGCTGTTCAGTGCGGAGATGAGCTCTCTTACATTGAACTCAATCACCGCACCAACCAGTTGGCGTGGCGGTTACGGGAGTTGGGTGTAGGGCCGGAGACTCGCGTCGGTCTGCTGGTGGAGCGGAGCCTCGAGATGGTGGTCGGGTTGCTAGGCGTGTTGAAGGCGGGCGCAGCCTATGTTCCTCTGGATCCGGATTATCCCCCGGAGCGTTTGAGGTACATGCTTGAAACCTCGCAGGTCAAAGTGTTGTTGACGCAGGAGCGCCTGCGCGAACAGCTGCCTGCTTGTAGCGGTCCGGTACTGGAATTGGATGGAGCAGAGGAACGGAGGCGGATCGCAGAGCAGCCAGGAGGAAATCTGCATGTGGATCTGCTACCCGAGCATCTGGCCTACATTATCTATACCTCGGGCTCAACGGGCAGGCCAAAGGGAGTGATGAACAGCCACGGCGGGCTTCTGAATCGGTTGCTGTGGATGCAGGAAGAGTACAGATTGGAACCCAAAGATGTTGTTCTGCAGAAGACTCCATTCAGCTTCGATGTCTCGGTGTGGGAGTTCTTGTGGCCTCTTCTAGAAGGGGCGAAGTTAGTGGTGGCACGGCCGGGCGGGCATCAGGACCCCAGTTATTTGGCTAGGCTGATCGAGGACCAACAGATCACGACGCTGCACTTCGTTCCCTCGATGTTGGCGGTGTTTTTAGAGGAGGAGAGAGCGAAACAGTGCAAGAGTATCCGGCGGGTGGTGTGCAGCGGAGAGGCCTTACCTCCAGAGCTGGCCCGACGGTGTCTGGTGACTATGCCATGGGCGGAGTTGCATAATTTGTATGGTCCTACGGAGGCGGCCATTGATGTGACGTACTGGAAGTGCTTGGCGAACGATATCCATGCTAGCGTTCCGATAGGAAAGCCGATTGCGAACATTCGTCTGTATGTGGTGGATGAGGCGATGGAGCCGGTGCCGGTGGGAGTGCCTGGAGAGCTGTGTCTTGGCGGAGTTGGGCTGGCGAGAGGGTATTGGGGGCGAGGAGATCTGACGGCGGAGCGGTTCGTTCCCGACGGGTTGAGCGGCAGGAGGGGAGAGCGGCTGTACCGGACGGGCGATCTGGCGCGGTGGCTGGGAGATGGGAACCTGGAGTACCTGGGCCGACTGGATCAGCAGGTGAAGATCCGGGGATTCCGGATCGAGCTGGAGGAGATCGAAGCGGCTTTGCAGGAACAGGAAGGAGTGCGGCAGGCGGTGGTGGTAGCGCGAGAGGATACGCCTGGGGACAAGCGGCTAATTGCCTACATTACTCCTTCACCCCTGAATGCTTTCCCTGTTCTCCAACTGCTAGCGATGAGGAAAAATGGGGTGGGGGCCTCATCGAAGTGTTCGGAGTTGCCGAACGGTCTGACGATTTTCCATCAGAACCAGAGCGAAACTAAGTTCGTTTATGACGAGATATTTACAAACCAAACCTATCTAAAACACGGCATCACCTTGTGTAACGAAGACTGCGTTTTTGATGTTGGTGCCAACATCGGCTTATTTACACTCTTCGTGGGACAACGGTATCAAAACGCTACTATTTATGCTTTTGAGCCAATTCCTCCAGTTTTTGAATCGCTTCAATTAAACACGACACTCTATGGTTTGAATGCAAGACTCTTTGAGTGCGGCCTAGCCGAGAAGGCAAAGCAGGAGGCCTTCACTTTTTATCCGCACAATACCGTAGTTTCCGGCAGCTCCACCAATGCCGAAGAAGTGCGTCAGGTTGTAAAGTCATTTCTGCTCAACCAGCAGGAACTCAGAGACGTTCACGCTCCTGGTGAACTTGTCGACGAATTGCTAGAAGCACGGCTCGAGACTAAGGAGTACACATGTCAACTGAGAACGCTTTCCGAAATCATCAAAGAAAACGGGGTAGAACGCATTGACTTGCTAAAGATCGACGTGGAAAAGAGCGAACAGTCTGTTCTCGAAGGAATTGAGGATAATGATTGGCCCAAGATTCAGCAACTAGTCATTGAAGTACATGACATTGGTGGGCGTCTGGAAACAATTGCAAACTTACTCAGGACGCGCGGTTATGAAGTGCATCACGAGCAGGACCAATTACTTCAACATACCGCGATTTATGGTCTTTATGCCGTCCGACCATCCCATAAAAACAGTCGGACCAAAGCTCGTGAGATGCCGGAGCAAACTGCTGCGAGAAATATCTGGACTAACCAGAGATCCTTGCTCTCCGATGTGAGGTCGTTTCTGTTTACGAAATTGCCAGAATACATGGTGCCAACGGCGTACGTATTTCTGGAGTCGCTGCCGCTGATGGAGAACGGGAAGCTGGACCGCAAGTCCCTGCCGGCGCCAGAAGCAGATGCGTACGCGGCAAAAGTCTACGAGGAGCCACGAAGTGAGACGGAGAGGGTGCTGGAGGGGATCTGGGCGGAGTTGCTGATGGCGGAACGTGTGGGAATTCACGACAATTTTTTTATGATCGGCGGGCATTCTCTCATGGCCGCGCGAGTGGCTACACGCATGAACGAAAGTTTCAATGTGGATATTCCGTTGCGTAGGATGTTCGAATCGCCAACCATCGCCCAGTTGGCAGATGTGATTGATCGGGCAGTGCAAACGGGTGGAGGCAACGGTGTTCAATCTGTGCCGGCCATCAAACGGTGGGCGCGCAAGGCCGCCTTATTGCCCGTAGAGGCGGATTAAAATGAAAAAGCTGCAAGAAAACCCTTCGCTAAAGACAGCTAGAGCATTTTCACAAAAAATGTCGTGGATTGAACGCCCACTGCTCAGCTACCTAGAAATAACGGCCATTAGATAAAGATCGCTCCAAACAATAGAAAGTCTTGAGTCGGGTTCACCTCCAATGTCTTGAATCCGCAGCCACGTTTGCAAGTCACCGAAAAAAGCCATGACCATGACCTTATCCACAACTGACATCGCCCAGTCTGCCGCACAGGAAGTGATCTTCTTTCCTGCTTCATTTGCCCAAGAGAGCTTATGGTTCATCGACCAACTCAGCCCCGGGATGGCAACCTACAACATACCCAGCGCGTTGCGCGTCAGAGGGGAGCTGAAGATCGAACTGTTGGAGAAAACGGTGAAAGAGATAGTGCGCCGCCACGAGACCTTGCGTACCCGGTTCGTCGCGGTACGCGGCGAGCCGCAACAGGTCATCGAGGATCAGGTCAGCGTTCAATTGCCATTGCTGGATTTAACCTGCGTAGATGAGGGAGAACGAGAAGCAGAGGCTATCAGGCTAGCTCGGGAAGAAGCAAGGCAGCCATTCGATTTACAACAAGCACCGTTGATCAGGGTGAAAGCGCTGCGGCTAAGAGTGCAAGAACACGTGCTTCTGTTCACCATGCACCACATTATCGCTGATGCGTGGTCCGCAGGGGTATTAGTCGAAGAGGTATCGGTCCTCTATAGCGCATTCTGCGCCGGCCAACCATCGCCACTGCCTGAACTGCCTATCCAGTATGCAGACTACACTATGTGGCAGCGTGAGTGGTTACAAGGCCAAGTGCTGGAGCAACAACTGTCCTATTGGAAGCAGCAATTGGCGGGAAGTAGCCTGTTGCAGATGCCCACCGACCGGCCTCGACCGCCCTTACAAAGCCAAAACGGGGCAGTGTTTGATTTTGCGATAGCTGCAAATCTCACTCAGCAATTAAAGAGATTGGCGGAAGAAAATGGCGCTACGTTATTTATGTTCGTGGTAGCCGCCTTTCAGACTCTGCTGTATCGCTATAGCGGACAAAACGACATTGCGGTGGGAACGCCGATTGCCGGACGCCGACGCAGTGAAACGGAAAAACTAATCGGCTTTTTTCTCAATACTCTGGTGCTCCGCGGGGACCTTTCCGGTGCGCCAACTTTCTCAGAATTGTTACAGAGGACAAAAGAGATAACGCTGGAAGCTTACGCTCACCAGGACGTTCCCTTCGAGAAGTTGGTCGAGGTTCTCTCACCTGAGCGGGACCTGGGCAGCACGCCCCTCTTCCAGGTCATGATTACTCTGCAAAATGCGCCTCAGTCAGACTTGCAACTGGGAACTTGCTACTTTCCAACCCTTAGTAATGTCGATAACGGGACATCGAAGTTCGATCTGTTGCTACAACTCTCAGAAGATGGTCGTGGAGCCCTGACGGGCTTATTGCAATATAGCACGGACCTATTTGAAAACGTGTCCATCAAACGGATGGCCGACCATTACTGTACGTTGCTATGCGGAATTGTGGCCGATCCACATCGCTCCATTGCTGCGCTGCCCCTCTTGACCGTAAACGAAAGAGACCGGCTGATCGACGAATGGAATCATACGGAAGGGGTCTACGCGCCGCAGAGCGTGCAAGAGTTATTTGAAGCTCAGACTGCCAAGAGTCCCGGGTCGATGGCGGTAGAATTCGGCGATAAGCGATTGACTTACGCAGAGCTGGATAGTCGTTCCAACCAATTGGCACGTTACCTGAACCAAAACGGAGTGGGGCTGGACATTTGCGTGGGTATATGCATTCAACGGTCTCTCGATATGGTAGTAAGCGTTCTGGCAGTTCTGAAAGCGGGAGCAGCCTACCTCCCTCTTGATCCTCAGTATCCACATTCCCGATTGGCGTACATGTTGGAAGACTCAAAAGTAGAACTGCTTCTGACTCAGGAACAATTATTGAACACTTTCTCAGGTCTCGTAAAATTCACTTTTTGTCTGGATGCGAACTGGCATGAAGTAGTTCAACAAAGCCCCCGAAAGCTAAAGGTCAACACGGATGCTACAAGTCTCGCGTATGTGATGTATACCTCCGGCTCCACGGGCAAGCCAAAGGGCGTGGCTATGGTCCATGGCGCGCTCGCTAATCTGGTGAACTGGCAACTATCCAATGGGGAAAATGGCAAAGCCCTCCGAACATTGCAGTTCACGTCGCTGAGCTTTGATGTTTCGTTCCAGGAGATATTCTCGACCTGGTGCGGGGGTGGATCTTTGATTCTTGTGGATGAGGATACTCGGCGCGATCCTTCCTTGTTGTGGCGGGTAATTAATGAACAGCAGGTCGAGAGAGTTTTTGTTCCGTTTGTCGCACTTCAGCAATTGGCTGAAGTTTCCGAGCTTCCGACCGATGAAATGACGGCTTTGCGGGAGGTAATAACTGCCGGCGAGCAACTAAAAATAACTCCTGCTCTGCAGAGATTCTTCGATCACTCTTCACGCATCCTGGAAAATCAGTACGGCCCGACCGAAAGTCATGTAGTTACGGCTTATCGTCTGAACACACCTTCCAGTCAATGGCCTTTACTGCCGCCCATCGGAAAAGCGATAGTGAATACACAGGTGTACGTGCTGGATGAAATGTTTGAACCGACCCCTGTTGGAGTGGTCGGTCAGATCTACCTGGGAGGAGCAGGTTTGGCACGAGGCTACGTGAACCGTCCGGATTGGACGGCAGAGCGGTTTGTGCCAAGTCCCTGTGGCAAGGAACCGGGCGCGCGGCTTTACAGAACCGGAGACCTCGCCCGCTACAGGGCGGACGGCAATCTAGAATTTCTGGGGCGCATGGATCAGCAAGTAAAGGTGCGTGGCTATCGGATAGAGTTAGGTGAGATCGAGGCAGCCCTGGAGGCGGAGGATCGGGTACGTCAGGCGGTCGTGATATTGCGAGAGGACACGCCAAGCGACAAGCGACTGGTCGCCTACGTGGTCCCTAACCACGAAATCACAGTCATCGAATTGCGGGATGCTTTGAAGCTTCGTGTTCCTGAGTACATGGTACCTTACAACTTTGTCATGATGGAGGCGCTTCCCCTGACGCCGAGTGGGAAGTTGAATCGTGCCGCTCTGCCTATCCCTGTGAGTGGGCCAACTAAGCAAGACCCCGGCTTCAACACGCGACGGTCACGGGCAACATTGGAGGAGTTGCTCGCGCAGATTTGGGCAGACGTGCTTCGCCTGGACCGCGTAGGTGTGCAGGACGATTTTTTTGCCTTGGGCGGGCATTCGCTCCTGGCGACTCAGGCTGTGGCCCGCATTCGAAGTGTATTCCATATAGATTTACCGTTGCGGCGGCTGTTCGAGGAACCCACGGTGGCCGGATTGGCTAAGGTGATCGAGCAGCAAATCCAGCAAGGCTTGATGGAGAAGACCCCTTCTCTCGTCCGCGTCCCGCGTGACCGACCTTTGCCTCTTTCCTACGGGCAGCAACGCCTGTGGTTTGTGCATGAACTGGCCCCGGACTCGGCGGCTTACAATGTCGCTGGGGCGACTCGGATCAAGGGTCCCTTCGATGTAGAGTTGTTCAACCGGACGATGACCGAAATGTTCCGCCGCCATGAGTCCTTTCGCACCCGCTTCGTGACGGTGGACCAGGAACCACTACAAATAATTGATGAAGCGACAAAATTCGAGCTGCTTGTCATTGACATGACCGCTCTCCCACCGGAGGAGCGCGTGGAAGAAACCAGAAGGCAGGCACGGAAAGAGTCGCAAAGACCGTTTGATCTGGCCCGTGATCCCATGCTGCGCGTCAGGGCTTGGCGACTCGCGGACAATGACTATGTCGCACACATCAACATGTACCACATTGCTACTGACGCCTGGTCTCTGGGAGTGCTGATGCGGGAGTTCTCCCTAGTCTATGAAGCGTTCGGCAAGGGGAAACCCTCTCCTTTGCCGGAAATGCCCATCCAGTATGCCGACTTTAGCGTATGGCAGCGGGAGTGGCTGAGGGGCGAGGTACTGGACCAGCAGCTTGCCTATTGGAAGCGACAACTAGCCAATGGTACAACGCTGGAGTTACCCACGGACCGAGCACGCTCCGCTCGGGGCAGTTCTCGTGGCGTATCTGCGCCGCTCAATCTATCGAAGGAACTAACTGATAAGATCAAGGCCCTGGGCCGCCGACACGGGGCAACCTTATACATGACCTTGCTGGCGACATTTCAGTTGCTACTGTATCGGTGGAGCGGCCAGCACGATATAACTTTGGGCTCGCCGATAGCCGGCCGCAGACGGACCGAGACCGAAGGCATGATCGGATTTTTCGTCAATTTGCTGGTTATGCGCACTGATCTTTCCGGAGCGCCAACCTTCGTGCAACTGCTCCGGCGGGTGCGGGAAGTGGCCATGGAAGCCTATACCCATCAAGATGTTTCCTTTGAAAAGTTGGTAGAGGCGCTTTCACCCGAACGTGATCCTAGCCACCCGCCTTTCTTTCAAGTACTGTTCTTTCTGCAAAATGCGCCAGTCACAGACCTTTCTTTAGGGGAAGAGATCAAGCTAGAACCGTTTGCTGCCGGCACCGCCGCCGTGAAATTCGATATTACGATAGTTTTGCAGGAGACGGCGGACGGTATGCAGGGTTCCTCTCAATATAACGCTGACCTGTACGATGCTGGCACCATGGCCGCGTTGGTCGAACAGTACCGGACGCTCTTGGCGAACATCGGAGATAACCCGGAGCTGTCTATCGACGACTACTCGTTGTTACCAGAAGTCGTATACAAACAGTTAATCGAGAATTGGAACCAGAGGCTAGACCAAGAAGAAAGGCCTGGAGTGGCTACTGCCTCTATGTGACTGGATCGCGCCATTCGCCAGTTGCCTTCGATCGTGTCCGTAGCCGTGACGGTATGTTTGCTCTTTCGTAAATGCTCCATTTCAGATCGAAGCAATTGCCTCTTCTAATCTTGGACTTTGGACAGATTCTCCCAAATCTAAATAAACACGCAGGTGTCACATGCCATTTCCATTCGTGCATGACATGTTCTGCAACATTGCGGCCCAGCATCCCGACCTCGTCGCGATTAATGATACTAGTGGATGCTTGACCTATTCTGAGCTCGATCAGAAGTCAAGCTGGATTGCGAGTTGTATCCGGTCCGCTGGAGTCCGCAGGAATGATCTAATCGTTATATATGCTGAAAACCGTAAATTCATCATCGAGTGTGTTCTAGGTATTTTGAAGGCAAGTGCTGCTTTCGTTCCGCTCTCGCCCAGTATTCCCAGCAAGCGACTGGATGCATTGCTCAGCGAGTGTGCTCCAAAGTGGGCTTTCGTGAGTCCAGAATCGACAGAGCGGTTCCATCCTTTTGCCGTCCAACATTCTATTCAAGCCATTTCCCAAGATCCTGGCGAGAATTGTGTGTCAAGAGCAGACTCAAATGGGGACGATCTGAGCTACATTTTTTTAACTTCTGGATCCACTGGAAAGCCAAAGGCGATCGCTGGAAGATTGAAGGCGATCGATCACTTTATACGATGGGAAATAAAAACCTTCGGGTTAGGGCTTGAAACTCGGGTAAGCCAGCTGATGTCACCGATGTTCGACGCGTTTATGCGTGATATTTTTGCCCCTTTGTGTAGCGGAGGAACGGTGTGTATTCCGCCAAGCCAAGAAGTGCTGCTCGACGGCAGGGAACTTGCAAAATGGATCGAGCAGGAACATATTGTCCTGGTTCACACGGTACCTTCTTTGTTTCGGTCAATCATCAATTACTCAAACGGTGAGGATTGGACACAACTCCGGTATGTATTGCTCTCTGGCGAACCGTTATTGCCTTCTGATGTAAGAAAGTGGTACGAGTTAGTGGGCAGACAAGGTCCGCGTCTGGTAAATCTTTATGGGCCGTCGGAAACTACTATGACTAAATTGTTTTACATGGTCAAAGATACGGACCAGTCGAGGCGGGTGATACCAATTGGGAAACCAATGACCGGGGCGACAGCGGTAGCCTTGGACCAGTCTGGAAAGGTGTGTGCCCCGGGAACAGTGGGAGAACTCTACATTCGAACCCCGTTTCGATCACTGGGTTACTATAACCGCCCAGCATTGACGGCCGAGGTGTTTGTTCAGAATCCATTCAGCCAGGATTCGGGAGACTTTGTATATAAGACCGGCGATTTGGCTAGGCCCACCGTAGATGGCAATTTCGAACTCGTAGGGCGCCGCGACCACCAGGTGAAAATCCGTGGTGTGAGGATCGAGCTTGGAGACGTCGAGAAGGCGATTAGTGATTGCCCAGGTGTGGCTCAAACTGTCGTTACTGTTCGAGAGGATAGTCCCGGAGACAAGCGATTGGTTACTTACATTGTGTCTACCGAAAGTACACAGCTCACTGTTGACGGATTGAGAGACTCTTTGGTTGAATGGTTGCCGGAATACATGATGCCCTCCACGTGGGTCATGCTGGAGAAGATGCCGCTGACATCGAACGGAAAGATTGACCGCAAAGCACTCGAACTCCTTGTTCCGGAGACTCGAAGCAACACGCAAAATGTGGATCCGGAAGGGCGTACACCGATGGAAGAAATTTTATGTGACATCTGGTGCAAAGTATTGAAGCTCTCATCGGTTGGTGTCCATGACAATTTTTTTCAGTTGGGCGGCCATTCTTTGTTGATTGCCCAGGTAATTTCGCGCATCAAGACGGCGTTTGCCATAACGATGCCTCTTAGTGCGCTATTTGGAGCACCGACAGTGGCCAAAATGGCCAAGTACATCGAGGCAATAGGCCAGCACGATGAACGAACGCCATCCTCGCCGATCCTGGTGAGCATTCAACCTTGGGGTTCGCGGGCTCCTTTCTTTTGCGTACATGCAATTGGTGGACAAGTCCTCAGTTATGGAGAGCTATCTCAAGAACTTGGGCGGGACCAGCCTTTCTACGGATTACAGTCTCCTCCCGCGGATTTCTTCCCAGAGTCGGCCACTAGCATCGAGCAGATGGCTACTTTATACAATAGGGAAGTTCGCGCCGTTCAGCCTAGTGGTCCTTATCTAATTGGGGGCTGGTCCATGGGAGGATTGGTTGCTTGGGAGATGGCACAGCAACTTAAAAAGGAGGGTGAGGCCATTGATCTCCTCACACTTATAGATACAAACCCCCCATCCAGGTATCGAGAAGCTAATGACAGAACCGACGAGATGTCAATACTCGCCCGCTTCGCTTTGGATATGTGCCGATTGGTTGGTAGGGATCCAAGGCCTTTGGCGGAACAATTTTCGCGATCGAACGAGCAGGACCAATGGAAGATGGTACAAGAAGCCCTGTGCACCTACGGAGTGCTTGCGCCAGAAACTGCCCATGCGGAAATGACTGCTTTACTTGGCGTGTTTACGCGGAATTCACTTGCGATGAATAACTATGTCCTTTCCCCCGCTGAACAACCTATTGTTTTCTTTCGTTCGTCGGAGGCACCTGAGCGTCTCTCCGAGTCATGGACAACATGGGCAGGCGGGGGCATCCAGTTCCATTCGGTCCCTGGGGACCACTTCACAATGCTCCGGCGGCCCAATGTGCGCGTCATCGCAGAAGTCCTGCAGCGCTGTATCGCAATGACAGGCGGGCAACAGCAACGCGCCTTCGCCGCCAGTTCGGAAGTTAGACTGCAGTGATCTGAAAGGGGTAAAATTCCGGAGATTTCTTCCACGGAGTCGTTAAGAGATTGACGGCGGAAGGCAAAATCATGGATGCACTGCTCACGAATATCCGATACAGCATCCGCATGTTGTCGAAAAATTCCGGGCTCACAACAGTCATACTCATCACATTGGCGCTTGGCATTGGCGCCAACACAACTATTTTCTCGGTTGTCTACCCTGCACTTCTTGCTCCGCTACCTTATTCACAACCGGAAAAGCTTTTTACGCTGGCGGAGAACCGTCCTCAAAAGGGCTGCTGCTTTTTTACGGCTTCCTATCCTGACTATCTCGATTGGAAACGGACAGCAAAGAGCTTTCAGTCGATCGCTGGTTTTTCTCCAGAATCTTTTACGCTTACAGGAATTGGTGAGTCCAGAGGAATCTCTGCTACCCAGGTCACGACAAACTTTTTCGCAACTCTGGGCGTGAGACCAATGCTAGGTCGTGATTTTGCTGATGGCGAAGAGCTACCTGATACTTCTGGTCCCGCGGTGGCGATTCTAAGCTACGGTTTTTGGC
>Ga0210401_10006282_pt1 | contig 12102 bp, 14 predicted proteins | sample IncBWH32MmetaG_FD_150866 | JGI IMG/M metagenome (GOLD analysis project Ga0210401, IMG submission 150866) | Forest soil microbial communities from Barre Woods Harvard Forest LTER site, Petersham, Massachusetts, United States - Inc-BW-H-32-M | ecosystem: Environmental > Terrestrial > Soil >... | reverse complement strand
GCGGCGAAATCGAAAGAGCTTGAAGAAAAATCCGGCATCCAGCTTGTGGTCGCGACCGTGCCGTCCTTGCAGGGCAGCGACATCGAGACTTTCGCCAATCAGCTCTTCCGCGCCTGGGAGCTTGGCCAGGCCCAAAAGAACAATGGCGTCCTTTTGTTGGTCGCACCCAACGAGCGCAAGGTGCGCATCGAGGTCGGTTATGGGCTCGAGGGCACGCTCACGGACGCGCTGGCGTCGACCATCATCTCCGGCGCCATCGTCCCGCACTTCAAGCGCGGCGATTTTTCCGGCGGCGTTGAGGGCGGCGTTCACGGCATCGTCGCCGTTCTCCGCACCGACCCGTCGCAATGGCAGGCGCAGGCGCTGGTCGCCGCGCCCAAGCCGCGTTGGTTCGGCGAATATGTGATCATGTTCGTCGTGTTTTCCGTCTTCCTCGGCGCGTTCGCTCTCTTCATCAAAGACTTGATCGGAAGGTTCCTGCATCCGGCGCCTCACGGCCATTACGTCAAACGCGGCGAGCGCTCGATTTATATCTCCCCGCGCCATGCGTCCGGTGGCTCGTCAAGCTGGGGCGGCAGCGATTCTCATGACAGCGGCAGCAGCTCCAGCTCAGGCGATTTCTCCGGTGGCGGCGGATCGTCAGGCGGCGGCGGAGCCTCGGGGAGCTGGTGATGGAATTCACGAAGGAACAGCATGAAGCCGTTACGGCCGCCATCCGCGCGGCCGAGCAGCGCACCTGCGGGCAGATCGTTTGCGTGCTCGCGCGCGCTTCCTCCGACTACGCGCACATCCCGATCTTGTGGGCGAGTGCGCTCGCGCTGATCACGCCCTGGCCATTGATCGTCTTCACGCCTTGGAGCGTGCAGCGGATCTTTTTGATTCAGCTTGCCGTCTTCGTCGTCGCGGGTCTGATATTCTCGCTGACCCCGCTGCGGCTCGCGCTCGTTCCGCGCGCCTTGCAGCGGGCGCGTGCACACCGCGCCGCGCTCGAGCAATTCTTTGTACGGCGCGTCGCCAACACCAAAAATCGCGCCGGTGTTCTGATCTATGTGTCGGTCGCCGAGCACTATGCGCGCATCATTCCCGACCAGGGCATTGCCGAGAAGGTGCCCAAGTCGGAATGGCAGGCGGCGATCGACGCCTTGGTCGGCCACATGCGTGCCGGCGAGATCGCCGCCGGCTTCACCGCCGGCATCGAACGCTGTGCTGCCGTGCTTGCAGCGCATGCCCCGCCCGACGGTTCGGCCAACGAATTGCCGGACCGGCTCTATGTGATGTGATCGTAATGCAACGGTCAGGTCCTGAAACACCGCGATCACTGAGAAATGATTCCTTAGCGGCTTTGGTTTGGGAGCATAGAAGCCCGGTCTGCAATGCTGGCAGTGTCCCGATTCCGAAGTTCGCAAGTGTTTGTGGCACGCTCTTATGCGAACTTCGGAATCAAAAGGGACACCAGCAAGTTTATGATTCTAGTGCGGTTTTTCGGATTTGAAGTTCCTATCCGAGTTTTCGGCTTGGTCCGAGGAATTTCAAATCCGCCGCACGAGTGGAAGGAGGCTTCGATGCGCGCTGAAAGACTCGATCGAGACCCTATCAATCCTCAACGCCGCGCCGTCATTGTCGCTGGCGGCGCGCTCGTCCTCGGCGCGGCGTTCCGCCCGTTGCGCGCGGCGGCGCAGACAAAGCAGCGCATCGGCGTTATCGGCTCCGGCCACATCGGCGGCACGATCGGCGGGCTCTGGGTCAAGGCCGGTCACCCGGTGCTATTTTCGTCGCGCCATCCCGACGAGCTGAAAGACCTCGTCACCGGCCTCGGCGAGCTTGCGCAGGCCGGCACTGTCGATCAGGCGATCGCGTTCAGCGACGTGCTGTTTATCGCGGTGCCGTATGCGGCGCTGCCGCAGATCGGCCGCGATTACGGCTCAGCGCTCAAGGGCAAGATCATGCTCGACGCCTGCAATGCGGTTGCGCCGCGCGACGGCAACACGCTCGCCGACGAAGTCGAGCAGGAGGGCGTCGGCGTCGTCTCGCAGAAATATTTGTCCGGCGCGCGGCTGGTGCGCGCCTTCAACACCCTCAACTACAAGATCTTCGCCAGCGAGGCGAACCGGCCCGATCCAAAACTTGCGGTGCCGATCGCCGGCGACGATCCCGAAGCGGTCAAGACCGCGGCCGCACTGGTGCGCGACGCCGGCTTCGATCCGGTCGTCGTCGGCAAGCTTGCAGACGCCGCCCGCTTTCAGCGCGGCGCGCCGGGCTACGGCCAGGCGGTCACCGCTGCCGAGCTGAAACAGAAGCTCTCGCTCGCGCCATAGGGCGCGCACGTGCTTGGGGCGAAAAATCCAGTCATCACGGGGCGGCGGTGAGAAAACGCAATGGCAAATATCGCGGCCGCTGTTGAACGCGGCCTCTCTTGGGCGGTACCGGCGACGCGGCAGGAGCGCGCGGCGGCGCTGTGGTCGTTCGGCTACTTCTTCGCGCTGCTTGCCGGCTATTATGTGCTGCGGCCGCTGCGCGATCAGATGGGTATCGCCGGCGGCGTCCGAAATCTGCCGTGGCTGTTCACGGCGACCTTCGTTGCGCTCATCGTCGCGCAGCCGCTCTACGGCGCGTTGGTGGCAAAGCTCCCGCGCGCGCGCTTCATTCCGCTGGTCTATCATTTCTTCGTCGCCAATCTCGCGCTCTTCTGGCTGTTGCTGATGCTCGACGTCGCGCCGGTGATCGTCGCGCGCGTGTTCTTTGTCTGGGTCAGCGTCTTTTCTTTGTTCGTGGTCGCGGTGTTCTGGTCGTTCATGGCCGACTTGTTCACCGCCGAGCAGGGCAAGCGCCTGTTCGGCTTCATCGGCGCCGGCGGTACCGCCGGCGGCCTATTGGGGCCGCTGATCACGATCCAGCTCTCGAAGCCGCTTGGCTCGGTCAATCTGCTCATCGCCGCGGCGGTGCTTCTGGAAATCGCGGTGTTCTGCGTCTATCGGCTCGAGCGCGCCGCCACCGTGCATGCCGGTGCAGACGGCGTGTTGCACGCCGCGCCGCAGCGCATCGGCGGCAGCGCCTTTGCGGCTTTTCTCGAGTTCGTCCGTTCGCCTTATCTGCTCGGCGTCGGGCTGTGGGTAAGCCTGTTGTCGTTCTGCGCCACTATCGTCTATTTCGAACAGGCCAACATCATTTCCGCCGCCATCCATGATCGCGATGCGCAGACGCGCATCTTTGCCGGCATCGATCTCGTGGTGAATTTGCTCAGTCTCGCCACGCAGGTCTTCATCACCGGGCAGGTGCTCAAGCGCTTCGGCACCGGCATCGCCGCCGGCGCTTTGCCGGCGGTTTACGTGGTGGGCTTCGCCGCCTTGTTTCTGGCGCCGACGCTCGCCGTCGTCGTCACGCTGCAGATCGTGCAGCGCTGGATGCATTTCGCCATCGCCAATCCGGCGCGCCAGGTGTTTTTCACCGTGATCGGCCGCGAGGAGAAATACAAAGCCAAGAACCTGATCGATGTCGTGGTCTATCGCGGCTCGGACGCCTTGTACGGCTGGGTGTTCGATGGCTTGCAGGCGCTCGGGCTCAAGCTCGGCGCCATTGCGCTCGTCGCATTGCCCGCCGCGGCGGGCTGGCTCGTCCTGTCGATGGTGCTGGGCCGCGCGCAGGAGCATCGCGCGGCGCTCATCGACAGCGAGGCGGCCAAGCTTGCGGAAGAGACGTCCGGCGGCACAAATCTCGGTGACGCCGACTTCAGCGTCGTGAGCGAAGGGAACGCGATGACAGGAGAACGTGCATGACCATCCGCCTGACGCGACGCGAATTTGCTCTCGCGGGGAGCGCCGCGATGCTCGCCGTCCCGGCCGCCGCGCAGAACACCGCGCCGCTTATGCGCCCGATCCCGAGAAGCGGTGAACTGCTGCCCGCCGTCGGGCTTGGCACGGCTTACGTCTTCGACAACAACGACAATACCACCCGGCAAAAAGCGTCGGCCGTCCTGCAAGCGCTGATAGCCGGCGGCGGCCGTCTGGTCGATACCTCGTCGGTCTATGGCGATGCGGAAGCTGCGCTCGGCGAAGTCATCGTGCCCGCGGGCTTGCGCGACAAGCTCTTCATCGCCACCAAGCTCGAAGCGCCGGACGTCGCCGAGCTCAAGCGCTCGCAGACGCGCTTGCAGATGCAGACGTTCGATCTCTTGCAATTTCACAATGTGCGCGATTCGCATCAATCGCTGGCCCAATTCAAGGACTGGAAGGCGCAAGGCGTGTGCCGCTACATCGGCATCACCTCGACGCGGCACGGCGACTTCAGCGCGATCGAGGCCGTGTTGCTGCGCGAGAAGCCCGATTTCGTGCAGATCGACTATTCGCTCGACGACCGCGAAGCCGAAAAGCGCGTGTTGCCGGCGGCGGAGGAGGTCAAAGCCGCCGTGCTTACTGCTCTGCCGTTCGGTCGGGCGCGGCTCTTTCGCGCGGTGCGCGGCAAGGAGATCCCCGACTGGGCGCGCTCCTTCGCCGACACCTGGGCGCAGTTTTTCTTGAAATATCTGTTGAGCGATCCGCGCGTCACCGCCGTCATCCCCGGCACCGCCGATTCGGCCCATATGACCGACAATCTCGGCGCCATGCGCGGTCCTTTGCCTGATCCCGATCAGCGTAAGCAAATGGACGCATTCGCTGCTACGTTGTAGCAGCATTGTGGCGGTCGAAAATGAGGCTTGCGCACCGCCCTATAGCCAGCGGCGTAAATCTGGGTAGTCTGCGCGCCGGCGGCGACCTTTAAGAGAGCGTAGATGCCCTGGCTGACGTGCAAATCGGGGAGAATCCATTACGAACTGACCGGTCCGGAGCACGGGCCGGCTTGCGTGCTGGTGAACGGCCTCACACAATACATCAAGCTTTGGATGCCCTTTCGCGACGGCCTGGTGGCACGCGGCTTCCAGGTCGCCAGCTACGACATGCTCGGCCAGGGCCAGTCCGACAAGCCGCGCCTGTTCATCGAGCAGGACGACCAGGTCGATGTCCTGCGCGAACTGATCGCCTCGCTCGGGCCGCGGCCGGTCTTCGTCGGTGGCATTAGCTTCGGCGGCGTCATCGCGCTGCGCTATGCGATCGAACATCCCGACACCATCGCGGGCTTGGTGCCGATGTCGAGCTTCGCTGAAATCCCGCCGCAACTGATGCGGCTCGGTATGGCGATGCGCACCGCTTTAATCCTCGGCGGCACGACCTATTTGCAGGACCTGCTGTTTCCGATGAATTTTTCTAACGCATGGCTCGAAGCCAAGGCCGACATCATCGGGCTTGCTACCCATCGCGGCTGGCTGATCAACGACGTCTACGCGTTGCAAAACTTGATGGACTCGTTTCTCAACTTCGAGCCTCTGACGGCCAAACTAGGCGCGATCCGCGCGCCGACCATGATCATGACCGGCGAGTTCGACTTTCTGGTGCCGCGGCCGTTGCAGGATTCGCTGCGCACGCATATTCCCGACAGCGCCTTGGTCATCGTCCCGCGCGCCTATCATGCCTTCACGCTCGAGCGCGCCGATCTCGCCGCCTACATCATGGCGCGCTTCGCCGAGGACGTGATGGCCGGGCGCTTCAAGGGCAAGAAGTCGATCTGGATCGCACCGGACGAAGTCGGCGGCGAGCTGACGCCATTTCCCGCGGGCTTCGATCACTTGCGCTCGATCCCGGTCCGGCTGCCGGCCGCGGAAAGCGCGGAGCCTGCGCCACAGCCCGAGGCGGCGGCGTCATGAATGCGCTGCTCGGTCCGGCCGACGAGGAGGGCCGCATTCCCGCACGCCAGCAAACGCGCGTCGCGGCTTTTCTGTTATCGGCGCATGGCGCGCAGGCGCGCCAGCTCGCCACCACCATGCCGATGCAGTTGCGCCAGCCCTGGCATATCGAGCTGCACGCGCAATATTGCCGCGAGATGGAAATCCTTTCGTTGCTCACTCATTCGACCGCGTGGGTTTACGACCCGCAGTTGCCGTTCCTGACCTGGCATTGGGAGAGCGCCTGGCTGCCGCGGCCGATGAAGGGCGCCGCCGATCATTTCCACGGCCTGTTGGTCGATATGGCCGCGCTGGGGCACGCCATCCATGCCGGCATCCGGCCGGCCGCCCTGCTGCCGGAGAATGTCGCGCCGATGGATCCTTTCGTGCTCGCGATGCGGCGCATCGAGTTCGAAAGCGGGCGATTGCTGCAAGCGCAAATTCTGTTCCTCAAGGGGCCGCAGCTTTCCGCCGTCCGCGGCGACGTCGCCGCCGCGGTCGAGCGCCGCCATGAGCAGGTGCGTCAGCTTTGGCAGTCGATGCTGAAGGGCTTGAACGTCGCCCCTGAGTAGGGGACACTTGCACAAAGACGTCAAAGAGCCGGAGAGCCGCTTCTCTTATTGCCGGTGGCGCGGCCGTCGTTTCGCGTACCAATTTGAGGCATCATGATTACCGTTCCCGAATTGGCCGCCGAAGCTTTGGGCTCGTTCCTGTCCAACCATCTGGAGCGTCGCTTCGGCTCGACCGAAGCCGGCCTGACCGAGCTGATCTCTTGGGTTTCCCGGCTCGCGCTCGAATGTATCGGCAACAGCGACGCGCTCTATCACACCGTCGAGCACACCATGTTGGTGACGCTCGTCGGCTACGACATCATGAAGGGCCGCTCGCTGTTGATGCCGACATCGGCCGCCGATTATGCCCATGTGATCGTCGCCTGCCTGATGCACGACATCGGCTATGTGCGCGGCTTGCTCATGGGCGACGGTGCCGACGGCTATATCATCGACGCGCGCGGCGGCAAGACGAAATTGCCGCGCGGCGCCTCCGACGCGGCCCTGACGCCGCACCATGTCGACCGCTCGAAACTGTTCGCGCTCGACCGGCTGGCGCACATGGACTTCATCGATGCCCCTCGCGTCGCGCGCGCCATCGAATTCACGCGCTTTCCTTCGGCCATCGATCCGGCTGCGCAAGACGCCGAAGAAGAAGGCTCGCTGGTGCGCGCCGCCGATCTCATCGGCCAGCTCGGCGATCCGCACTATCTGCGCAAGGCAAACGCGCTCTATTACGAGTTCGAAGAAGTCGGCATGAACAAACAGCTCGGCTATAACTCGCCGGCGGATCTGACCGACCTTTATCCGCAATTTTACTATAACAGCGTCGCGCCGCACGTTCAGACCGCGATCCGCTATCTTAATGTCACGTCGAGCGGCCGGCAGTGGATCTCAAGCCTGTACAGCAACGTATTCCGCGCCGAGAGCGAGCTCAGCCTGTCCGGCCCGGAACGTTGAAGCGGCCGTTACGGCGCGCGCAATGGTGCGGCCTAACAACAAGCAAGAACAAGGGAGAGCCCGATGAATCAGATTGCCGACATCAAGCCCGACGCTTCGTCGCGCCGGTCGCCGTATTTCTCGGAAGAGCATGAGATGCTGCGCGCGCAGGTGCGCCGCTTCGTCGAGACCGAGATCAAGCCGCACGCGCTCGCCTGGGAGGAGCAAGGCTACGTGCCGCGCGAGGTGTTGCGCCGCATGGGCAGCTTGGGCTTTTTCGGCATCCGCTATCCGGCGCGCTACGGCGGCTCGGAGATGGATGCGCTCGCGACCGTGGTGCTGGCGGAAGAGCTCGGCCGCTCGACCTTTTCGGGCGTTGCCATCACTGCGCTCGTTCATTCCGACATGGCCTCGATCCACGTCTTCCGCTCCGGCAGCGAGGCCCAGAAGGACAAATGGATGCCCGGCATCATCGCCGGCGACGTGATCACCGCGGTCGCCGTCACCGAGCCGGATGCCGGCTCCGACGTGAAAAGCATCCGCACCTTTGCGCGCCGCGAGGGCGACGGCTACGTCCTCAACGGCGCCAAGATGTTCATCACCAACGGCGTGCACGCCAACCTTTATTGCGTGGCGGCGAAGACCGACAGAGAAGGCGCGCCGAGCCGCTCGATCACCATGTTTCTTGTTGAAAAGGGCACGCCTGGATTCACCGTGAGCCGTGCGCTCGACAAGCATGGCTGGCGCTCGTCCGACACCGCCGAACTGCATTTCGACGATTGCCGCATTCCGGCAGAGAACGTTCTCGGCCGGGAAGGCCGCGGATTCTACGCGATCATGGGCAACTTCCAGAACGAGCGCGTCACCATCGGCGCGATGGCGATGGGCGAGGCGCAGGCGGCGCTCGATCTCACGCTCGACTATGTGCGCACGCGCAAGGCGTTCGGCGCGCCGCTGTGGGCGCGTGAAACCATCCGCCAGCGGCTCGCGCGGCTTGCGTCGAAAGTCGAGGCCGGCCGCCAGCTCGTCTATCACGCCGCCTGGCTTGACACCCAGGGCGCCGACGCCACCCGCGAAGTGTCCATGGTCAAGGCGTATTGCGGCGAACTCGTCAACGAAGTCATGTACGATTGCGTGCAGTTCCACGGCGGCATGGGCTTCATGCGCGAGAGCACGATCGAGCGCATGTCGCGCGACGCGCGCGTGCAGAATATCGGCGGCGGCGCCACCGAGGTGATGCTCGAGGAAGTCGCCAAGCGGATGTAGCCGGCGGGGGCGGCTCGTGAGATTGACGAATGAGCCGCTTCTGACCGTCTATCACAACACCAAATCGGCGAATGTTCGAAAGGGCCAATGATGCTGCGCTTTTCGGCATTCACAACTGGCCGGACAACGCTGGGACAACAATCGTGCGTCGCGGAACTTCAGCGGCCTAATACGCATTCTATTCTTGAGTTTGGGCAGGGCCGAGGAAAACGCAAATGCTCGGAACGATACTCATCGTTATTCTGATACTGCTGCTGATCGGCGCGTTGCCGACGTGGGGCTATTCAAGCGGCTGGGGTTATTATCCCGGCGGTGGGCTCGGCATCATCCTGATCATCGTTATTATTCTGGTCTTGATGGGACGAGTATAGCGATTGCCCACGAGCACCGTGGAGGGCAAGACGCTCCTTTCTCTTGTTGCTTTGGGAGCGCCTTCCTAGCTTTTGCGCCGCGAGACGCCCCGCAGCCACGCCAGCTCAAAGAAGCTGACGAACTGCTGCCGAAAATATAACGGCTCGTGGATACGTTTCCGACTCCACGCTGTTTGTTCCCGAAATCACCGCAAGCGAGCATTGCAGAGGTTGCAGACCTGCGCCGCGACCATCGGCGGGCGGACGCTTTATCAGATTGTCGATGGGAAGGCGGGACCCGTCTTCTGGCCCCACCCCTGATGTAGCGGGTCCCGAATTAGTAAGCGAGTAAGGAGAGACCCTGCGCAAGGCTCCGGGGGGTCTCTTCCTTTTTCGCGGCGCAACATTGTTTGCCAAAAATTAAGCTGCCCGCCATGCGGCGTTAATGCACGCGCCCCAAGTCCAGCGAAATGCTGGAGGTCGTGTCATGTCACCCACCGTTACAGAATGCTTGGAGCATGCCCGCCAATGCGAGTGGTATGCCGCCCGGACCAACAATGAAGCGGACCGCAAATTCCTTCTTTGGAGGGCCGAGCAATGGATGAAGCGCGCGCGGGAGAAAGAGCTGGAGACCAGAGCCTCTGCGCGGCCCGCGGCATAAGTCGCTAGGCCGCGTTGCGCAATTGGGTCAGCTCCGACGTGATCCCCCAGGTGTAGCGGCTTGACTTTGCGAGCCCTTGTTCTCTTTTCGTTCTTATGGACGAAGGTGATGGTCAACTGCACACGCTGAGCGTGCTTGAGCAGCTCCGCGAGGCGTCAAAAGGCCTTTGGGGCGCAAGCTCGGAAGCATATTTCCGTGTCGATGAACTTCTGCGACAGCTAGCCAATCCAAACTTGCACGATATCCCGCACAATCTTCCCTTTCGGGTCGAGATGTGGAATCAGTCGGATCAGCATATTCGGTGGGTGATTGCGGCGTCGGCTAGCGTTGCGATTGGGCACGCGGCGATGGATGCGGCGATTGCGAACTATCCCGATCAGCGGTTCACGCTGCGGAATGGGCTACTGGTTATTCGGCAGCATCGCGAGGGTGAGAGCCCAAAGCGCGATTTCCGTCTTATGACCGCACTCGCCGCTATTCGTGCACAGTGATACAATGAGCACACCCTTAGGGTGTTGAATGCCGAAGTCGGATCACGAGCGCGAAGACCCAGTCGAGCCATCCGCGGCAAAGATACCCGAGTATCTTGTTGAAAGGCTGGCGCCACGGTCACGGGATCAAGTCGTCATATTCGGTGGGCACCTATTGCAGCTAATTGGCGCAATTGCCGTCATCTACATTGTTCTTCACTTCCTTTTTAAATATTGGTGAGGGCGCTCCGCAGGATGGCTCCGCATGGGATTTTGCCGGAAGCGGGTGCCCATCAATAAGACCAAGTGCTGTGCAACCAGACGCAGAGCATGCAAGAGGCAAACGGATGACGACTTATGTGTACGACTACCCGAGTGGCAGCACGGCAAGCTTCTACATCGATGGCGACTATGTGTATCCGATGTCGGGGACGCAGCCTGCCTTTTGGATCAATGGGGAATACTGGTATCCCAACCCGCCAACTGGCACTCCAGCATTTTCAGTAAGCGGCAAGTACGTTTATGAGCACCCGGCCTCCAGCAAACCGAGATATTATTTAGGTTGAGTTCCTTCGTGCCTGGCGGAGACCGGGGTTGGTGGCTCCTGCGGGTTGTGCGAAGCTCTGGCAGCAATCAATGCTTTTTTCCCAAGAGGACACACCACGATGCCAAAAGAGCAAAAGGTAACACTGGATGAGGTTGTGGAAATCATGGGGGCGGAAGTTCGTAAGGCAGCGGATAAGTACTTCGATTTTCTTCAGAAGACAGTTTCGTCTTACCCCTTGGGTGACACTGAGTTAGGTGGCAAAGCAAAGGACTGCGCCGAGAAGAACATAACTATGGCTCGCGACTACCTGCACAAACTGAGCCGAGCAAAGAATTTGCTGGAGGTAGTGCCAATTCATACCGAATTCATGCAGTCTCAATTGGGGTTCATGGGTGAGCAAATTAAAAGCCTTGGCGAAATTTATACCAAAGCAGCGACAGAGGTACTCAACGCTCCTTTAACAACGGACGCTATCCGAGAACTTACTTCCTCGATAATCCCGCCTTCAGTCCGTTTACCTCGACAATTCAATGAATGATATGGCGAGTTTCCACGGCAAAGTCAGAAGCCGGTACTTTCGATACTCGGAGGACGTGATCCCAAGAACGACGCTGCCCGCATGATCAGCATTGTGGTCGAGCAGACGGACGACGATTGGGGCAAGCTAGTCAAAGAATTACTGCCCTCGCGGGGGAGCCGCAATGTTTATCCCGCGCCGCATCAGCGAAGGGAGGCGTTGCGCGGGCGAAGCCTTGGCAGAAATTGCGCGGAGCTACGCCGTCAGTCACTCGACCATTTCGCGGTTGAGCTCAGCTACCTGATCGGCAATTCAGCGATTGCCGGGCAACAAACAGACAGCGCCAAGGTCCAGGGAAACTTAAAGTGTTTCCCTGGAACCTCTGGCGTATCTTGCGCGACGGGCCGTCCCTTCGCTACGCAACGCATACTGTCAAGTTGACCAAATCGTCTTCGTTCCCGTTCAGACGGAAATTCTCTAACTTGATCTCACTCCGCGACCACGCAAAACAAAGCCCCGCAGAATACGCGCGGGGCTAAGCAGACGGGGATCGGGGTGTGCGGGGGGCTGGGGCGTTCCCCGTCTACTTGACACCTCAATGTCGCGCGGCGGTTGTTTGTTCCGGTCTTTTTTGTTTGCTGTGCTCCCGGAACAAAACTCGCCTTGCGTTACTTATCCACTCCAACTTAGGGGGAGGAACAATGTCGGTCGCAAGAGATTGCCAGCGATACGCCGCGAGGTGCCTGCGGGACGCCCGTGAAACCATCGATCCTCGCCAGAAGGTGTTCCTGATTGAAATGGCCCAGGCTTGGCAGAGGCTTGCCGAGCGGGAGGCCAAAAACGATTATGCCTGTTCCGCCGCTGAGTTAGATCGCGGCGACTGAACCGTGGGGATGGCGAATGTCCGCATTTGAACGTTTGTTGGTTCCCGGCTGCACTGAACTGCCGGTATGCCGGTGCGGCGAAGAAATGGAAATCACAAGCTTCGACGAATTTCCGGCAGGTAGCGATGCAGTTATTCGCATTTACACCTGCGCCGCATGCGGCCA
>Ga0210401_10006280_pt1 | contig 12103 bp, 8 predicted proteins | sample IncBWH32MmetaG_FD_150866 | JGI IMG/M metagenome (GOLD analysis project Ga0210401, IMG submission 150866) | Forest soil microbial communities from Barre Woods Harvard Forest LTER site, Petersham, Massachusetts, United States - Inc-BW-H-32-M | ecosystem: Environmental > Terrestrial > Soil >... | reverse complement strand
CAATGTGACGCGCGAGTGCGGCCTCGGCCTCTTCGCCTCTTGCGATCTGATTCTCGCCGGCCTCGACAATCGCGAAGCGCGATTGTGGATCAACCGCTCCGCATGGAAAGTGAATCGCCCCTGGATCGATGGCGCTATCGAAGGCATCAACGGCGTTGCGCGCGTCTTTCTTCCCGGCGCGGCCCCCTGCTATGAATGCACGCTCGGCGAGGTGGATTGGGCCATCCTCGAACGCCGCATGTCCTGCAACTTGCTCACGCACGAAGAGGTCGCTGAAGGCAAAGTTCCCACCACGCCGACGATTTCTTCCATCATCGCCGGAATACAGGTTCAGGAAGCGGTCAAACTTCTCCACGGCCTGCCCACGCTTTCCGGCGGCGGCTTCGTCTTCGAGGGCCTGCAGCACTCTTCCTACCGCGTCGAATACACCGTGAATCCCGACTGCATGAGCCACTACACGCTGCCCTCCATCGTTTCCCTGCCGCAGCAATCCAGCAAGCTCACGCTCCACGAATTGTGGCAGCGTGCTTCAAACGAACTCTCTTCGAGCGAAGTCACCATCGAATTCAGCCGTGACGTTCTTCACAAACTCGTCTGCCCGCATTGCGCCGCGGAGGAAATTCTCTTCGTTCCCCTCGGCTCCCTCAGCTACGAGACGGGCCGCTGCCCCGCTGACGGGCACATGCGCATCGTCCACACGCTGCACGGCTACGAAGGCCGCGAGTCCTTCGGCTCGCGCAAACTCAGCGAACTCGGCCTGCCGCCCTTCGACATCTTCACCGCGCGCACCGCCTCTCGCGAAATCGGCTATCTGCTTGCCGGCGACGCTCCCGATGTGCTCGGCCCGCTGGCGCAGGGCGGCGTGTGATGTCCAAATCCGGCAAAGACAAACACGCCAACGTCCGCATCAGCACGGAAGTCGCTCGTCAGATCCGGCAGCACGCCCGCTCAAATCTGAAAAACGAAGTCTGCGGCGTCCTGATCGGCGACTTCGAAGACGGCGCCACGCATGTCTGCGCGTGCATCGCCGGCGCCAATGCCGCGCAGGGTGGCGCGCACGTCACCTTCACGCAAGACACCTGGGAACACATTTACAAAATCAAGGATCGCGACTTCCCCGACGAGCGCATCGTCGGCTGGTATCACTCCCATCCCGGCTTCGGCATTTTTCTTTCCGACCACGACACCTTCATCCACAAAAATTTCTTCTCCGCTCCCGAACAGGTTGCGTGGGTCTTCGATCCCCATTCTGATGAAGAAGGCTGCTTCGGCTGGCACGGCGGCCATCTCGAGCGCATCCCGCGCTTTGCCTTCACGGACGCGCACGGCGGTGAACCCGCAAACGTCTCGAACAAGCCGGAGCCGGTTCGTGCCTCGGATTACGATTCCGACTGGGAAGAAGAGCCCGTCGGCAGCGCCAAGAGCAATGAGTTGGCCGATTCCGGCTCCGACGAGGATCTCTCAAAGCTCGCGCGTACCGCCACCACGCTCTTTTCGCATCTCGCCGTGCTGCTCATCGGCGGCCTGCTGGTCTGGTACTTTCTTCCGCACATTGTCGTGATGCCTGTGCCCGTCGATCCGCAAACCGGCCGGCCTCTGAAGGAATTCATGGACCGCGACTTTCTCAATTCTCTTTCGCCCAAATCCGCTCCGGCTCCGGGCAATTCGCCGGCGCCCGCTTCGCCAGACACCAGCGCTCCGCCAACAAAGAGGAACGATGCCAACCCCTAACGACAAAGAACCTCTTCGCATCACTGCCGAAGATTTGGCCGGTGTCGTCGTTCCCGTCGAAGGCCCCAGCCCCGCCGCTGCATCCGGTGACGCGCCCGCCGCAAAATCGTACGGCTCCATCAACGACGCCGCGGACAAAGCACCCGTCGTCGCCGACGAGCGCGGCAGCTTTCTTCTGCAGGGCTGGTTTTATCTCGGCGCCGCTGGATTGCTCGGCGCGATGATTGGCTGGGGCCTTTGCGAACCCGGCTTCGTCGATGGAGCCAACGCCACCCGCTGGGGAAATCTATTGATGGTCCCCGCGATCATCACCTTTATGTGTATCGGCTTCGGCGTTTCGGAAAGCATTGTGGAACGCTCGCTGGCCAAAGCCATGCTGCGCGGCGTCCTTGCGCTTCCGCTCGGGATCATTCTCGGTTTTATTTTTGAGATTGTCGCCAACATCATCTACAACCTGGGCCTCGGCATCTGCGCCCAGATGGGCGTGCTTTCTTTCCGCAATCCCGCGGTGTGGATTGCGCGCGGCCTCGCGTGGGCGGTCTTCGGCGCAGCGGGCGGCACGATTTACGGGATCGTGGGCCAGTCGTTCAAAAAAGCGAAATACGGAATTATCGGCGGCCTGCTGGGCGCGGGAGTTGGCGGCACCATCTTCGATCCCATCGCTATGGCCACGAAAGGCGGCGCTCCCAGCCGCGCCATCGGCTTCGCGCTGGTCGGCATCGCCACCGGAATTGCGATGGGCCTCGTTGAAAGCGCGCTGAAAGATCGCTGGCTCTATGTCACCTCCGGGCCGCTGGCCGGCAAGCAGTTCATTCTTTACAAGCAGCTCAGCACCATCGGCAGCCAACAGCAGTCCGACATCTACCTCTTCAAGGATCCTTCCATCCTGCCGCAGCACGCCGTCGTCGCCGTCAGCGGTTCGCGTGTTCAGTTGAAAGCCCTCGGCGCAACGTACGTCGGTGGCAGCCCCGTCAGCACGCGCGTTCTTCAGGACGGTGACCTGCTTCAGATCGGCCGCTACGCCTTCCGCTACAAGGAGCGCCACCGCTCATGAGCGCCGCCGTCTGCCCCTACTGCCGCACGGCCATCGAACCCGATTCGGGCGAGCAGTTCCTGTGCACCGGCTGCGGCACGCCGCACCACGCCGATTGCTATACTGAAAACGGTGGCTGCACCGTCTTCGGCTGTAGCGCCGCGCCCGCCGATGAGCAGAAAGTGAGCGTCACCCGGCGCGACATTGCCTCTCCGATCGTTGGCACCGCTCCTGCTCCCACCGCCGGCAATCTTCCAACGATGCTTCCGGGAATTGGGCTGACGCCGCCGGGTTGGAATCCCAATGCGCCGCCAAAGCCTGTCAAAGCCGCGCCACCGCCTCTTCCGCCGGGTGCCGCTGCGACTCCGGTTGCAGTTGTGCGCCCTGCGCCACGGGTCGGCGTAGGCAGCATGTTTTTTGACGCGCATCCCGTGCCTGCTCCCGCCTCTTCCGCCGCACCCGCCTTCAACTACGATTTTGAGCCCGACCCCAACGCAAAAAATCGCAGCACGTTTATCGTCCTCGGCGCGCTGCTCGGCTTTTTTGGCGCGCACAATTTTTACGCCGGGTACAAGCGCAAGGCCGTCATGCAGCTTTGCCTCACCGCTTTCACCCTGGGTTTCGCCGGAATCATGACTTGGGTCTGGGCCGTCATAGACGTTTGCACCGTCGATCGCGACAGCACGGGAGTCAAATTCAAATCCTAGGATCACACGCACATGGAATATTTCGTTCAACGCGGTGAACAGAAATTCGGCCCCTACACGCTGGCGGAGATGCAGGAATACGCGCAGGCCGGGCGCATCCTTCCGACCGATCTCGCGAAGAGCGAGGGCCTGGCGGATTGGATTCCCGTTTCGCAGATTCTCGGAAATATTCCCGCGCCCGTCGCCGCGCCGGTGGCCGTGGCCGCGCCGGTGGAAACGGTGCCGCTCCCCCCAAATATCCACTGGGCGCTTTTGTTGCTGATCCTGGTGGTCACCAGAATATTTCTCAGCGTGCTCTCGCTGCTATTCAACTGGGCGTGGGCTCTGCTGCTGGCCAACTGGGCGCGCCGCCTTTCTGGCGACAATAAGGCATTGGTTCTGGTGGCCATGTATCCCGCGGGATTTCTCGCCGGACTGTTTGCCATGGGCTTTGCCTCCCAAACGCAGAGCCCAGGGATCATCGCCATTGGCGGCATCCTGATTCTTGGTGGTCTGATTGCCTACCTGGTGGGAATCTTCAAAATCCGCGATGCGATGGAGGAATATTACAATTCGCGGGAAAATATCGCGCTCACGCTAAGCGGCGTGATGACTTTTTTCTTCAGCACCATCTACTTCCAGTATCATATTAATCGCATCGCCAAGTGGAAACAGACTGGGATTCTCAGCTGAGGAACATCCGGACCGATGCCTTCGCCGCGCACCCGCCGACTGCTGTTGGACCACCAGACGCTCACGTCGCGCCTGGCAAGTTGGCCATTGGTCCAGATCACCGGCACCGCGGGCATACCGCCGGAAATTTATCGCTTCACTTACAATCTTCGCGGATTGTATGTCGCGCCCAGCGGCGAAATCCTGGAGCGGCAGGTTCACGTGCTCGAAGTGAATCTCTCGCTCGGCTACCCACGACGTGCGCCGCAGTGCCGCATGCTCACGCCCGTTTTCCATCCCAACTTCGACGACGCCATGGTTTGCATCGGCGATTTCTGGGCGGCTTCCGAGGGCCTCGACGACTTGATTATCCGCATCGGCCGCATGATCACCTACCAGGAGTACAACACCAAGAGCCCGCTGAACGGCCTGGCGGCAAAATGGGCGGCGCAAAACTCGTCGCTGCTGCCTATCGACTCGCGCAATATCTCTCCGCCCGCTGCTCTGCAAGCCGATCCTGTCACTGCTGCTGAACCGGCCGCCGCCATTCCTGCCACTCCTGCCCCACCAGACGCCTCTCAAATCGGCGCCCCAGAGGCGGAAGAAACACCCGTGCCTCCCCAGGACCCCTGGACCGAGAAAATCTCTCTCGTCTGACTCCTATTCATCGGAAAGTAACAAGCCCAAAAAGCATTTAGGGCTGGAGCCTGCAACGGATTTCCATTAGAGTTTTGAGGTCCCTAGTCGTCCAGAGGGAATCAATGGCTTCCACGCCCTTCCAGCCGCACATGCGGAAGTCGCTCACCCTCAGCCTCACTTGGCTGCTGACTTCCGTTTTGTTTGCCGTTACGATTGAAAATATCTGGCTGGACCCCTGGCTGAGAGCTCACTTCCCGGATGACTTCCCTTCGCTGGTGCCGCAGCCTCCGAGTGCCTTGTGGATTCTTACCTTTGCGGCGATCGGCATCATCTGCGTGGTGCTGCTGGTGGGCCAGGTTCTGCTGATGCGCCGCGCCGGCGTCTCGCGCGGAGCCAAAATCGTCGCGGGTGTTTCGGTCATCGTGGCGTTGCTACTCTCCGTCACATGGTTCCTCGTCACCAGCGGCATCGCCCGCGCGCCTCACCTGTAACCACTCGGCATCTTGTCATCGCTTTCCTAGAAACCGCAATCGCCCGGTGAAGGCCCGGCCCTGGCCCCCGGAGAAATTCAGGAACGGGGGTGTGACGCCGACGGCGTCAATATTGTTCACTACGACAGTCGGATTCTGCCGGCCCGTGAGATTGATCACCGTGCCGCGAATCGCGAAGAGATATTTGCCGAAGCGGAATTTCTTTTCGAGGCTAATGTTGAGGCTCGCGTAGTCCGGAAAACGCCTGCTGTCCGGCGCGCCAATTAGAAATTGCTGCTGGTTCACCACGCTGAAGGGATAGCCCGTGCGGTATTCCAAAAAATACGCGAAATCGATGCCCCAGAAGGGCGTTGGCACAGTGCCCCAGGAAAGAGCGCGATTCGGCGCGTCCCAAGCAAGCGGCGCGCCCTGCTGCGGCGCAAAATACAGCGCGCCCAGAACCGGATCCAGAGCCTGATCCGTGTTCGCCCGCGAGCGCGTGTAGCTGCCGAAGAGCACCGCGCCTTTTTCAAACGTGTGACGCGCGGCAATGGTTGCGCCGCGGTATTTGTCGCGACGTGTGGATTGCAGCAGAAACGTGCTGCCGATCTGTCCCGGGTTCGATGTCTCGAAGGCCAGTTCGCGGTGTCCGTTGCGCGCGAGAAGCTCAACGGAGACGATGGTCTTTTTCCAGATGCGCTCCTGCCAGCCGGCGCTGGTGATATCGAAAAACGGCTGCTGCAAGCCGTGCGCGGGCAAAGTGAACGTACTGGTCGCCGGGCCCGCGATCACGGCGCCCGTGGCGGGATTGTAGAGTGTGTCTACCTGTTGTTGGTCCTGCGTTTGCCCGAGGACGGAAAGACTCAGCGGGATATTGTAAATTCCCCAGCCGATGGAGAATTTCCCACGGCCGTCCGCGAACGGCAGGTAGTTCACGGCGGCGCGAGGCTGCACCATCGTGGAGCGCACAAACTGGTCCCAGTCGCCGCGAAGGCCGACTTGCGCCACCCAGCGCGAACTCAAGCTCCAATTGTCCTGCACGAAGGCACCCGCCAGTGTGTTGTCCACATCGATGTTTGCATTTCCCGTAAAGGTCGTAAGCCGCACCAGCTGCTGCGCCGCGTTGAATGCCTGGATTTCGCCGCGCGTGCTCGATTGGTTGAGCGCCACCAGCGAAATATTTGTGCCCGCCGAAATTGTATGCAGTCCGTGCCAGTGAAAACCCGGGCGGATCGCATCGGCAAAAAACTGGTGCCGGCGGCTCGCCTGGTCCGAACGTTGAAAGAAATTCCCCTGCGCACCGTTCACAAACAACAGGTAAGGCGCGTTGCCTTGCGGATCGAAATCGCGCACGGTGCGGTCTTCGGCAAAGCCCACTTCAAACAGCGTGTGGTTCCACCACAACTGGTTTTTTATCGAAGCGAACACCCGATTGCTGGGTTCGTCCAGCGTTGTCGATTGCGGGTGCAGGGAATCGAGCCCCACGCTGGTGTCACTTTCGTTGTTGTAGAGCAAGGTGAAATGCAGGCTGTCGTTCGGCGCCACGCGCCACAGCAGACGTGAAAATGTGTCGCCGCTCCATTGCTCGCTGGTGTTGTTGCCCGTTTTAATGTCGCGCTCGATGCTCAGTGTATGATCGAAACTGAACGACTGCAGGAACCAGAGTTTTCCCTTCACCAGCGGCCCGGAAAACGTAATTCGGGGATAGTAATTGCCAAGCCGAACGCCCTGCTCCGATCTGAGCCCGGGAATAAAGTCCGTGGCGTTGAATCGCCAGTGGTCGTCTCCTTCCGGTGTTTCAAACTTCAGAATGGCCGCGCCAGGGTGCGCGAACTCCGCGCCGAACCTGCCGGTTTCGACTTCCGCGGTGCGCAGCGCGTCCACGATGAGCGGAATCGTCAACGTGCCGCTGACCGGGTCGCCGACTTCGAAGCCATCCATCAGATATTGCGACTGCGTTGCTCGTGCCCCCGCGACGTGCAGCACGGCCTGGTTATCGCGCACGATTTGCGGCAGGGCGACCATGCTTTGCTGATAGTCGTGGGAACTCGGAACGGGAATATAGAAGAATTCCGTGGAGGTGAGCGTCGAGGATTGCGGCGTTTCGGTGGGCTCGATGCGGTTGGGATCCGCTACCACGTCGACCTTTTCGCGCACTTCCTGGATGTGATTCAGCGTGAAGGTAAAGTCTGAGGTTGCCGCGGATACCTGGATGGTCTGCCCGCGCAAAACGAAGAAGTCCACCTTCTCCATCTGCACAGTGTATTCGCCAGGCGGGAGATTGGGGACGGAAAAATATCCGGCGTCGTCCGTCAACGCGGAGATTCTTTGCTTTCCCAAACCTTCAAGTTTTACTTGAACCCCGGCGACGGGCTGGCCGTTTTCGTCAAGCACCCGCCCGCGCAAGGTAATGGCAGTATCGGCGGCGCCAAAACTCCCAGCGAGCAGGAGCGCCGCCGTTGCAGCCGCAACTCGCAGACCATGGAACACGAGGAAACCCTTTTGGAGTGCGGCGGCCAGGCGCCGCTTTTACGATCTAACCTTCGAGGACTAACTTATCATTTAGTCTTCAAACTTAAACTGTAAAAGCGGTAGCAGAGCTACCGCACTCCAAATGGCGCGTGGCTACTTGCGCTTGCTCTTCGCGGCCTTCTTCTCTTCCACCACTGCCTGGGCTGCCGCCAATCGCGCGATTGGCACGCGGAACGGCGAAGCGCTGACGTAGTCCATGCCGACCTGATGACAGAACTTCACGCTCTCCGCGTCGCCGCCGTGCTCGCCGCAGATGCCAATCTTCAGTTTTGGACGCGTTTTGCGGCCCTTTTCGATGCCCATGCGCACCATCATCCCCACGCCCTTGATATCGAGCGTCTGGAACGGATCGCCGGGGAAAATGCCAGCCTTCTTTTCGTCCACGTAGTCGGGCAGGAAGCGTCCCGCGTCGTCGCGCGAAAGCCCCATCACAGTTTGCGTCAGGTCGTTCGTGCCGAAGCTGAAGAATTCGGCGACCTCGGCGATTTCGTCGGCAAGCAGAACCGCGCGCGGCAACTCGACCATGGTGCCGACCGTGTACGGAATCTTCACGCCGGCGGCCTTGATGAGGGCATCGGCAACCTTGCGCGTAGCCTGATCAAGGATCGCCATCTCTTTTTTATCGAGAGTCAGCGGAATCATGATCTCAGGTATTACTTTAACCTTTTGCTTCACGCATTCGATGGACGCTTCGATGATGGCGCGCACCTGCATCTCCAAAATTTCGGGATACGTGATGGCCAGGCGGCAGCCGCGATGGCCGAGCATGGGGTTCGCTTCGTGCAACTGCTCCACGCGGCGCGTTACGACTTCCACGGGAATGCCCAGATCCTTGGCGAGTTCCGCCTGCTTCTCGAGGTCGTGGGGCACGAACTCGTGCAACGGCGGATCGATCAGGCGAATCGTGACTGGCATGCCGTCCATGGCTTTGAAGATGCCGATGAAGTCGCGCCGCTGGAACGGCAGCAACTTGTCGAGCGCTTTCACGCGGGCCTCGCGGTTATCCGCGAGGATCATCTCCTGAATCGCGCGTTGCCGCTCGACTCCCTTCTCCGGGAACTCAAAGTCGGTGAAGAACATATGCTCGGTGCGGGTGAGGCCGATGCCTTCCGCGCCGAACTCGACGGCCTTGCGCGCGTCCTGCGGCGTGTCCGCGTTGGTGCGCACGCCGATTTTGCGGATGCCGTCGGCCCATTTCATGATGGTGTCGTAGGCCTTCGGAAATTGCGGCGTCACGAGAGGCAGCTTGTCGGCGTAAACCACGCCTTCGCTACCATCGAGCGTGAGCCATTCGCCTTCTTTGACGACCTTGCCGCTCTTTCCGTCCTTCATGGTTCTCGTTTTGTAGTCGATGTCCAGGGTTTCCGCACCGACGATGCAGCACTTCCCCCAGCCGCGCGCGACCACGGCAGCGTGAGAAGTCTTGCCTCCGGTAGCGGTGAGGATGCCCTGTGCGACGGCCATGCCGCCGACGTCTTCAGGGCTGGTTTCGCGGCGGACAAGAATCACTTTTTCGCCCTTCGCGGCCCACTCTTCCGCTTCGTTCGCGGAGAAGCAGACCTTGCCGACGGCCGCTCCGGGCACGGCGTCGATGCCGTGCGCCACGATTTTGCTGCTGAGCGTTTTCTTGTCTATCTTGGAATCGATCACCGGATAGAAGAGCCGGTCGATATCTTCGGGCTTGATGCGCAGAATCGCTTCTTCCTTGGTGATGAGCTTCTCGTTGGCCATGTCCATGGCGATTTTGAATGCGGCTGAGGGCGTGCGCTTGCCGGTGCGCGTCTGCAGCATGTACAGCTTGCCCTCTTCGATGGTGAACTCCATGTCCTGCATGTCTTTGTAGTGACCTTCAAGTTTTACTCGAACCTTTTCGAGTTGCGCGTAAGCCTTCGGCATAATCCTTTGCAGCTCGGCAAGGCGCACCGGAGTACGGATTCCGGCGACAACGTCTTCGCCTTGCGCGTTAGTCAGGTAGTCGCCGTAGAAAATCTTTTCGCCGGAACTCGGGTCGCGGGTGAAGCAGACGCCCGTGCCGGAGTTGTCGCCCGTGTTGCCGAACACCATCTGCACGACGTTGACAGCGGTGCCGAGCAGCCCCGTGATTTTTTCGACGCGGCGGTAGGTGACGGCCTTCTCCGCCATCCACGAACCGAACACGGCGCCGATCGCGCCCCACAACTGCTCCATCGGATCGTCAGGAAACGCCTGGCCGGATTTTTCCTTGAAGTATTGCTTGTACTCCGCGACGAGTTCTTTCCAGCCACTCGCGGGAACCGCGGTGTCTTCCTTCACACCGATACGCTGCTTCATGGCGCGCAGGCGATGTTCGAGATCTTCCTTGGACATGCCCATCACCACGGTCGAATACATCTGCACGAAGCGGCGGTAGCCGTCGTAGGCGAAGCGTTCATTGCCCGTGGCCCCGGCAAGACCCGCGACGGACTTGTCGTTAAGTCCAAGATTCAGAATCGTTTCCATCATGCCGGGCATGGAACGCGCCGATCCTGAGCGAACGCTGACGAGTAGTGGACTTTTCGGATCGCCGAGTTTTTTGCCGGTGACCTTCTCAAGCTTCTTGACGTTGTCCACGACCTGTTTCTTCAACTCGCTCGGATACTTCTTGCCGTTCTTGTAGAAGTAGTCGCATGTTTCCGTGGAGATGGTGAAACCCGCGGGAACGGGAAGCCCGATGCGAGTCATCTCCGCGAGTCCCGCGCCTTTGCCGCCCAGGAGATCCCGCCATTCCCCGTCGCCTTCTGATTTGCCTGCACCAAAAAAATAGACCCACTTTTTCACTTTATGCCTCACTTGAGTTCTCGACTGCGTGTACTGGCTTCCCCGGCCCGCGGCTCAGTTGAGTTTGGAGCGCAAGGCGCGAGGGGCGCCGAAAAATCTTCTGTCCAGGCGTGTTGCGATCACCCGGATTTGTTGTTCCCAGATGTGGTGGTCGGCCTTAAGACCGGCCACTATGTGCTTTCCTCCCAAAAATGTCGGCGCGCCGACATTTAAAGTAATACTTGAAGGTTTTGTTTTGAGTGTGGAGGTGGAGCCTCGCTTTTGAGGGATCAGCCCTCCGCTCCAGATTTTTGTTTTGGCTCGGCTCCCCACTCCTCAAAAGCGGCAGCTTCGCTGTCGCACTCAAAATGTCCTTACGCCTCCCCGCCGAGTTCGGAGAAGTCGGCAATGGTCGTGAACTCGCGCAAGATTTCGGCGAGCAGGGCGAGGCGGTTCTTGCGAATCGCTTCGTCTTCGGCCATCACCATCACTTCTTCGAAGAAGCCGTCCACCGCTTTGCGGAGACCCGCGATCTCTTCGAGGGCTTCCTGATACTTCCCCATCCGCTTGTCTACGACAACGTTGGCCGCGGCCTTGCGCACGGCCGCGTACAGGCTTCTCTCGGCGTCTTTTTCAAAGAGTTGCGTGTTGACGGGCTGCACATCACTTGCGGAAAGGTTCGCCTTTTCGAGAATCTTGCGGATGCGCTTGAAGGAGACGGCCAGCGGCTCGAAGTTGCGCGTCTTGCGGATGGCCTTCAACGCCTTAAGGCGCTTTTCGACATCCACGAGATTGTCCGCTTCAGCCTTGAAGACCGCGTTAACTTCGTCATAAGCGAAGTCAAACTTCTCTTTGAAAACAAATCTTGCTCGGTCGAGCAAGAATAACAGTGCCATGGCCTTGTGGTCCGGCGTGACCTTGACACTTGGAGAAATCTTCTTGTACGCGTCCGCCGCGGCACCCACGGCAAGCGAGAGCGACACGGGGAGTTTCTGATCGAGGATGATTTTCACGATACCGAGCGCCGCGCGGCGAAGCGCGTACGGATCGCTGGAGCCTGTTGGGATCACACCAACGCTGAAGCAGCCGACGATGGAGTCGAGTTTGTCAGCCAACGCGACGGCACAGCCGGTGAGATTGCGCGGGATTGGGTCGTCGAGGCCGACGGGCCGATAGTGGTCGTACACGGCATCGGCGACGACTTCCGGTTCGCCTTGTGCGCGGGCGTAGAGGCCGCCGACGATGCCCTGGAGCTCTGTAAACTCGCGCACCATCTCTGTGGCCAGGTCGCACTTGGCGAGTTCGGCGGCGCGGTCAGCATCGGCGACGTGTGCCTGGATCATGCCGAGGTTGAACCACTGCTCTGCCAGCCAGCGGGCGATGGCGCGCATGCGTTCGACCTTAGCGTGATAGCTGCCGAGGCGCGATTCGTAGGTGATCTTGTCGAGCTTCGGAAGAATGTCCGCGAGACGCACCTTTTGGTCGGACTCCCAGAAGAAGCGGGCGTCGGCGAAGCGGGCACGGAGGACGCGTTCGTGCCCGGCGCGGACGAGGCCCTGGGAATC
>Ga0210401_10006279_pt1 | contig 12106 bp, 9 predicted proteins | sample IncBWH32MmetaG_FD_150866 | JGI IMG/M metagenome (GOLD analysis project Ga0210401, IMG submission 150866) | Forest soil microbial communities from Barre Woods Harvard Forest LTER site, Petersham, Massachusetts, United States - Inc-BW-H-32-M | ecosystem: Environmental > Terrestrial > Soil >... | reverse complement strand
GTAAACGGCGGCGGTGATCTTGTTCGCAGCGAGGTGGGGACTCGAGGGATCGCCGGCGACGGCGATCCCGCCGCCGTGGAACGACGCCGCGGCGGCGATCTTGCCGTTCAGCCCGCCCGCGGTCACCATCGACATCCGCCCGCCGAAGCAGTATCCCGTGGTGCCGATCGCGGCGCCGGTGACCTCCGGGCGGTTCAGCAGGAAATCGGTGTAGGCGTTCGCGTCGGCGATGATCCGGTCATTGGTGAGCGTCCCCATGTAACCGGACAGCCGGTCCCGTTCCGCCGGATCGGTGAACGCGGTGTCCGGGTCGAACGGGGCCCAGTCGCCCGCGCGGTAGTAGATGTCCGGGACGAGTGCGACGTAGCCCATGTCCGCGACCCGGTCACCCATCTGCCGGATGGTCTCCCGGGCGCCGTACCCGTCGGGAAAGACGACCACGCCGGACCACGGCCCGCCGCCTTCGGGAATGTGCAGCGTCGCGTCGCTGCGACCATCGGGAGTGGCGATCTGGACGTCCAGGCGTGGCATTACGGCTACCTCCTAGCGGCTTGTCTTCAGGGGACGACTGCAAGTTAGCAACGTTCGGGTGCCTCGGGCCTGGCCGTGTCAACCCCGACTGGCCCCACCGTATTGTCGAGTAGCCGAGATCGGAAGGCCGCGACTTGCTGCCGCTCTGCGTCGCCTCGCGACTGCTGCCAGTCCGTATCGGTGATGGCGTCCAAGGCCTGGCGCACGACGCCTCCGGTGGTGACTTCGTTGATCTCAAACGGCACAAGGCCTCCAATTACGGTCCCGGCGCTGCGGTTACTGCTGATGAATGGTGATGCCGCCCGGTTCGCCGCCCGGCTGGTTGCCGCGGCAGGCTAACCCGGCGATTACACGCCCGCCGAGTGGGTCGGCAGGAGCAGATTTCGTGTTCTTTGCCTGAACCTTGCTAGCGGGCTTCCAGCACCGCCAGGTCGCGGACCGCGAATCGGTAGTGCTCGATCTCTTCGTCCATCACCACGCTGATGTAGAACCGGTGCGGTCCGAACTGCGCCTCCGCCGGTTCATCGGCCCGGGCGGGAGCCGGGTCGCCAGGATCGTTAGTTGCTGTCATGGCTGCACGGTAGCGCTGATCTCGAACGGTCTGCTTCCGGAAATGCGGGGACATCGTGCATGAAGACCCGCCGCGGCCGCACCGGACCGGGCGGCGAACCTGCTCACGACCGCCAGTAGTCAGCCTTCACCTATCAGCGCTCGCATACTCGAGATCGCGATCGGACGCGCAGACAGGCTCGCCTACGCCTTCTAGGAAATGCGCCCTGCCAAGATGGTCCAGGACTAAGTCGCCCACTACACCTGCGAGGCGATCGCAAGTCCTGACAGAAAACCTAGGGTCCGTCGCACATCAAGTGACGCCAGGCAGCCAGGGGGCAACGTGCCCGACTCCGACTGATGGTTGACCCGTCAAGGATCAAGTGAGGCTAGGCATCGGGGCCAGGCAACCGCTCGGCAACCGCTAGGCACGGGAGCACGGGACCCTTAGCACGGCACCTTGGCGCGGGACAGCACACCAGCGGCATCCTGGGCTGTACTCGGCTGCGTTCTGCCGCGTCTCAAGATCATCGGTCGTGTCGCCAGATTCCGATGGTTTCGAGGGCATTGTGGATGCTTCTGTCGATGTCGTTGACCCGCGATTGGAGCAGGAAAAGGGCATCACCGGCAGCAACGATAGCAAGGACCTGTGCCCGGGCAATCGTTATCGCTGCGGCCTGCGGGTCGTTAGCCTGTTGCGTTGTCGCCAGGTCAACAGCGTCGAGTGCCGCTGCACGATCCTCTGTAGTCGAATCGACGCTCGGCCATGATGTCTCCTTGGGGGAATGGTGTCTGACTCCGACTGGTCGTTGTCAACCATCAGGTGGCCACGGCTGGCAGGCCGCCAGCCCCGACGGCGCGCAGCAGTGTGATGAACTCTTCGGCCTCACTCGCGCGAGGCCCGGCTGCGGGGAAACCCTGCTCACGGAGCATCTCCCGGATCAGCGGCCCGGCATCGCGCAGAGGTGTGCCGTACCTCAAGGCCGCCTCGGCGACCGTCGCCGGAGTGTCCAGATCGTGAGCGACGAGGTCACGCGCCACCCTGATCGCCCGGTCCACATCCGGGCCAAGGCCGGGCAGCACGAATCGAGCGGCCAGCAGCGCCAGCTCAGCCTGCAAGGAGTCCACGAAAGCGTCGCCCACCCGTACATACTCCCTGCCTCCGGCCAGTCCGCAAATCGCCTACCGGCCAGCAGCTCCCCGCCGATCCCCAGGTAGTCGGGCAGGCATGCCGGATCTCGTCAGCCCGTGCAAGGATCAGCCACACCAGCCTCGTCAACTGAGACAAAGGAACCTAGGGTCCGTCGCACATCGAGCGGAGCCGATCCGTCGCACATGTGTCGCGGATCTGTTGGCGGATCACAACGGCCAGGCAGAGCCAGGCAGACGGCCAGGCAGACGTGTCATCCGACCAGAGATGCGCGACAGGTCTCCGTCAGTTGAAGTGCGACATGCGCTAGGGAACCCAAGCCAGACCATCGGAGCCTGAACGCACGGATCTGCATGGCGGATGCTGGGGCTAGGCCAGGGCTAGGCCGGGTCGCGGTACATCGGACCCGGTTCCCCGTAACGCACTCGTCGAACAGGACCCGGCAGGGCTCCAGCCAAAGCCTGGGACGCTACCCCGGAACACCCCACGGTGAACTCGATCTCCTCGTCGACCTCACAGGCCAGACACCAGGCGTGATCCTCTGGCCACACCAGGTGTGGTTCCTGTGCGATACCTACAGCAGACCCGTACCAAGCCAGAGCAGGTGCGTCTCTGAGTGCCTCGACAGGACCGGTGAACAGCAGCATCACCCGGTGAGGAATCTCCACGCGCGGCGCTTGAGGAGCCGCGATGTCTGTTGTCCAGCCCTCCCATATTGCCGCATATCCCCTGGAAGGCGTGGTCGTATAGGAGCCGAGAGTCGCGAGTGCGGCGCGAACGGCATCGACCGGTGCTTCGCCTGGCGGGCTACCGGCATCTTGGCGAAATGCGATACGGACATACACGTCAAAGCCTGGCGGGCCGTACCGGACAAGATCCTGCCAGCCAACATCAGACCGCAGCAACCATTGCGCTGCGTCCGCGTCTGCAGCGGGCCGTATCTCCGTCACTCTCACAGTCTGGCGCAACGCACCCGCCGGTGAGTAGTTGCACTCACATCCGCGATCCGCGCTGTAATGTCGCAGATCAGTTGCCGGACGACTGTCGTGCATACCAGCGCGGACGGCCAGGCCAACGTGGATACCGGCGAGGCCACTGACCAAGATCCCGTTAGCAAATCCGTTAGCAGCCAGCAAGCAAAAAGCCCCTTCCATGATCGGAAGGGGCCTCTGGCCTGGTAGCGGGGGCAGGATTTGAACCTGCGACCTCTGGGTTATGAGCCCAGCGAGCTACCGAACTGCTCCACCCCGCGTCGGTGTCCCTTAACAATATGGGCTTCCGCGAGCGCTGGCAAATCGGCCCGCCGCCCACCAATACCCGCAGCTCAGCCCCGAAGCCCGCCGCCTCAACCAGCCCCCCAAGCCGTCAACCCGCCAGCCCGTCAGGCCCCCGGCGTCGAGATGCCCGGCGCCAGCATCCAGAGCGAATACGTGATCTGCCAGGGCGACGTCGGCGGCTGGGTCAGGTTGTGCGGGTCCTGGGTCGTGTTCAGCCCGAGTACCTTCCGCGGCGTGGCCTGGAACCGGATCAGCTCAACCGCCCGGGTCGCCAGCAGCACCGGTTCCCGTCCCTTGGCCGTGATCGCCTGCTCCACCGCCTGCACCTCAGCGAGCCCAGCACCAGCCATCACCGCGGTAGGCACCTTGCACATCCCCCGGATCACCTGGGCGAATTCATCAGCGGCCGGGCGGTCAATGATCACCACGGACATCTGCGAGCTCATCGTCCCGCACAGCCCCTGCACCGCCAGCGACTGCCCCACCCCAGTCTGATGCACGCCCAGCCCAGTCAGGGTGATCAGCGTCGAATGTTTCGCGGCCGCCCCGGACTTACCAAAGCTGAGCCCCAGCGTAGTCACCGCCGTCGGCACGGCCAGTGCCACCACGAAGAACGCCGAGGCCAGCGCGACGGCGGTCAACCCCGCACCGCGTTCCCGGGCCCGGTGGTCCAGCCAGGCCGCGACCCAGATCGCGCAGAGCACGAATCCGGGCAGCACCAGCGGAACCAGCACCCGGCTGGCCCACGGCTGGTCCGGCACGGTGTTCGGGGCCCAGAGCACGGTGACCGTGCCCCAGCCGAGCACGGCCAGTGGCAGCGCCCAGGCCCGGACCGTGCGGTCCTCGTCGTCCTGCCAGCGGAGCAGACCGCGCACGCACCGCCGGGTGAGCAGCGCGGCGCCGAACGCGCCGAGCAGCAGCGCCGGGATGCCGATGTACCAGATGACCCAGTACATGCTGTCTTCCGCGAAGGACCGGGTCGGCTGCACCGGCATGCCAAGCAGCCGCTGCAGCGCGGCCACGTAGCCTTCTGTCGCTGCCCCCGGCTGCCAGTGCACGGTCTGCACCGCGGGCCGGATCAGGAAGGCGATCACCAAGGCGGGCACCAGCAGCGCGCACGCCTCAGGCAGCCACCACCGCGCCGCCGCGCGCATCACCACCCGGGCCCGGCGCCGCACCGTCGGCCACAAAGCGAGCAGCACGGCAACCAGCATCAGCAACGCGGCCACCCCAGCGATCAGGCTGACCGGCCGCACCGCGAATCCCGGATTTGCCCGGTAGCCCGGCGCGGCCAGTTGCCCCGCGGCCAGGCCACACACCAGGCCGGCCAGCACGCCGGCCCCGAACGGAACCACCACCGGCCGCCGGGCCAGCACCGCCACCCCGAGGAACGGGATGATGGGGATCAGGAACGGCAGCGCGCCCAGCGACACCACCGTGGTCGTGCCGAGTGCCAGCCCGCCGAGTGCGGCGGCGGCGGTGCGTGGCGGCAGCCAGTCCGGCCAGCGCAGCCAGTCGGCGTAGCCAGCCAGCATGGGCCGGCCCCGCGGGCTGGTCACCGAGTCCACCACCAGGCACAGTCCGCCGAACGCCAGGATCTGAAGCAGTGGGGGTGCGAACGCGGCCCGGCTGGTGTACTGCTCCGGCAGGCTGAGGCCGAGAATGGCCGCGGCGGGCGGGGCCCACTGCGGGCCAATCAGCCGGCCCGCCAGGCCGCCGAACGTGACCAGGGCCAGCGCCCCGAGTATCGGCGAGATCAGCGCGGCCGCGGACATGCCGTGGATCCACCAGCCGCCCGCCAGCAGGATGGCCAGCCCCGGCATGAACTCCGGCGCGATCCCGCCACCAGCGGCGGCCGAGCCGGTCGTGCCGAACCCGGCACTGGCGAAACTCAGCCCCGGATGAGCCCCGCCGAACGCGCCCAGCGACTGGGTGATGGGCAGCGAGCCATGCCCGGCGATCCAGTAGCTGAGCTGGAACACGGCACCGGGTTCGCGCAGCACGATGATCTGCGGTGAGTTCAGCAGGATCTGCCACGCGCCAAAGCCGACCGCGACGGCCAGCGTGCCGCCCAGGCCCCACCAGCCGGCCCAGGCCCGCACCGGCTTGCCCTGGCCGCCGGCCAGCACCGGAACCAGCCGCCAGCCGGGCACCCGGTGCGTCACCGCGGCGATCATGATGACGGCCAGCGGAACGGAGATCAGCAGCAGCGGCGCGGGCCGCAGCTGGCCGGCCAGCAACAGCGCCACGCCGGGCAGCAGCCAGGCCAGCACGAGCAGCACCGGCAGCGCGGTGACCTGGGCGAAGCTGCGCCCAGCAAGAGAGACCCGGCGCGTTCGCCGAACGGCGGGCGCAGGCTCGCGTCCGCCGCTCTCGGCTACGTCGCCGGCTGGACGGGCATCCCGGACCACGGCACCACTCTAAGCGGAAGCATCCCAGCAGCGAGGGAACCAGAGCTGGCCGATTCATCCCATTGCGCCACATGCCGTAGCCTCGCGCGGAACAATAGCGGCACACCCCCGCCCATGATGATCTACGCCGCGAGGAGCGATGACCCGCTACGCAGATGTGGACGAGCCCGGGGGACCAGCAGCGCAGCCCGGATACCCGGTGCCTGGACAGCGGCCAGTCGGCGACACCGATTGGCAGCTATCTAGCTACCTGCACGGCCCGGACGACCGGGGCGGCACCGGGCTGCGTAGCGGCGACGCGGGCACGGACGGCCCGGATACTGGCGGTCGGCGGGCCACCCGGCCAGCCGGCCAACCGGGCAAATCCGGCCAGCCGCAGCGCGGCCGCGCGGGCGGCCCGCCGACCCGGTCGGCCAAGATCCAGTCCGGCTTCGGGCACGGACGGCGGCGCAAGTGGCTGGGCGGGATCGCCATCGTGGCCATGGTCGGCGTGGTCGGCACCTCGCTGGTGGCCTATGCGCAGTACCGCAGCGTGCTGGGCAGCATCCACCGGGAGACGGTCACCGCCGCCATGCTCGGCCACCGGCCGCCGTACACCGCCGGGCTGAACATCCTGGTCATCGGCTCGGACTCGCGGGCCGGCCTGGGCCGCAAATTCGGCGCGGGCGTGCAGGGCGCCCGCTCGGACACCTCGATGCTGCTGCACATCGCGCCCGGGCACACCCGGGCCGACATCATCAGTTTCCCGCGCGACTCGATGGTGCCCGTGCTGGCCTGCTCCAACGACGGCCAGGGACATACCGGCCAGAGCGCCCAGTCCGGTCAGGTCGAGCGGCTGAACGCCACGTTCTCGGCCGGCGGCGCGCCCTGCCTGTGGAAGACCCTGGAGCAGACCACCGGCATCCGCATCCAGCACTTCGTGGAAGTGAACTTCGCCGGCTTCCAGTCCATCGTCAACGACGTCGGCGGCGTCCAGGTGTGCCTGCCGTTCGCGATCAACAACGCCCAGTCCAGGCTGCACCTGGCGGCCGGGAAGCGCGTGGTCAACGGGGCGCAGGCGCTGGCCTTCGTCCGGCTGCGCGAGGACATCGGCGAGGGCTCGGATACCCAGCGCATCCAGCGCCAGCAGTACTTCCTCGCCGCGGTCATGCAGAAACTCAAGTCCACCGGCCTGCTCAGCCAGCCCAGCCGGATCTTCGCCGTGGTGCGCGACGTGGCCAAGTCGCTGACCACCGACAGCGGCCTGGACCTGAACACCATGCTGCGCATCGCGAGCAGCATGAAGAGCCTGAGCTCCAGTGCCGTGCAGTTCATCACCGTCCCGGTGGTGCCCTACGTGGGCAACCCCGCGGCCGAGCTGTCCTGGGCGCAGCCGCAGGCTGACCGGCTGTTCCGGGCCGTCGAGGCCGACCACCAGCTGCCCGCCGCGGCGAAGGGCAAGAAGACCAAGGCGGCCAAGGCGCGTACGGTCAGCCCAGCCAAGGTCAACGTCGAGGTGCTGAACGGGTCTGGCGTCCAGGGCATCGCAGGCAGCACGGCCAGCGCCCTCACCGCCAAGGGATTCAAGGTGGCCGGCACCGGCCCGGCGCCCAACTACGCCTTCACCAGCAACGTGATCGAGTACTCCTCGGCCGCCCAGTTGCCCGCGGTGAACACGCTCAAGACCCTGTTCAGCTCGGTCGCGGTGAAGCAGGACGCGGCGCTGACCTCGAACTCGCTCACGCTCATCCTCGGCTCCAGCTTCCAGGGGCTGAGCGCGGCGGCCAGCTCCGGGTCCACCAAGTCGGCCTCGCAGAAGCTGAGCAGCCTGGCCAAGAGCTACGGCGGCATCACCGCGAACACCAACATCTGCTCCGATTCCGCCGCGTTCGCCGGCCCGGACACCCCGCTCCCCGGCGGCTGACCCAAACCCCCATACCGATACTTAACGCCAGTGCCTGGTCCGGGGCTGGCGCCGGTCTCAGGCGATGCGCGGCTGGGCCAGCCCGCCGGATGCCGACTCGTCCGGGTCGCCGCCGTCCGGGGCGGCGGTCCGGCTGTGCCACAACCCGAGCTGCGCGATGACCAGCCAGGCCCACAGGCCGAGCGGGTACATGAAGTAACCGAACCGGGTCGCCGGGGCCAGGGTGAACATCAGCACCAGGCCGATGATCAGCCGCCAGGTCGCGGCGGGCACGGTGCGCGGTGGCTGCACCACCAGCGAGACCAGCACACCCAGCCCGGCCAGGCAGAGCAGCGTCACCGCGATCAGGTGCCCGGTATGCCCGGTATCCGCGAGTAGGTGCCCGGGCAGCGGGCTGACCGCCGCCGACTTGACGCTGGCCAGGCCGAGCGGGAACAGGATCGTGTTGTCCACCAGTGCGTGCGCGCCAAGCGCGGCGACCGGCACGACCATGGCACACGCCACCACTACGGCGGTGGCCGAGAACTGGGCCGCGGTGCGCCGGCCGTCCCGGACCAGCACCATCGTCGCGGCCACGACCAGCGCGGGCCACGCGGTCGCCTTGGTGGCCGCCGCGATGCCGAGCACCGCCCCGGCCAGCAGCGGCCGTGGGTGACGCCAGAGCAGTGCCAGGCCCAGGCAGATCAGCGCCAGCACCGGGACGTCGGTGCCGCCCACGGTGAGCGAGAAGGCGATCACCGGGGTGGCCGTGACCAGCACCGTCCAGCGCAGCACGTCGCGCGCGCCCGCGACGGCCAGCGCGGCCGCGAACAGTGCGACGAAGCCCAGGCAGAACCACACCCGGGGATCGGTCAGCAGCCCCGGGCCGAACAGCGCCCGCGGGATGCCGAACAGCGCCATCACCGGGAGATACGGGTTGTAGACGTTCGGGTCGTGGGTGGCCCGGACCACGGCGTCACTCAGGTACGGCGAGCCGTGGTGCACCATCAGCCGGGCGCCCCGGGCGATCACGCCGACCTCGGGCTGCCATCTGCCCTGTTCGGCCAGCAGGATCAGCGGCGCGACCAGCGCGCCGGCGAAGCCGAGGACCAGCGCGAGGTCCACGCTCCGCGCCGACCGCCAGGCCAGCACGAGGATGGCGGCCAGCACGTACGCCCCGGCGGCGAACAGTCCCCACAGCCGGTGCAGGGCATCGTGGCTGAACAAGCCCATGCCAACGGCGAACAGCGTGCAACCCACAAACAACGCCGCCAGCCAGCGGCGCGGGATGGTCACCGGCGACTGCCATCCCCCGCCCGGCTCGAGGCGGCGCAGCGGCGCTTGCTTGAGCTGGAGCATATGGACACCCTCCAGGGGCGATCCTAGCCGTTCACCCCGACGATGCCCGGGCGGCACCTCCGCGTGCGATGCGGCGGCAGGCTACAAGCCAGCCAGACAGGCCGTTCCCGCAGAGCAGCCAGCCGAGGTAGACCATCAGCGCCAGGTAACCCGCCGTGCCCAGGCCGACCATGGCGCTGAACCCGGCGACCAGCATCCTGCCCTCCCAGCCCAGGCTGCCCCGCGCGCCGCGCGGACCCAGCGGATGCCAGGCCTGGTAGGCCACGTCGAGCTGGCGCAGCGCGACGAGGCCGATCAGGCCGAACGTGACCGGGCCGGGAATCCCGATGGCAAGGCCCAGTGCGGCCAGGTAAATGTACTGCCCAGCCTGGATGATGACCGGGGCCAGCCAGTCCAGCGGCCCGTCATGTGGGTGGGCCGAGCCAGGCGCGGCCAGCAGCATGGCCGCCACCGGGGTGAGCAGCACCAGCCCGTCCAGGCTGCCCAGGCCCAGCACGGCCAGCAGCACGGTGGCGGTCAGCCCGGCGACCGCGGGCGGCAGCGGGACCAGCTGGCCGTGCACCAGCGCCCCGGCGAACCGGGCGATCGGCCCGTCATCCCGGCAGGCCGCCACTCCCCCGCCGTTGCCGGGAGCGGCTGTCTCGCCCGGAGCGTCCGCGCTGCGCGGAAGGCCGTCGCGGGCCTGCTGCCGTGGCCGGTGCGGCCCGGCCACCAGCGACCAAGCCAGTGCGACCGCGCCGCAGTAGGTCAGGACCAGCAGCGCGGTCCGGTTGCCGTAGTAGGCCGCGGTGCCGGTGATCGCCAGGGCGCGGGCCCAGGCCGGCACCGCGAGCAGCTGCCCGATCAGCAGGCCGAGGGAAAACCGGGACGTTTCGGGCGCCGGGGCCCCGGCCCGGTCCTGGGCCGGCTGAGCCGATGGCGGCGTAACGGGCGGCGCCGCCAGGTACCCGGCGGCCAGCGCCGAGCGGCACAGCCGGACCACCTTGCGCAGCGCGAACAGCATCGCGGCTCCAGTGGCCAGCTTCCAGGCGACGGTGGGGCTGCCCGCCGCGCCGACGGCCAGCCCGGCGTACACGGCCAGCTCCCCGGCCCAGCCGCAGATGACCGCCAGCCAGCCGATGTAGGCGCCCCCGGCGTAAGCCTCGACGCGCAGCGGCGATCGGGGGCCGGGGGTTCCGGGGGTAGTCCCCCGGGGAAGCAGAGCGGGGGGTCGGCCCCCCGGGCCAACCTCGAGCTGGCCGCCGACCCGGCGGGCCAGGTACCCGCCGCCCAGCGCGGCCCCGCCGGCCAGCGCCGTGGCTGGCTTCCCGGCGCTGAACCAGACTGCGGCACACAGGCTGAAGCCCAGCTCGATCCCGGTCAGCGAGTTACGGGCCAGGGCACGACGGGCCGCCCAGATCGCCATCCGGCGCGGCAGCACCACTACAGCCGTGGTTACCGTCATCGGCGCTCCCGGCTCGTCCCGGCGCGGTGTGGCGACTTCGCCCGCCGGGCACGGAAATATTTCGCTGGCGAGGCGGGGCGCGCCGAAGGCGTGTTCCCGCCGAGCCAGCGATCCCGGGGGGTCCAGGGGGGTCGCCCCCCCGGACAATGGAGATCTACCCGGTCAGCTGAGGCAATACCATCGCGCAGGCCAGGTTGCTGGACCGCCCGGCGATCCGGGTACAGTCCGCTCATGCGGACAGTGGCGGTGGTGCTCGGCGCCGGCTCGGGGCTCCGCTTCGGCGCGGCCATCCCCAAGCAACTGCTGCCGCTGGCCGGCCGGGCCCTGCTGGAGCATTCCGTGGCCGCGTTCGAGCACGCGCCCGGGGTGGACGAGATCCTGATCGTGATGGCGCCCGGGCACACGGCGCAGGTCCGCGACCTGCTGGCGGCGCGCGGGTACCAGAAGGTGACCGGGATCATCGAGGGCGGCGCCAGCCGCCCGGAATCCACCCGGCGGGCCATCGCCGCGCTCGGCCCGGGCGACTGCGACGTGCTGTTCCACGACGCGGCCCGGCCGCTGCTCGACCAGCCGACGATCGCCGGGTGCCTGCGGGCGTTGCGTGACCACCGGGCGGTGGGCGTGGCGGTGCCCGCGTCCGACACGATGGTGGTGGTCCAGGACGGCATCATGACCAGCATGCCGCATCGCGACACGCTGCGCCGGTGCCAGACGCCACAGGGCTTCCGGCTGTCGGTCATCCGGCAGGCCCACGAGTTGGCGCTGGCCGACCCGGGCTACGCGGACCTGGCCGCCACCGACGACTGCGGGGTGGTCATGCGCTACCTGCCGGACGTGCCGGTGGCTGTGGTGCCGGGCAGCGAGCGCAACATCAAGATCACTTACCCGCACGACCTGAGCGTGGCCGAAGTGCTGATCACCAGCGAGGAGGCCAGCCCGGTCACGGCCGACGGTTGCTGACCGCCTGCTTGATCAGCGTCTGGCCGAAGTCCCAGATCAGCCCGCTGCCCCGGCTGGCGTCGTCCATCACGTCCTGGAAACTGTCGCGGAACAGCTCCACCTCGGCGTCCCCGATGGTCAGCGGCGGCAGCAGCTTGATCACTTCCACGTTGTCCGCGGCCACCTGGGTGAGGATGCGGTGCCGCTGGAACAGCGCGACCACGACGGTCTGCGCGAACAGGCCATGCCGGGCCGCCTGCAGCATGTTCCACGCCGCCCGGGGGCGGAGCGACTTCGGGCGGCCGAACTCCAGGCCGATCATCAGCCCGCGCCCGCGCACCTCGGCCAGCAGCTCATACTTGTCCACCAGCAACTGGAGGGCCTCGTGCAGCGCGGCGCCGGTCCGCTCGGCGTTACCCACCAGGTCCTCGTCGTCGATCACGGCCAGCGTGGCCAGGCCGGCCGTCATGGCCGCCGCGTTGGAGCCGAATGTGGAGTCGTGCACCAGTACCCGGTCGATGGACGAGTACACCTTGTCGAAGATCCAGCCCTTGGCCAGCGTGG
>Ga0210401_10006277_pt1 | contig 12107 bp, 9 predicted proteins | sample IncBWH32MmetaG_FD_150866 | JGI IMG/M metagenome (GOLD analysis project Ga0210401, IMG submission 150866) | Forest soil microbial communities from Barre Woods Harvard Forest LTER site, Petersham, Massachusetts, United States - Inc-BW-H-32-M | ecosystem: Environmental > Terrestrial > Soil >... | reverse complement strand
CGGGGAACGGAGCGTTGGGAATCGGGGAGACAAACCCCAATGTAGAGGCATGGAAGGTGCCAAAGTCGTACACGCCTCCGTAGTTGACGGTGAAAATCGCGGTTATGGGAAGATAGTTGAGGTCACCGCCAAACTTCATGTTGTGCCGGCCCACGCTCCATGAGTAGTTGTCGGTGAACTGATACCGTTGTTCCACCCGCTGAATGAAGGAGTAAGGCTCGCGTCCGAAATAGGCAAAGCCGGGGATATTGACCGCCGGGTCGGAACCTCCAGGAATCTTCGTGTTGTAGAAGTAGGAAAGTCCCCGGCGGGCATACTGAAAGCGAAATTCGTTGACCTTGTTGTTGCCGATGGTCCAGGTATCCTGAGCGACGCCAGCGACGTCGCGATACGTCTGTTGCGATGTGCGCGAGTAGGCATTCTGTCCGAACGGCTGATCCTGGCCGCTGACTTCGATTCCTGTGACCGTGCTCGGGCTGAGGTTGACTCGAAACGTCAAACGATGGTTGGATCCCACGTTCTGGTCCAGACGAAGCGAGTAAAGACTTGTCCCTTCAAACACGGGGAAATTTCCCGCTTGGGATGCCAATGTCTGGTAGGACGCCGGCACGAAGCACGGCGGCGCAGGACAACTGGTGGGAAAGCCCGCTACCCTCGGGAACCCGCCCGTCATCCCGGTCGGCCACGCGCCATTCACGGCCATACCTGATGAAGCTCCGATAAGGCCTGCGTACTGGCCCACCTCTTGCGCGAACAGAGGGTTTCGCTCCGCCGCGAGAACGTTCGAATTTGTGAGGAAGCCGATCTGGTCCGGAGTTAGCTGTAGGGTGCCGAAAGGCAAGCCGACCTGCGTCGTGTCGAAGGGAGCCAGGCCGAAATTGCCTTGCCCGATGCTGGAGAATCCGGTTTCATGCCGGCGGGTGACTTCATAAGCGAAGTAGTAATAAGTCTTGTCTTTCTTGATGGCTCCGCCAAAAGCTACGCCGGCTTGCACGCGCGTGTAGGCGGGATTTGGCACCGTGCTGAAAGGATTCACCGCCTGGAAGTTGCGATTGCGAAGGTAGCCGAAGACATCGCCGTGGAAGTCGTTCGAACCGGACCGCGTGATGATGTTCACCACCCCACCGGCGGCGCGTCCATATTCTGCTGCGTAATTGTTCGTGATGATTTGGAATTCCTGGACGGCTTCTTGCGAGACCGTGGAGCGCACGCCGTTCACGGAGTTGTCCGTGGCATCGGCGCCATCTACGTTTACCAGGTTTGATCGCGCTCGCTGTCCGCTCATGTTGAGGCCCGACGTAGGAGCCGCGCCTGTGTTAGGCGCGTTGTCGCGCACTACCTGCGAATCCGTCAGCGTGAAGTTGATGTAGTTGCGTCCGTTAATCGGAAGATTGTCGATGCGGCGCTGCCCAATCGTGTCGGTTGTCGAACTGCGCGAGGTCTCGACCAGTTCCGCTTGAGAACTGACTTCCACAACCTCTTTGCCGCCTGCGACCAAGAGCGTGACGGGCAGCTCCACTAACCCGCCAACCGTGATGGCGACACCGGTGTTTTCGACCTTTGTGAATCCAGGCACCTCAACCGTAACCGTGTACGAACCCGGCGCGAGTTGTCGCACGCTGTATCCGCCCTGGCCGTCGCCGTTGGCCGTGCGCTCTACGCCCTTTGCGATGTCTTTGGCTGTCACGGTAGCATTCGTCACGACGTTTCCCCGCGGGTCTTTAACGGTGAGGTGCAGATCTCCGGTGGCAACGCCTCCTTGACCAAAGGCTATGGCGGAAAGCAACAAGAAACAAACAGTCAAGGAAACAGCTTTGGCGGTGCGGATCATGAGGTTCTCCCTTGGACTCGCGGAGGCGAGCAGACGGCTGGACCGATTCCCACGGCAGAATTGCCGATCTAGTCACAAATTGGACTGGGACGATTGAATCCCGGTGGTTTTATAACAGAAAGAGACCCGAAAACAAGTCGGAATCGAGGGGAGAGTCGCCTCTGAGTTAACCCGTTTTCGGCTTCTGTAACAACTGGATCGGAGTACTGCAACGAATTCAAAATTGAATCCGGACGTGTCTAGATGCGCATGGTGGCAGCCGGATTCTGCAGCCTGCCAAGCAGCATCGCGGAGTGGTTCAACTCTTCGTAGCCTTGCAGCACAGGCGCTGCAGCCAAGCTTGAATTGGGCCAAGCCAGGGCGATGTAGATTTTCACTATCGCGAACATGCAGTTGCGCTGCAGCAGGTGCGCATTGTCTTCGAGTCGGCGCGCAGCTTCCGCCGTCTGGGCATCCGCCGCAAGCGTCGAGTTCTGAGCAATCCTCACGAGCACTTCGGCGTTTCTTTTTGCCGATTGAACGTACGCGGCCATGGCGCGCAAACGTTCCCGGCGAACCAGGCGAAAATCGGAAGCGGGCAGGCGCCGCCGCAAATAGTCATCTTCCGCAGGATCGACAAGATTGCGGAAGGCCGCAACATCCATCGGTCGAATCTCGGTTGCGGGACCGGTCCGGCCAGAAGACTGCAGTCCTTGCGAGACGGTGAAGGTCAGTATGACGATCAGTGTCCCCAAGGCGGCGACAACGAGAATGATTGCAATTGTCATCAATGCACCAGACGCTCAAGTTCCCGGTTCCAGACATCGAGATCTTCTTCATGCGGCGGACCCGCGCTCGGACCGGCGGATGGTCCGGTTGACGGATCCCGGTGTTTTTTGGGCGCCTTTTCCGGAACGAGCAAATAGTAAGACCAGATCAGAACTGAGACGTGGTAGGCGCCCATGTGTAACAGGTCGAGCAACACGCTAACTTCCTTTGAACTGTTGTTTGCCGCAACCGCCCAAGTGGCGAGGTGGACACAAGCCGAGATCGCGAGTCCCAAGCAGATTCCCAACGAGGTTCGGTCGGAACTCAGGCGAAAGTATGCTGCCAAAACGAAGATAGCGAGCAGAAGTCCGGACTCGATCAGGTAGATCGTCTGCTCAAGAAGGTGCGGTCCGGAAACGATTATGTGGGGGTTTGAAACAGGAGAGAACGCGGCCACCAGCGCAGCAATAAAGACCAGAACTGCACCGACTCCGCGAATTAGAATTTTTCCGAACTTCACTAATGACTTGTACGGTCCAAAGATATGCTCAAAAAGTTCACCGATCAGGACAAATTTCACCAGAGCCTCGACCAGGAGCCCGCACCACAAAACGGTCCAAAAAGCGTCCGCGGAAACCCAGGGAATTATGTCCGCGGCATACAGGATCAGTTGTCCAAGCGAGGCTACAATGGCAAACGTGAAGAAAACAGGATAATTCCTGCGGCGTCCCCTCCGCCCCATCAAGTACGCGAGGACCAGCAGATAAAGGTTCGGGGCAACCCACAGGTAATGCCATAGATATGAGTGCGCCTGCAGCATGGACGGTGATAGGCACTATACCCCGACTTGCGGCAGGCGGCAATCCCTGACGATTGTTGTCCTGTTTTTGTAAGGACAGCGACTTCCCGGCAGGAAACCACTGTCCTCAGGCACAGTCAGGATCGGTCTCGCAGCATGGACGCTAGGAGGCACTATTACCGCGAGTGTGCGGCACAATTAGGCGGCCCTTGTTCTGTTTTCGTAAGAACCGCAAGCCCCTTGTTCGGAACTCGCTCTCTTCATGCACAATCAAGACTTTGTTAGTTGGGGCTAGGGCTTGCACACGCTCCCGCCGCAATTGGTTGAGCCAGCGCCACCATCGGCCCGAGCGAAGGTTGGGATTACCAAAGTGTTGAGAAAGAGCACGGCGGCTGCGAGGATCAGTAGGCTACGTTTCACGGTTGTTTTCTCCTTGTGACTGCGAATTGAACGTGATAATTTCACGGGCGCAGCAGCCTGGACAACGTATCGAAAGATACTTGACCGTTCGGAATTCGTAACAAGATGACCCTTAAATCAGCTCTGCAGGATGTCAAAGAAACCACACTGGCGGCGGTCTCGGGGCTGCTGGGAAAATTGGCTTATCTGGCGTCTCTGCGCCGTGGCCAAGGTCGGTACGAACACTGGGGTATGGAACAGGTCCACGGGCCGGATTCTACCGAGCGCGCGTTAAGGACGGCTCATGCCGAGGTTGTGAATGGGATCCTACGGGCACCGTTGGAGTCTTTGGTCGACGATCTGGACGAATCGAGTCGAGGCAGCGGGGTTGCTGCCGACTCTTATATTGAAAGCATGCGCGAGCGCTTCGACGACCTGCTGCCGGGGGAGCGGCAGGACTCGCCTGCCGCGAGTCACCTTAATTCAGTGCTGCTGGCCCTTTCGAGCTTGGCGAAGAATCGAGGGCGTGCCACTCGGTCAATTTCATAGCAACTCCCACCACCTGGCCGAGCACCTCTGCCTCCTGCGGGTGACGCAGGATCCGTACTGGGACCGGAGACAGCGGATGCGGTTGCAAGATCACTTCCTCGCGGCGCATGCTGCACCAGCAGCAGGTATGCCCATCGCGGGTTTCCACAAAATAGATCGGCCGTTCATATTCCGAGCGCCACGAACCTTCCACTACTTTGCTTCTAGACTCATCGACCTGGATGAAACTGCCTGGCGGCAGAATGGGATACATCGTGAAATCCTGCGTGCCGACGTAGCCATAAGTGAAATCCGTATTCGCAAATTGCGCCAGATATGCGACCGGCACCGTTCCCCACTGCTCAACCATACGGCCCAGATTGGTGGTGCGCCGCTCGTCAAAACCAGGATCCATGCGCACCGGAACTTGCACCGACGACAGTCCCGCCAGAGCGCTCGAGACATGCGATTTCGGCGGCGCAACCAGACCGAGGTCCGAAGCCATATTGTTCAAGTCGACTCCATACCACGACATGAGCTCGCGAAGGTCGCGACGGTAAATTACCGACAAAGCATAAAGGCGGTAAATGCTGGGTAAGATACCTTTCGTCTCGATATCGGACAGACGGCTGGGAGGAATAGAGAATTCCTCATTGCGATATTTGTCGGCAACTCGCGCGCTGGAGTTTTCGACGTCCCGCATTGTGAGCCCAAGTTTCTCACGCAGCGTGCGCAGGCTTTTTCCCGCAGGTAGCATCCTTTGCCTCCAAAGAAAAGTGGGGGAATCATATCAAACGCGCGGCTGCGTTTTGTGGAAAAAAGTTCCGCGCGGCGCGCCGTTACAAAATCCGAACACGCGCCGACCCTTGTCAGGAACGTAGGACAGGGCGTAGGTTTGCTTCCCCGCATTCTATGCTGTGCCTGCCCTCGCGTTGTGGATTTTCAGTGCCTGTTCGGAATTCGTAACAAGCCGCCATTTAAAGATCAAGTTTTCCTCCTGCCGCGGCAGGGCTTGATTTCCCTGGGCTGGCCAAAATCTGAACTGAAACACCCGGTTTTGCAGATGACATTTGTCACGCTCACGCCGTGATGGATGGCACTGGTGTCCCCGCTGTCGTTCCGCGATGATGCACTCAGGACGAGAACGACGAGAACCAACAACAGTTCCGCCGCGACCGCGGCAATGCGCAGGGAGCGTGAAGGATGATCGCAACGTTAAAGCAAACTCAGCGGCTTGAGACCGCAAACGCCGATTCGATCGTTGCCAGTCTCGAAAACGTAAACAAGAATTACGGAAGCGTTCGTGCCCTTCACGGTGTGGATTTTCGAGTGCGTGCCGGCGAAGTCGTAGCCCTGCTGGGTCCGAACGGAGCGGGCAAAACCACGGCTGTGAAATTACTTCTCGGATTGATGCAGCCCAATTCTGGAAGGGCGCGAGTATTCGGCGGCGACCCGACAAATCCTGAAAACCGGATGCGAACCGGTGCGATGTTGCAAGTGGGACGAGTTCCGGAAACTTTGCGTGTCCACGAGCACATCGATCTGTTCTCCTCTTACTACCAGAAGCCCATGGCGAAGGCAGAAGTCCTCGCCGCCGTTGGCCTCGAGAAACTCAGCGATCGCAAGTTCGGTGATCTTTCGGGCGGCCAGAAGCAACGCGTGCTGTTCGCGCTGGCCATTTGCGGCGATCCGGACCTGCTCTTCCTCGATGAGCCAACCGTCGGGCTCGACGTGGAAGCGCGCCGCATGCTGTGGGATGAAATCCGCAAAATGGTGGCGCGTGGCAAAACCGTTCTGCTTACAACCCATTATCTGCAGGAAGCCGACGCACTCGCGGACCGTGTTGCCGTGATCAATCAGGGAGAAATCATTGCTGAGGGAAGTCCCACTGAGATCAAAGCGAAGACTGCCGGCAAGCGGATTCGCTGCATCACGAGTCTCGCCATCAACACTCTGCGCCAGATTCCCGGCGTAACCGAGGCGAAAGAAGATCGCGAAGCCGTCGAGCTTCACGCAATCGAGGCAGAACCCGTCGTCCGGGAACTGCTGGCGCGCGACGCACAACTGTGCGGTCTGGAGGTCACGAGCGCCGGACTGGAAGAGGCGTTCCTGGCGTTGACCCGCGACACAGGGCGCGAACCGAATCGTCCGAACTGACCAGACCGGGAACACCCAAACTGCGAAGGAGATGAAATGAGCACAACAACGATGACATTGAGCCCCACCCGGGTCGAGCGCCTGCCGGGGCAGACTGCGATCATTTACCTGAAGGAAGCGAAGTACGAATTTTTGAAGAACCTGCGTCTGCGCATGTACACGGCGTCGGTACTCAGCTTCCCCATCATGTTCTACGTGTTGTTTGGCCTGGTGCTGAACCAGCACCAGGCGATCGGGGGCACCTCGATCCCCACGTATCTGATCGCTACCTATGGCACCTTCGGCGTGATGGGCGCTTCACTGTTTGGAACAGCCGCAGGCCTGGCCTCCGACCGCGGGCTGGGATGGCTGCAGGTGAAACGCGCCAGCCCGATGCCACCCTTCGCATACTTCGCGGCCAAGGTGATTACCAGCATGATTTTCAGCGCGGTGATCGTCCTCGCGCTGTTCTTACTCGGATTCACCCTGGGCGGCGTGCGAATGCCGATGGTTGATTTCGCCCGACTGTTGGGAACTTTGGTGGCAGGCTCGCTGCCGTTCTCTGCCATGGGATTAGCTCTCGGATACTTCACCGGTCCGAATTCCGCCCCTGCGACCATCAACCTTATTTATTTGCCCATGTCGTTCTGCAGCGGATTGTGGGTGCCGTTCATGTTCCTGCCGAAAGTGGTGCGCCAGATCGCGCTCGTGTTGCCTCCCTATCACCTGTCGCAACTGGCACTCGGAATTGTCGGCGCAGGGAGCCATGAATCGAGCGTCGCGCACTGGGAGGTTCTGGCCGCTTTCACAATGATCTGCCTCGGCGTAGCCCGCATTGGCTTTCAGCGCGAGCAGGAAAAAATGTACGGATGAGTCATCAACAAATCTTGGAAAGAGCATACGTATGAGCGCGCAATCGAAAAAGTCGATAGGTTGGACGGTCGTCCTGATCGTTCTCGGACTTGCAGTTTTCTATGGCGGCGCGAGATGGGCTCCGATACTGATTCCCGCGGCCGCGTTGGTGTGGTACACGGCGAAGCCCAGCCTTGGAACTGGCCGGAATTGACCGCAAGGGTGAAAATAGAACAGATGCCGTACCTTGGTTCGCCACATATCGAAGAGAATTCATCGGGCGCAACTCGGCCATGGAAACTAAGGCCGCTCGGTTCGGTGCTCAGGGACAAAGATCACGGATGGGGTCCATTGCTCTGGGTGCTCTACCTCGGATTCTTTTTCGTTCAGCCCGTCGTCGATCACGTCAGCCTCAAGCACTGGTTGTTTGATGGTCTCGGAGCTGCGATCTTTCTCGTCCTGTATTGGGGAATGTTCTTGCTGGAAAGGCCACGCGTGCTGGTGCACGTTGGCGGCATGGTGCTGCTGGGAGTCATATTCGTTCCCTTCAATGCGGGAGCCTGCACGTTTTTCATTTTTGCGGCAGCCATGGTCCCCTTCCTCGTGGATACGCAAACGCGGGCAATCGCAGGCTTGGGTATCATCGCCGGCATCGGCGCCATCGAAGGATTTCTTCTGCACGCGAGTGGGTGGACGTTATTTTATGCGGCCATCTTTCCCCTTCTCATCGGCGCCGGCAATGTCTTCTTTGCCGAGCGCAACCGCATGAACCGTAAGCTGCGCAGGGCGAACGAAGAGATCGAAAACCTCGCCAAGGTGGCCGAACGCGAACGCATCGCCCGCGATCTGCATGATGTCCTGGGACATACTCTGTCGGTGATCACGCTGAAGTCGGAACTCGCCGGCAAGCTGATCGCCCGCGATCCGCAACGGGCCGGTAAAGAAATCCGGGAAGTGGAGCAGATTTCACGCCAGGCATTGTCCGATGTGCGAGATGCCATCCGCGGATATCGTTCGCAGGGACTGGTGGCCGAACTCGCGCAAGCTAAGACTACGCTTGAAACCGCGGGCCTGACAGTGCAATGCGATGCCGCGACCACGATGAAGCTTCCGGCAGTGCACGAAAGCGTGCTCTCGCTGGCCGTGCGCGAGGCGGTCACTAACGTGGTGCGTCACGCACAGGCCCACACTTGCCGCATGCGCCTTGAGCAGCAGAATGGATCCTGCCGCCTCGAAATTCACGATGATGGGTGCGGCACTTCTAACGGTGAAGGCAATGGATTGCGTGGCATGCGTGAACGCGTCGAAATGCTGGGAGGCACGCTGAATCGCACCACCGAAGCGGGTACGACGCTCTCGATTACACTGCCCCTCAAGGAATGGGCGCCGAAACGAGAAGGCCTGCAGAATTGAATCCCTCTCTCAAAGAAGGCCGCAAGACCATCCGCGTGGTTCTGGCCGAAGACCAGGGGATGGTGCTGGGAGCGCTCGCCGCTTTGCTCGAAATCGAAGGCGACATATCCGTCATCGCCAAAGCTCACAACGGCAAGGAGGCGCTCGAAGCCGTCCTTGCGCACAAGCCCGACGTCTTCATCACCGACATCGAAATGCCGCACATGAGCGGCCTCGACGTAGCTGCGGAGTTAAAGCGGCGCCGCACAGGTACCCGCGTCGTCATCGTGACCACGTTTGCGCGCTCTGGTTATTTACGCCGCGCGCTCGACGCGGGAGCCTTGGGATATCTGCTGAAAGACATGCGCGCCGAGGAACTCGCCGATGCCGTGCGCCGTGTGCATCAGGGACTGCGCGTCATTCATCCGGAACTTGCGACGGAAGCCTGGGGCGAGATGGACCCGCTCACGGACCGCGAACGTCAGGTGCTACGACTTGCCGGCGAAGGCATGGCCAGCGGCGATATCGCAGGCGAATTAGGCCTCTCCGACGGCACGGTACGCAACTATCTCTCCGAAGCGATCAGCAAGCTCGGCGCCAGCAATCGTCGAAGCCGCGAGAATCGCGCGTACCAAGGGCTGGTTGTAGTCTGTGCCGCGCCTGCGCTGGAGACCAAACTTGGCTCGGATTTCAATCCGGCTAAATTCGCCGCAAACGCTTCGTCTGCCTTCTCGAAACAAACACGGGGCAGACGAATCATCCCGAAAATGATTCCGGCGGTGAGTGCAAGGCCGCCAAGACCGTAGTTGAGGGCGTCCATCGCTTCACGACGGCGCGCTTCAGCAGGTGGCACGTCGCTGAAAACTTGCACGCGAGAACGCCCCTTCAGGCTCGGGAAAAAATATACAGAGATTGAGGTGCCGACCGGGACCAGCGAGTCGAGTTCCGCCTGGCTCGTGGGGCCATGTTGCAGATACGGCCCCAGGTTCATCCACTCGCGATCGCCGTCGACCGTCCCGCTGGCGTAAACCTCAGCCCCGCCCTTCCGCCGCGCCGGGTAAGTAAACGGGCGTTACCTGGAAGTCTCTGTGATGATTAAGACGCGTCCTCGTATCGGTGCCAGCGCGACCATGAATTCATGAAGATCACGAAGCCAAACAGCAGAATCGAGACCAAGACGATCGAACCGAGCCCGATACCGATACTAAGGATTCGAAATCGAATCGGATGCGAAACTGGTTTTGGCGGTGGAGTGAAAGTGCGTGCTTTCATTCGGCCGGAGAATGCCGCGGCAAGCAGAATCAATCCGCCGAAAATCGCGATCATGATTCGTGGAAATCCGAGTGCCAGCATGAATGCAGTTGAGATCGCAATCTGCACCAGCGCTCCCACCCAGACCTTCGCGCCCTGAGGACCAACGATCTTTGTGCCGCACGTGGGACAGGTTTGCGCCGACGTGTGCGTGAGATCGAGGCCGCATTTCGGGCATTTTCGAATGGATGCCATACCGGCCGATCACAGCATGGCGGCGTGGCCCTAACAATTGACCGAGGTAACGGCAGCCCGTCGAGAGCGGGGCGCTAGCCTTCGCGGACAATGCCCGCGTCTTGTTTCTTCACCGTCCGGTACGCCCACGCCATGCGCGGCGTGTTGTGCGCGATGCCGATGTGCCCTTCCGGGTTCAGCACGATGATTCCGCCGTGGCCGTTCAGCCGCTGCTTCAAGTAGTTCATCGCTTCCTGCGCGGACCACTCCGGCAGATTTCCGGCGGAGATCCGGTCCGCCGTCCACTTCGCCAACACCAGCTTCATGATCGGTTCGCCCCATCCCGTGGTGGAGACGGCAGCACTCTCATTGTTCGCATAGCATCCGCAGCCAATCAGCGAAGAGTCGCCCAGCCGTCCGGGAGCCTTGTTCAGAGTTCCGCCGGTCGAAGTCGCTGCCGCGATGTTGCCCTCACGATCGAGAGCGATCGCGCCTACGGTATCGTGCGAAATGTGGGGTGCGAACAGATCGTTGCCACTCTGCGCGGCTTCTGTCTGATATTTGCGGAGTCGTTCTACTTCGCGGGGGATGATCAGATCTTCATTCTTGCAAAGAGGGATACCGTGTTCGGCGGCGAAACGCTCCGCGCCTTCGCCGACAAAATAAACGTGGGGGCTTTCGCTGAGAATCTTTCGCGCTGCGCGCACCGGATTGTGCAGATGCTCGACGCAGCCCACGCCTCCAGCGCGCAGCGTAGCTCCATCCATGATGAGGGCATCGAGTTGCACCTTGCCGTCGCGGTTCAGAAAGCTGCCGCGTCCGGCGTCGAAAGTCTCGTCGTCTTCCATGATGACGACGGCTTCCTCAACGGCGTCGAGCGCCGCGCCACCGCGCTCGAGCACATGCCATCCCGCGGCCAGCGCATCGTTCACGCCACAGATGTGGGCGTCCACCATGTCATCCGGCATGGCCCAGGCGCCCCCGTGAACGACGAGAACCGGATCAGTTGGCAAGAGCTGTCCCCACAATGAGCATTGCGACCCGTAGTCTAGCAGGTGGTGCGAGTACCGGGTATTCCGTTATGGCTGCCCATCTGTGGGTCCACGAAACTGCGCCGCCGAGTAAGTCTACCTTTGTCTAGGGATAAGGTGCTTCTTACTCGGCGGCTCGATGTGCCACTGCCGGTCTAGTGCTTCTGAGTTTTCTTCTTGGCAACCGGCCCCTTCTCAACGCCCTTGGTGCTGATCAGCGATAAGGCATCTCTGGCGTTGAATGGATAGCGGTGAGTGGATTGTTGACCCGTTGTGCTCAGCGAGATGTCAACGCGCCGATTGTTCGCCAATACGATAACCGGTAAATGGCTGAGCATTTTCTGCCGGTCGTCCTGGCTGAGATCGGGGTTCTGTCCAATCTGCGTCCTCACTTGCTCGGAATTCAGTTCGTCCTCTTTGCCAAAGGACCGAACATCGATGCTGCCGGAGGGAACGCCATGTTCGGCGAGGAAGCTCTTGGCACGCTCCACTCGTCGTTCAGTGAGGACCTTATTGTATTCATCCGTTCCACGATTGTCGGCGTGGCCGCCGAGGATCAAATGTGCTTCGGGTCTGAATGTGAGATATCTTTGGAAGCCCGTCGCTAGAGCAATCAGTATCTCCTGCTGACTCTCCATCAGTCCGCCGCCAGGATTCTGATCGGTGGGGCGCGCCGTCTGAAAGTAGATACTGTGCAGAGCGAGCTTCGATTCCAGTTCCTTGACTTCCGCTGGGGGCTCGATCGGGGGCGGAGCTTCCACTGCCACGATCGTCGTTGCCGAAGCGGTAAGTGCTGGCCGACGGTCATCGCTTACCGTGCAAGTTACGGTGATGGAGCCTGGCTGCGCGCCTGCATTCAGGGTCGCGGCCGAATCCGTACCGGATATATTGCCCGCGCTCGCGGAAT
>Ga0210401_10006276_pt1 | contig 12107 bp, 10 predicted proteins | sample IncBWH32MmetaG_FD_150866 | JGI IMG/M metagenome (GOLD analysis project Ga0210401, IMG submission 150866) | Forest soil microbial communities from Barre Woods Harvard Forest LTER site, Petersham, Massachusetts, United States - Inc-BW-H-32-M | ecosystem: Environmental > Terrestrial > Soil >... | reverse complement strand
CAATCAGTGGAAGTACTCTACGCATGGGGTGTTCGCCTATACAAATTCCGAAAAATGTAGTTTATTTTATCATTCCGGGCGAAGCGAGGAATCTCTCTGCGGTTTTGATTCCACCAAAAGAAAGAGAGATTCCTCGCTTCGCTCGAAATGACAAAAGGTTGAGTTTTTTCGCAGCCTACATAGCCTGCCGTTATCAGCCGTCCATGATTTCACTTCTTGATGATGGACTTGAACCCTTTCGCTTCGAGTTCCTGGCGCGCATTCGAGGCAGACTGATTGTCTTGATACGGCCCGACTTGCACGCGATATAACTTGTCCGCTCCGGGCGTCAGGACAAACGCGGGGAATTTCTTTTGCTGCAGAGCTTGCGCCAACGCCAGCGCGTCATCCTGGTGCAGAACCGCGGCCACCTGGAGCATGATTGTGCCCTTCGGAATCAGCGGCCCGTCAACTCCATAAGCAGACTTCGCTGGTTTTACGGTTTTTGATGGAGCCACAGCAGGCTTGGAAGATGCCGCGGGTTGGGCCGAAGTGGTCTGAGGCTTTGCAGCCGGCTGCAAGTGATCTTGGTTGTTCGGTGCGTCGGCGGAGTGATAAAAATCCCAGTCGGAATTCTTTTTTGGCAACTGCGCGTCCTCGGATTCGACCCGCGCCTTCGCCTTCGATGTTGGAGCGGCCGCCTGCACCTCGGTTCCAGGCGGCGCCCCGACGACGGCGCGAAGCTTGGCATCGTACTGGCTTCGCCCCAGCAAATAGCCCAGAGTGAAGACCACACCGAAAATAACAACCAGGAGCAGAAACAGCCCGACCAGATGCCTGCTTTCCAGGATGAAATCGCCGCCGCTTTTTTTATCTTTAGATGCCATCTATTTTTTAGAGCCTATAACCTTCACCCATTCGTTGATGATATCGATCGGGAGGGGGAACACGATCGTGGTATTTTTTTCGACCCCGATTTCCGTCAGCGTCTGCAAGTAACGGAGTTGAATCGCGGCGGGCTGCGTCTCGAGAACTTGCGCGGCCTCGGCCAGCTTCGCCGACGCCTGCGCTTCACCCTCCGCGTGAATGACCTTGGCGCGCCGTTCGCGTTCCGCCTCCGCCTGCCGGCCGATGGCGCGCTGCATCTGCTCCGGAATGTCGACCTGCTTGACCTCCACCTTCGTTACCTTAATACCCCAGGGCTCGGTATCCTGGTCAAGAATCACCTGCAGCTTGCTATTTACTTTTTCGCGCTCGGCGAGGATCTCGTCAAGCTCAAATTGTCCGACGATGCTGCGGAGGGTGGTCTGCGCCTTCTGCGAAGTCGCGTAGAGATAGTTCTGGACTTGGGAAAGCGCGAGATTCGCGTCCACAACCCGGAAATAAGCGACCGCGTTCACCTTCACCGACACGTTGTCACGCGTGATGATGTCCTGCGAAGGCACGTCCAATGTTTCGATGCGCAGCGAAATTCGATACAAGGTCTCGATGGGCCAGAATACCAGGCGCAATCCCGCTCCCTTCGCGTCCGGCTGCATTCGCCCCAGGCGCAGCACCACGCCGCGCTCCCATTCCTTGATTACATAAAGCGAATTCCAAAACCAGATCAGGAAGATGAATACCGCGATCATGAGCCCGTACAGTGAGAAATCCATTACTCGCCCTCCCAAGAATTCCCCGGCTCAATAAATTCCCGGATTGGTGGCGCAGGCTTCAGCCTGTGGGGGTTAGTCCAAGCGAGGACCAAAACCCAGAGGCTGAAGCCTGCGCCACCATTGCGTGCCGCGCGTATCGTACTCTATCTGGAGTCCGCGTTCACGCTTTCGCGGTGTGCTGACCGGAAAGAGCGACATGAAGCGTCAGACCTTCGATGCGCGTTACCTGCACGTGCGCACCGGCCGGAATTTCTTCCTGGGCAACTGCGCGCCACAATTCGCCGTGCATGCGCACCATTCCCTGAAAGATTTCGCTGTCCCTTTGCCGGACTAGAGGCTCGGTCACTTCTCCGGGCGAGCCCAACAATTGCTCGCTGCCCGTAGTCTGTTTCCACAAACGCGAACTCAGCACCAGCCGCATGAGCAGTATCGTGAGCAGGGCAAACGGCAGGGTCACACCGAACGCCACGCCCAGGCTCACTCCCGCATGCGTCAACGGCGAGCGCACCAGCATCAACGCGCCTAGCAGCATGGCCACGATGCCGCCGATCGCCAGCACGCCGTGGCTCGTGTACTTGGCTTCCAAAATAAATAAACCCAGCGCCAATAAAATTAAAACGATGCCCGCCGGCTGCACCGGCAGAATATGCATCGCGTACAGCGCCAGCACCAGCGCGATCCCGCCAATCACTCCCGGAGCAACCATGCCCGGATGCGTAAACTCCGTGTACAGCCCCAGCACTCCCACGATCAGCAGTATAAAAAACGCGTCCGGCTGGACAATCCGCGAGAGGAATCGCTGGCGGAACGACTGGGAGAAAGGAATATGCGCAGGATTTCGCAGCGCGAGCTGAACCGTCGATCCGTCAAACCGTTTGATCGTGCGCCCGTCCAGTTTTGACAGGAGGTCTTCAGGCGAGTTGGCGATCAAATCGATGAGCTTGCCGTCGAGCGCTTCCGTCTCGGTCCAGGCTTTGCCGTCGACGACGGCCGATTCGGCAAGCTCCACATTTCTTCCGCGCTTCGCCGTGTAGCTGCGCAAAAACGCGGTGGCGTCATTCAAAATTTTCTTCTTCAGCGTCTCATCCACCTGAAGCGGAACTCCTCCGATGGCCAGCAGCGGCGAAGCCGCTCCGGAGTGCGTCCCCGGAGCCATGGCCGCAATGTCCGCGGACAGCAAAATAAAAAATCCCGCCGAAGCCCCGCGCGATCCAACGGGCGAAACAAAAACAGCCACAGGCACCGGTGAATCCAGAATGTGCTGAATGATGTCTTCCATGGAGGTTGAAAGGCCTCCAGGAGTATCCATGGTGATGAGAATGAGGTTGGCGTGAATTCGTGCGGCTTCCTCGATTCCGTTGTCAATATATTCCGCCATCACGGGCTCGATTTCGTCGCCGATTCGCAGTTCGAGAACTTTTGACGTGCCTGAGGGCTGCGGCGAGATTTCCGTGTTCGGCGCTTGCGCGCGCAGAGTGAACACGCCGCAAAGTGCCACCGCAATCACCGCAGTAACTAAAACTCCGGCATGCATCGCCGGAGAATTGGTAATCGCGCGGCCGTTGCGGGTGTCCTTCAAGGGCGCCCCCCGCCGCTGTCAATTTTGCGAGGTCCCTTCAAGGGAGTTGACTGCCCGTCGGGCGTTTCGCCACCTGCCCGCAAAAGAGTTCGGTCAAGAGTTCTGGACACACGCGCGAGCCGCAAGAGACCATTGCTATCTTGTAAGTTCGGCAGCGGCGGCTTGTCGGAGTTATCCGTTACCTCCGCTAGAATCGCGGCCACCTCTGGCTTTCGTGCGAGCGATTCCAACGTGGCAATCAAAAGCGCCCTCGCCCCCTTGTCATCGGGATCGATTTTTCTCGCACGTTCGAGTGGAGCAACCGCGGCGGCGGCCTGTTTTCCAATGATTTTCGCAATGGCTTCATTGACCCAGTAATCGGCTTCCCCCGGATCGAGCTCCGATGCGCGCTCGAATTCCGCTCCCGCCTCGTTCCATTTCCCGAGCCGCAGTCGTGCCACGCCCAGATTATTGTGAATTTCCGGAAGATCCGGTAGCGCCCCTTTCTCGCCGGCCTTGCGCGTCCGGTCAATCAATCCGGAAAACGCGGCTTCCGCACGGCCAGAGTCATTTCGCGCCAGATGGCAAACTCCCGTCGCGAAGCTGGCTTCGGCCCCGTCCGGCCGATTGGGAGGCACGCGCGAATACCACACCAGGGCCGAATCGCAGTCGCGCTTCTTGAAATAAATCTGGCCGAGTTCAAAAGCGGGGCGGTCCCAGGCCGGCTCCAGCCGCGCCGCCTCACGTATCAAACGTAGTCGTTCCTCGGCCTGTGATCCACTGAGCCCGCGGACGAAATTTTCCAACGCGTCAAGACGCAGCGTTGTCGGCGGTTCGGAAAAACTTGTTTCCTCTTTGCCCGCGCCTTGCGGAGCGCATTGCTTCTGTTCGAGCGAGCATAAAATCTGCCAAGTCAGGCGGGCTTGCGCCCGAATCAGATATTGCATCGGGCTCGTTTCTTTCAGCGCAGGCGAAAGAGACGGCGGGTTTAGGCGCAGCACTCGCGCCTCCACCGTGGCCATGTTTCCGTCGGATTGGAAGCGCCCATAAACCACTTCGTCAGCGTCGGCTTCCGTCGCAATTTTTATAATCGTAGCGTGCGAAAATTTCGCGGAATCCGGCAAACCCATTTTCTCGAGCGTCGACAGCCGGTCCTCCCGGGAAAGAACACTCACTTCCCGATCCTGAAGGCGTTCCGCGGTCAGCTCGGACAAACCCTCGCCGAGCCAGTCGAGATTTGCCAATTTACTTTCGTTCTCAAAAGGAAAAATCAGAACGGTTTCGCGATGGGATTCCGCGGAAGCAGCAGAAGGCCGAGTATCCGCCGTGGATTGTCCAGGGCGAGCGCCGCCCGGCATCCCGGCTCCGCAAAGGGCCGCAGCCAGAACGAATAGGCCAAATCGAAAAATTCGAGGGGACATCGCAGTCACATTGTAACAGAGGCCGCACACAGCGTGCGCTCGCGCTGGTCACGCACAGCGGAATAGTTATGCTCCGGGGTGAGTCGCGGCCCCCTTCTGCTCCGCGGGCGCTATCCGCAAAAGCACGTCTTGCATGACAGGGTCGTTGATAACGTCCTTAAAAGCGGGATCGGTCGCAGCCGTGCCGACATCCTTGTACCCTTCATCGAATGATTTGCGGAGGTATGCGGCACAGTGGTTTGCGTCGCCTTTCTGGGCGTATACCTTGGCCATCATGAAAAAGAATAACCCGTGATTGGTGACCGAGCGGTCTTGCACTATCGCGCCCGCGCGGTCGTTGCGCTCGAAAATGCTGGGGTCAAGTTCGAGCGCCTTTTGAAATTCGCCGGCGGCTTCGGGAAATTTGTCCGTATTATAATAGGCGAAACCTAGATTGGAATGAGTTCCTGCCTGGTCCGGGTCAATGGCGGCCGCTCTCAGGTATGCACGGATCGCCCCGCGGAAATTTTTCTGGTGGTAATACACCATTCCTAGATTATTCACGGCACTCGCATATTTCTTGTCCGCCTTGGAGGAACGAACAAAATATTTCTTGGCCTGATCGTAATTGGATAGGTCCAGATACGCGATCCCAATCATGTTCATGAAAAGGGCGTTCTTCGGATCGGCTTTCAGTAAATCCTGATACGTCTCAATGGCCGCTTCATAGTGCTTTTCCGCCATTTGGACTTTTGCTCGCTCCTCCTGCATTTGTTTGGGGGTAAGCGTGGCTGGAGCGGGTTGTTGCGCACCTAAACGTGGCGATACACCCCATAGAAAAAAACTCACAATAATCAGGAATGGAGGTTTCCATTTCATGGCGAACGCCTCCGAACGACGCCGCATCAATGTTGCTGATCTGGTGTGCCTGATTGTGTCTTGTCGGCGTCTTTCTTGCCTCCAAAGATACCAAAAATCCGCCTCAAGACACCTTTTTTGTGCTCCTCTTCAGGCTCCTGATTTTCAGCGGTAGGCGGAGAGGAGGATGGGCGCGAGCTCGCGCTTCCCTCTGAACCCGGAGAACCGGATTCGGCTGCATTCGATTTGCCCCCGCCAAAAATACGTGACAGCCAGGAACCTGGCGGGGTATCGCTGGCCATGCGGCTCCCATGCAAAGGGCAAAACTCTCTGGGTTCCGTGCCGTGAATGTAAACTTCCTCGCGCGTGTTCGGGCATTCCGGAGTAGCCAGTGCTAACGACTCCGGATCAATCGTAACTTTCGTGACCCCTTCCGGCATGTCAAAGGCCTTCACGCCGCGATAGGCCGGCAAACTCACCGCTCTTTTCATGAAGTCGGCCCAGATCGGCGCGGGGGCATTCGCGCCGGAAAGGCCCAGATCGCGGTTGTCGTCATACCCCACCCACACGATGGCCAACAAATTTGACGTGTACCCCGCAAACCATCCGTCCCGCGAAGTCCCGGTTTTCCCCGCCGCGGGCGCTGTGAATCCGCGGGCGCGAACTGTTGCGCCCGTGCCGTGGTCGATGACGTCCTCCATCATGCTGGTCACGAGATAGGCAACCCGTGGATCGAGGGCCCGTCTGGACTGGATCGAATTTTGTTCCAGCGATTGCCCCTCCGCATTGACGACATTGCGGATAAACATGGGCTCGGTGCGTACGCCCTCATTGGCCAGAATCGTGTACCCGGTGGCGACTTCCAGCGGCGTCATTTCATAGGCTCCGAGCGCCACCGATGGCGTCGGTTGAATGGACGGATCGAGCCCGAATTGATGAGCCATGTCGGTGACGCGCGTGTAGCCCACAAGTTCAGCGACTTTCACCGTCGCCACATTGAGCGAAAACGTCAGCGCTTCCCGGGCCGTGACTTGCCCGTGAAATTTTTCGCCGTAGTTGTTAGGCGTATATTCCTTCCCGTCAAAATCGAAAGTCGTCGGTTCGTCCATCACCGTCGTGGCCGGCGTCACGATCGGCTGCACGCCGTCGACGCCTCCTTCAAATGCCGCGGCATACACGAACGGCTTGAACGCGGACCCCGGCTGCCGCCGCGAAAGAATATGATTGAGCTGGCTTTCGCCGTAGTCGCGCCCGCCGATCAACGCTTTGATTTCCCCGGAGTGCGGATCCAGAACCACCATCGCAATCTGAGCCTGCGGCGCGGGCTGCCCTTCTTTTTTCCATCGCGCGTAACGCTTTGCCAGCTGCGTGTCAATGTTCTTCGCACCCGCATCCACCGCGTCGGATGCCGCGCGCTGCAGCTCCGGATCGAGCGTCGTGTAAACGCGGAAACTCTGGGAAAGAAGATCCGATTCGGAAAAGCGGTCGAGCAAGTGATCTTTCACCATGTCCACGAAATACGGAGCCGTACTGCCTTCCAGCCCGCCGCCCACGATCTGCAAGGGAGCCTTCTTGGCACTGGCGGATTGTGCAGCGGTGATCACGCCATTCTCTGTCATCGACAGGAGGGCGCGGTCCCGCGCCTCCACCGCCCGCTCAGGCTTCCGTTCCGAAGTTGAATATCGATTCGGAGCGTGAATGATCCCGGCCAGGAAAGCGGCTTCCGGGAGGCTCACCTCGCGGAGATCCTTGTTGAAATAGGCCAAGGAAGCCTCGCCAAACCCGTGAATCGCGAAGCTGCCCCGGTTCCCAAGATAAATTTCATTGGCGTAGAGCTCGAAAATCTGCTCCTTGCTGAAGCGGTGCTCGAGCTCCAGCGCTACAACTGTTTCGGCAACTTTGCGCCGTAACGTCCGGTCCATGTTGAAAAAAAAGCTGCGCGCCACTTGCATGGAGATCGTGCTGCCGCCCTGCACACGCGCCCCGTGGCGCAAGTCGGCCCAGGCAGCACCCAGTATGCGGATCGGATCGAATCCCGGATGCTCGAAAAAGCGCCGGTCTTCCACGGACAGCACGGCGTCGCGCAAAATTTTTGGAATGTCGTTGTAGCTGATGGCGCGGCGCTTTTCCCGTGAGCTGTCAAACAGGCTGGTCAGAAGTTCCGGCTCAACATTCGCCGAATCCAGTGCGCCTCCGTTATCCATGGAACGAATTTTTTGAATTTGGCCGCCACTGAAATCCACCACCAGCCGGTTTTTTGCACCAAAATACGACTCGCTCGAAGGGCGGATTTCGATTTCATTGCCATGCAGAATATAACGGCCGGGGATACCTGAAACGTCAAGTTCGCTGTAACCCGCGCGCTGCAGGTGATTGGCCATTTCCGCCACGGTAAGGGTTTCACCCGTGTAAATCCGCAATGGAGCGGCATAAATCCTGGCCGTCGTTTGCTGAATGTGGCCGGAAAGACGCAAATCAATCATCCGCCCATAGGAAATCCAGTAATACGTCCCCATGCCGGCAACAACAACAAATAGAAAAATTGCTATCCCAAGTAAGACCAGACCAAGCCGGGGACCCCAAAATTCCCGGCCGATTCGAATACGCACGGTAGTTCTCCGTTCCGCCGCGAAAAACCGTCTGTAGCCCTAATGTGTCTGCGTAAAAACCCGCTTTTGCTCTGTGTAGCGCCCACCTTCAGGTGGGCATCTTCTTGATTCAAAGGTGGCCACCCGAAGCTGGACGCTACATAAACCCAGAAAATTCACACTCTGACACAAACTCTAAGAACCCTAATTCCCCCCAAACCGCCCTTCTGAATACTCTGAATACTTAGATGCGCCCTCGGGCTGAACCGAAATATGCGCTTCCCCCCATGCGATATACTTCGAATTCGACAAAAGGGCGGGGACTATAACCACAGGGGGTATCCGCGATTTGCGGACATCAGGCTGGGAGCCCGTACATGCGAGTATACCCCACTCACAAGCGCTTGCTATAAAAGTGAGGCATTGCTTGCGGCCGGATGGAAGTTCAATGTCCATTGGTACACTTTCAGGTCCACTGTCACGGAATAATCTACGTCGATATGCACGTTTCCGGCGTTTGCTATCACCTTCACATCTTCGGCTTCGACCGGTAAATCCTCTTTCATCGCTTCTTCCAAGACTTGCTGCCGGATCTGTTCAATGCTCTTCCGATTGACGCTGGCAAACCGCGCTATGCTCTGCAGGCTGTCTTGAAACTGGTATTCATTGATTAATACCGGGATTACCATAGCCGCTCCATAAATGAACGCCACTAGAACGATGGTCCATATGATTGCTTTGAGGTTTGCCCCGCCCTTTTCACAGTTGCGTTTTGGCCAAGCACGCCCGCCGGGCGCCGAAAGGAAACGGTCCCGCACTGGCTGGGGCGCACCCGTCCTTGGCAACTTCGGGCATGGGGAAAGTTCCATGTTTAAAATGCTAGCATCGGTCTGGAGGAGTGTCGAGAGTGAGTCAGCGCCAGGTTTCGGCCCAGTCACTTTCCGGAACAGAGTGATAATAAGCTATTTACTACCTAAAGCGGGATTCCGGAAATCCCTAGTAAGCCTTGCCGAAGATGGCCAGTTCGCCTGAAGGTTTTCCACATTGGATGCAGACACCTTTCCCAGCGGGCTGTTCCGAAGGGATGCATCGCAGAGTGGCCTTGGTCGTTTCCTTAATTTGTTCTTCGCATTTTGTTTCCCCGCACCAGTAGGTCCGCGCGAACCCCTGTTCGACCGCTATCTGGAATTCTTCGAGATTCTTCGGCTCAAATGTGTGCGAGTCGCGGAAGGCCAGTGCGCGATCCAAAAGCGCCTTTTGAATCTCCGCGAGTTGCTGCCCGACCGCTGCCGCGATACCGTCCTGGGATACGAAGCTCTTCCCTTCTTTTCCTGGTCGGTCGCGGCGCGCCAGCACCACGCTGCCCTTGGCCACGTCCTTGGGACCAATTTCCATGCGCAACGGGACGCCACGCATTTCCCAGTCATTGAACTTGAAGCCAGGGCTTTGCCCCTCGCGCTCGTCCACTTTCACTCGGATATCCGCTTTCACCAGTTGCTCGCGGATTTTTCTAGCGGCCTCGAAAACCAGCGCCTTCTCTTCATCGTTCTTGAAAATTGGCACGATCACTACTTGGTGCGGCGCAAGTCTCGGCGGCAGAATCAACCCCTGGTCGTCGCCATGGACCATGATGATGGCGCCGATGAATCGAGTGGAAAGCCCCCACGAGGTCGTCCAGCAATGCTGCAGCGCGCCGGCCTGATCGAGGTAGCGGATCTCGAAGGCTTTCGCGAAATTCTGCCCTAGATTATGCGAAGTGCCTGCCTGCAATGCCTTGCCATCACCCATCATCGCTTCGATCGAATAGGTGGCGTCGGCTCCGGCAAAACGCTCGGATGCGGATTTTCTGCCCGGAATGACTGGAATGGCCGCCTCATTCACCGCGAAATCGGCATAAATATCGAGCATTTGGCGCGTTTCGGCTTCGGCTTCCTCTAGCGTGGCGTGTGCCGTGTGGCCCTCCTGCCAGAAAAACTCCAGCGTGCGCAGAAATAATTTCGTGCGCAACTCCCAGCGCACTACGCTGTTCCACTGGTTGATCAGCACCGGCAAATCGCGGTAGGACTGAATCCACTTGGCGTAGGCGTGGCCGATGATCGTTTCCGAAGTTGGCCGAATTACTAGCGGTTCCTCCAGCTTTTCTCCGCCGCCGTGCGTGACCACGGCCAGCTCGGGAGAAAATCCGGCCACATGCGACTGCTCCTTGCTGATGAAACTCTGCGGAATCAGCAGCGGAAACGCCGCGTTCACATGTCCGGTGGCCTTGAATCGCCGGTCGAGCTGCGCCGTAATGTTTTCCCAGAGCGCCCATCCGTAAGGCCGCACGATCATGCACCCGCGCACCGGCGCGTAATCTGCAAGCTCCGCCCGCAACACCAGCTGGTTGTACCATTCCGAAAAATCTTCAGAGCGAGAAGGAAGCTTCAAATCCGCCATGCGTAATGATCCTTTATGATGCTGACGTTGGAGCGGCGAGAATCAAGAAAAAGAAGCGTAGCCGAGGGTCCGAGAGGTGTCAACCAACTCTGGGAAGGCGTAGAGTCCTAATTCAAAAATTATCTTGATCATTCTGGCATTTAGGATGTCGGGGCTTCAGAGTCTGCGTGAGAACTCTGAATCGGCACGGTTTTGTAGCGCCCGCCTTTTAAGCGGGCATTCTTCGTATCGCCACGACCCCCAGTGCCCGCTTGAAAGGCGGGCGCTACAAAATTGTGCCAGTTTTAAGTTCTCACACAGACTCTTCAGCCCCGACCTTCAGGATGGATCTCTCCTGGCTTTAGCCACCGAAGCTTCAGGGCCTGAAGGCCCCACTCATGCTTCACGGAGTGTCCGACCTGCCCTTCCTTCGTCAGGCCAAGGAGATCGGACCTCTTAAACACCAACAACAAGTTCGATTTTAGTTCAGCAATCCGAGGAAGAAACGCTCCATGTTGACCAGGGATCAGGGGTAGCCCTGAAGCCTTGGTGTGCCATGCTTCCATTCCGGAGCTAGACCGAAATGATCCCGGTTTGGCATTTTCACCTTCGGCAGACTCTGAGCGTCCATGACCTCATCCTCTTTGATGATGCCGTTCTTGAAGAGGAGATAGGCAGTCAGCGCGTACACTTCGTTGGGCTTTAGTGTCCCTTCCTTGGTGAGCGGCATGGCGCGGTTGATGTAATCCCAAATCGTCGTCGCGTACGGCGAGTGCAGCGCCATAACGTTTGAATCGTTCACGCATGGGTTGAGGCAAGGATAAGGGGACTTGGTCTTGCCGTCGCTTTTGATCAAGGTAGGAGCTGCGCCTCCTGAACCTGTTTCCCCATGGCATGTAAAGCAACCCTTGCGAAGAAATACTCCCGCGCCTTCCACAGCGGTTCCACGTCCCGGCGGCAGCTCTTTCCCTTCGGGGCCGATCGAGATGTCCAGCTTGCGGATTTCTTCCGCGGTGGGAGTTCTCCCAACACCGTAGGTGGGTGACTGTGCCTTGCTGAACTGGCTTAGCCCGAGAATCATCACGAGCAGGAGAAGCTTACGCGAGCCCATTGTAAACGCTCCCGTCGCTGGCCACCCTCCAAGGAAAAACACTGTTGTCCAGGCCTTTGATCTGGAGATCCTTATCGTTTGGCACATTCCAGTATTTCGCGATCTCGGCTCGCGTGGGTTGCACGGTGCCCAGTTCATCCGTGCAGCGTGACATGATCACGCACTCCTTCCCGTCCCAGACCCAGTGAAAACCAAATCGGGCATGCGCCATGGGATAGGCCGGGGACCGAAGCTCAGCGGGTGTCCAAGTCTGCCCGCCGTCGATCGAGAGGTCCACGCTCCGAATAGCACCAGATCCCGACCAGGCCAGGCCAGTAATTTCATAGTGTCCGGGGCCGGGCAGCTTTTGCTCCCCGGAAGGAAAGGTGATGACCGATTTCGGTCCAACCTGGCGATTGAGCGCGGCGACACGTGAATCGGCGGAAAGATGTCCGTAATCGTTGTAGGTCATATAGTGTTGGTCCACAACCTTGATCCGCCGCAAATACTTAACGTTATGGATTCCCTCATAGCCGGGTACGATCAACCGAAGGGGGAAGCCGT
>Ga0210401_10006275_pt1 | contig 12110 bp, 12 predicted proteins | sample IncBWH32MmetaG_FD_150866 | JGI IMG/M metagenome (GOLD analysis project Ga0210401, IMG submission 150866) | Forest soil microbial communities from Barre Woods Harvard Forest LTER site, Petersham, Massachusetts, United States - Inc-BW-H-32-M | ecosystem: Environmental > Terrestrial > Soil >... | reverse complement strand
TGTAGTGCACGGACACGCCCTTGCCCTTGACGGCTTCGGCCCCGGTGCCCACTTTCCTTTCGGTGATCTCCAAATCCTTCGGCATCAGTCGACTCCCAGCAGTTCGACGTCAAAGACCAAGGTGGCGTTGGGCGGGATGACCCCACCCGCGCCGGTGGCGCCGTAGCCGAGGTGGGGCGGGATGACCAGCTCGCGCTTGCCGCCCACCTTCATGCCCAGGATGCCCTGCTCCCAGCCCGGGATCACCTGGCCCGCGCCCAGCACAAAGCTGAAGGGCTGGCCGCGGTCGTAGCTGCTGTCGAACTTGCGGCCGGTGATCAGCCGGCCCTCGTAGTTCACGGTCACGCGCTTGCCGGACACGGCCTCGCTGCCGCTGCCCAGCACCTGGTCCGTGACCTTCAGGGTGCCCAAGGGCGCGTCCGGGGCCGGCGTGGCCGCGGGGGCGGGCTGGGCCGCGGCCTGGCTGGCCGGGGTGGGGCTGGGCGCCGCCTGGGTCACGGCCCTGGGGCCGGCGCAGCCTGCCACGAGCAAAGCGGCCGCCAAGAGGGCCATCGCGTTACGGGACATGCCAACCTCCATTTAGATCAGGCCCACAAAGGCCAGGAATTCCTCTTCCGTCCCCACGCTGTGGGTGCGGTTCCATTCCACCACCTTGGCTTCCCAGGCCACGTCCTGCCGGTCGTCCCAGTTCCAGTTGGCCAGCAGCTCGGGCACGGTGTTCTTGCCGTCCAGCTCGTAGGGGCAGGGCAGAGCGGGGTTGATGCTCAGTCGGGTGAGGCGCTTGCCCGTGGCGTCGAAGCCCAGGGTGAAGGGCCAGACCCGGCAGGTGACGGGCCTATGTTCGTAGACGCTGCAGCGGTTGTCCTTGAAGAAGCCGCAGGCGTCGCGGTCGTTCTCCTTGTCGAAGCGCTTCTGCAGGCCCAGGGTGCGGCGCCCACCGTCCAGGTTGATCCACTGCAGGCCCTCGCCCTGGTCGTCGAAGTCCTCGGTCTTGTAGAAGGCGCAGACGTCCTTGGCCTTGAGGCCGGTGCCCTTCATCAGGCGCGCCACGTCCTCGTGGCTGACCGGCACGATGGTGTCGCTGCAGCAGTTGCCGCACTCGGTGCAGCGGAACTTGAGGTATTTCTCGCCGTGGAGCTTGGCCCGGCGGACGCGCAATGCGTTGGGCATGGGGTCTTGGGAGTGGATGGGGCCGCCAATCTAGCACCCGGCGGGGCAGGGCTCAAGCCGCGCCTAGGTGTGCTCGACGTAATCCAGGTCCTTGGCAAAGGTCTCGTCCAGGCCGGCCAGGCCCCAGAGGGCCAAAGCAAGCACCGCCGCGCCCACGGCCAGCCCGGCCGAGGGCACGGCCAGGCCCTGGCCCTTGAGCCACAGGAAGGCCGTGGTCATCAGCGGCACGGCCCCGCGCACGAAGTTGGGCACCGTGGTGGTGACCGTGGCGCGGATGTTGGTGCCGAACTGCTCGGCCCCGATGGTGACGAAGAGGGCCCAGTAGCCGCCCGAGAGGCCCAGCAGGAAGCAGGCCAGGTAGAAGAGCTGCAGCGAGGAGCCGCCCGCCAGGAAATAGAAGGCCGTGGCCAGGACCTGGAAGGCGATGAAGCCACCCACGGCCCGGCGCCGGCTGCGCAAGGCCTGGCTGATGAGGCCGCTGGCCAGGTCGCCGATGGCCAGGCCGCTGTAGCAGAGGGCCACGGCCTTGCCGGCGTCAGGGGCGTCGGCCAGCCCCAGGGCCTTGCCGAACTCCGGGCTCAGGGTGATGAGCAGGCCCACCAGGTACCACAGCGGCACGCCGATGGCGATGATGCGCAGGTACTTGAGGAAGCGCTTCCACGAGCTGAAGAGCATGAAGAAGTCGCCGCGGTTGGGGTGGGTGGAGGCCACCCGCTTGAACATGCCGCTCTCGACCACGCCCACCCGCAGCAGCAGCAGCACAAAGCCCAGGCCGCCCCCGATGAAGTAGGCCGTGCGCCAGCCCGTGCTGTGGGCCACGAAGTAGCCCACCACCGCGCCCAGGATGCCCACGGCCGCCACCAGGCTGGTGCCGTAGCCGCGCAGCTCCTTGGGCATGACCTCGGCGACCAAGGTGATGCCCGCGCCCAGCTCGCCGGCCAGGCCCACGCCCGCCAGGAAGCGCAGGGCCGCGTACTGCGCCACGGTGGTGACCATGCCGTTGGCCAGGTTGGCCAGCGAATACAGCACGATGGACCCGAAGAGCACGCTCAGCCGGCCCTTCTTGTCCCCGAGGATGCCCCACAGAATGCCGCCGATGAGCATGCCGCCCATCTGCCAGTTGAAGAGCCACACGCCTTGGTCCAGCACCTGGTCCGCGGCCACGCCCAGGTCCAGCAGGCTCGGCTTGCGCACCATGCTGAAGAGCAGCAGGTCGTAGATGTCCACAAAGTAGCCAAGGGCGGCCACCACGATGATGAGCAGGGCTTGGCGCTTCTGGTCTTGGGTCAGCCGTCCGGGCATGGGCGTCCTAAGCAAAGGGACCACAAAAAACTGCGGCCCCGGAGGACCGCAGTTTGATGGAAATTGGGCTAAATTTCAACGTGGCGGCCTAGCGGTAAAATCCGTCCTTTTTCGCCTTCAACCCTTCGCTGGGCTTCAGCCATGGCGCCTTCTGGCTGAGGGTCTCGGCCCGCATTATGCACACGCCCACGCCACGGTGGTCGGCTTCGCGCAACAGGCCGCCGCGGTAGGCTGGGAAGCCGGTGCCATAGATCATGGCCAGGTCCAACAGGCCGGGCTCGGGCACCAGGCCTTCGGCCAGGGCCCGGGCGCCTTCGGTGAGCATGCTCAGGAAGAGGCGGTCCTGGACGTCGTCCTTGCTGTAGCCCGGGTCGGGCTTGGCGACCCAAAGCTTGATCAGCTCGGCGTCCACCTGCAGCTTGCCGGCCTTGTCGCGCATGAACGCGTTGGCGAAGTCCGGCCGCTTGATCCAGGCGGGCTGGGGCAGATGGTCGCTGAAATGCTGGTTGAGGATGCTCAGCACGTGCAGGATCACGGGCACGCCCACTTCGCCGATCAATTTCAGCGGGCCCACGGGCATGCCAAAATCCAGGGCCGCGGCTTCCACGCTGGCCACGGGCACACCTTCGTCCACCATTTGCACGGCTTCCAGGATGTAGGGCAGCAGGATCCGGTTCACCAGGAAGCCCGGGCTGTCCTTCACCACCACCGGGGTCTTGCCCATCTTCAGGGCCAGGTCCAGCACCGTGGCCACGGCCTCGGGGCTGGTCTTGGCGCCGGGGATGATCTCCACCAGGGGCATGACCTCGGCCGGGCTGAAGAAGTGCATGCCCACGAAACGCCCGGGATGCGCGGCCTTGGACGCGATGTCCGTGATGGGCAGGGTGCTGGTGTTGCTGGCCAGCACGGCCGTGGCCGGCACCAGGCCCTCCAGCTCGGCGAAAACCTTATGCTTCAGGTCCAGGATCTCGGGCACGGCTTCAATCAGCAGGTCGCTGTGGTGCAGATCCTGGGCCTCGGAACCGGGCCAGAGCAGGTTGAACTGCTGGGCCGCATCCACAGGGGTCAGCCGCTTCTTGGCCACGCCCTTGGCCAGGTGGTCGCGCACCTTTTTCAGGGCCTTGCCCAGCACGTCCAAATTGCTTTCCTTCAGGGCGGTGGGCAGCTTGGCCTTGGTCACCAGGCTGATGGCGATGCCCGAGCCCATGAAGCCCGCGCCCACCACGCCCACCTTGGACAGCTTGGCCCCCTTGGCACCATTGGCCTGCTTCTTGGCGTCCTGGCCCAGGAAGAAAAGGTTCACCAGGTTGCGGCTCACGTCAGTGGCCAACAGCTCGCCCAGGGCCTTGGCTTCCCGCTCCAGGTAGGCGTCACGGTTGCCCATCTGATAGTTCATCACCGCGATGGCCTTGAGCGGCGCGGGGTAGTGATCCTTGGTCTTGTCCACCACGGCCTTCTTGGCCTGGTCGAGCACGATGTTGCGCAGCAGGCCGAAGTCCAGCCAGCGGTTCATGCGCGACTGTTTGGCCAGGCGGGCCTTCTTCAGAGCCAGCTCTGCCCCCGGCTTCAGCAGGCTCAGCGCCAGGGCCTCGGCCACGGCCGGCAGCTGCTCCACAGGCGCGGTGTCATCCACTAACCCGACCTTCCAGGCGCGCTTGGCGTCGAAGTTCATGCTGGCCAGAATGGCGGGCACGCCCAAGGCAAAGGTGATCAGACGCGGCAGGCGCCAGGTCCCGCCAAAGCCCGGCAGTATGCCCAATTGAATTTCCGGCAGCCCGATGCGGGCGCTGTCCAAGGCGGCCACGCGGGCCGTGCAAGCCAGGGCCAGTTCGCAGCCTCCGCCGAGCGCGGGCCCGTGGATGGCCGCCACCGTGGGCTTGCCGCAGTCCTCGATCGCGTTCATCAGCGCCTGCCCGGCCTTGGCCGCGCGGTAGCCCTCGCCCGCGGCGTCGGCCGCCTGCGACAGGGCCTTGAGCTCGTTCAGGTTGGCCCCGGCCACAAAGCCGCTGGCCTTAGCGCTGCGGATGACGATGGCCTTCACCGACCCATCCGCCTTCAGCTCGGCTATGCGCTGGGCCAGCTCCGCAATCATCACCGCGCCCAGGGTGTTGAGCTTCTCGTCCGTGTCATCGATGACCAGGTGGGCCACCTGGCCTGACTTCACAATGCTGGTCTTCGACATGGCCTGCTCCATCAACGGGTCTCGCTACTGCGTTCCAGCACAAAGGCCGCGCCTTGGCCGCCGCCCACGCAGAGCGTGGCCAGGCCTTGCTGGGCTTTGCGTTCGATCAGTTCGTGGGCCAGGGTTAGCGGCCCGCCGTGGCCAGGGCCGGACGGCGTTTGGGGGCGGCGGTCGTGGTCGCCATGCGCGCCGCGGGCGGGGCAAAAAGCACCGGGTACTTGGCGGGGTTGGCCAGCGAGTCCAGGTGCAGGTCCACGTCCAAGTCCGGCCAATAGAGATGGTCCGGGCTGGGAAGGGTCAGGTTCAGCACGGCGCTCACCTTGGCGCCCCGGAACCAGGGGAACTCGCGGTGGGTGAGGAAGTACTCCCTGCGGCCCACCAGCAGCCATAGGCCTTCCGGCGAGATGGACAGGACCCTAGCGTCGGTGTTCTTGCCAGGCTTTTTTGATTTGGTCGGCATGGGACCTCACCTGCCTTTCCAGCGTCTTCAGCGTTTGCGGCTTCAGGCCCGCGGCCTTGGCCAGGGCCACTTCCGGTTCCAGCCAAAATTTGGCTTCCCCGTCCGGGCCCGAAATGTGGACGTGCATCCGGTCTTCTTCGCGTGAAAAGAAATAGAAACGGTAGGATCGGTAGCGCAGCACCGTCGGGCTCATCCTGTCCCTCCCCCAAACCTGGGCCAGGCCCCTTCCAGGGCCCAGGTCCAAGCCTAGCGGGTCTCGCTGGTGCGTTCCAGCACAAAGGCCGCGCCTTGGCCGCCGCCCACGCAGAGCGTGGCCAGGCCTTGCTGGGCTTTGCGTTCGATCAGTTCGTGGGCCAGGGTCAGGAGCAGGCGTCCGCCGCTGCTGCCTACCGGGTGGCCCAGGGCGATGGCGCCGCCGTTGATGTTGAGCTTGGCCGGGTCCACGGCGCCGGCGGCCTTGTCCAGGCCCAGGCGGTCCACGGCAATTTTCGGATCTTCAAAGCCCTTGAGGCAGCTCAGCACCTGGGCGGCGAAGGCTTCGTTGATCTCCACCACGTCCATCTGGGCCATGCTCAGGTTCATCTGCTTGAACAGGCGGCCCGTGCTGTAGACCGGGCCCAGGCCCATGCGGCGGGGATCCAGGCCGGCGTAGGCCTGGCCCTTGATCACGGCCAGGGGCTTGAGGCCCCAGGCTTTGGCGCGGTCCAGGGTGGTGATGAGCAGGGCCACAGCGCCGTCCGTGATCTGGCTGGCGTTTCCGGCGGTCACGGTGCCGTGGTCGCGTGCGAAGACGGTCTTGAGCTTGCCCAGCTTTTCCAGGCTGCTGTCCGGACGGATGCCGTTGTCCTTGAGGATGGGCGCCAGGTCCTTGCCCGCGAAGAGCGGGGCGATCTCGCGGTCAAAGCGGCCCGCGGCCTGGGCCTTGGCGGCTTTCTGGTGGGATTCCACCGCGTACTGGTCCTGCATGGTGCGGCTCAGGCCGAACTCGTTGGCCAGGATCTCAGCGGTCTGGCCCATCCCTAAACCGCAGGTGGGGTCGCTGAGGCCTTCCACCAGGCTGACCCTCGGGCGCAGGATCATGTCGGCCAAGGGCGCCTTGAGAAAAAGCATGGCCTTCTGCATGGGCGTCTTGGCTCGGCCAAGCTTGCCCAGCCAGTCCGTGGCCTTCTTGTTGTAGACCAGGGGCGTGCTGCTCAGGCTTTCCATGCCGCCCGCCACCACCACCTGGGCTCGGCCGGCCAGGATGCTTTCGCAGGCGTTGGTGACCGACTGCATGGAGCTGCTGCAGTTGCGGTGCACGGTGTAGCTGGGGATGGACAGGGGCAGGCCGGCGTTGATCTGGGCCACGCGCGTGACGTTGGCCGCGTCAAAAGGCTGGGCCACGCAGCCGAAGATGATCTCGTCCACTTCCTTGGGGTCGACCGGCGCGCGCTTGAACAGGGCCTGCATCACCTGGCGGCCCAGCTCCGCGGCGCTGAGGTCCTTGGCTTCGGATCCGGATTTAAGGAAGGGTGTGCGGACACCTTCCGCGATCACCAAAATGGGTTCCATGACCGCCTCCTTGGCGCTTCCAGGTCCACCTAGACCTGACAAAAAACCATACGTAATATAGCCATTCCGTGATTCAGGCTAAACCCGAAGTCTAGATAACGCAAGACATTTTGGGCGTCCTAAAACCATGGGCCCTAAAAATTGCCACGACGGACAGAGTTTTCTTGAGTTAGGACAAACCATACATTAGTATGGTCATGAAGCCTCTCATAATTCCATCCCAAAATATCACCCATTGAGGTATACTTCAATGGGTGACCCAATTGCTCCTGGGACACCCATGGCAGCCGCAGGAAAGCTCCTGGAAATCAGCCGCAGCCCCCGATGGCAGCAGGCCTTGCCGGCCCTGGGCGGACAGATCGTGGACGACCTGTCCGTGCTGGCGGTCCAAGAACAGCTGCTGGAACACCGGACGGATTTCGGGGTCTTCGGCCTTGCCCTGGACTGCCAGGAAGAGCTCAGCGGGCTCGGCCCACTTCACCTGCTCTTTGTCCGCCTGCCGCAAAAACCGGATCGCGCGATCCTGCTGCGGCTGCAGCGCAGGCCCTTCACGGAGCCGGAACTGGCCTATTGGAGGCATCTCTTCGGCCTCTAAGGGCGCACCGGAATCCCAGCCATGCCCCCCAAACTGACGGCCGCACAAATCCTGGCGATGGACAAAAAATTCCCAGGAGCCAGCGCCGAAGCCAAGGCCATCCTCGGATACCTCGGCGGCGGAGAAGCGCCCGCCGGCTTCGTGGTCACCCGACACCGCCTGCCGCCGGACCGCGACGAGCTGCGCAAGATCCGCAAGGCCCTGGGCCTGTCCCAGGCCGAGCTGGCCAAGCTGCTGCAGACCTCCAAGAAGACCTACCAAAACTGGGAACAGGGCCTGCGCGCGCCGCTGGGTGCGGTGGGGGTGCTGCTGCGCCTCCTGGAGAAGAAGCCCGCGCTGCTCGAGGACCTGCGCACGATCTGAATGCGCCGTGCAGCATGTAAAAGGACGGTCCGCCTCGGCGGCCCGTCCTTTTTGCGTTCCGGCCCGGGCCTAGGGCAGCGGCTGCAACGGCTGGCCGAAAAGGCGCCACTTGCCGGCCGCGGCCGGCATTTCCATCTTCAGGCAAAATTCCTGCAGGCTCTCATTCCAGGCCGGCTTCACCACGGTGAAGGCCAGGCCCTGCGGCTCGGCCCCGGCCGCGACCGTGAGCTCCGGCAGGGCGATCCACCAGCCTCCGTCGGCCAGCTTGCCCACCTTGGCGTTGGGCGCCTTGCCTTCCTCGCCCCACTCCTCGGTCTTGCGGGCCCAGCGCGCGGTCCAAGATTCGAATTCCTGGTAGTCCACGGCCGCGGACCAGGGCGGCGGCCCGGCCGGGTGGACCAGGCCCCAGGCCAAGGCTCCGGCCTGGGCCGGCGAACCCATCAAGATCCAGGCCCCCCCGTGTTTGGGCAGGCCCAGCTTATGGCGCAGAGGATCCAGGCCATCCTGCCACAGCGGATCCGGGCGCATGTCCGGCACCTCCACCACTTTGCCGGACGGGGCCGTCAATTCGGACGCGGCCATCACGACCAAGCTGCGCCCGCCTTGGGCCCACACAAACGCTTCGGCCCCGCCTTCCAAGGGCAGGCCCGGCGCTTGAATGGTGCCCCATCCCAGCCAGGCGGAGCCGGCGGGCACCGGCAGGGCCATGGCTTCGGCGTCGGACGCGGTTGGCGCGCCGAAAAGCTGTTCCGCGCGCAGCCTCGGCCAGGTGGTCTCCGCCTTGAAAAGACGGGTCGGCGCCTGAGCGCCGTCCACGACCGGTGCAACGGCGCGGGCGGCCATCGGCGGCGGGGCGTCTTGGGCCGCCCCCGCCGGGGCGGCAGGCTTCGCGGCAGGGGCGGCCGCGTCGGCGAAGCGCACGATCCCTTCCGGCTTCGCCGGTCCCGGGTCCGGCGCCGCGGCCTCCTTGGGCCTAGGCGGAGGGGCCTGCTCCGGGCCGCGGCAGCCCTCGGCCCGCAACGCCAGGACCTCGTCGGGCGCATAACCGGCGCGGTGCCAGGGCCCCAGCCACTCCACGTCGCCCAGGGCCGCACGCAGCTGGTGGGCCAGGCCCGGGTCGCCCACGCCGCAAAACTGGAACAAGGCGGCCTCGTCGGCCATCAGGTCGCCCTTGGCCCAGCCTTGGGCCGTGGCCAGGCCCATGCCGCGGGCCCGCCATAGCGCGGCCTGCGCCGGCTGGTCCAGCCCGGCGTTGATCCATTCCTTCGCTTCAGCGGCGCCGAAGCCGCCCAGGCACCAGGCCAGGCCGTCCTCCTTGTTGAAGCCGTTGGCCAGGAACGGCCGCCGGGCCGCCTCCAAATCCTCTGGCAGCGGGCTCTGCGCGGCGCCCTCGGCGGCGGCGCGCAGCTCGGCCACGGTCTGGCGCAGCCGGGCCGGCAGGGCCACGGCCCGCAGCCGCAGCCATTCCACATCCGGCGCCTCCCAGGCCTTGCCGGCCTGCAGCATCTCCTCAAAGCGGCGGACGGCCAGGTAGAGCTGCTCGTGGTCCGCGTCCAGCGCCCGCGCCTGCTCCACGCCTTCCCAGCGCCGGCCCTGGCGGGCCAGGCTGAAGAGCGCGCGCGCCTTGGACTCCGTGGCCTGGGCGCAGCGCAGCAGGCCCAGCACCAGGCGCAGCATGCCCACGGGCCGGCCGCCCGGCGCGGTGAGCGGCGCCACGGCCTGGGCCTCGGCCTCCAAGGCCTCGGCTTCGGACAGCGCCAGGCTGGACAGGACCGCGACGCTGGCCTGCGGGTCGTCCGTGGCCGACTTGAGCCGCGCTTCGATCACGCGGACCTGGAACTGCTCCTTGTTGGTGCTGTCCTTGGCGTCGGCCGGCAGCAGGGCCCGCTCACGCTCCAGCGCGGCCTTGCGGCCCGAGAACGCGGCGTTCAATTGGATGGAAAGGACTTCGGCCGGGCCGATGGGGAGGGGATCGGTCATGAAAACACTTTAGCACTAAACGCCAAAACGCGGCTGCGGCAGAACCGCGTGGGGCGCGATAAAAAACGCACAGACCCAGGTCAGAGCCCGGGTCTGTGCGCGTCCAAAGGGACTTGGCCGGCCTCAATTGGAGGTCAGCTGCACATTGTTCAGGTAAAACTGGATCCCCGGCGCCATGTTGCCGCCGCTGCCGTCCGTCGCCGAAATGCCGATCATGGCGAAGTTGCCGGTGACATTGCAGGCCGGGAACCCCGAGGTCATGGGGACGGACACGTGGGTGAAGGACGTGGCGCTCAAGCCCGGGATGGCCGTAGACCTGCAGGCGCCCGACACCACGCCCCCGTATCCGATGGTCATGGTGGTGTTGGCCACATCGCTGGCCGGCCCCAGCTCCACGTCGAATTGCAGATGGCCGCTGGGATAGTACGCGGTGATGTCCATCCCCTGGGCCGGCAGGGGCGGCAGGGGCAGCGGGGCCAGATAAAATTCGATGAACGCGTAGGTGGCGCTTCCGTTGGATGAGACCTGGAGCACGGTCCCGTCCCCATTGACCGTGTCGGTGACCGCCGCAGTGCCGCCGCTGCCGTTGTAGACCAAGGTGAGGTTGTAGCTCCATGGCGTCCCGGTGACGCCGTTCGCCCAAAAGAGCTGGTTGGCGGTGTTGGGGGCCGGCTGCACCACGACGCCCGGCAGCTGGGTCTGCACCGGGACCAGGACCGGCGTGGCCACGGCCGTCGCCGTCACCACCGGTGTGGGCCCCGCCACGGAGGCCCCGGGTGTGGAGGCGGCGATGGTCGCATGCAGGCTGCTGACCACCAGGCCGCTGGCGTTCAGGATGCCCAGGGACGTTGCATGGGCCCCGGGCGCCAGGGAGAGCGCGGCCCAGGCCAGGCTTAGGGTGAGTTTCATGGTTCGCATGGCGCACTCCCGCTAAAAAAGGGTGTAGTACAGGGCCGTGTTGAGGACCCATTGCTGCTGGGCCAGGCTCTGGCCCTGGGCATTGACGTCGATCTTGGCCAGCCCATAGTCGACCAGCGCGTTCCAACGCTTCAAAAACCTGTATTCGGCCCCGAGGAACAGCTCCCCATAACCGCCGTTGCCGCTCAAGGTGTCCACGTCGTGGAAGCTCAGGTAGCCGGCTTCCGCCCCCAAGCGCAGGCCCAACGGTCCGCCCTGGAATACCCGGCAATAGAGGCGCGCGCCATAGGCCTGCATGCCCTGGCTTAAGGCCACCTTGGCCTCGGCGTCGACGGGCCCGGAAAGGTTGACGCGCAAGCGAAGGTCCGGAAAACCCAAGCCCAGCTGGAGCTTTGGCTGGTCCTGGCCAACGGCCAAGGCCTGGGCCGTCGCCGAATCAGGGGCCGCCCCGGCCAGGGTCTGCGGAACCGCCCAAGCCCGGTGGTGGCACGCCAAAAGGCCCAGTCCCAGCGCGAAAGCCGCCGGAATTTTGTTTGGATGGAGCCTCATGGCGGCCCTCCTTCACCCTATAGACCTGGGTCCAGCCCCAAAATTCCCGCCATTTGACGGTGGCTCGGCCTGTCTTTTCAGGCCGGCGCCGCCTGCCTTTCCAAGCTTCGATACTGGATCGCCTCGGCCAAATGCCGCACCAAGATGGACGGCGCGTCCTCCAGATCCGCGATGGTGCGCAAACAACACCCCGATATATTGTTCTTTCTCTTATATGTCCAAACGCCACATCCGGTGCTTTTCTTTGCCCCTAGCGTCTTTCCATTTTAGGGTAATCTCCGCAAATTCAGGACCGTCCGCTGCGCCACTATACCGAAAGCTCACTTGAGATTCAGGAGTCAATCCTTTGACAGGAAATAGTTCATCTGGAGTCGGTGCAATGAACAACAGATGTTCGTCGGACGGCAGAGCCTTAAATTCAAGTTCCAAGTCAAACACTTCTTCGGAACCCACGTTTTTCACCACAACCATACTAGCGGACTTACTCGTTCTCGGCACTATTTGTACCGAAATCTCTCGCGGGAGCTCCCGGCTCTCATTCTTATGCTCGAGAGGTGCCGGACGAGTTAGAGATAACTTTTTTAATGGACCCACGCTTGGTGGAGGTACAACTTGGTCAGTCAATACCGCAAACAAATTTTCATACTCCTTGGGGTTGTTCACATTGTAGAAAGTCCAAGGCCTCAAAAAGCTTGGCACAAACTTTTCGTCACCTGCATCAAAAAACACCGCAATAAATTTCCTATTTTGAGAACCGGCATCATAAATAGCCTGAGTGATGATTGCTCCTTCCCACTTTGTGCCTTTGCCCTTTGAGGTATCTTTCGATTCGAGCTTTTCCTTGTAAGCTTTATCACAAACCACTAAAACATGATCAGCATCCTGGATTTGATTTTTCATCCAGTTTGGCCAGCCTTCAGAAGGATTGGGCTCATAAAAATCTCCGTGAGCTTCAACGCCATCGTCACGGAGCTTTGCCGCGAGAGATTGAACCTTGCCGTTATGTTCAGCAGAACCTTGAGCGTATGCAATAAATACTC
>Ga0210401_10006274_pt1 | contig 12111 bp, 5 predicted proteins | sample IncBWH32MmetaG_FD_150866 | JGI IMG/M metagenome (GOLD analysis project Ga0210401, IMG submission 150866) | Forest soil microbial communities from Barre Woods Harvard Forest LTER site, Petersham, Massachusetts, United States - Inc-BW-H-32-M | ecosystem: Environmental > Terrestrial > Soil >... | reverse complement strand
ACGCCTGGCCCGTCTTCCCGTCGTAGGCGTGATAGACCATGATGTCGCCATCTTTCTGGAGGAGAACGGATTCTCCGCCCGGCCCAATCCACCGGCTATTGCCGACCAGCAAAGGCGTTCCGCCTCCGTCCATCATCGGGACGCCTTTCTTGTCGACGTACGGTCCCGTGACGTTCCGTGAACGGCCGATCATGGTCTTGTAGTTGCTCTTCGTTCCGCGGCAGCAAAGATCCCACGACACAAAAAGATAATAGTAGCCGTCGTGATGAACGATGTTCGGAGCCTCGACGGCTTGCCAGTCCCCCGGAAGACCGGGAGGATTGGGGGGAGGGTTGGGCGGACGCTTGCGGCTGGCCAGCGAATACAGCTTGGTGTCTTCGCTTGCAAGCATTCCGGTCTTCGGATCAATGCGTCGCATTTTGATGCCGGACCAGAAACTTCCGAAGCTCAGCCACGCACGACCCTGATCGTCGAAAACGATGTTCGGGTCGATGGCATTAAAGTCGTCTTCCAGACGAGAGCGGAATACGAGTCCGCGATCAACCCAATGGAAATCGGGGCTTTTCGGATTCAGAGTCTTGTTGGTTACAAGTGCAATGCCGGATGTGTTCTTGCCGAAGGCCGAATACGCATAGTAGATGTGGAATTCGCCATTGAAATAGGAAGGATCGGGCGCCCAGATTTCTTTTTTCTCAGGACTCTCCCTTTTGATCCAGTCAGGGATCTTCGAAAAAACGTAGCCGCATCGTTGCCAGTGATGCAAATCTTGCGAGCATCGAATCGGGAGTTCACCCGCGCGTTCGGGGCCATTGTTGGTTCCGAACAGATACCAGGTATCGCCATCCTTAATGATGGAGGGATCGTGGGTGTACTGGACATCACCGTCAAGTTTGAGAGGTTGGGGAGTATCGGCAGCGAGAGCCGTGCTGGGTCCAATCGTCAGGAACAAAGCCAGCGAGCAGGTCAGAAGGCGGGACATGGCAGTCCTTCGGAAGCGGGGATAAGGCGCGTCATTGCTACGGGTAAACGTTTACTACGCTAGCCAAAGTCCGTATCCCTGTCAATCGCAAGTTTGCGCCCGACCCGAAGGGCGCGAGCGTGGGGAGGCGACGGGCGTGCCGGGCGGCTCGTTCCCGGTGCCACGGACGCCTCGGTAAGAAAATGGAAAAAGCTGATTGGATCTTGAACTTCCGGACAGGACGGAAAGACTGCGAGGAGATCTGGAAGACGGCTAGCTGCACGCAGGCCGAACAAAGTTCCCAGATCTCCTCGCTCGCCGGTCCCTTACTTTACTTTCAATCCCGAACCGGCTGACCGGTGCTAGGATTCAAGAACAGGCGATTATCCTCGTGCGGTGTAGTGAAGTCGAACATCTGGTTAATCGGGCTGGCGATTGCGTCGAACGATCCTTGCCCGATCCGTTGTCCTCCGAGCCAGTTGTCTTCGACAAATCGCAGAACCGAAGTCTGGTCGGTGACGGTGTGGTCCACGAAATTTTCCTTCGACCAGGGCGAGATGATCAGCAGCGGTTGCCGCGGACCATATCCGCAACGTCCGAGCGCATGCGCGTTGGCGGGATCCACACCGGGCAGGGTGATCGCGGCCGTTCCGCAGGCTGCGGGTCCGGTGAGGGCGTCGGCAGGACCGGTCGACTGATTCACGATCGACCCCATCTGATGGTCGTACCAGCCGTCGGAGTCGTCGTAGAGAACGACCACCGCCGTACTGTTCCAGGTGGGCTGCTTCTCCAGGAAGTTCACCAGATTCACGATGAACGTTTGCTCATCGAGTGGATTGGAATACCCAGCGTGGCCGTCCTGAAAAGCTTGCGCTTTCAGAAAGCTTACGGCGGGGAAGTTTCCGGCCTGTACTGCCGAGAAGAAGTCGTTCAGGTCGTACTCATGATTGGCGGCTCCGTTGTGCCCGATTTCCGCTGCCGAAGCGGGACGAGTGTGGTTCGGGTTGGAGGTGGACGCATAGTACTCGAACCACGCATGGTGCGGGATATAGTCGTTCGTGGTGCCGGATAGCCCGGCTGTGGCCCGCGCGCAACCCGTCGACCCATTCGGATTCACGATCGAGAGGTTAAAGCCACCCATGAAAGAGCCCCAGGATACGCCAGCTGCACTGAGAAGGTCACCGATGTTCTTGCCGGCCAGCTGCACCTGGTTGCGCGTCGGATTGGAACAGACATCGCCGATCGGATCGGCGTCGCTGACGACCGTCAACGATCCATTTCCGCCATCAACTTCATCGCCGGTGCCATTCAAGGTGGAGGTGACGCCGTTGGTCTGTCCAGAAATAAGGTTCAAGGCGCCTGGGGTCGAAGGTCCGAAAGTTGTGCTGAACGAGTTGTCGCTCATCGCGAACTGCTGCGCGTAGTTCCAAAGAGCCGTAACCGTGTTGCCGTCGAAGTATCCGAGGTTCAAGGAGGTATCGCTGGCGGGAGAGCCGACGTGCAGGGGGAATAAATCCATTAATCCTGCGTCGAAAGCTTTCTCTTCGTCGGTGTAGCCGTGATCCTGGTCAGCCGTCACCGCCTGCGAGCGATCGAGCCGGAACGGGTTCGCCGCGCCTGATCCGTTGAGAGGATTCAGATTCGGATTGTAGTTCAGCAGGGCGGGCGTGTAGCCGTTTACCGTCGGAGTCCCCTTTCTCGGGAAGAAGCGCGGCTCGCCGGAGGGATTTGTGGCGAACGGGTAGGTACCGAAATAGTGGTCGAATGACACGTTTTCCTGAAAGACCACAACCAGGTGCCGAATGGGAGTGGCGGTTTTCGCGACGTTGGGCGCAGCGAATGCCGGCGCCGCACCCGGCCCAAACGCCGTGATCAGCGCTGTCACGGCAGCGATTGCCTTGCGCGTGTAGTCGCACACTTCAATTTCTCTGAACCGCATTTCTGCTTTCCTCCGTCCTTCGGAGTTGTGGTTGATTTGTTTCTTTCGCCGAAGGAAGGAGAAATCTAGCGGAACGATGTTTCGGGATCTTTACTGTTTGGTTAAAGAAATGTAAAAGCGGCGCGGGGCGGGAGAACTCTGAGCAAAAATCAAAACTCTTCTTCCCATGGACGCGACGCAATGCGTCCCGGCGGGACGATTCCATACTTTAGATCGAGAAAACCCTGCAGACCCGACGGCAACACGGCGGCGAGTTCCTGCCAGGTTAGAAGTTTGCAACGGGTTTTCAGATCACTGTCGACAATGCATTGCAGAACTTCGTACCACGCATCTTTGAGGTCTGGACGTCGTTCATCGAGGAGAACGCAGAATGAACTCTGCAATGCGTAACACGCAAGCACGTTGCGGATCAGTTGGTAAGAAATATATTCGCCCCGGGAAGTCCGCGGCAACTGCGGGCAGGCGAAGACTGCTTCGAGATCGCGATACGCCTCCACGATCGCAGGCTTCTGAATCTGAAAATCACCTTCCGTGAGTTTTGACTCAAGCAGAAGGTGCCCGATTTTAAGGTCGACTTCCGTCCGATCCGTGCGCTGGTTCTTGAGCGGTACTCGGGCTTTGAATCCAAACTCGGGCGAGAACGGGTGGGCGACCCCGAGCAAGCCGGCAACATTCGGCGTCGCTACTCGCGGATGGCAAAAAATGTTCATCAAGAGCGCGTCGGAACTCATGGATGAGTCGAGCTCTTTCCAGCCACGATCGTTTTGAGGCAGAGAGCGGCGGGCATGGGTGTGAACCTTCTCCAAACGACGACTCCATGCCGGGCACTTGAGAATCGCAGCATAGCTCGCGTCCATAAAATTCCCGTGGCGCCGCTGAAGGGGCAGAGCCTCGTAAATCACCACAGGCTGTTCGCCATAGCTGACGGCATGCGCCAGATCGCGGCGCGCGGCGAACGCCAGGTTCCGCAGGCGAAGTTCGTGGCGCAATAGACCGCAATAGGAACCTTCCAACTGGACCATAACGTCTGTTTTAACTCCTGAAACCCCGGGCGAGTTTCCGCTCAATCGGCGGACGAGGGGCTCGAATCGAGCAATTCCGTTGATCACTGAAATTCTAATTTTTTTGGCGAACGTGTCGATATTCGCCGGGCTTGATCGTCTTACATATAACGAGGGCAGGGGCCGCCCAGGCGCGCGCAAGTATGCCGGTCACGAGATAAAAAGCACGCCGATCTCAACATAACAAGATGGGGAGTAATGCCAAATCCTGTCCGCAGGTTCGCGAAATCAGAATCTTTTTGGAGACAAATTGAATCTGATCAACGGAGTACGGGGTCTGCATTTTCCTTAAGACATTTAGACGCAGTGGGTTAGCTCGGAGGGGTTCCGATGGTAAGACGTATGTTGCTGATGTTGGCGGTAGTAGCCGCCGTCATTGCAGGCTTGGGGTTCATGAAATATCGACAGGTGGAAACCGCGGTACACGCGGCAGCGTCGTTCCAGCCGCCACCGGAAGCGGTGACCAGCATCGTTGCGAAGCAGGAGCACTGGCCCTCGACCGTGGGGGTCATCGGCACGATGGAGGCTGTGCAGGGGGTCACGATCAGCGCCGACCTGCCGGGTACGGTCGCCAAGATCAATTTTGAGTCTGGACAGTTCGTGAAGAAGGGCGACGTCCTGGTTGAACTCGACACGCGGCAGGAAGTCTCTCAGTTGGCCGCTCTGGAAGCGCAGCGTGAGCTTGCCAAGCTCAACTATGACCGTAACCAGGAGTTGGCAAAGCAGGGCGTGATCTCGCGCATGGACTACGACCGTTCGAGCGCTGACCACAAGCAGACCGAAGCCAACGTTGCAGAGGTCCGGGCAACCATCGAGCGCAAAACAATCCGCGCACCCTTTTCAGGAGTGCTTGGCATTCGCAAGGTGAATCTCGGGCAGTATCTTGCCGCCGGCGCCGCGATCGTGCCGCTGCAGGCTTTGAATCCTATTTATGTGGATTTCGGTGTTCCCCAGCAGGAAGCCCAAAAAGTGCGTGTTGGCAGCAATCTGCGAGTGAGTTCCGAGGACTTGTCTGGACGACAATTCACCGGCCGCGTCACCGCTCTCGACTCAGTCGTTGATCAGACCACGCGCAACCTCCAGGTTCAGGCGACGCTGCCGAATCCTGAGGGCAAGCTGAAGCCGGGCATGTTCGTACAAGTTGAGTTCGGCGTCGGCGTGAGTCGCGATGTGGTCACACTGCCGGCTTCCGCCATCAGCTTTGCTCCGTACGGAGATTCGGTGTTTGTCATCACCGACTTGAAGGATCCCAAAGGACATAGCTACCGCGGCGTGCGCCAGCAATTTGTAAAAGTGGACGGCTCTCGCGGCGACCAGGTGGCCGTCGTATCAGGCGTAAATCCGGGGGACGAAGTAGTGACCTCGGGAGTGTTCAAGCTGCGCAATGGCGCGGCCGTCACAATCAACAACAAAGTTCAACCTGAGAACAATCCAGCTCCGAAACCGACGGATAGCTAATCGAGGACAGAGCATGAAGTTCACAGACTTATTTATCAGACGCCCGGTCCTCGCGATCGTCGTGAATTTGGTGATCCTGATTGCAGGCCTGCAGTCGATTCGTTCGCTGAGCGTTCGGCAGTATCCGCGCAGTGACATTGCGGTCGTGCAAGTCACGACCGTGTACGTCGGTGCGAACGCTGACCTGGTTCGTGGCTTCATTACGACCCCGCTTGAGCGCGTCATCGCCAGCGCGGATGGCATCGACTACATGGAGTCGTCGAGCGCTCAGGGGCTGAGCACGATCGCGGTCCACCTGAAGCTCAACTACGACACTAACGCCGCTCTCACGCAGATTCAGGCAAAAGTGGCACAGGTGCGCAACGACCTGCCGCCCGAGGCGGAAGCGCCGGTCATCGAACTGCAGACCGCCGACAATCAGTTTGCGGCGATGTACCTCGGATTCTCGTCGAGCGATCTCGATCAGAACCAGATTACGGATTATCTGACCCGCGTCGTCCAGCCCAAGTTGAGCGCCGTCAGTGGCGTTCAGCGGGCCGACATCCTGGGTGACCGAACCTTCGCGATGCGAATCTGGCTCAAGCCGGACCGCATGGCCGCGTACGGAATCTCGCCTTCGACCGTGAAAGATGCGTTGGCGCGCAACAACTATCTGTCCGCGGTGGGAAGCACCAAGGGTTCGATGGTTTCCGTGAACCTGGTGGCCAACACCAACCTCAAGACGCCGGAGGAGTTCCGGCAACTGGTGGTGAAGCAGGACAACGGGGTTGTGGTTCGTTTGGGCGAAATTGCCGACGTCGTGCTCGGCGCGCAGAACTATGAACAGGACGTGAAGTTCAACGGCGAGACCGCGACGTTCATGGGCATCTGGGTGCTACCAACCGCGAACTCGCTCGACGTCATCAAGCAGGTGCGCGAGACGATTCCCGGGATTCGCGCCCAGTTGCCGGCAGGAATGAAGGTAGGGATTCCTTACGATTCGACTGCCTACATCCAGGATGCGATCAACGAAGTTCTCAGCACATTGACGGAAACGCTGATCATCGTCATCGTGGTGATTTTTCTCTTCCTCGGATCGATGAGGTCCGTGCTGATTCCGGTTGTCGCAATTCCGATCTCGTTGATTGGCGCGGTATTCCTGATGCTGGTGGCAGGCTTCACGATCAACCTGCTGACCTTGCTGGCGATCGTTTTGTCCGTTGGACTCGTGGTCGACGACGCCATCGTCATGGTGGAGAACGTCGAGCGCCATATCCATATGGGCAAAACCCCGATGCAGGCCGCGATGGATGCGGCTCGCGAATTGGTCGGGCCAATTATCTCGATGACGATTACGCTGGCGGCCGTGTATGCCCCGATCGGTATTCAAGGAGGATTGACGGGCGCATTGTTCCGCGAGTTCGCCTTCACGCTCGCGGGCGCGGTGGTCGTCTCCGGCATCGTCGCTCTGACGTTGTCTCCCATGATGGGATCGAAGTTACTGCGCCAGGGTGCGTCCGAGCGCGGCTTCGCCGGTTTCATCAATCGACAGTTCGAGCGCGTGCGCCAGTTCTACATGCGCAATTTGATCGGGACTCTGCACTATCGCCCGGTCGTGCTGACCCTGTGGGCGATCGTCGCCGCGCTGATGATTCCGTTTTACATGTTCTCGCAGCGCGAGTTGGCTCCGGCCGAGGATCAGGGCGTGGTATTCGGTGTGATTCAGGCGTCGCCCAACTCGACGATTGACCAGACGAACCTCTACACGAAAGAGGTGTACGACGTCTATCACGGGTTCCCCGAAAGCCAGAGCATCTTTCAGATCACTACGCCCACCGGCGGGTTCGGCGGCATGGTGACGAAACCCTGGAGCGAGCGCACCAAGACAGCGCAGCAGTTGCTGCTGGAGTCGGCCGGGCGCCTGTCGAAGCTCGCGGGGGTGCGCGTGATTCCCCTCACTCCTCCGCCCTTACCCGGTGGCGGAGACTTTCCGGTGGATTTCGTGATTGCTACGCCGGGTGAACCGCAACAGTTGATCGCCTTTGCAAATCAACTGGTGCAGAAGGCGATGACCAGCGGCATCTTCATCTTCGCGGATTCTGACCTGAAATTTGACCAACCGCAGACCGAAGTGGTTTTCGATCGCGACAAACTGCGCTCGCAGGGCGTTGATCTCAGTCAGGCCGGTCAGGACCTGTCAACCTTGCTCGGCGGAAATTACGTAAACCGTTTCAGCATTCAGGGACGCAGTTACAAAGTGATTCCGCAGGTTAAACGCGCGGAGAGGCTTACGGCGGATCAGTTGTCGCAGATCTACGTGACTGGATCGCAGGACAAGCTCGTACCGCTGTCGACGTTCGCCAGTTTGAAAACGACGACCGAGCCGCGAGAACTGAAGAAATTCCAGCAGCTGAACGCGGTTCGAATTCAGGGCGTCGTTCCGCCGGGCGTCCCGCTGGACAAGGCGCTGAGCCTCCTTGAAGCCGAGGCGACGAAGATTCTGCCCCAGGGATTCACGGTCGATTACGCCGGTGAATCGCGGCAGTTGCGCGTTGAGGGCAGCAAGTTCCTCGGCACGTTCCTGCTGTCGGGCATTCTGATTTATCTCGTGCTTGCGGCTCAGTTCGAAAGCTTCCGCGATCCGTTCATTATTCTTGCTGGTTCGGTGCCGTTGGCGATTTCAGGAGCTCTCCTGTTCTCGTTCATGGGCTTCACGACTTTGAATATCTACAGCCAGGTCGGACTGATTACGCTGGTCGGCCTGGTTTCGAAGAACGGTATTCTGATCGTGGAGTTTGCCAATCAGCTACAGGAGATGGGCAAAGAGAAGCTGGCCGCCATCGTGGAGGCGGCGACCACGCGACTGCGGCCGATTCTGATGACGACCGCCGCAACCGTCATCGGTCACTTTCCCCTTGTGCTGGCCAAAGGACCGGGGGCCGGCGCCCGCAACAGCATCGGCATTATGCTGGTCAGCGGCATGATCATCGGTACGGTATTCACGCTGTTCGTCGTGCCGTCGATTTACATGTTCATCGCGAAGACGCATACGCACACTCAGGAAATTGAAGAGTCTGACAGTCCGGACATTCCTGAGCCAGTCGACGCGGTGGCATAAAGGTCGCGCCCGGCATAAGGGAAGTTTTATTTTGTCTCCGAGCCGCCGATGGCTGGCGGTTTCGGAGACATTTTGCGTGCGAGATCTTCTTCGCTGTGCTGGTGGATCCTTTTCACTTCGGCGAACTCCTTCTCTGATTCTGCAATCTTCCCCATCGCACGATAGACGCGGCCCAATCGAAAATGCGCGTCGGGTTCTTCGGGATCGAGCGTGATCGCGCGCCGGAATGCCGAGATCGCCTCCGGGTACTGCTTCTGTTCCGCTAACAAAGCTCCAAGATCGACGTAAGCGATGCGCAAGTCCGGCTTCAGTTGAATGGATTTGCGCAGCAAGGGAAGCGCTGCCTCTGGATCGCGTCTCATTTCGATGTCGCCCAGATAAGCCCATGCCTGAGCATGCTGCGGATCATTCGCGAGTTCCGCTTGGAATTCCTGTTTAGCTTCGTCGAAGCGATGGGATTTCCAGTAAAGATATCCCAAGCCAAAATGGACGTTGGGTTCATTGGGTGAGGTTTTCGCGGCGAGCTCGAATTCCCTGATTGCTTCGGGCGTGCGCGCCAGCCCGTCAAGAGCTTCTCCCATTAGCATGTGGGCGCCGGCGGAGTTTGGATCCGTTTGCGCGACTTCGCGGAATTCCTCCAGAGCACAGGAATAGTCTTTCGCCCAAAGGCAACTTTGCGCGAGTGCCTGGCGCAGTTCGAGATTGTCGGGCGCGGTCTTCGTGGCAATTTTAAGCTCCCGTGCTGCTTCGCGAAAACGGCGTAGGCCGTAATAGCTGAATCCCAAAAGAATGTGAGCTTGTGTGCTGCTGGGGTCCGCCGTCAATGCGGCTTTGAACGCTGGAATCGCGGCTTGAAAATTCCCTTGCTTGAACTCGGCTAGACCGAGGTTAAGAGAAATCCCGGGCAGATGCGGATCAATAGCCAGGGCCTTTTTGTAAGCTGCCGCAGCTTCCCCGTATTGCTGTTCCTTCGACAGAACGACGCCAAGACTCGCGTAGGCCCCGGCATCGCGCGGGTTGCGGGCCGTAACGGCGCGCCAGGCCTGCGCCGCTTCTGTCAGTCTGCCTTCCTGCTCAAGCCTCATTGCGTCCGAAGGGCTCTGAGCAGCCGCTGTGGTTGCAAGGACGATCGCGAGCATCGCTATCGCGGAGTGGATGTTCATCGCTCGTACCTACAAACTCCACGAAAACGAGGGAAATGACTACGCATGCGCTTGCCGAATTCTATCGTGAATAAAAAAGCCTCGTTCGCGGATGCGACGCGACCGAGGCCAAGGGCGGAGCTCGAAAATTTGTAACCTGTTAGAGATACTCTACGGCCCGTTGTAATGTTCGGGGATCCCCCACAAACTCATCGCTCTGGCGAACGCCCGATTTGCCATTAGTAGATCACCTTCAATCCCAACTGGAATTCGCGCGGATCAAAGGCGCTTGTAATGTGACCGAAATTACCCGAGCCGAAACTGGTGCTGATCCCTTGACCCGAACCGGGTCCGCCCTGACCGGAGCCTCCGAACTGCGTGTGGTTCCAGGTGTTGAAGCTCTCCGCCCGGAACTCGATACGGCTGCCACGCGATTCGCTGAGGACGAACTGCTTGAACAGTGAGAGATTCCAGTTCTGGCGACCTGGAGCACGGAGCGCGCCATATTTGAGATCGCCCCACGTTCCAGCGGCAGGCGCAGCAAAGGAGGCAGGATCAAACCATTCATCAACTTTCTTTGGATAACGGATCGGGGCAACGAGGTCGGGCCGGTTAGCCGCGTCCCCGCTAAAGACGCTGGCCACATTGCGGCCGCTCACGTTGATGTTGAGCGGCGCACCCGTCTGCGCTGAGACGATGCCCGACAATTGCCACCCTCCCACCGTTGTCTTGAGTAATCGATTGGAGCTGCTGCGGAGCAGCGGAATGTCGTAAACAAAGTTTACGAAGAAAATGTGGGTGCGGTCGAACAGCGATGGCCCCACGTCATATCTCCAACCGACGTACGGATTAAACACCGAATCCAGATCGAAGCCATTTCCACCGTTACCCGTGCTGGGATCGATGGCTCGGGAGAGTGTATAGGCAGTCTGGACATAAAGATCGTGCGTGACCTGACCATGCAGTTCTGTCTGCAGGGAGTTGTAGTGCCCGTTCTGGCCAGTGAACGCCATCTTCAGTGAGCCGAAGCCTTGGTAAGGTACCAGCCCGTTGAATGCAGGTTGCGTACCGCCGGGACAGTTCGCTTTGTCCTGGAGGCAAGCCAGTTGGCTCTGCGGAGGCAGGTTGATTTCCTGGAAGTAGCTCTGGTACCGGTTCTGGTTGCCGACGTATGATACCGACAGCACGGCATTTTTGCCGATGGCTTGTTGCACGCCGGCGCTGAAGGAGTAACTCGTCGGGACTTTGTAGTGCTGATTGAGCCCCGTGACCGACGAGGTCAGAATCGGAACTGTGATCGTTCCTCCGCCGAGCTGATTGTGGGGGTCACTCAGGGAAACGCCGGTCGAGCCTGTATTCAGGCTGTAGCCGAAGGGCGGATTCGTGGCCGCGTTGTACATATCGTTACCCTGGATGCGTTCATACATCGTGCCGAACCCGCCACGAATCACCGTGTTTCCATGACCGGTCAAATCGTAGGCGAACCCAATGCGCGGCCCGAATGAGTCCCACGTGTCGTTTACGAGACCTTTTGGAATACCGTTCTTTCCTTCAAACCCAATGCCATTCAGATAGAACTGGTACCCCGAGAGTTGAGGCACCGGACTGGGGCCTAAACCCGGGCTATTGGGTGCGATCTGAGTGTCGTTGGTGCCAGGCACAAAGATCGGGGCGAGGGCTGGGTTGTAGCGATTCGGATAAAAATTCGCCATGTTGTTGTTGGCTTCATAGGTGTGCGGAATGCCGTCCCATCGCAGGCCCAGGTTCAGAGTCAGCCGTTTGGTGGCGCGCCAGTTATCCTGGAAGTAAGCCGCCGGAGAAATGGCATTCCAGTGTCCGGCTCCCTTGAACGCCTGTTCTTGATAGTTATTCGATAAACCCATCAAGAAATCCGCGAAATCGAGGCCGCAAGCTGTGACTTTCGGGACCGCAACACAGCCACTCGGCTTGCTGAGCGAACCGTCAAACCCGAATTGCCCCTGGGTGTTGGCGAAGTAGTCCTGCACTTTTTTGTAAATGGCCCAACTCGCACCTATCTTCAATTGGTGCGCTCCCTTGGTCCAAGAGAGATCGTCGCGAATCTGGTAGTCGTCGGCGGTGTTGTTCCAGGGAAGCCAATTCACGTTGAAGACTGAGCCTGTGCTTCCGGAGAGTTGAATGGTGGGGATGCGGTCGTCTACGTTGGGGCCGTTGAAGATGCGATTGAATGTAAACCCGGACGGGGCCTTAAAGACGCCGGCCGGCAGAATGTGGATGCGGTTACCGTTGTACGCAAAAGCAATTTCGTTGAGTAGCGTCGGACTGATGGAGTGGGTGGCGTGGATGACGTAACTGTACGACGGGTTGCCGAAAGTATTGAAGACCGACGGTACGTTGTCATTGCTCCACTGGGTCGTGCCGTAAGTCTGCTGTGCCTGGTCGGCGATGAAGTGCCCGAAGACGGAGAACTTGTCCGA
>Ga0210401_10006273_pt1 | contig 12111 bp, 11 predicted proteins | sample IncBWH32MmetaG_FD_150866 | JGI IMG/M metagenome (GOLD analysis project Ga0210401, IMG submission 150866) | Forest soil microbial communities from Barre Woods Harvard Forest LTER site, Petersham, Massachusetts, United States - Inc-BW-H-32-M | ecosystem: Environmental > Terrestrial > Soil >... | reverse complement strand
GCTGGCAATTCGTTCGAATTGCCTCAGGCGTGCGTCGAGGCGGTGACCGAATTCACGCGCCGGGAGCCGCACTCCTTCGACGGGTTACGAGGCCAGAATATCTTTCAGGTAGCTGTGGCCTCGTACGATGATGCCGAGAAGCTCGCTCTCATTCGAAGTTCCCGTGTCGATCTCTCAAATGACGGGATTGTCACCGCGGACGATGTAAAGCTCGAGCGGTTCAAATCGACCGACAAATTGCAGCTTTCTCTATTCGGTGAGGCAGACTATCTGACGTCTCAAGTTTTCGGTGGACCAGGCCAGTGCTTCTTGGGGGAGCGATATGGCCGATTTAGAAACATGGGGCCTGATGCCGAAATAGGAGAAATTGACGCAACGGTGGGGGCTGATTTTGCGACCGACCTGATTGAAGCAGCGGAAAAGACGTCACTATTAGTGCAGCCGAAAACGGGGATCGGCGGCCCCATCGATATACTGCTCTTGGGTGGCGACCGACGCCCACAACGGCTTAGATGGAAGCCGTAGCGCTGGCTGGCCAGTGCGCTGGCGCCGATCGGCCAGCGCCATCAGCCCGCCAATCCCGGACTCACCAGCGGCCCTCCTAGAGTCGTGGCGAGGCGCCTAAAACGTCTCGGCCTGGAGGAACTTAAAGGCGGCCGCTAGCGCTTCCTTCATGTCCCGGCTGCCGCCCTCATGGTCGATCCTCAGCGTACATTCCGGCGTTGACTCGACCATCATCCCGCCGAACGGTCCAGATGGACGCTGCCCCATCGGCCCGAACGCGTCGGATGTGAAAGAAGTGCCGCCGGGGCTTCCGCAGCCTGAGAGGCCAGTCACCTTGACGTTTGGGCGGCTCAATTCACCGCCGTGTTTCGCTACTTCTGCTAGATCGCACAATAACCGGAGATCAGGGCTGCGCCTGAAAAGATCATCATCAAAGGCTTTGGCATTCGCCTTCGGATCCCTGCGATCGACCCCTGGGTTGCGGTCTGACCACAGCCAACCGGCGGTGTCCCAAAGCGCCTTTGCCAAACTGATCGCGTTTTCATGATTTGAGATCTTCAGAAATCGCGTGTTGGCCGGCACTACATGCAAACCGAAATAGATAGTCACGCGCCGATGTTGGACCGAAGTTGATCTTTCTTATGGATGCCGTCCTTTCGGCAATCGATTTGCCAACACAGTGCCACCACGAGGGATTTTCGAGGATCTTGTGATCGGCGCTAAGTTTGATGTTGGTGCCGCAAGAGGGATTCGAACCCCCGACCCCGTCATTACGAATGACGTGCTCTACCGACTGAGCTATTGCGGCGCTAGAGCCTTCTATTTGACGCGTTTTCTTGACGCGAACCGGTAGCCACTTTGCTTGAAAACGCTTAGTGAAGCGCGCCCGGCGATGAGCCTGCAGCGCGTGCCACCTGATACCGGGCACCGCCCGGATTGGCAAGGAAAACGCTGGCCCGAACGGCCTCGTTACGCGCCCCAGCGGGACAGAAAACCGCGCCAGCCGCCGGCTTGCGCTTTCGGCGGCCCGATTTGTTCCGCAAATTCGTCTGCAAGCGCTTCCTCGTCGATCCCGGGATCGTCAGGGGCGCGGATGATCGGGATCACCACCGGGATCGGCGTCGCGCCCGCCTTGGAAAGATCGGCGCGGGCGCGGAACAGGGGCGCTGGCGCAACGGGCGGCAATTCCGACGGCCGGGGTGACGGTTCGCCTGACGTTGCCGGCGCAGGCGCGATTGCAGCCGCGGGCGGAGCGTTGTCTTGCGCCGCCGGTAGTGATGTCAGCTCCGGCGATGGCTCGCTCGGCTCGGCCGGACTTTCACTTGCGCCCGCGATGCGATGCGGCGCCGGCGGCGCCAACATCGCTTCCTCGAACGGAGAAGATTCGATCGTGGCAGCCCTGTCCGAAGGCAGTGAGGCGACCGGCGTCTGCCATTGAAATGCGTCGAGCCGCCCGGATACCGGCGATACCGGTCTCCATGTGTCGGAAACATAGCCATCCGCGGTCCAGACCGGATCGTGCAGCGCCCGCACCGCGCGCAAGGTCCAGGCCCGCGCCCGCCCGCCGTCGCCATGTTCGGTGCGTTCGATCTCCGCCATCAGCATCGCGACCCGCTGCGTCGGCCGCTCGACAAACGGCGCCAGTGCTACGCGGGCGCGGGCAAATTCCGCGGCATCGATCGCGGCGCGCGCCACCGCGAGCGCGCCCTCGATATGGCCGGGCGCCTTGGCGGCGAGCGTCTCGACCCGCACCAGCCGTTGGCGAGCGGAATCGCCCAACCTCACATGGGCGTAGGCGTCCGCGAGATCGGGATGCGGTTGCTTAAGCCAGGCCGCCTCGACAATGCGCATCGCGCGCCGCACCTGGTGCGCCTCGCTCTCATATTTCGCTGCGAGCGCCGCCGCCGGCACCAGGGTCGGCGCCAGCTTGACCGCTTCCATCGCGCTGTCGCGCGACTGGTCGCGATCGACATTTTCCAACTCCAGCGCGCGCGCCGTCAACAGCACGCCGCGCTGACGCCGATAGGCGGCCTTGTTGATCAGCCCCGCCGACTGATTATTGTCCAGAATGCTCAACGCGCCGCTCCAGTCGCCCTTGGCGCAGCAAAATCCAAGCACCGCATGCGACGCCCAAGACGATGATGGCGCGAGCTTCAGCGCTTCCTCCGCGACCATGACGGCGGCGACCGCATCGTCGGCGCGCTGTGCCTCGATGAACAGGCCGCGCAGGCCGAGCAGCCGGGTGTCCTCGCGCGCGGCCATGGCGCGGAAGGCGCGTTGTGCGCCTTCGCGGTCGCCGTCGAGCTGCGCCGATTGCGCGTGCAAGAGCAGCGCCAGCGGATCGCTCCCCGCGTGACGCCGCGCAGCGTCGGCGTGCTGGCGGGCGGATGCCGCATCGCCATGGCCGATCGCGAGCAAGCCTTCCGTGATGGCATGGCGGCCGCGCGCATGGCGGCGGTCGCGCCGGGAGCGGCGGATCCGCTCCGGCGTGCGCCAAAGTGCTGCGACGACCGACCAGCCGAGCATCGCCGCGACGATGACGGTACCGAGCGCCAGTGCGAATATCGGCAGCGTGGTCGCAACACGCCAGCCGGCCCATGACAGCGTGACGTCGCCGGTCTGGTCGGCCACCCATGCCGCGCCGGCCGCGGCGAGCGCGATCAATAGCAAAAACAGAACAATCCGGATCATGAAAATCCTATTGCCAAATCCTATTGACCGGGCCTGGCGAGCACGGTCATGGCATCGGCCGCAAACTGGCGCGAGGCGGCAAGCGCGGCATCGCGCGCATCGGCCTTGTCGAGCCAGGCTTGCGCGGGCGCGCGATCGGTTGCCGACAGCGTGTTCAATTCGCGCCGCGCCTCGGCAAATTCGTTGCGCAGCGCCGCCGCCGTGGCCCGCGCGACAATGGCGCTGCGATCATTGCCGGTCGCGTCGGTGCGCTCGATCCGAACCAGCTTCGACGCGCCGGCCTGCAGGCGATCGATGATGCCGGAGCCGGAGGTCGAACTTTCCGCGGGCGGCGACAGTTTCGGCACCAAGGTCAACAGTTCACGGTTGAGCAACGGCGCGTTCGGCACGCCGGTTGCCGCAAAAGCCTCGAGCGGCTTCAGCGCGTCCGGATTTGGGCTGAGCGATTTCGCGGTCGAAAGCAACGCCGGGAAGGGATGGCCCTGCTGAACCGCGACATCGAGCAGGGCCGCTGCGACCACGCGGCGCAGCAGCAAATCGTCGGCGGGCTTGTTTTCGGCGATCTTCTCGCTTTCGCGCGCGATCTCCGCGCTTTGATTGTGGCTTGAACGCTCAAGCTCGCTGATGCGCTCATTGAGCGCGGACAGGTCCGGCGCGGCGACGGATTCGCCGGAAGCAGATTTCGCGTTGTTGGCTTCCGCCGAAAGCTTCTCCGATTGCGCGCGAAGGCTGGCGAGATCGCTGCGCAACGCGGCCAGCGATTTTTCCAGTGCGTCGGCGCGCGCGGCAGCGGCGGCATCCGTGACCTGCTTGCCGACCTTCTGCTCAAGGCCGGCGACGCGCGCGGTGAGATCGTCGATCGCGGACGCATTGATTTGCGGGACACTCGGCGCGACCTGAACCGCGGGCCAACTCAGCATCCAGCCGACCGTGATCACCAGCGCCGCCGCGACCGCGCCGGAAATCGGCGCGATCACCCAGGGAGAAATGGGACGAGTGGCCGGCGAGACAGCAGCCGACGCTCCGTCAGTTCTTGCCTCGGAAGGTCCTCCATCAGGCGAACTTGGCGGCGACTGGTCCGGCCGGGCGTCGCCGGCCGCATTCCTGATATCGCCGGTCACGTCGGTTGCCTTGAGATCGATGGTGGGCGGGGCGCGCTTGGCGCGGCCCGGATCCGGCGGCGAATCAATATCTTCCGGCCTGTCATCGACCATCGCGGCGGTTCCCTGATTAATGAGCGCATGAGCGGATTCGGCTGGTCGTCTTACGCCAATCCGGGCCGCAAAGCACGGGTTAGCGATCCAAACAAGGCATTTTCATCCGGCGTCGCCGCCACCATCAGTTGCGCGGCGCCGGCGTCCCGAAGCACCGCGGCGACCGTGGCGGAAATGCAGCAATGCGGGATTGCCAGCGCCGAGATCTCGACGCCATCGGCGCGCACCGCATCCATGAACGCGTGCGCGCTGCGCCGGGAATAATGCAGCACCGCCTCGACCGCGTTGGCGGTGAAAGCATCGCAGGCCGCGCGCGGCAGGGAGGTGACCGGGATCATCCTATAGGTCGTCTGCGTCACGACGGAAAAGCCGCGTTCGCCCAGTTCGCCGGCGAGATCGCGGGAGAGATCCGCGCCGGCGAGATAGAGCAGTACGGCCGCCTTCTTCAGTAGCTTGGCCCGTAAGCTTTCGAGCACGAGATCGCGCAGGCCCGCGGCATCGCCTTTGGCCGCGATCACCTTGCCGAAGCCGGCCTTGACCGCGGCGGACGCGGTATGCTCGCCGACCGCAAACAGCGGCAGCTTGCGGAGGCGGCTCGCCGCAAGCTGCGGCTCGATTGCGCGGAGCGCGTTGGCCGACGTAGCGATGACGGCGCCATAGTCCGCTTCCGCATCGTCGGCGAACGCCAGCGGCTCGAACCGCAGCATCGGCGCCAGCAACACCTCAAACCCCCGGGCGCGCAGGGCTTCCGCTGTGGCCTCGCTATCGGGATGCGGGCGGGTGACGAGAACAGGCATGTTTTCACGCTTCCGCCGACAGGGTTTCCGCACCAACGGGCGATTGCACGTCAAGACCTCATGATGCTACCGGAGGGAGAAGGAAAAACGCTGATTTCACCGATAACGCAAGGGCTCAAATTGGATACCGAAAAGCCACTTCTGGTGCTGGGGATCGAGACCACCTGCGATGAGACCGCAGCCGCCGTAGTCGAGCGCCAGGGCGACGGGTCGGGGCGGATCTTGTCCAATGTGGTGCACTCGCAGACTGAGGAGCACGCGCGCTTCGGCGGCGTGGTGCCGGAGATCGCGGCACGCGCCCATGTCGACATGCTCGACGGCATCGTCGATCGCACCATGAAGGACGCCGGCGTTAAATATACGCAGTTGTCGGCGGTGGCCGCCGCCGCCGGCCCGGGCCTGATCGGCGGCGTCATCGTCGGTCTTACCACCGCAAAGGCGATCGCGATGGTCCATGACACACCGCTGATCGCGGTGAACCATCTCGAGGCGCATGCGCTGACGCCGCGGCTGACCTGCGCGCTGGCGTTTCCCTATTGCCTGTTTCTCGCCTCCGGCGGCCACACCCAGATCGTCGCCGTCCTCGGTGTCGGCGACTATGTGCGACTTGGCACCACCGTCGATGACGCCATGGGGGAAGCCTTCGACAAGGTGGCGAAAATGCTCGCTTTGCCCTATCCGGGCGGGCCGGAGGTCGAGCGCGCCGCGCGCGGCGGCGACCCCGCGCGCTTCGCATTTCCACGGCCGATGCTCGGGCGCGCCGATGCCAATTTTTCGCTATCGGGATTGAAGACTGCCGTCCGCAACGAGGCGAGCCGGCTGATGCCCTTGGAAGCAAAGGACGTCAGCGATCTCTGCGCGGGCTTTCAGGCCGCGGTGCTGGAATCCACCGCGGATCGTTTGAATGTCGGCCTCAAATTGTTTCAGGAACAATTCGGCGCGCCCCGCGCGCTGGTCGCAGCCGGCGGCGTCGCCGCCAATCAGGCGATCCGCGGCGCGTTGCAGGATGTCGCCGCCAAAGCCGAGACCACGTTGATCATTCCGCCGCCCGCGCTTTGCACCGACAATGGCGCGATGATCGCCTGGGCCGGTGCGGAGCGGCTCTGGGTCGGGCTAATCGACGCGATGGACGCAGCCCCCCGCGCGCGCTGGCTGCTCGACGCCAATGCCACCGCGCCGGCAGGTTTTGCGAATACGCGTGCGGGATTTTGACCGATGACCTCGTTCAACTCCGTGGCTGTGATCGGCGCCGGCCAATGGGGCACGGCGCTGGCCTGCGTCGCCGCGCGTGCGGGGCGCGCCGTCACGCTCTATGCGCGCAACGCCACGCACGCGGCGCAGATCGAGGCGACACGCGAGAACCCCAAGCTGGCCGGCGTTCAGCTGGCATCGGGCGTCGCAGTCACGCACGATCTCGCGCTCGCCGCGGGCGCGGACATCCTCCTCATCGCAACGCCCGCGCAAAACCTGCGCGAGGCCGTGGCCGCGCTGGCGCCTCATATCGGCAAGGCAAAACCCGTGATCGCCTGCGCCAAGGGCATCGAGCGCGGCAGTCACCGGTTCATGACCGAGGTGATTGCGCAGGCCGCACCGGACGCGATCGCTGCGATCCTGTCGGGGCCGAGCTTTGCCGACGATGTGGCGCGCGGCCTCCCTACAGCCGTGACGCTGGCGGCAAAGGATGAAGCGCTCGCGGGGAGCCTGGCGCAGGCGCTGGGCTCGGCAACCTTTCGGCCCTATCACACCACGGACGTCCGCGGCGTCGAGATCGGCGGCGCGGCAAAAAACGTGCTGGCGATCGCGGCCGGCATCGTGGCGGGGCGGAAACTGGGCGCGTCCGCGCTGGCCGCATTGACCACGCGCGGCTTTTCCGAACTGGCGCGGTTGGGGCGCGCCTGCGGCGCGCGCGCCGAGACCATGATGGGCCTTTCGGGGCTGGGCGATCTGATCCTGACCTGCTCCGGCCCGCAGTCGCGCAATTTCGCGCTGGGTTTGGCGCTCGGACGCGGCGAGCCGCGGCGGAGCGACAAACTTGCCGAAGGAGAATTCACCGCACCGGTGCTGATTGAACTGGCGGCTTCTCAACATGTCGATATGCCGGTATCGCAGGCGGTGGCAGCGATCTTGAGCGGCGCGGTGACGATTGATGCGGCGATCGAGGGCCTCTTGACGCGCCCGTTCAGGGCGGAGGAGTGACGGGGCGGTTACGCAAGAACGAATTTCGCCAGATCGCCGAGGCCAGGGCCGACGCCGTCCGGAACCATGCCAAGCTCCTCGGCCGGCGCGTTCACGCGATTGACCCAAAAGGTGTAGCCGAACCATTTGGCGCCCATGACGTCCCATCCGGCGAAGGCGGCAAAAGCGATTTCTTCTTTTTCCAGTCTGAACGCTTCGATACCCATTTGATAGGCGCGCGGGTCGGGCTTGAACGCCCTGACCCTGTCGGTGCTGAGATGGCTTTCAAAAACTCCTTCCAGTCCTGAATTCTTCACCGCAGCGTCCAGCATCGCGTCGGTCAGGTTGGAAAGGAAGGCCATGCGGATGCCTGCGGCCTTAAGTTCTTGCAATGCCGGCGCAACATCCGGCCAGGCCTTCAGGGCGAGATAGGTCTGCATCAATTGATCACGCTTGTCCGCGGACAGATCGATCTCGAGCGCCTTGGCCGCAAACACCAGCGACTCCTCCGTCACCTGCCAGAAATCGGCGTAACGGCCGCCGAGCGTCCGAAGCCAGGTGTACTCGAATTGCCGGGTGCGCCAGGCATCGCCCAACTGCCGCGCCTTGCCCGGGAAAATTTCTCCCAGCCGGGCGAAGACGGGGCGCGGATCGATAATTGGAAAGCCGTCGAAGGCAACCGCCTTGATTTTCATTTTCACACGATCGGCCGCCAGCCCGTGATCGGCCGGCGCTGCCGCGGCCACGGCAAACGCGCCACCTGCGGCAAGCGCTGCAAACTTCCGACGGCTCATGAACATGACGGTTTCCTTGCTTGGAATATGGCGCGGCTTGGCCCTTGACGGCGCTTATATCTGCGTCTTGGTATTGGCGGTGTAACAAGCACGAGATGGCTCCGTCGTCATGCCCGCGCTTGTCGTGGGCATCCACGTCTTGCTACTAATACCGCGAACAAAGACGTGGATGGCCGGAACAAGTCCGGCCATGACGAGTGAGTGGTGGACGCTATGAACTACTGGCTGGTGAAATCCGAACCTTCGAGCTGGTCGTGGGACCAGCAGGTCGCTAAGGGAGCCAAGGGCGAGGCCTGGACCGGCGTGCGCAATTTCACCGCTAGACAGAATCTCGTGAACATGAAGAAGGGCGACCGCGTCTTCTTCTATCATTCCAACGAGGGCAAGGAGATCGTCGGCATCGCCGAAGTCATCAAGGAGGCCTATCCCGATCCGACCGACAAGACCGGCAAGTTTGTCTGCATCGACATCAAGGCGGACAAACCCTTGAAGACGCCGGTCACCATGGCCGCGATCAAGGCCGACAAGAAATTGGCCGCCATGGCGCTGGTGAAATATTCGCGGCTGTCGGTTCAGCCGGTCACCGCGGAAGAGTGGAAGATGGTCTGCAAGATGGGCGGGCTTTGATCGTCAAGCCATAAGCGCGCGCCCCGCAGATCTACCATCGGCAAAGATCAAGTCCGGTTCAAATCGTTTGCCGCAAATCCCATTTGCGCGGCGTGAACGACACTTGGTTGTTGGGACGATCCATGACGAACCGCCATTGGTCGATGATATCGCGTCCCAGCAACGACGGGAATCGATGGTTGTGCGTCGTCGGAGCCGAAATCTCGATCAGCAGAAGATACGAATAGATATAACGGTGATCGGAAAACGATAGAATTGCCTGTTCGTTAAATCCCTTTGCCGGGCCACCAATGCCTTCGCTCACGACTGGATTTTTGAGTATTCCAAAATTTACGCCGAGCCTTCGGCTGTCGGCGGGCATGCACACGGTGCCGTCCGCACCTGTATCGACCAGGAACGACACCAATCCTTTCAAGGACAGGCGCGGGATCGAAACTCTCGCTTCAAGATAAGGCGCACCGGAGGTGTTTCCGAACCTGCCCTCCAACATTGATCTACAGGGTCAGCTTTCGGCCACTGACATCGATATATCGAATGATGGCGTCGCTCGGAGAAAGGCCCTGCTTCTTCAACCGGGAAATAAGCGCGGTGAACGATTTTCCGGTTGCACGAACATTTCCATCATAGATGCCCACCCACTGCTTTGGATGGGTATTGACGAGACGCGAATGATTTGAAGAAAGCACCCTCGCGGCCCGTGAATATGCGCGCAGTTCGCGGTCGATCTGCTTAGGCGTCGCCTGCAGATAGGAAGCAAGGGTCTTTTTGGACAGTTTTGGCAACCTCATTCTCCCGCGCAAACCGTTAGGGAGGATATATACATTATATAGCGGAGTGCAAAATTCCCCAGACTATCCGTGCCCGTCGGGTTACTTTGTCGCAGGCGTCGCGCTTGTGCCGTCGGGCAAATCAGTGGCTTTAGTTTGCGCAATCCCGCCCTCTCGAGAGGGGCGTATCGCGATCGTCACGAAACGTGGGGCGGGGATGCGGTGGACGTGGAGGTGCCGTTGACGAGTGGCGCTGAAGCGGACGGCGAAATCGTGTGGTCTTGGCACCCCGACGCTGGAGTCAAGTCTGCGGATGATGATCCGCAGGCGACGGTGGCAAAAGAGCCGATCACCGGGGAGCACGTATAAGCCGTAAACCATTGCGCAGGGAAGGCCGGACCAGTTCGGTGAACCCGTAGTAACTATGCTCGTGTGCTTTTTACTTTTGCACGCGAGGCTGCGGGTGCGTTGGGCACCCGGCTTTCCCTGCGCCCTCTTTTCTCAAGAGGGGCAAATGTTGATGCAACCTCGGGTGCCATCTGCGCCGCGGGAATGCGGAGTTATTTCTATGCCGTCATTGCTGTTTGAAATTCAAATCAGAAAGCGCGCGAGCCGCTCACGCCGCCGCCGCCGTCACCACCTGCGCCAGAAGTGCCTCGCGCTTCGATTGCGAGCGATAGCCCTTCATGGTCGCCGCAAAACGCTCGAGGATGCCGTCCTCGAACGCGGTGACGATGGTGTCGTGGACGTAACTCTTGCGGCAGATCGCCGGCGTATTGGACAATTCATCGGCCGCCGCGCGCACCGCGTGTAGCACCTGCTTCTTGCGGCCGCGGGCGCTCGCCGCCGGCGAAATCCGCGACAGCGATTCCAGGACCACGGCGGACGCCATCAGGGTGCGGAAATCCTTCAGCGAAATCTTGATGCCGGCGATCTCGCGCAAAAACGCGTTCACCGTGGTGGTGGAGACCGCGCGCACGGTGCCGGAGCCATCGCGATACTGGAACATGCGCTTGCCCGGCACCGTGCGCAGCACGCGAACCGCGCGCACCAGCTTGGCCGCATCGCATTCCTTGCGCACCGCCTTGCCGCCCTTGGCCTTGAAGGTCAGCACCACGCAATCGTCTTCCAGCGTGACGTTTGACTTGTGCAGCGTGGTGGCACCACGGGTGCCGTTGAGGCGCGCGTAGGATTCGTTGCCGGGGCGGATCGCGGTGCGCGCAATCAGCTCGATCACGGCGGCCAGCGCGAATTCCCGCGTGGGCTCGTCGCCGGACAGATGCATCGAGACGTTGCGGCGAATCTTTGGCAATGCGGCGACCAACTTGGCCAGCCGATGCGCCTTGCGATGCTCGCGGACCTTTTCCCAATCGGCGTGATAGCGGTATTGCAGCCGGCCGGCGGCGTCGCGGCCGACCGCCTGCAAATGCGAATTCGGATCGGGCGAGTAACGCACTTGCTGATAGGCCGGCGGTACCGCCATCGCATTCAGCCGCCGGACGGTGCCGGCGTGGCGGATCGCCGTGCCGTTGGCACGGACGAAGGAATAGCTCTTGCCCCGCTTGATGCGGCGGATGGTCAATTCGTTCTGGTCGCCGAGCTTGAGGCCGACTTCCTGGGCGAGCGCCTCGACGGAAGTCTTGCCGTTTAGCTCGGGTTTTGCCGCGGGCGCCTTATTTGCCGCAGGCGCCTTGGGCGCCTCCTTGGGCGACTGGCCGAGCGCTTCCGCCAGAGCCACGGCGGGATCGGCGGAAACGGGCCGCGTAGCCTCGAGATTCTGCTGATCCGTCATGGTCCTAGACGCCTTGCTCCGTGTCGTCTCGCGGCAATGCCGATTCCCGGGGCTTCGTTCCCGCAGGAGCCTTTCGGCCCGGGCAGGCGATTTAGGGGGTAACCGAGGCCATTGCGAGTCCCGAATCATCGAACAATGGTGTTAAAATACCATTTACGGGAGCCATTCACTCGATATCGTTCATTTCGCGCTTCGGCCAAACGCGAAAGTGATCGCGCGGACCGCTCGCCGGCCAGCCCGAGGGCTGAGCCAACCAAGGTCCAAGCCGCTTCCGCCTTGTCGTCGCGCGGCCCCGCGACGCATAATCGCGCCAACAATCAAGACGGTTGCCGCGATCCGCGCGTAGGGTTGCGCAGTTAGGTGGAGGGGACGATGTCCGAGAAAATTTACGACGTATCGGCGGATTGGGCGAAGCGCGCCTGGGTCGATGACGCAAAATACCAGGAGATGTATACCCGCTCGGTCGCAGATCCCAAAGGCTTCTGGGCCGAACACGGCAAACGCGTCGACTGGATGAAGCCTTTCACCAAGGTCGAGAACGTTTCGTTCGCGGCCGGCAACATCTCGATCAAATGGTTCGAGGACGGCGTCCTCAACGTCGCCTGGAACTGCATCGACCGGCATCTTGCCAAGCGCGGCGACCAGACCGCGATCATCTGGGAGGGCGACGATCCCTCCCAGTCCAAGCACATCACCTATCGCCAGTTGCACGACGAGGTCTGCCGGATGGCTAACATCCTGCGCACCCGC
>Ga0210401_10006271_pt1 | contig 12114 bp, 9 predicted proteins | sample IncBWH32MmetaG_FD_150866 | JGI IMG/M metagenome (GOLD analysis project Ga0210401, IMG submission 150866) | Forest soil microbial communities from Barre Woods Harvard Forest LTER site, Petersham, Massachusetts, United States - Inc-BW-H-32-M | ecosystem: Environmental > Terrestrial > Soil >... | reverse complement strand
CAATCACTTCTCATGTCTCACGGCCCCATTTGCACCGTCCTGCCCCGGCGTTTAAGTTTGCCGATGGCTGAAACTCCGTTTCCGTCGCCAGAGGAATTGCAGAAGAAGATCCAAGAGTTCATGAAAACGAACTTTGGCGACAAGGTTTCTGTTGCTGCGTTTCCACAACCTGAGGTGACCGAAGAAGAACCTCCATCGCGCAATGAGACCTTTGATCCGTTCGAATTCCATTTAACCCCGAAGCAGATTAAGGCGCATCTAGACCGCTATGTAATCCAGCAGGATGAAGCTAAAAAGACTTTAGCTATTGCGGTTTGCGATCATTACAATCATGTGAATTTGGTCCGCCGGCTTGAAAAGGAAGATCCTAAGGCTGCAGCTGACCTGGAATATTCCAAGGGAAATATTCTGATCCTGGGTCCCACGGGAGTCGGTAAGACCTATTTGGTCAAGCACATCGCCGATTTGATCGGTGTCCCGTTTGTGAAAGCCGATGCCACTAAATTCAGTGAGACTGGGTACGTCGGCGGCGATGTTGAAGATCTGGTTCGCGATTTAGTCAACCGTGCGGGTGGCGACCAAACGTTAGCTGAATACGGGATCATCTACGTTGATGAGATCGACAAGATTGCGAGCAGCGGAAATACCGTCGGCCGCGACGTCAGCGGCCGAGGGGTGCAGACCACGCTCCTAAAGCTGATGGAAGAAACCGAAGTTCCGCTCCGGAATCCCATGGATATCCAGTCGCAGCTGCAGTCTGCCATGGAGTTCCAGCGGAAGGGCAAGATGAAGAAGGAGATGATTAACACCCGGCACATCTTGTTTATCTGTAGCGGAGCCTTTGATCGTTTACGGGACCAGGTTGATCGACGTCTTACCGAATCCAGTATTGGGTTCGGCGCTTCCACTGAGCCACAGCGCACGAGTGAGCTATTGCGGCTGGCCAGCACCAGGGATTTCATCGACTATGGCCTTGAACCCGAGTTTATCGGCCGTTTACCGATTCGAGTCGTCTGTAATGAGCTGGCAGCGAACGATTTCTTCCTCATCCTTAAAACGTCCGAGGGGAGCATTATTCGCCAATATATTCGAGCCTTCGCAGCCTTCGGTATCGAAGTAAAATTTACGGAAGACGCTCTCCAGGAGATTTCGGAGCGCGCAGCGTTGGAGACGACGGGCGCTCGAGGATTGGTGACGGTTTGCGATCGCGCGTTGCGAGAATTTAAGTTCGCATTGCCAGGTTCCGGAGTCCGCACGCTGACCATCGACGCAAGTGTAATCAAGGATCCTAACGCAACCCTGGAGAGACTCTTAAACGAGGCGCGTGCTCAAGCCGATCTCAACGAGGCCGAACAGGTGCGTCAGTTCGCCGTGGTCTTCTCTCAGAAGTACGGAGTGGAATTTTCAATCGAGGAAGGGGCTATTCCCAAGATCGTTGCCCGCGCTCGTGAGGCCGGACAGCCGGTCTCGGAATACTGTGCGGTTTTGTTCAAAGATTATCCTTATGGGCTAAAGCTGTTGAAAGACCGCGACGCCAATCTTGCTTTGGTGTTCCCAGAAAGCGCCGTTGAGGATCCAGACAAATTCCTCAGCGAAAAAGTCGTGGATTTTTATCGCAAAGCGAATGCTGAACCAATGATTACCGGCGAAACACGGAAGTCGCACTGACTGACGAAACAACCGCGAATGGATGCGAAAAAAAGAACAACCGCGAATGGACGCGAATGAACACGAATAAAAAAAGCAACCGCGGATGAACGCAGATATACGCAGATAAAATTTTGCGAACTTCTGCCGGTGATCTTATGGCGTCTTATCTGTGTAGATCTGTGTCAATCTGCGGCTGGATTTCTTCCCTTTTTCGCGTCAATTCGTGTCCATTCGTGTGCATTCGCGGTTAGAAAATCCCTGTGCGGAAAGTAGAATATCCATCGCCGTTGCAAGAGTTGATCCGGCAGCTGCATCGGATGCCGGGGATCGGTCCGCGGAGCGCCGAAAGGATCGCACTCTGGATGGTTCAAGCGCCTAATTCGCGGCCCGGAGAGATTAGTGACGCCATAACCAGGTGTGCGAAAGCGATTTTCAGCTGTCGCGAGTGCGGCTTTTTTGCCGAGGGAGAGCTATGCGCGATCTGCAGTGACCCCGGGCGAGACCGGTCAGTTTTGTGCGTCGTTGAGCAGCCAACCGACATTCTGCCTCTCGAACGAATGGGTGCATTCCGGGGTGTCTACCACGCGCTGGGCGGGAAATTGTCGCCACTTAATCACGTGGGGCCGGAAGAACTGCGTTTCGATGCGCTAATTCAAAGGATCAAACAGGTCGCTCCGCGGGAACTGATCCTGGCGCTGGGAGCCGATGTTGAAGGGGAGGCCACCGCAAGTTATCTCTCTCAACTGCTGGCCGGGATACCGCTTCGGATTACCCGGCTTGCCCAAGGTCTCCCTGCTGGTCTCAGTCTTGAGAGCGCAGACGATCTTACCATCTCGAGAGCATTCATCGGCCGGACGGAGTTACGGTAGGGATGAACTCCCGCTCATCCGGGGTGGGTCTATTTTGGTGGGGCCAGGCTCCCGAACAACCAGACGTTTCGCCGAAGGAAACCGTTTCGCATCAGATGTGGTTGAGCTGGGTTGACAGGTGTGCCGAGCCGCGGGTATGCGTGCGCAGTCACGGCTCGGCGCATGCATACGCCTAACCGCTCCGTTAGACGAGAATCGCTAGGATCCTTCGTTTAAGACTCTCAGGCGATTCGGGAGCCTTGCCCTACCACGCTTGGGTCGCACCGCTCCTCCCAATTGCAAATCTCCGAAGATTTGCGATCGGTAAAGGCTCGTGAAAACTGATTCTTCGGATCGCACGCTGGTTGGTATGTCCGGTGGTGTCGACAGCAGTGTTGCCGCACTCTTGCTGCAACAGCGAGGCGCCTTTGTGCAAGGCGCTTATATGAAGAATTGGATCAACGAAGAAGGCGTGTTCGGCGATTGTCCCTGGCAGCAAGACATCGAGGATGCTCGCGCCGTTGCCGAGTCGTTGGCGCTCCCTTTCCGAATCGTCAACCTAATGGACGCTTACCGTTCGAAAGTCGTGCAATACCTGCTTCAAGGATATGAAGCTGGTATCACACCGAACCCGGACGTGATGTGCAACCGCGAAATCAAATTTGGCGTTTTCTTGGAGTACGCGCGGGAACAAGGCTTTAGTGCAGTTGCCACTGGGCACTACGCTCGACGACGGCAACGAGGCGACGGCAGTTGGGATATTCTAGAGGGAGTCGATAAGAGTAAAGATCAGTCATATTTCCTGGCCCTTTTGCGGCAGGAACAAATTGCTGCCGCCCGGTTCCCGGTAGGAGACCTACAGAAGTCTGAGGTTCGCCGGCTTGCGTCTGAACATAGTTTGGTCACCGCGACCAAGAAAGATTCTCAAGGTATCTGTTTCATCGGCAATGTACGCATGACCGATTTTCTTCGGGCGTTCGTTCCGGATAAACCGGGTCCTATTAGGAATTTGAGCGGAGCACTGTTAGGCTCGCATCGAGGGCTTCACCTCTACACGCTCGGTCAGCGAAGGGGCGTCGGTGTGCCTTCTAATACCTTGTCGGAAGCTTATGTCGTAGTAGAGAAGCGATTGGCCACCAATGAACTGATCGTTGCATTTGATCGGCCTGATTCTCGCGGCCTTTACGCTTCGCGATGCCGGATCGGCGCACTCTCCTTCACGAACGAAAAGGTGTCGTCATTTTCCACTATTCAGGTCAAGCCGCGCTATCGCGCTCGAGCGGCTTCTGTCCGCTTCGAGGCGATCGGGGAGGACTCCGCCATCCTCGAATTTACCGAGCCTCAGCGAGCGCTGACCCCTGGCCAGATCTGTGCTCTTTACGACGGCGAAATGCTACTAGGTGGCGGCGTCTTCGAAGAAATCTTCTACCCACCAATGTAGACGAAGAGTGGAACCGCGAATGGATGCGACCAAATAAGCCGCGAATGGACACGAATTGACGCGAAAAGGAAAACATCCAGCCGCGGATTACGCAGATCTACACACGTAAGGCGCAAATAAGGTCAACGGTAGAAGTTCTCAAAATTTTATCCGCGTAAATCTGCGTTCATCCGCGGTTGCTTTTTTTATTCGTGTTCATTCGCGTCCATTCGCGGTTTATTTCATTCGTGTCCTTCGCGTTCCTTTTTTTAGATGCTTCGTAATCTTTCCATAAGGGATTTTCGCTGTTTCACGCGATTTGAGCTGGAGTTCGATCCTGAGATTACCTGCATCGTTGGCGCGAATGCGGTGGGCAAAACGTCTCTTTTGGAGGCAGCCGTTGTCCTCGCTCGACTCCAGTCTCCCAGAACGAATTCTTTGGCGCCAGTTATCCGTACCGGAGCGAAAGGATTGGTTGTTGATGGGATGGTGGACGAGCGGCACATGCAATTTTACTACAGTCCAAAGCGGCGAAAGTTAGCGCTTGATTCCGTGGAGCAAAAAGATGCTCACGAGTATCTTCAGGTCGCCCGGCTGGTTTTCTTTGCTAACACGGACATCGATCTGGTCCGTGGAACAGGGGAGGAACGAAGAAGGTTTCTCGATTTTCTGGGTAGCCAATTCTTTCGAGACTATCGAAGCATTTTGCGGTCATACGAGAAAGCGTTGCGGTCACGTAATGCCTATCTGAAGATGACGCCTGCCCGACCACGGGAAGTGGCGGCCTACACCAAACCGTTGATAGACTTCGGGCAGCAGCTCACTGAGCTCCGTGGTTCCCTGGTAGGACGCCTGGAACCAAAGGCTATAGAAGCGTTCAAACTGATCGGAGAACGCGATGAAGAATTTGGGTTGGAATATCATGCCGGTTCGACCGCAGACTTTGGAACTGCTTTAGCTGCTAGCGCAGAAGAAGAGGCGCGGCTGCGAACCACTTTAGTAGGTCCGCATCGCGATGATCTGTTGCTTCAGCTGAGTCGCCAATCTGCGGCGATTTACGCTTCCGAAGGTCAACAACGCACGATCGCCATTGCTCTAAAAGTTGGTCACGCCCGTTTGCTCGAGTCCGAGTTTGGCCAGAGTCCACTACTCTTGCTCGACGACGTATTTGGTGAGCTGGATATTGGCCGCCGGAATAGGTTGTTTGCGAACCTGCCCGCCGGCGGCCAACGAATCATCACGACAACTTCGCTTGCCTGGCTGAATGACGTTCCAACCGGCAAGCTCTACGAAATCAAAGACGATAGCGCTCGTGGACGCGTTCTGGATGCGATTGGCAGGGATTGAAGGCCGCTTGGTAGGGCGAGGCTCCGGAGCGGCCTAGAGACTGTACCGGAGGTTTAGATGATTCCCTTTTGTTAAGGTGCGGCACTCAAGCCCGGGTCTATACCTTCAACTCTGCCCTTAGTTCTCGCTCCGCAGCTAACCAATCGTGACTTTCATCTCCAGGAAGCCCTAGTTTACGCCTCCGTTCAGAGATGAAGTATGCGCGCAGCTGTACTTGTTCATACGTAGGTAGATGGACAATAAGTTTGGGCGTGTTGGCTGCTGACTTAGCTTTACTACTTTTCCGTGGCTTCTTTGTTTCAGCTTTAACCTCAGGAACTGCGGCAACGGAAACTGATTCTGCAGCCTTGGCTTTCTTACGCACTGCGCGTTTCTGAACACGCTTCTTTTTTGTTTTTTCTTCCATCTTTCTACTACCCCTTTATGTACAAATTTGACCTCGCTATTTTAATCCCGTCGTCCGTTCAGTAAAATAGAAAAGCCATCAGCGGTGAAAAAAGCATAGCGTTGCGGGGCGGGTCTTAGCGTGAGACTCTAACAAAACATGCTCGAGGCTACTAACAGATCGCAAGCAGTTGCGCTGCCGGACTTCTTACGCGGAGCGATGCGATCGCGTCCGTTTGTTAAGATCTGTGGCGTCACCAATCTGGATGACGCCCTGGCTGCAATCGAGTCTGGAGCTGATGCTCTCGGGTTTAATCTTTTTCCAGGCAGTAAGCGATTTCTGCAACTGGACTCAGCTCGCGAATGGATCTCCGCGTTACCGCCGCAAATTGCTCGCGTTGCCGTTGGGGTAAATCCTGTACTTGCCGAGGTCGAGGACTGGCTGGCCGGAGATCTGTTTCACGCTTTGCAATTGCATGGACAGAGTTGGTACCCGTTAGCGACCCGATTGGTCGCAACGGGCAGGCCGTTAATTGCAGCTATTCAAGTGCGGCTGGATACGCTTCAGCCTTTTGACGTGGAATGGTTCCCGGGTTTCGCGGTGATGTTTGATGGCTACCGAGAAGGCGATTTTGGTGGAACCGGCGAGACCTTCCCTTGGGCGCTACTTACCCGATTCAAAATCGATAAACCGTTGATTTTGGCAGGAGGCTTACGACCTGAGAACGTGCAAGCTGCCATCGAGGCGACCAGCCCGTATGCAGTCGATGTAGCAACCGGAGTCGAATCTCGACCCGGAAAAAAAGATCATGCCAAAATGCGCGATTTTATCGCGGCGGTGCGAGAGGCTGCTCCGTAGGAGCACGATATTTATAGCATCGCCACCCAAACAGCGAAGAGCTCCGTAGGAGCGGCATAGGGTTGGTCGTATCTCGCGTGGATTTGTGCTCTATCTCGAGCCCGGTTCATGAGTTGGGCAACGAACCCATCCGTTTTTTAGGGCTACGGGCCGGTCGTGCCTTCATCGTACATCCGCGAGGCCCGAATAGTCGCCGCTCCTAAGGAACTATGCTGAATTATTCATTGGTGTTCTGTAAAGATTTCGCTCCTACGGAGCTGCCCAATTTTTCAATGATCGTTCTAGAAATTTTTTGCTCCTAAGGACCTGTTTTGCGCTAATCGTACTTTATCCCAGTCCCTAGCAACGGAGAATGGAAACAAAGAGCATGAATTCGGAGACCACGAACAAGAAAACAGGAACGAAAAGCATTAAAGTCGCCGTATTGCCTGGTGACGGTATCGGGCCGGAAGTGATGGCGCAGGCGATAGAAGTGCTGAACGCAGCCTGCCAAGGGATCGATCTTCAATTCGCGGAATGTTTAGTTGGCGGTGCCGCCATCGATGCGACTGGTAAAGCTCTTCCAAACGAAACCCTGGAAACTTGTTCAGACAGCGATGCCATCCTGTTCGGGTCCGTCGGGGGGCCGAAATGGGAATCGCTTCCGCCTAATGAACAGCCTGAGCGGGCCGCCCTCTTGCCGCTCCGCAAACATTTCAGTTTGTTCGCCAATTTGCGTCCGGCAATTTGTTTCCCTGAGCTAACGGCAGCTTCACCGCTTCGGCCCGATATCGTTGCCGGCGGCTTCGACATCCTTTGTATTCGGGAGCTGACCGGCGGCCTTTATTTTGGCAAACCGAAAGAGACTCGAGAAGAAAACGGCGAGAAAGTCGCGATCGATACCATGGTGTATCGAGCGTCCGAAATAGAACGGATCGCTCGCCTTGCTTTCGAAATCGCTGGTACGCGTAAAGGGCAACTGACGTCGGTTGATAAAATGAACGTGCTCGAGAACGGGTTGCTTTGGCGATCAGTAGTCAAACAGATAGCCGGTGCTTACCCCGCTGTAGAGCTAAGCCACTTGCTCGTGGATAACGCGGCCATGCAATTTATCCGCAGTCCGCGAGCGTTTGATGTCGTGGTCACGGAGAATACTTTCGGAGATATTCTGAGCGATGAATTGGCGATGTTAACCGGCTCGATTGGAATGTTGCCCAGTGCAAGCCTCGGGACCGGTCAACGTGGACCGTATCGATTCGGACTTTACGAACCGAGTGGAGGATCAGCTCCGGATATCGCCGGCAAAGGGATAGCAAACCCGATCGCCCAGATCCTTTCTGCTGCCATGATGTTGCAGTACTCATTCGGATTGGACGCGATCGCTAAAAAGATCGATGACGCCGTGCGCAAGACCATCGCGGCGGGTTATCGGACGCGTGACATTGCTTCACCGGATTGCAAATTAGTTGGTACCGCCGAAATGGGAGCCGCTATCCGCGATAACCTGAACTGACCTCAGATGGAGGGGTCGCGACCCGTGGAGCGCTGCCTCGCTTGCGAGGCCGTGGTGAGCAAGGGCATGTCGTGAAATACGCTTTTGAATTTTTTTACGCTCTATCGAGGCTTAGAAAATTGACTTCAGAACTTGGGCTTCCGTCCGGCTCAGTATACCCAGAATACCCTAGTCTGGGGCCGGATTGGGGCACCATAGAGGGTGGGAACGCGCACCCATGTGACGATCTCTCCCTGATCACCACGGCGTCGCAAGCAAGGCAGCGCTCCAGGTGCGTCACTCGTCCACTGTCACCGCGACCGCTTCGCGCGTCGCGGCCTTCCGATATTCGCGATTCAGACGCGAAATAAAGGTGCGATTGATCTCAGCCGGACACACGGCCTCGCATTCGTAATGGTTCGTACAGTTGCCGAAGCCGAGTTCGTCCATCGCGCGCACCATGTTGCGCGCGCGGCTCTGTCGCTCGGGCTGTCCCTGCGGCAACAATCCCAGGTGAGAGACTTTGGCAGCAACGAAAAGCATGGCCGAAGAATTCGGGCAGGCAGCGACACAAGCTCCGCAGCCGATGCATGCGGCTGCTTCCATCGCCAAATCTGCGATCGGCTTGCCAACCGGAACTGAGTTCGCTTCGGGCGCAGACCCGGTTCGCGCCGTGATGTACCCTCCTGATTGGATGATCCGATCGAATGCGCTTCGGTCCACCACGAGGTCTTTCACGATCGGAAAAGGAGCTGCCCGAAACGGCTCGATCCAAATGGTGTCACCGTCCTGAAAACGGCGCATATAAAGCTGGCACGTGGTCTTTGCTTTGCCTGGTCCATGCGGGATTCCATTGATCACGAGCGAACACATCCCGCAGATCCCTTCGCGACAATCTGAGTCAAAAGCAACAGGGTCCTCGTTACCTTCAATTAATCCTTCGTTCACGATATCAAGCATCTCGAGGACAGATGCTTCGGCGGGGATGTTGTTCGCGGCGTAATCGCGAAATCCGCCGTCAGTATTGGGGTTCGGTTGTCGCCAGACTTTGAGCTTGAAATTCATTTTATGAGTTCAACCTGCGCTTTGTGTAGCCAAAGTAATTACCGTTCCCGGCGATCTCGGCGTTATCATTTGTAACTCCGGGTGGCCAGCTTGACATTCTCGAAAACCAACGGTTCCACATTCCGAACCGGTTTTGAGTCCGTCCCCGTATACTGCCAAGCGGCGACGTGACAGAATTCTTCATCATTGCGGATCGCTTCACCCTCTTTGGTTTGATACTCTTCGCGGAAATGGGCTCCGCACGATTCCTCCCGTTCCAGTGCGTCTAAACACATCAACTCTCCGAATTCCAGAAAGTCGGCCACTCTGCCCGCCTGTTCGAGCGATTGGTTCAATTCCATATCGCCACCTTGTAGGTTGAGGTTCTGCCAGAACTCTTCCCGCAAGCTGGGAATCTTCTGCAAGGCTTCCTGTAAACTTTCCCGGCTTCTGGCCATGCCGCATTTCTCCCAAAGCAACAAACCTAGTTCACGATGAAAGGAGGTAGCGGTCCGTTTTCCTTTAATAGATAAAAGCTTGCGCACCCGGTCCCGGACTTCGTTTTCCGTCGCCTTGAACTCTGGGCGATCAACCGAAACTTTTTTGCCCAACTGTGTGGCTAGATAATTCGCGATGGTGGAAGGAATGACGAAATAGCCGTCTGCCAGCCCCTGCATCAGCGCACTCGCCCCGAGTCGATTCGCACCGTGATCAGAAAAGTTGGCTTCCCCGAGCACATGTAATCCCGGGATGTTGCTCATCAGATTATAATCCACCCAGAGGCCGCCCATGGTGTAGTGGACCGCAGGGTAAATGCGCATCGGCACGTGGTAGGCATCTTCGCCGGTGATGTTGTGATAGATATCGAAAAGATTTCCGTACCGTTCCCGGATCGTTTTCTCGCCTAGGCGGCCGATGGCTTCAGCAAAATCCAAATAGACTCCGAGACCACCCGGGCCCACACCTTTGCCTTCATCGCAAACCTCTTTAGCGCTCCGAGACGCGATGTCGCGCGGCGCCAAATTTCCAAAGCTCGGATACTTCCGTTCGAGATAATAATCACGCTCCGAGTTCGGGATTTGGTCCGGTGGCCGGTTATCGCCCTTGTTTTTTGGCACCCAGACCCGGCCATCATTCCGTAGCGACTCGGACATCAAGGTCAACTTCGATTGGTAGCTGCCACCGACCGGGATGCAGGTCGGATGAATCTGGGTATAACAGGGATTGGCAAAAAAGGCGCCTCGTTTGTAAGCACGATACGTGGCCGATACGTTGCAACCGCGGGCGTTCGTTGAGAGATAGAAAACGTTACCGTAACCGCCGGTCGCCAGCACCACCGTATCACCGGCGTGCGAGCTAATCTCTCCGCTCAACAAGTCGCGAACCACAATCCCTTTCGCATGACCATCCACTAGGACGATGTCTAGTAGTTCCGTGCGAGGAAACATCTCCACGCCGCCAACTGCGATCTGATGAGCCAGAGCTTGGTAGGCGCCGAGCAAAAGCTGCTGCCCGGTTTGGCCGCGCGCATAAAAAGTCCGAGACACTTGGGCGCCGCCAAATGATCGGTTCGCTAACAAACCTCCGTATTCTCGCGCAAAAGGAACTCCCTGCGCTACACACTGGTCGATGATATTAACACTGGCCTCAGCCAGCCGGTAGACGTTCGCTTCTCGCGAGCGAAAATCCCCACCTTTGATCGTGTCGTAGAACAGGCGATAGATGCTGTCACCGTCGTTTTGATAATTCTTGGCGGCGTTGATTCCGCCTTGAGCGGCGATGCTGTGGGCTCGCCTCGGCGAGTCTTGAAAACAGAAGCATTTTACCCCGTATCCAAGTTCCGCCAGGCTGGCAGCCGCCGAAGCACCCGCCAGACCGCTGCCCACCACGATGATATCAAACTTCCGCTTATTATTCGGATTGACTAACTTCGATTCGGCCCGGTGTTTGGTCCATTTCTCTTCCAGGGCGCCGGCGGGAACTCTTGCATCCAATTGCGTATTCATCGCATCCGCTATTTGATTAGGCCCAGCAGAATTGTAACCGGTATAGAAACATACCCGGCAAAAATAAGCCACGAAAGCCAACGGCCTCCGTTCGAGGTAAATCTGCCGATCCTACGATTGTTAATGCCCAAAGTTTGAGTCACGCTCTCGAACCCATGGCTCAAGTGAGTCGCCAAAAAAAAGATTGCCGCGGCGTAAAACCCGGCAATCAGCGGTTGGCGAAAACCGAGGATAACCATGTGATACACGTCGTGCCGGCCCAGCGCGTCATGCAGATTCCGGTATTCCGGGTTTGTCCACATGAGCGTGAATTGCAGCAGGTGATAGACGACGAAGCAAATCACCAATAAACCGGTATAAATCATTGTCCGCGAGGCGAGGGTAGACGCCTGATGGGCAGATTTTGCGTATTTCTTGGGCTTAGCCCCCCGGTTTTCCACGGCGAGTTGAATCGTCGCCACGATGTGAACCACCACCGCCAGAATCAGGATGATTCGTTCAGTCCAAAGAATCGGGCCCAACTCTTGCAATAGCTGCGCGTAGGCGTTCAGCCGGTCCTCGCCGAGAAAAATCTCTAAATTTCCCAGAAGGTGTCCAACCACGAAAAAGATGAGGTAAAGCCCGCTGACCGCGACGACGATTTTCTTACCGATAGAGGACTGATAAAAGGCGATAAACGGATTTGTTGAGAATCGTTTGACCGGAGTTGGGGGGACGGTCGCCAGTGCCATATTTTTGTATTTTATTAGAAAATCTAATAGTGTCCAGTATGCATCGCTCAAAAAATGCGCAGGCATTTCTTGAGCGATGTATACTACGGCCGCAAACGGGCGCAGCAAAAGGTCCGACCCGTCCGCGGCTTTCACCTTTCACTTCTCACTTGTCACGTCCTTGGCCAACGCGGGGGCATTCTGCTATTATCAGGTGCGTGGCCCAAACGCCAAACTCCGAACGCCGAGCGCCGAACGCCAAACGCGCTTTGGTGAGAGCCTGTTTCTTTTACGGTTTGATCTGTTGGATCCTCAGTTCATGTACGCCGCAGGATGAAGATCATCGCATCGTGGTGAGCGTAGCGGATCAGGCCA
>Ga0210401_10006270_pt1 | contig 12115 bp, 13 predicted proteins | sample IncBWH32MmetaG_FD_150866 | JGI IMG/M metagenome (GOLD analysis project Ga0210401, IMG submission 150866) | Forest soil microbial communities from Barre Woods Harvard Forest LTER site, Petersham, Massachusetts, United States - Inc-BW-H-32-M | ecosystem: Environmental > Terrestrial > Soil >... | reverse complement strand
GTAATGCCTAGGAGGCGGGTGCGGTGATTATGTAGGTATGCGCCTCCGGGGGTCTAAAACGCGAGTCAATTCGCTCGCGCCGGGTTTGAAACTTGGCCGCATAGGCAGCGCTGGCGCGCCCGTGCGCTGGAGCCGATCGACCGGCAAAGGATCGGTGATGCTCGGGGTAGCACGGGAAAGGCCCACGTTGACCGAGCTACTGCCGCGCGACGGTATTATGGTCTGCTGGAATACCAAGGGGTTGGCAAGGAGCGCGAGTAAGACGGTTTGGAGGAAATTCATTGGTCGCCATCCTCCCCCATTATCCGACGACGAGCGGCTGTCACCCTCGCCCGCAATTCCATGAGTTGCATCCACAAGTCTTGCTGGGCGCCCTCGTGGTAGGCGATCTGACGCTTGATATCCGCCAGCTGGAGTTCAAGTAGCCGGACTTCATCTTCCGTCGTCATTGGCGCCCCCAGATGCCAGAGCCCGTCTGGCCGAAACCTCCCGCAGCGCCGCAGCCGCAAGGAAGGGTCAATCTGATGGTTGGCGAACGCGAATTAACAACGGGCCTTCTGGCAAAAGAGGCGAGCTTCCGTCTGAAAATCCGGACTCACCAGCGGGCTTCCTAGGCTCAGGAAGGGGGACCCCGGAGTAGGGCCAACAACTCCGGGGTCTCCGCTGTCGCAATGGCTGTTCAGCGCTCTTGCCGAAGCCGAGTTGCCGGTGGTCTGTGTCGAGACGCGGCACATGCAGGCGGTGCTGAAGGCGCAGATCAACAAGACGGACCGCAACGATGCGCGCGGCATCGCGCAGATGATACGGGCAGGAATTTATCGCCCGGTCCATGTGAAGACGCTCCGCAGTCAGAAACTACGGATGCTGCTGACCCATCGCAAGCTTCTGCAGTCGAAGGCGATTGCAATCGAGAACGATCTACGCGGTACTTTACGTAACTTCGGCCTCAAGGTCGGATTGGTCGGAAAGGTGAGGTGCCACTAACCACCCGTAGAAGCTTGCGCGCGGAACAAACTCTCGTGATAGCCAAACTTCCCGCTAGACCCGGCAAATCAAAGGACCCGGAAAACCCTATCTGGACGGATTGCAGCGATGGAGTAGTCTGTGTCTTAAGTTGCCGGCGTCCCGTTCTTTGGAGTTTCGACCCATGATCGCCCAACTCACAAAATACGAACGGCAGCTTGCGCTCATCGTCCTGCTTGCAGTGTCGGTGTGCGGATTAGCGATGGCGGCCGGCGGGGCTGGCGATCCGCTAGGCGTTCATGGCGCCATAGTGCTGCTGGCAGGCATATTGGGAACGTTCGGCGTCATTTCCGGTTACTACGACCCAGAGCCCGGCGACGACCGACTGGACCGTTATTTTGATGATCCCAGCCGGATGGGCATTGTCCTCGCGATGGTCTGGGTCGTGGCGGCGCTTTTTGTCGGCGACTGGATCGCGTGGCAACTCGCCTATCCGGACCTGACTTTTGATGCCGCATGGTCGAGCTTCGGACGCCTCCGTCCGGTGCACACCTCCGGTGTGATCTTCGGGTTCGGTGGCAACGCCCTGATCGCAACCTCGTTCTATGTCCTGCAGCGAACCTCGCGTGCGCGGTTGCCCGACCAGTTGAGCCCGTGGTTTGTGCTGCTGGGATACAATCTGTTCTGCGTCATCGCCGCGACCGGCTATCTGATGGGCGTCACGCAGTCGAAAGAATATGCCGAGCCGGAATGGTATGCGGACATCTGGCTGGTCATCGTGTGGGTGACCTATTTCATTATCTATTTGCGCACGCTGGTTCGCCGCAAGGAGCCGCATATCTACGTGTCGAACTGGTACTACATGGCCTTCATTCTGGTCGTGGCGATCCTCCACATCGTCAACAATCTGGCGGTGCCGGTTTCGCTCGGACATGCCAAGAGCTATTCGGCCTTTTCGGGTGTGCAAGATGCGATGACGCAGTGGTGGTACGGCCATAACGCGGTCGCGTTCTTCCTGACCGCCGGCTTCCTCGGCATGATGTATTATTACTTGCCGGTCCGCGCCGGCCGCCCGATCTTCTCCTATCGGCTGTCGATCATCAGCTTTTGGGGCATCACCTTTATGTATATGTGGGCGGGCTCGCATCATCTGCACTACACGGCGCTGCCGCAGTGGGTACAGACGCTCGGCATGACGTTTTCGGTGATGCTGCTGGTGCCGTCGTGGGCGTCCGCCGGCAACGCACTGCTCACATTGAACGGCGCCTGGCACAAGGTTCGCGACGACGCGACCCTACGCTTCATGATGGTCGCGGCGGTATTTTACGGTCTGGCCACGTTCGAAGGTTCATTCATGGCCATTCGACCCGTCAACTCGCTATCGCACTATACCGACTGGACCGTCGGACACGTTCATGTGGGCGCGCTCGGCTGGGTCGCCATGATTACATTCGGGGCAATCTACGCGTCGGTGCCATGGCTCTGGAAGCGCGAGCGGATGTATTCCAGCAAGCTGGTGGAGGCACATTTCTGGCTCGCGCTTTCCGGAACTGTTATCTACGTCTTCGCGATGTGGAATTCCGGCATCATCCAGGGATTGATGTGGCGAACCTACAACGAGAGCGGAACGCTCGCCTATTCCTTTGTCGACACCCTGGTTGCGATGCATCCCTATTATATCGCTCGCGCCGTCGGCGGCCTGCTGTTCCTGATCGGCGCGTTAGTCGGTAGCTACAACATCTGGATGACTATACGAACGGCCGACCAGCCGGCCGACCAAAGGCTTGCCGATCGTCCCGTTCCCGCGTTCGCAGGCGCCGTCGCGCCTCAACCGGCGGAGTGAACGCGCATGTTCAACCTGCATTACCAGATCGAGCGCAAGACCATCGGTTTGCTGCTTGCCATCATCGGCGTTGCCAGCATCGGCGGCGCGGTCGAGATCGTACCATTGTTCACCATTCATCAGACCGTCGAAGACGCGCCAGGCATGCGGGTCTATACGCCGCTCGAGATCGCAGGCCGCAACATCTACATCCGTGAGGGCTGCTACGCCTGCCATTCGCAGATGATCCGGACGTTGCGTGATGAGGTTGAACGCTACGGCCCATATTCGCTCGCGGTCGAATCCAAATACGATCATCCGATGCTCTGGGGATCGAAGCGGACCGGTCCGGACCTGGCGCGCATGGGCAACAAGTATTCGGACGAATGGCACGTGCGGCATCTCAACAATCCCCGTGACGTGGTTCCTGAATCAGTAATGCCGCATTATTCATGGCTCGGGCGCACGGAGCTGCGGAACGACGACCTCGGCGCGCATCTCGCCGCACTACGCAAGGTCGGCGTACCCTATACCGACGACATGATCGCCAATGCGAAGTGGGATGCCTACGGACAGGCGGCACCCGATACGCCTTACGCGGAAGGGGTCACCAAGCGGTATGGCGAGGCAACAAATGTGCGGGCCTTTGACGGCAAACCGGGCGTGCTCACCGAACTCGATGCTTTGGTCGCTTACCTGCAGATTCTCGGCAAGCTGACCGACGCTGCGCATAAGCCGGTCACCGCGACGGGAGGATGATATGGACAACGACTTCATGGTCTGGTTTTCGAAGTCGTTCGGACTGTTTTATCTGATCGCGCTCTCAATCGGCGTGCTGGCTTATGCGTTCTGGCCGTCGAACAAGAAGCGGTTCGATGAGGCCGCGCAATCAATTCTCGACCATGAGGACAAGCCGCACAAGGACCAGCCATGGCGGTAGAGGAGCGCGACCCACACACCGGCTACATGACCACCGGTCATGAGTGGAACGGCATCAAGGAATTGAACACGCCGGTGCCCCGGCCGGTCTATTTCTTCCTGGCTGTGACGGCCTTGTTCGCTGTCGTCTACTGGGTGCTGATGCCGGCGTGGCCGCTCGGTGTGACCTACACCAAGGGCCTGCTCGGCATCGATCAGCGCAACGTCGTCGCTGATAGTCTGAAGCAAGCGGCTCTCGAACGCGGCGTCTGGACCAGGCGCATCGAGGCCGAGAGCTTTAAGGACATCCAGGCCGATCCCCGATTGATGGAACGGGTGCGGCAGACCGGCCGGACGCTGTTCGGCGACAACTGCGCGGCATGTCATGGATCGACCGCAAAGGGCGGCAAGGGATTTCCGAACCTGACCACGGCGTCCTGGCTTTGGGGTGGCGATCCCGAAAGTATCGCCGAAACGATCCGGGTCGGCATTAACTCCGCCCATCCGCAAAGCCGGACATCGCAAATGATGGCTTTCGGGCGCGATCAACTGCTGAAGAAGGATGAACTCGACAACGTCGTGGCTTATGTGCGCAGCCTTTCTGATCCCGCCGTCGCGAAGGACGTGCCCGCGGCGAAGATCGACGCGGGCAAGGCCGTGTTCGCGACCAATTGCGTTGCCTGCCATGGTGACGACGCCAAAGGCAAAGCCGATCTCGGAGGGCCGGATTTGACCGATCGATTCTGGATCTACGGCGGCGACGCCGAGTCGATCTACACCACGGTATGGGGCGGCCGCCAGGGCCATATGCCTACCTGGGACGGAAGACTCTCGCCGCTCGATCGCAAGATTCTTGCACTCTATCTGTTCGACCTTCGCCGGGGGGACCGATGAGCGACGCCGGCGCAGCGACGGGGCATTCCAGGACAAGGGCCGTTGTTTGGGCCGCGGTCGGTGCCGGGCTGCTGTTGGTTCTGATCGCCAATTCGCATCTGGTCTATATGGCAGTCATGTCGCAACCGGAGTGCGTTGCGCATGTTCGCCAGGGCGAAGGCAGCCCGAGGGACGGAAAGTTCAGCGCGGCAAGGTCGTCATGCACACCACGATGAGAATGCAGGGAGACCAACGATGACTTCGATACCGGCCGTTGTCCCACCTCTGCCGCGAGAGCAGACCTGGAAGCGAAACGTCGCCCCCGCAGCCGCTTTGGGCTGGCTCTCGGCTGGATGGCGCGACTTCACGATCTTTTCCGGGGCCAGCATCAGCTATGGGCTGCTCGTGTTTCTGGTGTCGGTAGTCACGGTCGTCGGTCTGTTTGCCCTGCGCCTCGACTATATCCTGTTTCCCGCGTTTGCGGGCTTCATGGTGGCTGGGCCGATAATTGGAATTGGACTTTACGAAAAGAGCCGGCGCATCGAGGAAGGCAAGCCCGTCAGCCTGTGGAACATGATCTTCGTCAAGCCGGAATCGGGCGGCCAGATTCTGTTTGCCGGCGTAATGCTTCTTGGGCTGACGCTGCTGTGGATGCGCGCGGCGGTCATCCTCTATGCGCTGTTTTTCGGCCTGCAGCCGTTTCCCGGCCTCGACCGCATCGTCCCGATGCTGTTCACGACCGAGATCGGCTGGGCGATGCTGGTGGTTGGCGGCGCGGTCGGCGGCCTGTTTGCGGCTTTCGCGTTCGCCATCAGCGCCTTTTCCATTCCGATGCTGCTGAGCGAGCGCACCGATGCGCTGACCGCCATGGGTACCAGCATGGCGCTGGTGTGGAACAATCTTCCGGTCATGCTGACCTGGGCGGCGATCATGCTTGCGCTGATTTTTGTCGGTATCGTCACCGGCCTTTTGGGAATGATCGTCGTTTTCCCGGTGCTGGGTCACGGAAGCTGGCACGCCTATCGAACGATGCGGTCCCGAGCCTAGGCGTTTGGAGTTCCCACGATGGGTTGCTGCGGCCCGGGGGCGGAATTGGCGTTGCTGGCGCCGGATGCCGGCGAGGAAGTCTTGCTCGCGAGCCGCGTCGTAGCCGACGGCGTGCGCCAGACCGATCTGTCGGTGCCCACGATCCATTGCGGCGCGTGCATCCGGACGATCGAAAAGGCGCTCGGCGGGCTTGCTGGCGTGGAAAGCGCTCGCGTCAACCTATCGACCAGGCGGGTGACCGTCAGATGGCACTCCGATAGAAGTCCGCCGCCCTTCCTGGAAACGCTCAAGCAGGCCGGTTTCGAGGCCCATTTGTTCGACATTGAGCCGCATGACAGGAACGGTGAACTGTCGGAATTGATACGCGCCCTTGCGGTCGCGGGATTCGCTGCCAGCAACATCATGTTGCTTTCCGTCTCGGTTTGGTCGGGCGCTGAATCCGAGACGCGCGACCTGTTTCACTGGCTGTCGGCCATCATCGCCCTGCCCGCGCTGGCCTATTCCGGCCGGATATTCTTCCGCTCGGCATGGAAGGCGTTGCGGCACCGGCGCACGAATATGGATGTGCCGATCTCGATCGGCGTGCTGCTCGCCTTCAGCATGAGCCTTTACGACACCACGCAGCATGGGCCGTACGCCTATTTCGATGCGTCGATCTCGCTGCTATTCTTCCTGCTGATCGGGCGCACGCTCGATCACATGATGCGCGAACGGGCGCGCCTGGCCGTGAAGGGACTGGCAAAACTCGCGGCGCGTGGCGCGCGGGTGCTGCAAGCGGACGGCAAGCAGGTCTATCTTCCGGTGAGCGAGATCGCGATCGGCATGACCATCATGCTGGCGGCCGGCGAACGCGTGCCGGTCGACGCAACCGTTACCAAGGGAGCGTCCGAACTAGATGCTTCGCTGGTCTCCGGAGAGCAAACACCGGTGCCGGCGACCGTCGGATCGCTGCTGCGGGCAGGCACGTTGAACCTTACCGGTCCGCTGACCATCGTCGCGACGGCGACACCGGACAATTCGTTTCTGGGCGAGATGGTGCGGATGATGGAGGCCGCCGAAGAAGGCCGCTCGGTGTATCGTCGCATCGCCGACCGTGCCGCTAGCCTGTACGCGCCGGTCGTCCATCTCACGGCCTTGTTCGCGCTTGCCGGCTGGCTCCTCGCAACCGGCGACCTTCACCGCGCGCTGACGATCGCCATTGCGGTTCTGATCATTACCTGTCCTTGCGCGCTTGGGCTCGCGGTCCCAATGGTGCAGGTCGTCGCAGCCCGGCGGCTGTTCGAGAGCGGCATCATGGTGAAGGATGGTGGCGCGCTTGAGCGCCTTGCCGAAATCGACACGGTCGTGTTCGACAAGACGGGAACGCTGACGCTGGGCCGTCCGCGCCTGATCGGATCGGGTAGCATGGACCCGAAGGCAATCGGGGTTGCGGCTGCACTGGCCTCCCATTCCCGTCACCCTTATTCGCGCGCGCTGGTCGAAGCCGCCGCCGATCTTCCGCCGTCTCGCAGCATGTTCGATGAGGTTTCCGAACACCCCGGATACGGACTCGAGGCGCGCTCCGGTGTTGTCACTTACCGGCTCGGTCGGCCCGAATGGGCACTCGCGAGCTTGGCCGACGCCGGGCGGACATCGGGTGACGAGTCCGTCGTGCTTTACAAAGACGGAAGCCGTCTGGCCGAGTTTCATTTTGAGGATTTTCTGCGAGCGAATGCAACGACAGCGGTGACCGAACTGATGAACGCCGGCATTCTGGTCCAGGTGGTTTCCGGCGATCTTGAAGCCGTAGTAGCGCCAATTGCTCGACAACTTGGTATTCCCTTCTTCGCTGCCGTGCTGCCTGCCGGAAAGATCGCGCACATCATGGCGCTGGAAGCCTCAGGCCGAAAGGTCCTCATGGTTGGTGACGGCTTGAACGATTCGCCGGCCTTGGTGGCCGCGCATGCCTCCATGGCGCCGGCTACAGCGGCGGACATCGGACGTAACGCAGCCGATCTGGTGTTCTTGCGCGAGAGCCTGTCCGCAGTGCCTCAGGCGATTTCCGTCGCACGCCATGCCAGACGCCTCGTTCGACAGAACTTCGCTCTTGCAATCGCCTATAATCTGGTCGCGGTCCCCGTCGCGATCATGGGCTATGTGACGCCGCTGGTCGCAGCCGCGACGATGTCTGCATCCTCGATGCTGGTCGTCGCCAACGCGCTTCGTCTCAGGAGCCCGCGAAAGATCGCGCCACTCGCTGGTGCGGAGGCGCAGCTTCGGCCAAGGCCGTGATGGAGGCCGCTGAATGAAGGAATATTTTTATTTGATACCGATCGCGTTCGGGATCGGCCTTATCGCACTGGCGGCCTTCATGTGGTCGCTCAAAAACGGGCAGTACGACGATCTCGACGGGGCCGCGGAGCGGATTCTGCATGACGAGACCGATGCACCGATTCGAAAGACCTCGCGACAGGTACACAACCGGTAAGCGTTTCCCAAGGTCAAGGAATTCGTCCGTCTTACGCGCGGAGGATCTGACTTTAGCTGGGTATTTGAATTTACGATGTCCGTTGATTGCAATTGGCGAACATTATCAGTGCGGCGAATGTCCCGCTTTGCGTCACAAACGGCCGTTCCATAACCTCGCATTGTGGCTCGGGATTATGCAGCTAAACGGTGCTCCTCCTCGGCCGCCGCTTGATCACTACCCGAAGCCCTCTTCAAGAAGCAGGCCAGGGCAGCCTTTCGCGAATCGCGGTCCAACGCGTAGGCGGTCTGCTTAAACTCTATGCCGTCAAGGAGCCCTTGAATGTAACCGGAGATCGTGTCCGCTGCCATGATGAGCGCCGTATCAAGCGTATGGATGTATTTGCTCGTCACTGAACCTTTGGCATGCCCGACCAGAGCCGCGATGGTCACCTCGGTAAAACCGAGATCGTTGGCGATGCTCGCGAAGCTGTGACGTAAGACGTGCGGCGTCACATCGGATAGCGGGGAATCCTCGAAGATATGCTTCCAATGGTTCGGGAAGCAACCAAACGCGTTGTCCTCACCTTGCCCCGGAGAACCATCGATCATGGGTCGTTAGCCGGACGCGACCGTGCGGCCTACGCCTCAAGATATTCAACTGATGTCGAAGCACCGCGTTCTCAGCTTCAAGCCGCAACTTCGACTTGAACGGTGAGGCCAGGACGGCCAGAACGAAACAGAGCAGCCCAATCATTCCGCCAGCTTAGGCGATTCTATCACGTCATCAACTCGGATGAGGTTTTCGGTACACACACCGCTGCACCTTTTCAATACCGGGTCATCATCGCTCGACCTACAAAGTTGGCAGGAGGCGATCATTCATACCCCACGTCGGCCCGGACCTTTCCGCGGAACACCCAATACGACCAGCTCGAATAGGTCAGGATGACGGGAAGCAGGAATAGCGTTCCGACCAGAAGGAAAGCCTGAGTGCGCGGCGACGAGGCAGCCTCCCACAGGGTCAGCTGGTAGGGCACTATCATCGGAAACAAGCTGATCGCCATGCCGGCGTAGGCCAGAACGAAGAGGCCGATCGCCCCGAAAAAGGGTGTCGCCTCGGCCTTGCTACCGAGTGACCGCCAAGTCCAAAGCGCGATCACGCCGGTCAGCATGGGCACCGGCGCAAACAGCGCGATGTTGGGCCAGGTAAACCAGCGTTCCGCCACCGCGGAGCTCATGATTGGTGTCCAGATGCTCACGATGGCGATCGCGGTCACGACACCGATGAGGCAGATGCGGCCTTGGCGACGTGCCGAAGTCTGAATGGCGCCCTCGGTTTTCAGAATAAGCCAGCCGGCGCCGAGAAGGCTGTAGCCGAACATCAAGGCGACGCCGGTCAGAATGGAAAAGGGCGTGAGAAACGCAAAGGACGTTCCCGCGAATTGCCCGTCGCGGACTGGAAATCCCTGGATGAATGCACCAAGCACGACGCCTTGTGCAAACGTGGCGATAGCGGATCCGTAGCAAAATGCGTGGTCCCAGAACCTCCTGTTTTCAGCGTCGCGAAACCGGAATTCGAATGCAAGGCCTCGAAACACCAGGGCGAGCAACATGACAAGAATGGGGAAATACACCGCCGGAATGATCACGGCGAAGGCGGTCGGGAACGCCGCGAAAAGACCAATGCCGCCAAGCACCAGCCAAGTCTCGTTGCCGTCCCAGATCGGTGCAATCGAGTTCATGATGGTGTTACGGGAACGCGCATCGGGTGCAAAACCATAAAGCATGCCCACTCCGAGATCGAAGCCATCGAGCAGCACATAGAAGAATACGGCCAACGCCAGGATCAGCGTCCAGATCGGAACCAAATCGAGCACCTGGGTCATCGCACCTCTCCTTTGACGACGTTGGTTGCCGGTGCCAGAACTGGCGCCGCGGGTCTGCCAGCCTCGATTGCCGGAGCCGCTTCGCTGGTCTCAAGCGGGCCCTTGCGAACGAGCCGAAGCATCAGGATGAGGCCCCAGGGATAGATCAGCAGATAGACCGCCATGTAACTTAAGAGCGAAAACGTAACATCAGAGCCTGTCAGAGACGGCGACACCGAGGCTGCCGTGCGCAAGAGCCCGTAGATCGTCCACGGCTGCCGGCCGACCTCGGTCACGAACCATCCAGCGATCACCGCGATAAAGCCAAGCGGAATTGCACACTGACATGCTACGAGGAAGAGCCGTGTGTCATAGAGGCCGCCACGCCACCGCAACCAACCGCCCAGTAGAACGAGGGCAAGCATCAAGCCCGCACATCCAACCATCGCACGGAAGGCGAAAAAGGGGATCGCTACTGGCGGACGCTGATCGGCGGGGAAGTCCTTCAGACCCTTCACTTCGCCATTGATATCGTGCGTCAGGATCAAGCTTCCGAGTAAAGGAATTTCGACAGCGAAATTGTTGTGCTCGGCCTTGTCATCCGGAATTGCAAAAAGCGCTAGCGGCACGCGTTTACCGGTTTCCCAACGAGCTTCAATCGCCGCCAGCTTTGCAGGCTGATGATCGCGGGTGTTGAGCCCGTGCATATCGCCGATAATCATCTGGAGCGGCACCAAAAATGTCAGTAACCAAAGCGCCATCGACATCATGATGCGCGCTTCTTGCACGGATCGATTGCGCCTCAACAGGTATGCGCCGACACCGAGAACGACGAATCCGGTTGTCGTGAAGAATGCGACCACCGTGTGCGCGAGCCGATAAGGAAAGGATGGATTGAAAATCACCTCGATCCAGTCTTTCGGAAAGAACTGGCCATTGATGATCTCGTAGCCTGCCGGCGTCTGCATCCAGCTGTTGGCGGACAAGATCCAGAACGAAGAAAACAGCGTTCCAAGCGCTACCATGAGCGCGGCGACGAAGTGTGCCCACGGCGGCACCAGCTTGCGGCCGAACAGCAAGACACCAAGGCAAGCGGCTTCCAGAAAGAAAGCCGTAAGGCCTTCATATGCAAATAGCGGCGAGAGGACGTTGGCGGCGGTAGACGCAAAACGACTCCAGTTGGTGCCGAACTGGAATGGCATGATGATGCCCGTCACGACGCCCATGCCGAATGCAATGGCGAAGATCTTGATCCAAAATATCGAGATGCGAACATAGACTTCGCGTCCGGTGGCCAGGCTCAATCCCTCGACGACCGCGATGAAGGACGCAGCTCCGACGGTGAACGCAGGTAGCAGGATGTGCCAACCGACGACCCAGGCGAACTGGATGCGCGATAACAAGACTGCGTCAAATAGCATCGCTGAACCTCCGGTGGAGTAGAGAGCGACTGAACAGACTCTCGAAACCATCTATGAAGGATTAGAACGACGGCTCCGATGTGGCTTGCATCGGCTTGCTTGCTCCGGAACGTTTTTGCTCCTTTTTGCCGCGGTCGGCCGATTGCTTGCTCTCGGCCCGAACGCGGCAAGAGCGTTCTATGCTTGGCAACGTTGTCCAAGAGTGCAAATTCGGTCCGCTGTATCTGACGTCGGATCAAAGGCTGGGCGCATAGCTGCAAACATCGTCAGGTACCGGGATGAGCACGGTTCTAACCAAGAGCTTTCCACCAGAGAAACCACCCGCCGCTAAGCCGGCGCTCGAGAAGAAGCGCATTGTGATTATCGGCGGCGGATTTGCGCGGACATCGCGCCATGTCCGAAAGGGTGCCCAGGAACAGACATGATGGTTGCAAGCCGCACAAAAGGAACACCGCGCAATGGGTTTAGCCCTGAATTGCGGTTTTGACAGTCTGCATATACCGATTAGACGCTGTTAGCCGGGGTTGAGTTGGCGGGCTACAGCTTCGGCTGTGTCCTCTGGGCGCGTGTTGAATGCGATTGTCGCGGCAGGTGCTGCCTTATGGACAGCGTTGACCACCATTTCGAATAGGGACAGCTACCGGCCCGAGCTGCACTACATGCGTGGCCCCGGGCCCAAATGGCGCGCGAATGCACGCCGTCGCGAAGCGGCTACCCCCTCCCGATAGCCGGTCCGGGTCAGAATCGGGAATCTTCAT
>Ga0210401_10006269_pt1 | contig 12117 bp, 12 predicted proteins | sample IncBWH32MmetaG_FD_150866 | JGI IMG/M metagenome (GOLD analysis project Ga0210401, IMG submission 150866) | Forest soil microbial communities from Barre Woods Harvard Forest LTER site, Petersham, Massachusetts, United States - Inc-BW-H-32-M | ecosystem: Environmental > Terrestrial > Soil >... | reverse complement strand
GTGTTTCCGGTGTGACCGTGGTGACTAACGCGTGTGCTTTCTACACACCACACGCGGCTGCGGGCGCATCGAGCGCCCGGCATTCCCTGCGCCCTCTGTCTTTTGGGGCGAACGATTCCTGCACAACCCGGGCGTATCGCGCCGCGGGCAGATAACTCGTGTGTGACAGTTCGGTCGTGCCATCCCCTCGGTCGTCATCACCCGCGCATGCGGGTGATCCAGTATCCCAGAGACGCCAATGATGGAACCGAGAAGCCGCAGCGTACTGGATACTTCGCGGAGTATGACGCCGTCCGGGTCATCGCGAGCAATCGCCCCGTTTCATCGTGCGATCGATCCAACCATCTGATCCGACGCACATTTCGCTCATCGTTCCACATCGCGGGAAACAAATCCAATTCCGTTGAGATCGTTTGTTGTTCCCGCGATCATCATGTCGGGCAACATCAGCGAGGCGAACAATGGCGAAGATGAGAGCAATCGATGCGGCCGTGCGTATCCTGGAGAAGGAGGGCGTTGTCTGCGCCTTCGGTGTTCCGGGCGCTGCGATCAATCCCTTGTATTCGGCGCTGAAGAAGCGCGGCTCGATCGCCCATATTCTGGCCCGTCATGTCGAGGGTGCCTCGCATATGGCGGAAGGCTATACGCGCGCCAAGGCGGGCAATATCGGCGTCTGTATCGGCACATCGGGCCCGGCCGGAACCGACATGATAACGGGTCTTTATTCGGCCATCGCGGATTCGATTCCGATTCTTTGCATTACCGGACAGGCGCCCCGCGCGCGCCTCTACAAGGAGGATTTTCAGGCGGTCGATATCGAATCGATCGCGAAGGCCGTGACGAAGTGGGCCGTGACCGTGCGCGAGCCGGCGCTTGTGCCTCGCGTGTTCAGCCAGGCCTTCCACATCATGCGTTCGGGGCGTCCCGGTCCCGTGCTGATCGACCTGCCGCTCGACGTGCAACTGGCGGAAATCGAATTCGACGTCGAAACCTACGAACCGCTGCCCGTCTACAAGCCGGCCGCCACGCGCAAGCAGATCGAGAAGGCGCTCGACATGCTCAATGCCGCGGATCGTCCGTTGATCGTGGCGGGCGGCGGCGTCATCAATGCCGATGCGTCCGATCTTCTGGTGCGGTTCGCCGAGATCGTCAATGTTCCGGTGGTGCCCACCCTGATGGGATGGGGCGCGATTCCCGATGACCATGCGCTGATGGCCGGGATGGTCGGACTGCAGACCAGCCATCGCTACGGGAATGCGACGATGCTGGAATCAGATTTCGTGCTCGGCATCGGCAACCGCTGGGCCAACAGGCACACCGGGTCGATCGAGGTCTACACCAAGGGCCGCAAATTCGTGCATGTCGATATCGAGCCGACCCAGATCGGACGCGTCTTCAACCCCGATCTCGGCATCGTATCCGATGCGAGGGCCGCGCTTGAACTGTTCGTTGCGGTCGCGAAGGACTGGCGCAAGGCCGGCAAGCTGAAGGACCGTCAATCATGGCCGGCGGCCTGTCGGGATCGCAAGCGCTCGATGCTGCGCAAGAGTCACTTCGATAACGTGCCGATCAAGCCGCAGCGGGTCTATGAGGAGATGAGCAAGGCATTCGGCCGCGACACCTGTTACGTCAGCGTCATTGGCCTCTCGCAGATCGCCGGCGCGCAATTCCTCGGCGTCTATGGTCCGCGCAACTGGATCAATGCCGGGCAGGCCGGGCCCCTGGGCTGGACGCTGCCTGCGGCGCTGGGCGTGCGCGCCGCCGATCCGGAGCGGGAAATCGTCGCGCTGTCAGGCGACTATGATTTTCAGTTCCTGATCGAGGAACTCGCGGTCGGCGCGCAGTTCAAATTGCCCTACATCCACGTCGTCGTGAACAACTCGTATCTGGGCTTGATCCGCCAGGCACAGCGCGGGTTCGAGATGGACTACCAGGTGCAGTTGTCGTTTGAGAACGTCAACGCGCCCGAGCTCGGGGTCTACGGCGTCGACCACGTTGCCGTTGCAACGGGATTGGGCTGCAAGGCGATCCGCGTCACGGACCCGAGGGACGCACAGACCGCCTTCGCGACCGCGCGCGAGCTCATGCGAAAATACCGGGTGCCGGTGGTTGTCGAATTTATCCTCGAGCGGGTGACCAACATCGCGATGGGTACCGAGATCGACAACATCGTCGAATTCGAAGAGATCCTCGATTTGCCGCTTGACGAGATGCCTGCGAGCCAGGGTGCAAAGGGCGAACTTCTGCCAGTCTAGCCAAAGCCAGGTTCGGATGGGCCGACGCTACCGGCCAAACGACGCGAGGACATTGATCGTGCCTAAATTTGCAGCCAATCTTACGATGCTGTTCGGAGAGCTTCCATTCCTTGACCGTTTCGCCGCAGCCAAGGCTGTCGGCTTCAGTGGCGTGGAATATCTGTTCCCCTATGATTTCGAGAAAGCGGTGCTGCGCGAACACTTGCAGCAGTATGGACTTGCGCAGGTATTGCACAATCTCCCTGCGGGAGATTGGGCGGCCGGCGAACGGGGAATCGCCATTTTTCCGGACCGGGTCGATGAGTTCAGGGATGGTGTCCATCGTGCCATCGATTACGCGAGGGCTCTCGACTGTCGTCAGGTGAATTGTCTCGTCGGTGTCGCGCCGCCGGACGCCGACCCGCTTGAGCTGAATGAAGTCCTTGTGAAGAACTTGCGGTTCGCCGCGACAACCTTGGCACGGGAAAACATTCGCCTTCTCATCGAACCGATCAACACAATCGACATCCCGGGTTTTTACTTACGCAGGACAGAACAAGCTGTTCAGATCATCGCCGATGTCGGTTCGGATAACCTCTTCATCCAGTATGACATCTACCACATGCAGGTGATGGAGGGCGACATAGCGCGGACGCTGCAAAAGCAAATGGCCCGTATTGCGCATGTTCAGTTGGCCGACAATCCCGGACGAAACGAGCCAGGGACTGGCGAAATCAACTATCCCTTCCTGTTTGGATATCTCGACGACATTGGATATCGCGGCTGGATTGGCTGCGAATACAAGCCAAAGACAACCACCATCGAAAGCCTCGGGTGGTACACGACCCAAACGATCAGTTCATAGCCAGGCGTGGAAGGAAGAATAGAAATGATTGATGTTGGCTTTATTGGTCTGGGAATAATGGGGCGCCCGATGGCGGGCCACCTTCAGGCTGCTGGTCATCGTCTATTCCTTCACGATATTGGACCTGTCGCGCAAGAGCTCGTCGCCGCAGGCGGCGTCGCCTGCAAGTCTGGCAAGGAAGTCGCGGAGGAATCCGATGTCATCATCATCATGGTGCCGGACACGCCGCATGTGGAGGAGGTCCTGTTCGGTGCGGGCGGTGTCGCGGAAGGGGTTTCGAAAGGCAAAATAGTCATAGACATGAGCTCGATTTCGCCGCTCGCGACGAAAGATTTTGCGAAGAGGATCAACGCACGCGGCGCCGACTATCTCGATGCCCCGGTTTCAGGTGGTGAGGTTGGCGCCAAGTCTGCGTCGCTGACAATCATGGTTGGCGGCCCGGAGAGGGCGTTCAGCACCGCCAAACCGCTGTTCGAGAAGATGGGCAAGAACATCACGCTTGTCGGCGGAAATGGCGACGGCCAGACCACCAAGGTTGCCAATCAAATCATAGTCGCACTGACAATCGAGGCGGTTGGCGAAGCGCTGTTGTTCGCATCAAAAGCCGGCGCCGATCCGGCGCTGGTGCGGCAGGCTCTGATGGGTGGCTTTGCCTCCTCGCGCATCCTCGAGGTGCATGGCGAGCGCATGGTGAAACGAAATTTCAATCCTGGTTTCCGGATCGAACTGCACCAGAAGGATCTCAACCTGGCTCTGGAGGGTGCTCGGGCTCTGGGGCTGTCCTTGCCGAATACGGCAACGGCGCAGCAGCTATTCAACTCATGCGCCGCGCACGGCGGCAAGGCTTGGGACCATTCTGCGATGGTGAGGGCGCTGGAGATGATGGCAGGCCACGAAGTCGCAAAGGCCTGAGACCGGAAGCAAATCATGATTGTCCACCGCGGCGCCTGTTGCCCGGCCCGTTTCACGCGGCAGCAGGCGCGGCGGTTCCGCGCCGCTCGCTTTGCCAGCCAGCGATATTGCTCTGGCCGACAGGCAAAGGATCAACCTCGCCTCGCTGACACAGGTCACAACGCTTCGCGCACGCCGAGCCCGAGCATGAAGCGCTCCCTGATCTGGACGGGATCGCGACGGGTGGTTCCGGTACCCGGCTTGTCGTCGATGCGCACCCCGATCAGCATCGGTTCGGAAGCGGTCAGGGATTGGTCGACCAGCCGCTCGAAATCCTCTTCATCCGCCGCCCAGGCGCTGTTGGTCAGTCCGCAACCGATGGCGACGGCGATGAGGTCGGATACCGCCGCGGCCGGCGTCGGTTGTGCGCCGGTGATCTGGTAGATGCCGTTGTCCATCACGATCATGCTGAGATTTTTTGGCTTGAGGGTCGCTATGGTCGACAGGCAGCCTAGTTGCATCAGCAGCGAGCCATCGCCTTCCAGCGCAAAGACGCGACGCTTCGGCTGCGCCAGGGCGACGCCGAGCGCGATCGGAAAGGCGAGGCCCATGCTGCCCAGCATGTAGAAATTTTGCGGCCGATGGCCTGCCGCCCACAGATCGAAATTGGTATTGCCGATGCCGCCGATGACGGCTTCCTCGTTCTTCAACATCGCGACCAGCCGTGACGTGAGATCGAACCGGTTCATCACCTTGGTGTTGCGGGCAGACGTGCCTTCTTGCTTGCTCATGCGATAGCTCATTTGTCGAACACTTTGCCGCCGGTCAACAGCGGCGAGAGGATCAGCGCCACCGGCGCCTGCGTGGTGAGGGCCTGCTTGATCGATCGATCTACGATGAACTCGAACTCGTCGAGCCGGGTCGCGGTATGATGCTCCATCGCCAAAGAGTCCAGCAGCGGCCGCATGGTGCGGCAGACCAGCGACTGCCCGTAGTTGAATTCGCCAAGCGTTCCGCGTTCGGAGACGAACATGATCAGCGGAATCTGATAGGGGATCGCCAGCGAGGCCAGCACGTTGGCGAGCGTGGCAAAGCCGGAAGTCTGCATCAGCACCGCGCCGCGCAGTCCCCCCATCCACGCGCCGGAGACGATGCCTACCGCTTCTTCCTCGCGCGCGGTCGGGAAGGTGGTGAAGAACGGATCGGCGTGAATGTCCTTGATCAGCGTGGTCAGCACACGGTCGGGAACGTAGGGCACAAGCCGGATGTCGTTGCGCTTGAGCGTTTGCAGCACCACCTCGTGCCAGGCCCTCCCGCCCAAAGCCATCTGCGACGTCTGTCCGTCCGCAGCCGCCATCGCATTCTCCTTTGCCTTCGCGAGGATATTGGCCAGCAAGCGTGATCGCGACCGTCCTGCTTGAGCGCCGAAACTTGACGCGATCGGCGGGATTGTCAACATGTCCCGATCGTTGTCGGCTCTGCGCGGCGCGGCGATGCCGAAGGTCGCGAGCATGTGCCATAAGGAAGCAAACGAGAGGATCGGGAGGACGCCTTGAGAGGGTGGTTCTTGGGCGGCTTTTTATTGCGGATGTCCATCGCAGCAGCGGCGATGTTCGCTGTAGGCGGCCTCGCGTCTGCGCAGTCGCCGTTTCCCTCCCGGCCCGTCCATATTTTCGTTCCGTATCCTGCTGGCGGCGGGGTCGATATCCTCGCCCGCACGCTCGGTGATGTGGTCTCCCGGCAGTGGGGCCAATCCGTCGTCGTCGAAAACCGGCCGGGGGCCGGCGGTCTCGTCGCCTCGCAAGCCCTCGTGACGTCGGCGCCCGACGGTTACACCCTCATCGTGGTGGCGAGCGGTCACGCCACCAATCCGTTCCTGTACCCGAAAATTCCCTACGACACGTTCAAGGATTTCACGCCGATATCGCTATTGGCCTCATCCGCCAATATCCTCCTGGTGCGCGCCGATTCTCCGTTCAAGACGCTCGGCGATATGATCGCGCAGGCACGGGCGAAGCCGGGCAGCCTGTCCTTTGGCCATGCGGGTAACGGAACCTCGACGCATCTTGCCGGTGAGCTTCTCAAGAATCTCGCCAAGATCGATATGGCTGCCATTTCCTATAAAGGCGGCGCACCCGCGATCAATGATCTCCTCGGCGGACAGATTCCGATGTCATTCAACAACGCGCCCGAAGCGCTCGGACAGTTGCAGGCCGGCACGCTGCGCGCGCTCGCGGTCACGACCGCCTCGCGGACGCCGTTTCTGCCGAACGTGCCTGCGATCAGCGAGACCGTGCCTGGCTACGATATGGAAGTCTGGTGGGGCCTGCTCGGACCCGCCGGCATGCCTCCTGACCTCGTCGCAAAACTCTCGCAAGCTTTCGTGGCCGCCTTGAATACCGAGCCTGTGAAGGAGCGCCTGTCAAAACTCGGCGCGTCGCCGATCGGCAGCTCGCCGCAGCAATTCGACGCCAGGATTCACGCCGAGTACGAGAAATGGGGGCCGATCATCAAGGCCGCCGGCCTGAAGGCCGAATGATCCGGATGCGCCGATGATTCCCGCCTGCCTGCCGCCGCGCGACGTGAGCCGCCCCCAAGAGCCGCCGCCGCCAAACGCCTGCGACACCCACGCGCACGTGTTCGGGCCCTCGAAGCGGTTTCCCTACGCCGATGACCGCAGCTATACGCCGCCGGATGCGCCGCTCGAAAAATATCTGGGCATGCTCGATCAAATCGGATTTGCCCACGGCGTGCTGGTGCAGGGTAGCGCCCACGGCCATGACAATTCCGCGATGCTCGATGCGCTGAAGCGTTGCCCCGATCGCCTGCGCGGCGTCGCCGTGGCCGACGCCGACATCTCATTGGCCGAGCTGCGCGCCTGGAATGGTCTGGGCGTCCGCGGCCTGCGCTTCAATCACTTCTTCCGTGACGGGCAATTGCACTATCGCGGCGGCGTGCCGCTGTCGGCGGCGGAAAGGCTCGCGCCCACGATGGCCGATCTCGGATGGCATCTTCAGCTCTGGATCGACGTGAAGGACTTGCCCGAGACCATTCCGGTCCTGAAATCGCTGGGCCTGCCCGTCGTGATCGACCACATGGGCCGCACCGATGCGCGCGCCGGAACCGGCACGCCAGGTTTCCAGTCCCTGCTGCACGCGGTAAGCGAGGGCTGGTGCTGGGCCAAGCTGTCGGGCGCCCATCGCCTCAGCCGCGCCGCGCCGGATTATCCGGACGCGCGGCCGTTTCACGAAGCGCTGGTGCGGGCCAACCCGGAGCGGCTGGTATGGGGCGGCGACTGGCCGCATCCGCGCGTGGAGGGCGAAATGCCGGATGCCGGAGGCCTGTTCGAACTGTTTCGGATGTGGACACCGTACCAGGCGACCCAGCAACGAATTCTCGTGACCAATCCCGCCAAGCTCTATGGTTTTCCGAACTGAAAGCAGCTCGATGTCCGTCAACAACAAGCGTGTGTTCTACGTCAAATACCTAGCCAACGAGATCTATGCCGATATTTTGCGGGCGCGGCCCGATGTGCGGCTCGACCGGCTCGAGAATGAAAGCCCTGAGGAGGTCTCGGCGCCGATCCTGGCGGCGGCGCATGCCTACCAGATTGGCGCGGCGCGCGACGAACTGGCGAGGCGTTTCCACGTCGATCGCGATTTGCTGGCCCGCGCGCCGAACCTCCTGATCGTCTCCAGCAATGGCGCAGGCTATGATCCCGTCGATGTCGAGGCCTGCACGGCGGCGGGCGTGCTTGTTGTCAATCAATCCGGCGGCAATGCCCATTCGGTCGCCGAACACGCTCTGGCGATGTTGATCACGCTGTCGAAACGCATCATCCAGGCAGATCGTGCGCTTCGGCGCGAAGCCAATGTCAATCGTAATGCCCTGATGGGCACGGAGGTGCAGGGCAAGACCATCGGCATTGTCGGGCTTGGCAATGTCGGCCGCCGCATCGCCGCGCTCTGCAAGGGACTGCTCGGCATGAACGTGCTGGCCTGTGATCCCTATTTGTCGGCAACCGAGATGGCCGAGCGCGGCGGCGAGAAGGTCACGCTGGATGAGCTGCTGCGCCGCTCGGACTATGTCTCGATCTCCTGTCCGCTGACCAGGGAAAGCCGCGGCATGATCGGCGCACGTGAATTCGCGCTGATGCAGAAGCATGCCTACTTCATCACGACGGCGCGTGGCTTCATCCACGACGAGGCGGCGCTTTTCGAGGCGCTGCGCGACAAGCGCATTGCGGGCGCCGGGCTCGACGTCTGGGCCAAGGAGCCGCCGCCGCCCGACCATCCGCTTTTGCAATTCGACAACGTGCTGGCAAGTCCGCATACCGCCGGGGTGACCAAGGAGGCGCGGGAGAACATGGCGAGAATCGCCGCCGAGCAAATGTTGGATGCGCTCGACGGCAAGCGTCCGCCGCGCGTCGTCAATCCGGAAGTGTGGCCCGCTTACGTCAAGCGCTTCGAGCGGACCTTTGGATTTGCGCCGGGATAGGGTTAACACCGGCGGATCGGTCATGACGCGCTGAATTTCGTAGAGAAAATTCGTTCTTTGCCGCTCCGATCGCGGCAATAAATCCACTGCTGTGCGCGGATCGGACGATGATCGCGTTGCTATTTTTGCCGCGGTCTCGACACCACAGTGGGGTGAGGCCATTAGTTCACCCAACCCTTTATATTGGGGACCATTGTTCAGGCCGCCAGGAATTTAGCGACATGCGACGGTTCAATTCATTGCTGCGCTCGGTCCGATCCCGGATCGGCCGGCGCCTCGCCCAGATCGTCGCCATCGCGGCCGAGAGCCTGCCGGCTGCCGGCGCCTGAACTGCTACGGAGTTCGGGTTCGTCCTTTTTATCGTTGCATGATACATTAAAGCCATGTTGCAGCGATAAATTGGCAAACATGCTCGGCATCCACCACTTCTGGCTCTTCATCGTCTCCGGACTGCTCCTCAACGTTACGCCTGGGCCTGACACGGCCTATATCGTCGGCCGCAGCGTGCAGCTGGGAAAGCGCGGCGGCGTGGTCGCAGCACTCGGCATCGCAACCGGCTGCCTCGTTCATGTGTTCGCTGCGGCGATCGGGCTTTCGGCGCTGCTGGCGTCGTCGTCGGTGGCGTTCACATTGGTAAAATGGGCAGGCGCGGCCTATCTTTGTTACATGGGCGCGAAAATGTTGCTCGCACGTGCGCCCACACCCCCGCCTGCTGCGGAAGCTGAAACCGACGCGATCTCGCTACGTCAGGTGTTCATGCAGGGCGTACTGACCAATGTGCTGAATCCGAAGGTAGCGCTGTTCTTTCTGGCCTTTCTGCCGCAATTCGTGGCTGCGGATTCGCCGCACAAGGCCGCCGCCTTCGTGCTGCTCGGCCTGATCTTTATCTTCAACGGCACGCTTTGGTGCATTGGCTTAGCGACGTTCACTGCTGGCGCGGCCGGGCGGATCCGGAAATCCAACCGCGCCTTCGCCTGGATCAATCGCGCACTCGGCGGAATGTTCGTTTATCTTGGCGTCCGCGTCGCCATGGCGGAGATGCGCTGAAGCTTCCGAGCGATGCCGACAACGATGCAGGCCGGGTAACCGGCGAAAGATTCCGTGAAGCAACTTGTCGCTTCGTGCCGATCAAAATCGCGGAAGGCGAGGGGATTTCTCACGCCGCGGGGACGGTAAGCCGCTCGATGGTCTGAATGTGACGCGCGAGCAGGCTGCAGGCTTGATCGACATTGCGCACGCGCAGCGCCTGTAGAATCAGGCGATGGTCCTGATTGGACCGGGGCCGCCAGCCGGCGTGGCGCGCCATCGCGAATACCAGCCGCGAATTGGCCAATTGCAATCCGTCGAGACTGGCGAGCAGCCGCGGCATGGCGCAGGACTCAACCAGCGCGTGGTGAAAGGCGCGGTTGGCGGCCTCGAATTCCTGAAGCGTCTCGGCGTTGTCACCTTCGATCAGGGCCAATTCGATCCTGGCAAGATGCGCCGATGTCAGCCGCGGCGCGGCGTTGCGCAGCGCGACCACCTCCAGCGCAGCGCGCATCTCGGCAATCTCCTTCACCGAATTGGCGTCGAGCGGCGCCACCCTCACGCCACGTCGCGGCACGCCCACCACGAGGTGCTGGGCTTCCAACTGCCGAAAGGCTTCACGCACGGGGACGTGGCTTGAACTGAATTCTCGCGCGACATGGTCCTGCCGCAGCGGCGCATCCGGTTGCAGCGCGCCGCTGATAATCTGCTCTGCAATCGACCCGGCGATCCGTGCCGCCATGGTGGAGTTTTTGTCGATGGTATTCATAGATTATCTATCGCAAAAACGAGTGCGCTGGCACGTGGCGTCGGTTACCATCAATTTGCTTGCGAGTATTATAGATAAAGCTAGATTTTATCTACAAAAATCAGGAGGCAGGCGCAATGAATCATGCTGCGATGGTGAATGGGAACGGCAGCCACGAAGCCGCGCCTATCCGGCGCGACTGGGATCGCGCGGAGGCCGAAGCACTTTATGACCTGCCATTCGCCGATTTGATATTTCGGGCGCAGAGCATCCATCGCAGTCACTTCGATCCGAACCATGTCGAGACCGCGAGCCTGCTCAGTATCAAGACCGGCGGCTGTCCCGAGGATTGCGGCTACTGCTCGCAGAGCGCGCATTACGACACCGGTTTGAAGGCGACGAAGCTGATGGCGCGGGCCGAGGTGGTCGCCACCGCGCGGCGCGCCCGCGATGCCGGCGCGAGCCGTTTCTGCATGGCCGCAGCGTGGCGCAATCCCAGGGATCGCGATCTCGACGAGGTTTGCGGCATGGTGAGCGCGGTCAAGGACCTCGGCATGGAAACCTGCGCGACGCTCGGCATGTTGACGTCGGCGCAGGCCGCGCGGCTGCGTGACGCCGGCCTCGACTTCTATAACCACAATGTCGACACCTCGCCGGAGTTCTACGACAAGATCATCACCACGCGCACGTTGCAGGACCGCATCGATACGTTGGCGAATGTCCGCGACGCCGGCATGAAGGTCTGCTGCGGTGGAATTGTCGGCATGGGCGAGCAGGTCGAGGACCGGCTCGGCATGCTGGTGCTGCTCGCCAATCTGCCGAGCCATCCGGAGAGCGTGCCGATCAACCTTTGGAACGAGGTCAAGGGCGTGCCGGTCAACGAAACGGCGGAGCGTCCCGATCCAATTGCTCTCGCCCGCCTGGTCGCGGTGGCCCGCATCCTGATGCCGCGCAGCGTGGTGCGGCTGTCGGCCGGACGGCAATACATGAGCGATGAATTGCAGGCGCTGTGCTTCCTGGCCGGCGCCAATTCGATCTTCATTGGCGAGGTGCTGTTGACCACCAGGAATCCGCAGCGCGACCGCGATGCGAATTTGCTGGACCGGCTCGGCGTCAAATCCCGCCTCAACCAGGCCCAATCGGCGGAGCCGCAGTCTGCGCACGACTGACGCTTGCCGGAGAGCGGATCATGAGTCCAGCCGTCGCGGACAAGGTCTCAAGCTACGTCGCGGCCCTCCATGCCCTGAATGAAGACGATCGGCTGCGCAGCCTCAAGCCGCGCACCGGCATCGATTTTTCTTCGAACGATTATCTAGCGCTGGCAAGCGCCCCGCGCATGCGGAGGGCTGTATCGGCCGCGGTCGAGGCCGGCACCCCGATCGGGGCCGGCGGATCGCGGCTATTGCGCGGCAACTGCGAGGAGCACGAAAGCCTGGAGGCCGAGGCGGCCCTCTTCTTCGGCGCGGAAGCGGCGATTTTTTTCGCCAGCGGATATGTCGCCAATTTCGCCGTCCTGACAACGCTGCCCCAGCGGGGCGATCTGCTCGTTCTCGATCAGCTCGTGCATGCGAGCATTCACGAGGGCGCGCGCGCCGGCCGTGCCGAATTTCGCGAAAGCAGGCATAACGACGCCCAGTCGGTCGAAGCCACGATCCGCGAATGGCGGACGCAAGGCGGCGCCGGGCGGGTCTGGATCGTGGTCGAGAGCCTCTACAGCATGGATGGCGATTTCGCGCCACTCGCAGACCTGGTCGCGATCGCGGACCGGCATGACGCCTTCCTGATGGTCGACGAGGCCCATGCCACCGGCGTCTATGGAGAGCAGGGACGGGGATTGACCGCCCCCTATGAAGGGC
>Ga0210401_10006268_pt1 | contig 12117 bp, 16 predicted proteins | sample IncBWH32MmetaG_FD_150866 | JGI IMG/M metagenome (GOLD analysis project Ga0210401, IMG submission 150866) | Forest soil microbial communities from Barre Woods Harvard Forest LTER site, Petersham, Massachusetts, United States - Inc-BW-H-32-M | ecosystem: Environmental > Terrestrial > Soil >... | reverse complement strand
TTTATCGCGATCGAGAAGGCGCGCCCCTACGACGTCGCGGTCTACACGCTAGACCTCACCACCGTTGCGAAGGGGCACACCACCATTCGCGAGGACATGCAGCGCCTCGCCGAGGCCCTCGCCACCGACCAATGGCCCGGACACTCGGATACCATCCAAACGATCACCCTTCCCGACTGGAGCGAATGAGCCATGACGATGCAGCCGATTGAGACCCCGAAGGACCCCCTCGAGACCCTCATGAACGACGAGGGCGCGCTCAGCCGGGTGGACAACAGCTCCGTCGCGGTCTTCGCCCGCTCCGAGACGGAGGCGCAGCTTGATGCTGCGCACAAGTACCCGCGTTCGATCGGGAAGTTCCTGAAGGAGGCGGAGACGCTCGCGACGGTGAGCCAGGGGGTGGCGGAGTCGTGCCTCTATGCCCTCCCGCGGAAGCAGAACGGGAAGGAGATCGTCATCTCGGGCCCGAGCGTGCGACTCGCGGAGATCGCCGCCAGCGCGTACGGAAACCTCCACGTTGCCGCACGCATCCTCGACGCGGAGGAGCGCGAGGTCATCGCGCAGGGGGTCGCGTGGGACCTCGAGAAGAACATCCGCGTCACGACGGAGGTGCGCCGGCGCATCACCACCTCCAAGGGGCGCCGCTACAGCGACGACATGATCACGATGACCGGCAACGCCGCGGCGTCGATCGCCATCCGGAACGCCATCTTCCGCGTCGTGCCGCGCGCGTACATCGATCGCATCTACCTCGCCGCGAAGAACGTGGCGGTGGGGGATGCGAAGACCTTCGCGGCGAAGCGCGCCTCACTCGTCGATCGACTCATGAAGATCGGCGTCCCGAAGGAGCGCATCTTCCCGCGCGTCGGCAAGTCTTCGCTTGAAGACCTCGGCATCGAGGAGGTCGAGGCGCTCATCGGCCTCGGAACCGCCATCCACAACGGCGACACAACGATCGACGAGGCGTTCCCCCCCCTCGCCGGAGAGGGCGTTCCGGCCGCGAAGAAGCTCGAGGACGAGCTCCGCGCGGGCGCCACGGCGGAGAACCGAACATCCCCGCAGACGCCGCAAGCGAAGGCCGCGGCCGTCCCGGAGACACCAGCACCCGCAGCGGCTCTGGCGTCCGCGCCGGCGGCTGCGCCAGAGCCCGCACCTCTCGAGGCCCCTCCGACGGAGGCGTTGCCCGATTGGGCCACCGCGCCGGTGGACCCGCGCAAGGCGAAGTCGTGAGCGCTGCCGTCTCCCTCCCGCCGGTGGTGAAGGTCTGCGCGTGTGGCGCGGCCTTCACCGCCAAGGCCTGGGCCGAACTGCCGCTCTGCGGGGTGCTACCCGACGCGGGACCGAACGGCGAAGAGGCCGAGATGCGCAATTGCGCATGCGGCTCGACGATCGCGGTTCTCGTTGAGGAGGTGCGCTGATGGCTGAGTACCAGACGCTGGACGCGATCATCGAACGAAGCGACATCGTACGGTCTCTGCGGGCGGAGCTCGCGGCCGAACAGGCGCGCGCCGACGCGTTGGTCCTCGCCGTGACCCATCAAGGAACATCGTGGCCGCCTGAGATCGGTGCGGCGATTAGGGCAATTCTGGACGCGCGAGGAAGCAAGGCATGACCGCCTTCTGTTTCGGCTGTTTCATCGGCTGGTTCATCGGAACGCCGGTGAGCCTCGGAATCGCGCTGCTGTTCGCGTCGAGGCTGAAGAACTACTGAGTCGGCCCGATTCGCGTCGCCCTGGTCCGCGTTACCTTCCTCGAAGGAGATGAAGATGCTGAAGATTTCGATCGTGCTCGTTATTTTCGCCCTCTGCAGCATCGCCTGCTCGGCCCCGGCGGAGTGGTCCTTGTTGCCGGATGGCGCTCCGGCCCTTACCTGCGAAGGTGTAGGTCCGATCACGTACCAAGATGGCGGATGCGCGCCGAAGATCGCTGATGCGGGGTCGGACTGAGCCTACCCGTGTCGCCGACTACGACCAAGAGAGGTTCACAATGAGCGAAGATGACGGCACTCGCCCATTCGACCGTACAGGCGGAGCACTCGCGACCGAAGAGATCGCGGATCTCTGTCGATCGTGCGCATCGTTTATTGCCGAGATCGACTCCTCTAGTGAAGACGTCGCGGCCTACTTAGAGCAACGACTCGGTCCCTTGCTTCGCATCGCCTACTTCGCGCGACAGCCGGCGGTGTGGAAGCGGGTCGGTTCGGACGGCCGCAAATTGGTGTCGCCCGTGTCCACGCAACGGCAAGACGAGAGCGGGAAGGAGTGAGCAATGGGCCGATCTGGATATACGGACGACTACGACGACGAGACCAACTGTCTCGGACTCTACCGAGCCAATGTGGACCGGGCGATCGGCGGGAAACGGGGGCAGGCTTTCCTTCGCGAGATGGCCATTGCGCTGGATGCGATGCCGGTGAAGGAACTTGTCGCCGATGAGATTGTCCGCGATGAATCGCACGTCTGCGCGATCGGATCCGTCGCGGTTGCGCGCGGTATCGACGTCTCCGATCTCGACGAGTACGACGCCGAGGCCATCGGGAAGACATTCGGCATTGCGCAGGCGATGGCGCGCGAGATTGCATTCGTCAACGACGATGACTTCGGCTCTAAGAAAGAGACCCCTGCGGAAAGGTGGACGAGGGTACGTGCCTGGGTATCCGAACACCTGTCCCCGACGCGGAAGGACGCACCCTAACTGTCGGCGTCCGCCGCGAGCATCAGCGGCACGCGCCCTTCGTAGTCCGCCTGGACGAAGTCGCGGTCGATCTGCACCCCGTGAAGCATCTGGTTCGGCGGGAACGTCTGAAAGTGGCACCAGCCGCATCGCGGCTCCGGGATGCCCGCGTTGAACGCGCGCCAGTACCGCGTCACGTTCGGAATCGCATAGAGCTGCGCCGCGCTGAGAGTCTCCCCAGCGCCGACATAGAGCCCCGCGACGTACCCAGCCGCGACGAGAACGGCCGCGCGCGACTCGACCCAGCCCGCGACGTCCGCGGCGCTCCCGTTCACTCCCTCCAGGTCAATCCACACGAGCATCCCGGCGGGCACGCCGAGCTCGCGCAGCCGATCAACGTCCTTGGAGCCGTCCGCGGCCCCCACAACGGCGGAGGGAATCCACCCCGGCGCGCGGGAGTAGGTGACGAGCTGGACGCCGAGCCCCGCATCGAGGAGGAGCGAGAGCTCGGCGCCAGTGATGCCCCCGACGTAGCGCACGACGTAGTCCAGGCCCGCCGCCTTCAGGTCCGCGGCATTCGCGCACGTGAGAGCCGCCGCCATGTCCGCCCCGCGGGACCCCAGCGGCACGGGAAGGACCCTCACGGCGCCCCCTTCGGGAACTTCGCATCCTCGAGAGCGTCCACGCGCGCATCCGCCGAGGCGTAGAGCGACTGGAGCGCTGCCTTCGTGCGCGTCGGTCCAATGAGATCCAACGCGTCCTGCGCGAGCTGCCCGGCAAACTCCGAGAGGGGCTCGACGAGCTCCCTTTCGCTATTGCCGGTGAGGACGTCCACGATCTCCGCCAGCGTCGCGATCCCCACCCGGGAGGCGAGGAAGGCGAGGAGCTCGACGGCGAGCGTCTCGGCGTCTTGGACGAGCCCGGCCGCGGTTGTGGCGGGCGCGGTCACGGCGCACCTCCGTCACATGGGTTGCCGTACTGCGCACGGACGCGGCAGCGGCACGCGTCGGCTTCCGCGCGCGTGGCAGCGTCTTCGACGCACGCACGTTGCTGCGCTTCGTAGGGAGAGGCAATCACCGGAGCGCACGCGGCGAGGGCCAGAGCGAAGAGCGCAAAGGACGAACGGAACCGCCTCACGACTTCACCGGCGCGTCGAGGGGGCTCGGGACGAGCCGGTGGTAGGTCATGATGGCGCCGGCGACGCATGCCATCAGCAGCACGTGCCCCCACTGCGCCTGCGGCGGGAGGTTCCCACCGTTGAGCATGGGCTCCAGGTACGTGAGGAAGCCCATCGCGAAAGCCGACGCGGCCACTTCGAACGTGGCTCGTAGCTTGGGGTCCATTTGCATCATCGGTTCCTCGGGGGTGGATCGGTGTCGCTGATGTCGTGCTGACTCGCTCGCATCTCCGCCGCGTTGACCTTGAGCCGCGTGGTGAGCTCCCACACGGACGAGCGGAGCGTCTCAATGACGACCTGCAGGCCGCGGATCTGGTCTCGCAAGTCCTTGGCGGTCCCCTCATGGTCGCGCTCAAGCGAGGACACGCGCATCTTGAGACCCGTCGCCGTGACCGCGGCGTTCCAGACGAATCCTACCAGGATGCCGAGCATCGTGACGCATAGGCCCGCCAGCGCTATCACATCGCTACTCATTGATGCCCGTCTCGCAGAGTATCCGCGCGCTCGTCCTGGTGCATCGCCTCATGCGCGTCTCGCCATTGCTGAAGCTCGCCGATGGCGAGGCCGTGGCGTTGCTCGGCCTGCCGGTTGTTGCGCAGCTCGCGGATTAGCTCGTCGAGCTTGGCGTGGATGGCTTCGAGTTGGTCCGGGGTCATTTAGAACGGGCCTCCGTCCGGTCCAGCGCACTGGAAGAATTGAGTTAGGTAGGAGTAAATGGGGGCCCCAGTGCTCGGGTCTGTAAATTCTCCTTGATCCCGGACGCATCCACATCGGCCACCACCCTGGCAGGTGGCGCCCCCTAGAGGCGTGTCCGGGGTATGCGCGTACTCGATGGTATCGATAGGCCCGCCGAAGTGTATCGTCATCGGGCACGTGTGGCCAATACACGCGCCGTAACTAATGCTACTGCAGTGGACGGGGGTACCAGCTAGGCCACCTACCCAGCCGCCCCACCCAACGCATGCGCCCCATGTTGAATATGTTCCTGTTTGGTGCGGCGCCCCGAATGTCCCGCAATCCGTCTGTAGTGGTGGATTGGGTGTATGGATCTGCACCGTAATGTCGTTACCAGACACGGTGAATGTGCCAGGGTCCAGCGCCCCACACGTCGCGTCTGTAGACGTCACTTTCAGTGGTTGCGTCGCCTCCCATCGCGGCGACTCGGCGCCGTCCAGGTATCGCTCATCATGATAGGCCACCTTGGCGATGAGGGCCCCCAGCTGCTTGTACCCCGGCAAAGTCATATGCGCATAATCCCCGCTCACCTGATCGCGGGGCATCATATAGGTAGCGCCGGCAATCTGCGGGGACCCCATGACGCCGGCCCCCGCTTGGGATGCCATCAGCTGCGCCTGCTCGCTCCACGCATAGACCGGAGCGGCGCTTTGGCATCTAGCATCCTGCTCGGCGATGATGCATGGAATCGCCCTCGTTTGCCCCGTCGTCTGCCGATAATACGTCTGGACAGCACTGCATTCCGTCGCCAGATTGGCTTGATACGTGGCCACTGGCGCAGCGCAATCGGCCTCGCCGTGGACAAATACGAACGCCGCCACCGCAGACGTGCGACCCGAGTTGGACGCGAGCGCCGCGATCTCCCGCATCTCGAAGAACCCGGCATCGAATGAGTTGTATGACCCGCCATACCCAACCTGTGTGAATAGGCCACCGCCCACACCTGTGCTCGACGTAACCAGGGTGGGCGCCGGGTACCCGCCGCCCTGTAGCAAGCCGGCAAAGTCGATCTGGAATTGCCGATCGAATGATGGGCCGAGGTAGTTGTTAGGGTAGGGCATAGCGATGATTGCCCCTACGGCTGCGTCCACGAAGGAGCGACCATAGGCTTCGATCGGACAGAGACCCCAAGCATTGCCGGACGCCGGCAGGGTATACGTCCCCGCATCATTGCATAGTTCGAAGCCGTTCGCATACGTCGCCTGCGCAGCCGCGTCGTACAGATCCCCGCCACCGTTGGACAACGATTGCCCCCCAATCATCACAATCATTACCTGCGCAGGCAATGACGGCGCGCCCGAGGTCGCGCCGAGCCCTAAGCCAGTTACCGCTGAGGCTCGTGCTTCCGGGTTGCGCCAGGAGATGGCCGCCGACATTGCCGATGCAATAACGATGAGCGAAAGAATAACCCTATGAGTGCGGGCGTTCATAGGCCGATACCCCTCGCCGCGTGATACGAGCGCCAGTACCCAGCCGCGGTCGAGTTGAGGACGAACGGGTAGTAGATGAGGTCGAACATGTCCGCGTTCATCCCGTGCACGCTGGATCCCTGCTGTTGACCCCAGAGAATCCGTTGGTTGGTCGCCTGCGCACCGGGGTTGCCGCCGGAAACGAGAGTCCCATTGAACGTCTGCGATGAGGATGCCCCGTTGAAGATGTCCTGAAAATTGTAGGTGGTTCCGTTTGCGACCGTCTGGGAGTTCGCGGGTCCTCCCGACTGATACTGATCGACCACCGTGCCCGACGTCTGGTAAGCCTCCATGGCTCCGCTCGTCGATGAGAATAGCGCGAACCCGGCCGCGTTCAGCTTGAACGCCCCCATCATGCTCACGAGACCCGAGGCCACGGACGGCACCGTATTGTTGAACAGACCTTGGTTCCCGATCGTCGTGGTCATGTGCACGTAGGGTTGATCGGAACCAGTACCACCACCGGTTGCGTGGTAGTCTGGCGCAGTCGGAGCATTCAGCGGCGTGGCGGTATATGTATTGGTGACCCAATCCAACGCGCTTGCCACAACGGTCTGGGCGCTCGCGTCCGGGTTGGTCGTTGTGAGCATAGCCATCGAGGACCACGCAATGCCGCCAGCGTCCGGATTGGTCTGGTACCAGACATCGCCCGCCTTGATGCCACCGGAGGACAGTGTACCTGTATTGCAGGTGAGTACCACGGGGCACGACGCCGACCCTCCGTTCGTGGCGCTGGTGCATGTCCCCGCGCCGCATGCCGGTGTCGTAAGCTCAACCAGGCTTGTTCCTCCGACTGCACCAGCGGTGATGGCGCCAACTGTTGCCGCGTTACCGCAGATTGTGGCCGAGGAGCATGATGCGACCGTTTGTGACGTGACAAACAGTATCGACTGGCCGCCCGGTGCCCAGACGAAAGACGGGTACCCATATCCACCATCGGTGAGGTCGGCGCTCGTGGCGAGTCGCAGGATAGAGCCAGCGTCGCCCGATGCGGAATCTGCCGCGCCGGAGTCGGCGGGTGCGGCTGCGTCGAGGGTGAAGCCCGATACGAGGCAGAACGGATTCGAGCCACTTTGGAGGCAGACCGAATCCACACCGGCGGTATAGCTGCCCGCTGGCAGGAAGCACGTCGCGGTGGTCTGCGACTGTTGCACGCAGTTCTGAAGCGCATAGCTGCTATGGGTGCAGCCCACGTAGGGCGACCCACCCGCGTAGGCACCGGGCACAACACATCCAAGGCCGGTGAGGTTGTTGGTCGCGCCGGGAGTTGTGGTGATCGTCAACAGCGTGGGCGACGTCGGGCTCGCGTAGGCCATCGTCGGGGAGACGGAGAGGACCCACGGCGAAGAGGCGTTCCGGAACCAATCCACGCTGCCGTTCGTCGCGCAAGATCCGGCCGTCGCGCAGTTCGTTGTGATGGTGAGGGTGCTGCCGTTCTGAATGAGGTTCACCGTCGTTCCGGATAGACCAGAGCCGATCTGCGAATCGACCAGAGTCGGCGTAGTTGCTCCCGTCGGGTCCGCGAACGCACTTCCGTCCAGACGATATGTGAAGCCCCACTTGTACCGGAACCAGGCTCGCCCGTTCTCATCCGTTGCCCCCGGCGCTTGCACGTTGATTAGCGTCGTGACGAAGTCACTGTCACCAGGCGTGAGACCCTGGATTGCGAAGACGTTCGTTGTGACGCCAGCGACGGATGGCTCGTAGCCAAACGCCGTAGAGCATTGCGACGTGTTCGGGTCCGGCGCGTACCACCCGAGAGGGCAGAGCGTAGTGGGACCGCCTAGCACCGCGCCCACGGTCTGCGTATTCATCTGCGTGGTGCCGAAGACCATGGCGGCGATCGCAATCGCGGCAGCAGCGAACGTGATGTATCTTGTGTTATTCATGGCCTTGCTTTCAGCGTGAGACGAGGACGATCTCTCCGCCGCTCGTCCACGTTCCGTTGCCGTTGACTTCCCCAAACGTGATCGTGGTGCCCGTCATCGCCGTTATCACGAGCCCTAGAGTCGCTGTCATTCCGGTCGCATTGCTACCAGTGTTAGCGGCGGTGTTTCCGACCATTCCCTTGACGCTGCAGACGTCGCCAACGAAGTACCCCGCGGTGCTCGCGACCGTGACCGTGACGGGCACGGCGTTCCCCGTCGCGCCGGTGACGGCTTGCGGTGGGGCCGTGAGGCTCGACTGCAAGGTCTGTTGCAGGATGAGCGCTTGCGACCACGCGGCGGTGGTGCTGTTGTTCTCGCACCCGAGCCAGAAACCGTAGTTCGTAAGTCCGGCGGGCGAGTCCACGCCGTAGAGCGTGACCCATGAATATCCGTCGTTGCTGTACTGCATATGCATCGTGGCGCCGTCGTTCAGGAACCGGAAATGCGTTCCTCCCGTGGTGCCGCTGTTGAGCGTCGTGTTGCTCGGCTCGATGTACAGCGCTTGTCGTGTCGTGGTCCCGATGACATCGCGCGTCGCGTGGATTCCGACGCCCGAAGTCGAATAGAAGCCAATGTTGTAGCTAACGCTCGTGCCGCTCGTAGTGCCGTTCGCGACGACAAGCGCAAATTCGGGGAACGTCGCGTTTGGCTGGAATAGCGGAACGATGTGCAGCGTGACCTGCCATTGCCCGTTTTGCGGGAGGCTCCCGGCTTTGAGGCCGACGCCAGTGCCCGCTGCGACGGTGTTCACCGCCCGAATCGCATCCGCTTGCTGATAAAGCGCGATGTTTCCTACGGCCGTATAGGAGGCCGCGGCCGCGGGTGGATTGAGGAAGTTCGAAAGAACACCGGTCCAGGTGCCGACGCCAGTGTCCGTGTACTGAACCGGGATGTCCGTGCACTGGTATCGGTTCTGGCTACCCGTCGCGGACGGTCGCGCGCTCGCGAGGCCCGTCGTCAATCCGCTCCCACCCGCGGGGGGCGCCCAGTGTGCATTCGCGGGACCCGTGGCCGTCATGATGTTGCCGGAGCTCGGAGTCCCCGCGACCGCGACGCCGTTCACCGCGGCGACGACGGCGGCGCCGGTGTTGCCGGTGACATCTCCGGTGAGCGTTTGGTTCGCCTGGTTCGCCGTAGGAAGGAGGCCGCTCACGTGCTGCGTGCCGCCGGCGAGATTGACCGCCGCGTAGGAGAGCGCACCTGGGCCAGTCACCTGTGGAACGTTCCCGGTGAGTAGCGAGCCACCCGCGGGGATGGTGGTTCCGTGGACCGCGATCACGGTTTGATTCGTGGACGAGCCTGAGAGGTCGCCGCCCGCGACGAAGCCGCCCCCAGCCATCGATTGCGGGACGTACTGCGTTCCGTTGAAGACGAGTGATTGCCCGCTTGTCGGAGGCGTGTCGGCGACCGGCTGGTTCTGGATTCCGGACACGGTCGGGTTGGGGTAGTTGCCCGAGAGGTCTCCACCCGCGGAGCTCGTGGGAATGACAACACCGCTCGTCGGGGAGGAGATGTTCGCCGTCGAGGAAACGGAGATGTTCTGCAGCTGCCCAAAGTAGCCGGAGTATTGCCCCGTTAGATCGGGCGCGTTGTAGACGTCCCAATATACGTTTTGATACGCGTTCGGGCCGCTGTTCGTGAGCAGCTGCCCGACCATCGTGTACTGAATCAGAACGTTCGTCGGAACGGTCATCTCAGGCACTCTGGTGAGGGGCGTTCATGTAGACGTTCGCCGTGAGGCCCGCCGTCGTTTGCGAGCTCGTGTAGCGAACGCGGACCCAGCGCGCAGGCAGGTTCGAGAGCTGCCATTGGAAGGGCCCGGCGGACGCCGTGACGGTCTGCGACGAGCCCGCAAGCGTCTGCGCATCATCCCCCTGGTTCTGAGGGTAGCCGAACGAGCCCGCCTGCTCGGGCGCGTTGGACACCTCGACGGTGAGGGTGCCGGTCGGCGTACCGCCGTAGAAGAGAACCGAGAGACCTACCGCGATGGCGGACCGCTTATCGGCCCACGCGGTGACGAAGCTGTTGTTCGGGCTCGTCGGGACCGCGCCGCCGGTCTTTGCTTGGAAGCCCGCCGGCTGAAAGAGAAACTCGCTCGTATTCGCCATTCCACACCTCCAACACCATCAACCGAGGTGACACGTCATCGTGAATGCCCAGCGGAATGCTGAGAAAGCGTGAGTGGCGCGGACACGAGGTTGTCCCGTGCCTTCGCCGAAAGATGAGACTTCCCCCGCGGTGCGGGTGCGCTCGCCGGCGCGCCGGCCGCCGCGTAGGCCGCTTGGAGCTGAGGGACCTGCGCCGTGCTCTCGTCGATGTGCTGCCCGAGGAGGATGCCCATCGAGAGGCGTTGCTGATAGGAGAGGTCCGGCTTCGCCTTCATTCCCTCCGCGATCACCTCGTCCCGGAGCTTCTGCAGCGTGCTCGGATTCACCGCAGCGGCGATCGCCACGTCTCCGGCGGAGATCTGATTGTTCCGAACGAGGTGAAGGAGCGCGCGCGGGTCCGCGGCGATCGTGAGCGCGCGCTGCAGACGCGCCTTCGTCGCCGGGGCGATCTCCTCCTCCTTCACCTTCGCCGCGAACGGGTGCGCTTTGGCGATCGAGTTGGGGTCGTTCGGCAGGATGGCCTGTAGCACCTTCAATAGCCGGAGCTGGTGATCGGTGTACGCCTGCGAGACCTCGTGAAGGCCCTCGGCCCGAAGCGGTGCGACGACCTTATCCAAGCGCGCGGCCGTAGCAGTGGGATCGGTCTGCGCTTGGGTGACGAGTCGCTGCAGCGACGCAATCTGTTGCGCGTGCGAGCGTCCATTTGCGTCGGGGACGAAGCCACGGAGACCGCCCGACGTGTCGAGCACCTTCTCTGCCTCGCGCGTTCCTAGCGAGGCAAAGAAACCCTTCACGGAATCGGAAAGCTCGAGCTTCTGCCGCTCCAACGCGTGAACTAGCGTGCTTGTGGTCGGAGCGGTGGACTCGTTCAAAAGCTTTGCCGCGGCGCCTCGGAGCGATTGCTTCTGGACGTAGGACTTCACCAATTGGGGGATGCCGGTGACGGCGAGCGCGGCGTTCACGCCCGAGGGCAGGCCGAACGCGTGCAGCACGAAGTGGGGGAGCATATGCCCGCTTCCTGTGCTCGGACCCCCGAGGAGGTGGGTGAGCTCCTCGGGCGCCTGGCGCGCGGCGAGCCTGTCCGCTGCGTCCCCGAAGAGCTTGTGGAGGGCGTACGCGCCACGCTGCTCGCGCAACCCCTGAACTACCTCCGCGCTCCCGAGGGATTGCGCCGCGGCGTCCTCCGCGCGCGCGACGTTCTCAGCGACGATGCCATATGCGCGCTTCCGGAGCTGGTTTGCGAAGCCGTTGTCCGCTGCGAAATTGGTCTGCCCGCCGATGAACTTCTTCAGCGATTGGGTCTCTTCGAAGGTCCCCTTCGCGGCCGCTGCGTAGATCTGCTCCAAGATCGGCTGTAGCGCCTTGCTCGCTTGCTCCGCGAGCGGCGAGAGCTTCCCCACCGCCGCGAGCCGCCCTTCCGCCTCGGAGACCACCCCGCGCGCCGCGAGCCGCTCGGAGGACGTGGCCGCCTCCTTTAGCGCAAGCTTGCCCGCCTTGAGCGATGCATTCGCCGCCTCGCTCTCGAGCACCTCGGGGGGAAGGAGCTTCCGGAGCTCGGCCTGCGCATTCGAGAGGTGCTCCTCGATGATCGGCGCCTTTCCTTCGAACGTGTCGAGCGCCTTGATCGCCCGGCCGATCGCCGGCCCGCTCTCCTCCAGCTTCTGCACCTTCGCGAGCGCGCGTCCCTCCGCGACGTCCTCGGCGGTAACGCCTGCGGCCTTCAGCGCGGGGGCGATCTCCTCGCGCGCGGCGGCGATCTTAGCGGGGGTGAGCCCGAGCACCCGCTTTCCGATGAGGTTCTCGGCCTCCTCTTGCGTAAGCTCCGGCGCAAACTTCGCGCGCAGCGCGCCCTGGACCTTATCGACCCCCTCCGCGGCCGCGCCGGGGAGCGCTTCGATCGCGCCGAACGCGCCGTGGAGCGCGACATTGAGGCCGATGCCCAGCGCGAGCGCCTCCGCGCTCCCGGCTGGGTCCTTGTTGATGATCGCCTTCGCGACCGGCTCCGCCGAGAAGACGGCGCCCTCGGCA
>Ga0210401_10006266_pt1 | contig 12120 bp, 11 predicted proteins | sample IncBWH32MmetaG_FD_150866 | JGI IMG/M metagenome (GOLD analysis project Ga0210401, IMG submission 150866) | Forest soil microbial communities from Barre Woods Harvard Forest LTER site, Petersham, Massachusetts, United States - Inc-BW-H-32-M | ecosystem: Environmental > Terrestrial > Soil >... | reverse complement strand
TGGAACACCTATCTATCCTACGCCCGCAATCTCGTCCCGTCTCTGCGCGACCTAACTCTTTTCGCCGTCTTGCGCCTCTTCTGCCTCCGTGTCCTCTGTGTCTCTATGGTGAAATTTTTTCTACTTCGTGGCGAATTCGTCTGCCAAGTATTGTTCCGCGGCGGTTAAATCGAATTGATCTAACAAGAAAAAGCGGCGGCGGCTCCCCTTTTTCAATTCCCCGATCAAAAGCGGATCTAACGCGCGCGGCACGGGGTCACGCAAAAGAGTGCTTTGCCAGCGTTTTTGCTGATCCACAATCAAGTAGAGATTGCTGAACCGGTGCTTTGCAGTCAGTGCGATTTCGCGGGTCGATTGCGGAAGGATACCGTCGAACTCTGCGGTTAGGACCAGTTTTTTCCAAGGATAAATCCGGTTAAGCAGAAATTCGGCAACCAGATAGGCCAGAAACGCGCCCAGGCTCCAAACTCCTATCACCAGAAAAGGCAAAGCTGCGGCGGTAACGCCCGGATTATGCGACCAGAAAAAGGCTATTAATCCGACGATTCCGGCAGTAGCGGATGCCCATAGTGCGATCCGTTCGCCTTGCATCCTGGCGGTATTGATTTTCCTTACAAAGGCTTGAGCTCTCTCCAGCGGGAGAAAGCTGGTCAGCTCTCCAGGCTCTGCCCCGGTGGAAACAGAAGTCATGGTAACTTCTGCGTTGAGCCGGTTGCTGCCTTCCAGATTGAATATAGCGAACACCGGAAGTTCTGCGCCGGTTTGTTCGTCCCGATAGGTTTGCAAAAGGCCGTGGGGATTGAACTTTTGCAACTGTTGAGCTCTAGTTGGCTGTTTCTCAAGGACTGCTTTTCCTTGGGCTGATTCTCTTTCCAACGGAAAGAAATCGGGTGGACCATCCACCTCGACAGACCGGCAGAAATTTTGCCGGAGTAAGGTTAATTTCTCACTCATAATACGCCTACTGGTGAAAGATGCTTCCTTCAGTTCCGTATAGTTCGGACAAAGCCCGAGAAACGGACTGATCCCGGCGATAATCTCGCACAATTTTCACCTGCGAGCGACGGCTTACTTCGGGGAGAAAGAAACTGCCCAGCAGAACCCAAGATTTCACCACAGAGACACAGAGGACACGAAGAACGGAAAAAGTTCACAGGAAGGCCGCAGAGGCCACAAAGAGGGATCCTCATAACGAGGCAAACGAAGATAGGGAACGGAGACCGGAAACCGAAGCAGCTTAGATTATTGTGTCTTAAACCAAGGTTTCCTTTATTGCCTTCTGCTCAAGGCAATCTCTCTTTGGGGCCTCTGTGGCCTTGCTGTGAAATTTTTCTGCTCTTAGTGTCCTTTGCGTCTTTGTGGTGAATGTGCTGTGTGAACTCTCAGTCGCGTTCCGGTTCGTACCGGAAGGCGATGGAAAGCCGGTTCCACGAATTGATACTCATCACGGCGAGGTTGAGATCGACGAGCTCCTGTTCGGAGAAAACTCGGGCGGCTTCCGCGTAGACTTCATCGGGCAAATGATGCTGAGAGATTAGGGTAACCGCTTCCGCCCAGGCTAAGGCGGCGCGTTCGCGTTCCGAATATTCGGATTCGGATGCTTCCCGCCAGGCGTTAAGCAGATGAATTCTTCGTTCAGCGACCCCAAGCTTGAGCGCATCCCGGCGATGATAAATGATGCAGTAAGCGCACCCATTGATCTGGGAGACCCGCAGCTTGATCAATTCCCGAAGCGCCGGCTCGAGTGTCGATTTCCTTAGATGACCTTCGATGTCGTAAAGGCTCTTCAACGCTGGACCGAGCAGCTGATTCACTTTCAACGGCTCAATGCGTGGTGAAACAGAGGTGGTACTCATGCACGAGTATAGCTGATAGCCGGAAAAGGCACAAAAGACCCAAAGAGGGAGCTTGTTTTACATAGAAAGTAACACAGGCTTCGACGGCTCGACCGGTGGTTCTTGACGGCGCGAGCCCTCGCTCGCTAGGCTGGAGTTGGGCTAAGACACACTACTCTGGTCTCCCATCTAATGAAAATCAATAAGCTGCTATTGAGTACGCTAGTACTCAGTTGCTCCATTGCGCAGGGCGAGGATATAACGCCATTAGCGGCCCCGGCACCGACTCCAACTCAGGCCGAGGCACAAAAATCAATTGCGGATACCAAGACGGCGATCCAGACCAACAGCAAAAAGATCACGGAAGATACTTCCACCCTCAGAAGCTTGTGGAAATGGACGGTAGATAGTTCCACTAAGAAAGCGGAACTTACCGTGACTCGAACCGACGACAACACTACTTCGCCGTTCGTAATCCGAGGTATCTGCTACTCCCCGGCTCCGATGAATGCCTCGAACAAGTTCGGGCCGGCCTTAGGCGATTGGTATTGGAACTCACTCGTAAATCCGAATAACCCAGACGACGTGTGGGCTTACGCTTGGGAAAGCGTTTGGGCTCGAGACCTCGACAATCTCCGGGCCCTCGGGATAAATTGTATCCGCGTATACAGCATGCTGTATAAGCAGATCGGTATAAACGGGGAAGTCCCGACTGCGGCGACATATCCTACTCTGCCGACGTTTTTGCACCGGAAATTCCTGGACCTCTGCTGGAACAACGGCAACAACCCGATTTATGTGCTCGTGGGCATTCCTATGCCGTTCGAGATGTACAAGCTAAAGGAAAAAACAACCCAGGGTGAAACCCTGGGTTGAGTCACTTTACCGCTCCGAGCCCGAAGGGGACTCCATCTACCCAGCCACTACCCATAACGTGCAGCGGTTGTTAGCAAAGCCGCACCGTTCTGGAGGTGGTCACCCCTTCGGCCTCACAAGTAGGTAGCACTCCACCGTTGTCATTTCTCACTCTTGGTGAGGCTTGCTTCCCAATTCCGCATCTCTTCGACTAGTTTCTGATAGATCCGGCCGACGGCTTCGGGTGGTAATGGCCCGTCTTTGCCGAGCTGTTCTGCTTTCTGGATCACGACTTGTTCGCGGCTGGTGTCGGTCACCGGTATATGGGCTTCTTGCTTAACAACGCCAACCTCTTGCACCACCCGGGCACGTTCCTGGATGAGTTCGACTAAACGGTGGTCAATCGAATCGATTTGCTGCCGGTATGTTGCCAGCTGCTCCTGAGTACCAGCTTGAGTATTTGCGGGTAAGAAGGGCATAAAAGCTAGAAGTAGTGCGATCTTTTTCATTTAAGTTCTGTCCATGAACAGCGGAACCGCGTGCTTGACCTCGGGTCAGACGCCAGGTTCACGAGACGACGACCCTAGCGTTTTCGCAAATAAAAGCGGTACTTCGTTGTCTGAGCTGCCGTATTCCATGCTTAAAAGGTGAACCTGGCACGTTGCACCTTGTCGTACTCGTCCTCGTCGTCGTCCTCGTCCTCGAATAATTTGGCCCAGCGTGATGTGGAGCCGAGTTTGTGGACAGGCGTCCGGACTTTTGTCCCCAAGGGACCGAGTGATAGGAAGTTGCGCAGATTTTAGGTTGTGTAGGTTGAGACACCCTCGGCACGCGAAACCCTGCCGCGATAGCCCAGTTCACTTCGGGCGGCCATGTCGCTCACAGTAAACGCTCGCCCGATCATTCGCACCATTGCGCGCGACAAGGGCGGGTCGTTTCTGGACAGCCTCAGAGCCGCGCCAATCTCCATGAGCCGTCCGATGGCAAACGCGAGCCGGTAGGACACCGACTTCAATCCTTCAATAGACGCGCCCTGCAGATCCGCGAGCATTGCAATGAATTCTCGGAATGTCGTGATCTCGTGGTCCCTGATGAAATACGCACGTCCACTGGTGCCGCGTTCGAGCGCGCACTGCACTGCCTCGATTACATTATCGACGTGGCAAGTCGCAAACGGATAGTCGCCGCGCTCGATAAAGGCGAAGCTTCCCGACGCGATCGCGCCAGTAAGCCCTCGGCTGAACGGATCGCCTGGACCCCAAATGGCGGGTGGGCGGATCGCAATCGTGCGGAAGCCCGGGCCGCCCGCTGCCAGCACGGCTGCCTCGCCCCGGGCCTTGCTTGCGATGTAAGCACAGAAGCTGTTCGGGAATGTAGGCGCGCTTTCATCAGCATTGTTTATGGGCGAACCTCGATCGTCCATAATCACTCCACCCGCGCTTATATAGATGAAGTTCGTCGCGCCAGCCCTAGATGCGGCTTTTAGAAGCGCACTTGTACCTGCCACATTTGCGCGAAAATAGGGCGCACGCGGCCCCGCAAAGCGAAAATAAGCTGCCGCATGCACTACGGCGTCGATCTTAGGAAGTGATAATGTCTCGGGCGTTGCAAGATCGCCCATGATCGGTGTCGCACCGAGTACACGAACCTTCTCGCTGGATGACGCGGACCGCGCAAGGGCAAACACCTGATGACCCCGGCTTGCGAGCGTTGGGACCATGCGCGTGCCGAGGAAACCGGAAGCACCAGTGACAAAAACCCTCATTTTCTTTTCTCCACCGTTGATTTGAAGATCGTCGCCATGGCCTGTTCCCGCAGGCCGCTAATGACGGCGGGATCAGGTGTTCGCCCTTGCGCCGTCACATAGAGAATGGCCGCGGCGTGCGCCGAGGCCCAGGCAAGATCAGCGGCGGCGTCCGCAGGAATGGCGAGCTGTCCGCGGGCTGCGATGGCCCTGATGTGCTCCACATGAAGCGCGCGCGCCTGCTCGGCGGCTGGGATGCTGGCGCCAAGCAACACGCGACCAATCATCACGGCATAAAGCCGTGGTCGCTCCGCCGCAAAGCGCACGTAATTGTCCCAACCCTGCCTCAGCGCAATCGCCGGATCGGAAGATTGCTTCGCAACCCTTTTGCGTTCGAGAAATTGTCTGAAGGCTTCCGCAACTGCAGCACTCAACAATCCGTCCGAACTACCGAAATGATGATAGAGCGTGGGGGCGGTGACATTTGCCAACAAACATACCGCTCTAGTCGAGAAATGTGCGGCGCCTTCCCGCTCAAGGATTTTGAGGGCCGCAGCCACAAGAGTTTCGCGCGTATCCACTCCGCTACTATAGCATCGCTATACGAAATGTCTATAGCGTTGCTATAGACTCCCTCACGCTCGCTCTGGCCCGATGAATTTCGTCGATCTCAACGCAAATAGGCAAATCTACTTCGGCGTAGAGGACTGAAAAGTCGTCACCGAAATCGTTGTCACCAGCGTCGGGCAAGAACCCTTCCTGAGACCTGTCCACAAACTCGGCTCCACTTCACGCTGAGCCAAACTATTCGAGGACGGCGACGAGGACGAGTACGATTCAAGCGGCTTTCAGCCGCCCAGTCGGCCCTACGTCGATGTCGTATAGACCGTTTCAGTCCCAGGTGTAAAATGCGTCGGAGTACTTCGTCAGATCGAAAAGCTCCAAGCTTGAAATGTGCAAAACTCCTGCTTGACCCGATGCGTCTTTGACGAGCCAACTATCCGCTTATCCATTCAACTTTGCCTATGAGAAACGTGCTGAAATCGATTCTGCTAGTCGCCGCTCTAATAAGTTCTTTTTGTTCGATGGGCTGGGCAGACCAAGCGCCCCAGGCAGATGTCAATACCTCTGCTTCGCCGAGTGATGGTCCGCCAGAGAAACCGTACTATTTGACCGGCAAAGAAGGTGCTTGGCGGGATTTCCCTCCCAAGCCTGCTCTCGGTTCAGCAATCGATCAAGAAGACCTCCTCATAACCCTCTCTCTTCAGACTTCGCGCACGGAGGATCAGAAAAACGAGGCCCTTCGGGATAAGGGTTATACGATTAAATTGATGACCGACGTCATCGATAGCGATTTCGAGACCAGATATCCGAACGTTTTCAAAGTCCTCAGTAGCGCCGATATCGATTCCTATTTTATAAACACGATGATCAAGAAGGCTAACGGGCGGTTGCGACCCTTCGTTCAGCATCCGACTCTGGTGGTGCCGATGTTCACTGTGGGTGACTTTGGTTACCCCAGCGGTCACGCTACCGGCATGGAACTCCAGGCACGCATCCTGGGGCAATTGTTTCCCGACAAAAGTGATGCGCTTCTGCGACGCGCCCGACAAGTCGCCGACGGTCGGGTTGTTGCCGGAGTCCATTACGCTAGTGATACCGAGGCCGGTCTAGCTTTGGGTGACTTGCTGTACACGGAGATCGCGGCAAAGAATTCGTTTCAGAAGGATCTCTCCGCAGCTGCAGAAACTGACCGTGTAGCTAGCAAATAGGCTCGAAAGGGACGAGCATCGGCTCGTCCCTTTCGCGGTGGGTATTAGATCTTAGTCTTCGATTTCTTCGCTGCGGCCTGCAGCTTTGAGATCGCTCGGCATCAACACCGTTTTCTCACCCGGATAAGGACGGGTGAAGCCGGTGGTGGAATACCAGATCACGTGGTTTAAGAAGGTTTCGTCAACCGCGTCCGCCTTGTCGAACTTCGCTTTGAATATTTCGTTCGAAGCTTGGTTCCAGGCTGCTTTCAACTTGCCGGTTGCGCTCTTGCTGTCTGCGCTCGCGGTCGGGAACGTGTTCAGCGCGATCGTCGGCGCCAGAGCGGTATACGGCGCGATGTTAACCGGTGTTTTAACAAACGCGGTGCGCATCGGAGAAGCAACCAGATCGAATTCCGTCATCGGGGTCAGCCCGAGGATCTGTTCGATCGTACGGTCAATGCTGGCCGATGTATAGATGGAGTGATCACCGGCGCCGTTGCTCTGTACGGCGTACGGGCTGATGATCTGGACCGGCTGACGGTGACCATCAACGTGGTCCACTCCATCCTGCGCATCATCTTCTTCAACGAAGATCGCCGAAGTAGCCCAGTCGGGGCTCTTGGTGATGGCCTGTACGATACGGCCCAAGCCCAAGTCGTTGTCGGCCTGAGCGGCAGTCGGAATCGGGAAACCCGTTGAGAAACCGGAGGTATGATCATCCGGCAACCAGATGATCGTGAGGGCCGGCAGTGTGCCGGTCTTCTCCTGATTCTGGAAAATTGGCAACCAATAATCTACCCGGTATTGGTCTGGAATACCGGTGTTGAAGCTCGGGTAATGCGGATCGAGGATCGCACTTGCCGAGGGTTCCGTGCTGGATTCGGTGTCCGTGGTTGGCGTGATGGTGGTGGGGTTGGTCGGAGTCTTGCCTTCCAGATACTGCGAATAGGCGTACCAGTCCGACCAGCTGTAATTCCCGTTGATGCTCTGCGAGCCGCTCCATTCGCCATAGAGCTTTACGCTGAGACCTTTCGCGATTGCTGCGTCCCACAGATAGCCGTGCTGGGTGACAATCATGCTGTCATATCCGTTCCCACCCGGATAACTGCGAATCCAGTCCGGGGACTGGCTTTCGTCTGCATAAGCAGAGATCCCGGCAACGATCCACGGATGCCCGTCCGCCGATTGGCGGGAAGGAGCGTACACGTTGTCCAGTGTAGCGAAACGCTGTAGAAACGCGTGTTGGTTTGGCGTGTAAGGCGCAAATACCGCGATAGAGGCATCGCCGTTGGCGGTTGTGACGTCGCCGAACAACTGATCGTAAGTGCGGTTTTCTTTAATGATCAAAAATACATGTTTGATCAGGGAAGGTTCGCCGATGTGCGCCGGAATAGCGACCGGGGTGGCATTCGGGTTAACATATTTCGGTCCCACCTGGACGTTTTGAGTCAGGTCCCAGTGATTGTTCTGCCAAACCTGCGCCGTATAATCGGCCAGTTGAGTTGCGCTCGGGATCGGGATGAGATTAACCGTACCCGTATCCGGATGCGAATTGTAGCCATTAACATTGTAGTCAGAAACGACCACACTATCCGTACCGATCCCCTTGTGGTTGGCAACAACGAGTTGGTTATGGGCTTGGTCAAACGCGATGCTGGCTGGAGTCGAGGCCGTAGGGATATAGCCGATCACAGAATTCTTTTTCGGGTCGGTCAAATCCACAACCGCAACGGCATTTACGGTGAACAGGGTCACATACAGTGTATTGCCATTAATGGTGAGGCCGGTCGGCGTAGCGCCGAGCGTTTTGGACAGCGGAATGCCCACATTGATCGTGCGTACCACTTTATTGCTAGTGGTATCGATCACCGAGACGGTGTCACTATAAGCATTGGAGATATAGAGGAGGCCATTGGCCACTGTCAGGCCGGTGGGATGCAGGCCGACCTTGATGGTATCTTCCACTTTGAGCGTCTCGAGGTTAATGACCGATATGGTGCCGGTGGCTGCACTATCAGTGGTCGGATCTATCACGATCGGTGTGCCAGCTGAAAGATCCGTGGAGTCAGATCCCTTGGCGACGCGTCCACCTTCGTTACTGACATACGCGCGATTGCCGGATATCACCACGCTGTTCGGAACGTTGCCGACCTTGATCTGCCGGACCAACTTTGGCTCCTTTTTTGTGAGGTCAATCACGGCGAGCGTATTGGTCTGATTCAGCGCAACGTAAGCGGTTGTGCTGTCGGCTGAGATCGCGACGCCCCCAGGATACGCAGTCCATGGGTTGTCCATATTAGGAAAATTCGGCGCGGGTAAAGCGACTTGCACAGCTCCCGTGATCAATCCGGAAGTCGGATCGACCGTCGCGACGCCAACGTTGCTACTGTCCTGGCTGAATACCAACTTGGTACCATCGGGAGAATAGGCGATACCGGTAAAGGAACCGCTCGTATCGCCGTTAGGCGAAAAGCTTTGCACCACCTTAGCGCTCGCGAGATCGATGATCTGTACGGCGGAGGAGGCGCCCATCTGGAGCACGGCAGCTGTGTGGCTGGCAGGATTCGGGTTCAGCGCTATCGCTTTACCGCGCGTCGGTGTACCCAAGTTCACCAAGGTTCCAGCGGGCGTGATAGTCTGATTCGTCGACATCACGATTGATCCATCCGGCTGCGGACCCACGTTGTACGTGGGGTACGGAAGGGAAGGAGTAGCCAACGCCGGTACAGCGACTGCTAAAGCGGCTGCGCCGGCGACACCCTGGAGGAGGGCAGTAACGATTCCTTTCGTTGAAGAAGGACGATACATAGAGGCCGTTTACTTGCCTTCGCCATAGTAGCGCTTCAAGTGGAGCCCTGTAACAAATTCGTCACCCGTCGGTACGAAGAAACGGACTTCAACCCGTGCGTGTTAGTGATTAGTCACAATCTGTAACCGCTGGATATCCAAGGTCTTACGAATTGGGGTAATACTCAACAATGCCATCGAAGGTGCGCTCGGGCCGCAAACCGCACGAACATCATCCTGTCACGATTGTCATTTTTGGAGCGCCTGCTCGTCAGATAACGGTAGGGACGAGCTCCTGCTCGTCCGCGGAAGTTCGCTTCGCAGCGCCGCTCCCGATTAACCTCGGACGAGCGTGAGCTCGTCCCTGCCGCCTGCGCTCGTCACGTGAGAAGGTCGAGGACGAAAGACTGTATGCTCAGGAAACCGGCCAGATTCACCGCGACGATTAGAACTCCCAGCCAGCTACCCCACCGGGCAGGACGGTCTGGCCGGGGAAAGTCAGGTGTTACTCTCGCTACCACCATGCGATCATAAAGATGAGGATGCGGCATACGTTTTTTTGGCATGACGGTCGGCATTTCATTCGCTTGGTATAACTTTGCGAGAGCCCGGGCATAGATGCTCTTGTCCTCATACACCAAACTCCCAAACACGTCGGCTCTGACTTCCATCCGCCGTCTTCGGCGGCTAAGGAATCTGAAGCCGCCCATGATTACCGGACACAAAGCCAAAAGTGGCAGCCCCCTTTCCGGGTTCTCAAGGAATACTAAAAGCACCTTCATCAGAGGAATATAAAGGAGCGGGGTAAAAAGGCGGACCAGCCGGGTAATTTTATCCTCGTGCAGGTGAGCCAACTCATGTGCCAAAACGGCTTTCATTTTGTCCGGGCTGAACAGAGCCCGCGCTTTCTCGGTAACTAAAATGGCCCTAGCAAAGGGCATAGCGAACGCGTTAGCGCTCCCCAAGAAATACAGCCACGCACTGGGTGCTGGTCGTTGCCAATGATGCGCCACTTCGCGCACCATCTCAGATAACTCCGGCTCAGCGGGTCGAAAGAAACCCAACCAACGCCCGAACCGGAGGACACCGTCAAACTGCAGCCAGAAGTAAACGACGAGGCCGGCGATCAGAACGATTGCACATCGCCAGTTCCATTGGTCCTGGAGGGCGACTGCCGTAATCGCGAAAAGAATGTAGAGGATGTAGAGTAAGGCGTGGGCCCAAGTTTTTCGCATACGTTGCCAGAACGACTCCGCCTTGAGCTGATAGCGCCGGCCGAAGCGCCAGATGGCCCAGTTCGTTGAAACAAAGGTGGCAAGAAAGATCAGAGAACAAAACGTCCATCTGGGAATCGGCAGTATTGAGTGCGGATAGAGATTGCCTCCGATCGCATAAATAACCGGCAGGAGACTCAAGGAATAGATCCTAACTGCCTTGAACAGAAAGAGACATCGGGCACGCTCGGCCCAATGCCCATCCGAATTTTTCGTCACCGAGCGTGGCAAACAGAACGCGGTGATCCCCATGGTGATGCCGGGTATAAACGTCGCTGCCACGAGCGAGACCAGAACTGCCACCCATCCGCTGCCCGGAGCGAAGGCGGATCCCATCCATGCGGCGTCCTTCACTCGTCGGAACCAAGCCCCTCCTAGCTCCTAGTTCCGGACGAGCATAAAGCGAGTCCCGGCTACTACCTGTTCTCCTGAACATACGCAATAGTGCGCACAGACGGAATCTTCGTGTGGGTCCAACTTCCAGATCTTGATGTATGAAAGAGAACGAAGCTAGATGGGACACTGCGTTGCGCCGAATCAAAGGTGCAAGGGTCGACGAGGCCGCGATCCACGCGCATGTGATGCGGCCTCAACAGGTAGTGGGGGTGGTCTCAGATCGGGGGAGGGAGGACGCACCGATAATTGAACACCTACGGTCTGACCTATGAAGTCACTGATTGCCGGCGCAATCGGAGGGATGTGCCCTTGTTTGATTACTCTCGGCAAGGTGTGTACCACGATTACACCCGGCCAACACTTCGTCGATGTCGTATCTCCCTGGTTCTTTGCGGGGATTCTTGTCTATGCAGTCCTGGGACTTACCGTCGCTTTTTTCTTTACTGAGCCGGATGCAAAGAAAGCGTTTGTGCTAGGAATTAGCGCGCCAGCGTTGATAGCGAGCGTTCTGGCTAACCCGATTACCGGGATGGAAAAATCTCAACCTGCTTCAACAAATAGTCCTGCCACGCCTGGTCCAACCACTACCTCTATCGAGGCGGATCCAGGTTTCATTCCTGTGTCATGGCAAGTCGTGCAGAACGAAACCCGAGGAGTGAACGTCAACAACACCGGTGATATCATGATCACCGCGAATTTTTTCGGTCCGGCAGAAGCTCTGGTAACCAGTGTGAATGTATTGCCCCGCTCTGGGCAACGGATCGCGGTTCCGACTGCCGCTAAAACCGTACAGTTCCAGGCGGGAACCCGGCAAACCGAGAAGTACTCGCTCAATTCCAACGCAAATATAACGCCGTCGTTCGAGATTAGAGCGACTTCGACGAAAAAGTACGGATTTCTCCAAGGACTCGGGGCGCCGCCCGACGCCGACATCCAAATCAATGTAGTGGAAGGAAATTCTGGGCTATCAGGCTAAAATCTCCTTGAAGACGGGCGTCGACGAAGGCAACGCGTGAGGCGAGGCGCCGATGACAACGACAATAGCAAATAAGCTTATCCGGACGCAGGTAACAACAGAGACGGCTGGCAGCCCGAAGCTGAGCCCGCAGATAGCATGGTCGCCCGCGGGTTTGCCGAAGATAGCCCAGCACATGTTTTCCCTGATGCTACGCAATGTTGCCAGCGACGGCTTTCTGTTCGTCGATCCTAATCATCCTGAGCCGACGGACCCGCAATCGTTCTCGATGCCGGGCTGTATCATTGCCGCACCGTCATCGCCGGCCAATACGGCCGGCATAGATCAAGACTACGTGTACAATTGGACGCGGGACGCTGCCATCACCGCGATGGAGATTGCGGCCGCCAATTTACCCGTGGCTTCGGGTACCGGCGTCGAGCCGCTGATTGATTATGTCAACTTTGCTCAGACCTGCCAAAACAATGCGACTCCGTCGCTAGCCCTGGCTAGCTATACC
>Ga0210401_10006265_pt1 | contig 12122 bp, 8 predicted proteins | sample IncBWH32MmetaG_FD_150866 | JGI IMG/M metagenome (GOLD analysis project Ga0210401, IMG submission 150866) | Forest soil microbial communities from Barre Woods Harvard Forest LTER site, Petersham, Massachusetts, United States - Inc-BW-H-32-M | ecosystem: Environmental > Terrestrial > Soil >... | reverse complement strand
TACCTGCGGTACGACAAATTTGCGCGTCATGCGTTTCGAATTTTGTTGTTTGATGCGGACCGGGCGCAGGCGGATTACGAGCAGTTGCGACTGAACGAAGCGGCGCATGTTGCCGGGGGCACATTTCAGGTTCGCGATTCTTCAGCGAATTACGCGAACCTGGTCTTCGAGGAGACGCTTGCGGAATTTGCGCGGGATGTGGGGGATCCTCCGCGAATCTCGATTACGAAGCACTTTCTGTTTGGGCCGGCGCCGCAGGGGTGCGAGGTGAGTTGCGAAATAACGCTGGCGATCTCGGGAGGGAGGGCGAAGCCGCTTGCGTTTGGATTGGAATCGGTGATTAATTTGCTGGCGCCGACGGAGGCGAACCGATTTTTTGAAACGCCGCAAGGGCCGCATAACTTGCGATTTTCCGGGGCGTTGCCGGGGCCGATCGTGAGGGTCGAGGATGGATGGCAGAAGCTGAGGGTGACGCTGCACGCGCCGGGTGTGAAGGAATTCTGGATCGCGCCGATTGAAACGGTGTCGGAATCGGAAGGTGGATTCGAGCGGGTGTATCAGGGATCGCAGATTTTGGCGCTGTGGCGGCCGGCTATGGAGAAGATGGGGTCGGTTTCGGCGCGGTTGTTGTGGAGGATTGAGGAGATTTCTCGTTAGGGGAAAAGGCTCGGAGAGTGGCTGGTGCCGGGCTATAGCCCGGTCCCTACACTAGGAAGTTTTCATGGCTAGGGATTCCATTAGCTTGGGGAGTGCGTCTTTTAGGATGGAAGCTTTTTGACAGGCGGCTACTAGGTCTCCCTGCTGGAATGTTGCGGCGGCGTCTGACCAGCCTTGTTTGAGCGAGGCGTATTGCGTTTTCGCATCGTCGAGAATTTGTTGGTCGAGGCCGGCGGGAAGTTTGGCGCCGTGGGAGTAGGCTTCAATTCTCCAGTGAACGGCTTCGAGAGTTTTTGGGAAGGATTGGGTGAAGCGCGACCAGTCCTTGGTGAGCTCGTCTTTCTTCTCGGCTGATGCGGATTCCAGAACTTTGGCTTTGTCGATGGCTTCGCGAGCATCCGTCAACGCGGTTTGCAGGTCGCCTTTGGCAAGTGCAGTGTTTGCCGCTTGGATGGCGTTCTGGGCGGCGCTGAGTTGATCAGGGACGTATTTTGCAGCTTCGCCTTGAATTCCGGTTATGGCTGTTTGCGCGGCATTTACGGCTGCTTCGGTGGCTTCCTTGGCGGCATTACCGCCGCATCCAGCTAAGGCGACAGTGAGACTGAGCACTCCGCAAACGAGCCAGAACATCCTTGGATACATCCGGAATTCCTTTCATTCTGCCTAAACTGAGGGAAGTGGCGGCGAACCATGGTGCGCGTGAGGCCACCTTTTTGAACTGTAAGTGAAGCGACGGATTGAGACAAGGCGGTGGTGCGCAAAGAAGAAATGGTAGTTCGAAGAGATTTTGAAAGGAGGGGAGTTCGCTGGAGTGATGGTTCTCGGCGTATTCTTTGTGCCGTGAGGAAAGTGCTGCTGCGTATCGCCGGATCCTGGCTGGTTATTTGTGTCGTGGCGTTTGCTGTGCGCGTGGCGTTCGTGGTGGATCAGGCGCACAAAGTTCCTGCAATCGCGCTGGCCAATGTGCCATTTCAAAATGAGGTGGGAAGTATCGCGGCGGCGGTGGCGTCGGGCCAAGGGTTTTGCTGTTTATTTCGTGAAGCGACGGGGCCTACGGCATGGCTCGCGCCGATTTATCCGTTACTCATTGCTGCGATTTCCAAAATATTTGGCACTTTCACCGTGGGTTCGTTTTACGCGGCTGCGGTGATGAACAGTTTGTTTTCTGCGCTGGTGTGCCTTCCAGTTTATTTTGCGGGGAAACGGATTGGCAGCAGGTTGCTTGGAGCAACTGCCGCTTGGGTGTGGGCGTACTTCCCGAGTGGCATATTGATGCCGTTCGAATGGATTTGGGATACGTCGCTCTCGGCGCTGCTGGCGGCTTTGCTGTTGTGGGCCATGCTGGAGTTGGCGGAGTCTTATTCGCTGCGTGATGCGTCTCTGTACGGATTGTTGTGGGGAGTGGCGCTGCTGACGAATCCGGCGCTAGGCATTTTGCTGCCGCTACAGATTGGGTGGATTTTCTACAGGCAGCGTGTTGTGCCGCGGAGTTTTGGTATACGGCAAGCCTTACTGGTCATTGCTGTGGCGGGAGTATGCTGTGTGCCGTGGACGATCCGCAATGTGGTGCAGTTCCATCGATGGATACCGATACGTTCGAATTTTGCGTTTGAGCTCTGGCTCGGGAATAACGAAGTGTTTGATGAACACTCGCGGGAAGTGAACCGAATCACGCGTTACGAGCAGGTGCGACGCTACGCACAGCTTGGCGAGTCTGGATTTCTGGATGAAAAGCGGCAGCAGGCGGAAACTTTTATGCGGCGGCACCCCGCATTGGTGTTGAAGCTTGTTGGGCAAAAGATTGTGGCGACCTGGATGGGTACGGAAACACCTTGGCGGGATTTCTGGCGCACCGATTCGATGCTGGTGAGATTCTTGTTTATCTGGAACCTGATTACCGTGATTGGCGTGATGGTGGGACTCGGGAGATTGTATTGGAGGCGTAATCTCTATGTATTTCCCGTGGCAACAATTCCGATTTTCTTTCCGCTGATTTATTACATTACGCACACTTCGTTGCGATACCGGCATCCTTGCGATCCTGTGCTGGCGCTGTTGTTGGCTGTGGCATTCATGGGAGGGCGTTTAAAGCCCACAGGCAATTACGGCGCGTGAGGCACCCGGGGGAAGAGTAATAGGGATCCTTCACTCCCTTCGAAATGACGTGGGGTCGGCATTGAACCTCAGGGGCTAAAGCCCCTTTTTGGCGCGTGGTTTCGGCACGACTGAAGTCGTGCCCTAACTAGGGAAAAGAATGCGAGGAGCTAACGAAAATTCGGTACGAGCGACGTTTACGGTGTGGGGCGTGGGGGGCCTAGTCACCCACACGCAAGTACGGGCGTGTGTGGCGCCCGACTGAGCCGGTCGAGTCACTGAGTCGACTCAGGCGTGTGTGGTTTGGTACAGTTTTCAGTGAAGATTACGGAGCTATGGATGGCAATCCATAAGGAACTACTGGCAATACTGGTCTGTCCGATTTGTAAGAAGCCGGTGCATCTGTTGCAGGATAATTCCGGACTGAAATGCGAAGTGTGCAAGCGCGTTTACCCGGTGCGGGATGACATACCGGTGATGCTACCGGAAGAGGCGACGGTGGTGGCCGAATGAAGGTTCGTCAGCCCTCATGAGCGCAAATTCTGAGTTTGTCAGTTCTGTACCGCGTTTGAAGCGTTTGATTCCCCGATTAAGAAAGATACATATAGCGGTGTTAGGCGATGTGATGCTGGATCGCTACATGTGGGGAACTGCGAACCGGTTGTCGCCGGAAGCGGCCGTGCCGGTGGTGGATTTCGCGTCGCAGATGGATTGCCCCGGCGGAGCAGGGAATGTGGCGGTAAACCTTGCGGCGTTGGGCGCACACGTGGAGGGATTCGGCGCGGTCGGTGGAAAAAAAGGAACGAAGAAGCGGATCGAAGATGATGACGCTGGAGCTGCGCTGCGGGTTTGTTTGCGCAATGCGAAGATCGGCGAGCGCGGACTTCTGCCGGATCCGGATCGAGTAACAACTATTAAAACGAGGGTGATTGCGCGGCACCAGCAGATTGTGCGCATCGATCACGAACGGCGTGAGGCGCTTTCCAGTGGGGCCGAAGAGAAATTATTCCGCTTGCTTACCGGAGCACTAAAGAATCTGGACGCATTGATTCTGTCGGATTACGACAAAGGACTTATCAATGATGGTTTTGCGGATCGGGTGTTGCACGCCTGCCACCAAGCGGAAGTGGCGGTGTTTGTGAAACCGAAGACGTCGCGACTTTGTGCGTATCGCGGTGCGCGCACGGTGGTATGCAACGCGAAAGAGGCGGGGCACTATCTGGGGCGCACGGTGAGTGATGACAAGTCGGTAGACGAGGCGGGAAGGTCACTGTTGCAGCAGTTTGGCTGCGCTTCGGTAGTGATAACGCGAGGCGAAAAAGGGATGAGCGTGTTTGAGGAGACCTCGCCGCGACATTTGCACATACCGGCAACAAGTTTTGAAGTTACTTATGCGCGAGTTGGACAGCCTGGAGTGGAGCGCGGGGCTAGCGGGCGGCAGGTGTTTGATGTTACGGGAGCTGGGGATACGGTTTTAAGTGTGTTGTCGCTGGCGATGGCGGCGGGCGCGTCGGTGGCGGATGCGGCGTTACTTGCGAATACGGCGGCGGGCGTGGTGGTGGGGAAATTGGGGACGGCGAGTGTGTCGCCGGAGGAATTGAGCGCGGCGCTGGACGATATTTAGAAGGATGGTTTTCGTGCCATCGCGACCTGCGTAGATATGGTTGCAGTGGTAATGGAGATTCTCATCCCTGAAGGGATGAGCTACAGGGTTAGAGGCTGTCTGGTGGGAAGCTTAGGGATTTGTCGGAGGGCGTGACCCAGAGAGTGACCATGCGGGTCTTGGCGCTTTTCTCTTCATCGGAAGCCGAGGGAAATGGGGAAAAGGAACTGATAGCTACGTTTACGGCAATGGATTTGCTATTTCGCGGCGCTTTGGCGGTCATGACTTTGTAGCTTTTTACCGGGCCGTAATAGCCGCCGGGTCCCCAGTCCGCAAGAAAATCTTTCATGGTGTAACTCTCGGAAGGTTTCCAGAGTTCGTAAGCCTTTGCGGTATCGCCAGCGACAAGGGCATCGAAGAAGCGGGACGTTGCCCTTTGCTCAGGATAGTAGCGGAAAGAAAACCACAAGACGACCGCGGCGACGAAAATGAGCGCGGCAATGGTGAAGGGAACAACGCGCGATTTGTCCGGTTTGGTGACGGGCGGGTTCAGCAGTGACGATGGCATTGTCGACATCTATTCGGTCTCCTGCTTGCGAGCAGCGTACTTGCGGTGAGAAAAGAAGCCCGGTACAAAACTTTAACAGGACAACGTAGCCGCTCGCAAACCTCCCTGATTATTGGACGCTGTTTGTGGCTGAAATGTTTCCAAGGCGGCGCAGCGTAAGCCTGTAGATGGCCATCGGCGTAACTGCGATTACTTCTCTGTAAGAAAACCACGTACTGCAGCGACCATCAAATCTTCCTGACATACGGTGGCGTGATGACCGCAGTCGCTTTCGAGGACTAAGACAGTGGCCTTGTGAAATCCGGCGAAGGCCAGAGCTGGTGCCGGATTTACGAGGTGATCGTGGCGTCCGACGATGACGAGCATTTTGGCTTTGACGAGCTTGGCGGCATCTTCCAGAGAGCTGCCTTGGGAAACAATGTTCGTGGAAATGATGGCGCGTAACTGGCAAAGATAATCGAAAGGCTGGGTGTCTTTCTTCCAGTCGGCCAGGGTGGAGTTTACGAGATTATCGACATCGGTGCGCTTGGTTTCGCTGCCCAGGCGTTCGGGCGTGGTCATTTGCAGGATGCCAAGTTTCATGGCTCCGTCCACGGCATGCTCACGATCGCCGTTTTTTAGATGATATTCAACGTTGTCCGCTTGGACGCTCCATTGCAGTAGATCGTAGGAGCTTTGCTGCGGCGTGCCCATGATGGGGATGGCCTCGTCCATGTAAGCGGGATAAGACGCGGCCCACTGGAAGGTCTGCATGCCGCCCATGGAAATGCCGATCACGGCGCGAACGTGGGCGAGTTGGAGTTCCTTGGTGGCTAATTGATATTCGGCGTTGACCATGTCGCGCATGGAGATGCGTGGGAATTTGTCTTGCGGTTGCGTAGCGCTATTGGAGGGCGAAGTGGAAACGCCATTGCCGAGCGCGTCGATCATGACAACAAAATATTGGGTAGGATCTAAAAGTTTGTTGGGGCCAACGGAATTTTTCAGGGCTTCGCTCTTTCCATTGAACCAAGTGAGGAGGAGGACGGCGTTACTGCGGTCTTCATTGAGATGGCCGAGAGTGCGATAGCCGATGCGGCAGTCTTTGAGATCTTCGCCACTTTCGAGTTTCAGGACGCCGAGATTGGCGAACTTCAGTTCCTGGGCATTTGTGGGGTGGGAGCTAAGAAGCGTAGCTATCAAGAAAGCGAAGATTGAAAGCACGGATGAGATGCGGAATCTGAAAGAGCTATGCATAGTTTCTCCGACCGCAAGCTTTATGAATGTTGTTTGATTCTAAAGCAAGCCAGGAGGAGCGAGGATGCCAAGTGCGTTTTTATTGGACATCCTGTGCAGGGAGCGAGTTTTCTGGTCGGTTTAGCCGGCGAGGGCGCCACCGGAGCCTTCTGGAAGTTCGATGGCGTATTTGGTGCGAGCTTTCTCACGATGAACTTCCAGTGCTAGGTCGATCAGCTTGTCGATGAGATCGCGAAAGGCGATGCCGGAGGCTTCCCACAATTTGGGATACATGCTGATGGAAGTGAAGCCGGGAATGGTGTTGACTTCATTTAAGAAAATGCGACCACCTTTTTTCTCGAGGAAGAAATCAACGCGGGCCATGCCGGAAAGTTCCAAGGTACGGAACGCTGAGACGGCGAGCGTTTTAATCTTGGTGACCTGAGCCGGCTTCAACTCTGCGGGAATGACCAGTTGCGTGCCATCCTCGAGATATTTCGCGGCGTAATCATAAAATTCCCGGTGCGGCACAATTTCGCCGGGAACGGAAGCTTGCGGATCATTGTTGCCGAGGACGGACACTTCGATTTCGCGGGCGGAGACGGCCTTTTCGACCAGGATTTTCAATCCATATTCGCAGGCAAAATCGAGGGCGGGGCCGAGTTCTTCAGAGGAATGGGCTTTGGTCATGCCGACGGAAGAGCCTAAGGTGGCGGGCTTGACGAAGACGGGATAGGGAAATTCTGCTTCGATGTCTGCTTGGACGGCGGCAGGCTCTTTTTCCCAGCGCCAGCGGTGAACGGTGATCCACGGGACAACAGGGATGCCGGCCTCTTGACACAAACGCTTGGCGACGTCTTTATCCATGCCGATAGCGGAACCTAGGACTCCGGCACCAACGAACGGAATATCGGCGAGTTCGAGAAGGCCCTGGATGGTGCCGTCTTCGCCGAAGGTGCCGTGCATTACCGGAAAAATCACGTCGAAGCGCTGCGCGCCGGCGCCGCGATCGAGCGGCACTAGAGCGGCTTCGGTGGGATCGGCGGTCAGCATGACGCGGCGGCCGCCCTTCAAAATTTCTGGCAACATTTTGATGGCGCCTTCGCCGACGAGCCAGTGGCCGTCTTTGGTGATACCGATGGGCACCGCTTCGTATTTGTCGGGGTCGAGTCCACGAATGACGGAGGCGGCGGAGGCCAAAGAGACTTCATGCTCGCCCGAGCGTCCACCGAATAGGACTCCGACGCGGAGGCGTTTCTTATTGTCAGGGGTCACGAATCTTCCTGTCTTGCTGGGCGAAGAAAAGTTATGGATGTTCCGTTTTCAGTTATACGGGCAAAGCGGAGAAAAGGGAAAAGCGAGTAGAGGAAGAGTTGCGGAAAGGGCAACTGTCCGTGGTGCCGGGGGACGCGTTGCGGTGGCAAGCGAACAAAAAAACGCCGGAGAAGGTGGGATAAGCACCTTCTCCGGCGGAAGAGTCAGTTGAAAATTAGAATTGATAGCGGAGCGCGAATTCCATGACGCGTGGTTTGGTTAGAGTGCCTGAGTACAAGCCAATCGTCGAAGGATTGGTGAAGGCGCTGTTGTTGGTAAGAGTGGCGGCGTCGAAGCGCACGGAGTTGGTGAGGTTGTAGGCATAGGCGCTGAAGCGAACAAGCTGGCGCTCAGTGATGTTGAAGTTCTTGTTGATGCCGGCGTCGATGCCGAAGAAACCCTGGCCGCGGAAATTGTTGCGCTGGCCGGATTCGCCGGGATAGGGAAGGCGGAGTACAGAATTCCAGTAGGCGCTAGGATTGGCTTGACCGGCCGCGCCGATGTTGAAGGCATAAGGCTGATTACCAACGTAAGTGAGCCCCTGACTGACGGGAGCGATCTGGACCGCCTTACCTTCGAGTTGGAAGTTGGTGTTGTAAGTGCCGCCGGCGTCGACGCTGAAGGGGAAGCCGCTGGTCCAGCGATAAATGCCAGCGAGTTCCCAGCCTCCAAGAAATATATTCGTGAAGGTGTTCCAGTCGTGACCCCAGTGGCGGCCGCGACCAAAAGGCAGGTCGTAGACCCAGTTGGAATTGATCTGGTGACGAACGTCGAAATCGGAAGGGCCGCGCATTTGCGCCGGATCCCAGGTATTGATAATCGCGCTCAGGCCACCGAAGGTCGGAACGCGCTCCGAGTCTGAACCCTCGTCGATGGATTTGGAATAAACATAGTTGAAGTCGAACTGCAGGCCATGCATCTGGCGGCTGCGCAAGATGAACTGCCCTCCGTTATAGGCGCTGGTGCCGATGCTTGACCATGCGTACAAGGCGGAAAATTCCGTGTTGTAGAAAGCATAGGGGGTATCGACGCCGTTGATATTGGCGCAGGCGGGGAAGCAGTAAGAATCGAAGACGTTGACGAAATTGGAAGCGCCAAAGGTAGATGGGCCCCAATTGCAGGAAAAGAGCTCGTACATCGCCTGGGTAGAGGTTGGATTTGCTGGGAGATTCGTGTCTCCTTGAATGCAAGAGGCACTGCTAACACCAGCGGCACTTGGAAACAGATTTTGCCAATACGGCATGTTTGGAACTTGGGAAACAGGCGTTTGCGCATTGGCTAATTTGGCGAACGCGGTGGCGGCGGCAAAATAATCGACGCCCGACTTTGGGTCCTTGAGATCTAAAGGCATGGCGAGGTCACGTTGCTGCAGCAAGCGGTGACCAAAGCGGCCAACATAGGCAGCCTCAAAAGTGAAACCGCCGGGCAGTTCGCGGGAGATGGAAAAATCGATGGTCTCGGAGTAAGGAGTTTTGAGTTTATTGTCGAAACCCCAAGTGATTTGTTGCAGCGGATTCCCCAAGGTGCTGATCGGAGGCGTATAGGGAAACGGAGCAGTGGGAGCGGGGTTGAGAAGTACACCGTCGGCGCTGGCTGTGGGAATTTGTCCCGGGCCAGTGAAGCGAGCGCTGCCGTCGACAGTTTGCACGGAAGCAGGATTACTTACGACGGTGTTCAAGCCGAAGGAGCCGTTTTGATCGAAGGTATCGACCAGACCAGTGCCGAAGTGATCGTAGACAATGCCGAAGCCGCCGCGAATGGAAGTTTTTCCAGGGCCACCGAAAAGAGCTTTCCAGAGTCCTTCTGAAGAAGGATTAGGAGAGTAAGCAAAGGCCAAGCGCGGGCCGAGATCTTTGTAATCCCAAGGCCAGTAAGGTTGTTTGCCGTTGGCTTGGCCCCCGGGGCTGTAAGTGATGGTTTCGTCGTAGGTCTGTCCCAGCTCCATAGCTGCGGCACGGCTGTTGACGAAGGCGTTGAGGCTCTGGTTAGGCGAAACCTGATTGCCATGCGTCTCGTAGACGGGCTGCAGGAGAGAGTAGCGCAACCCGACAGTGAGTGTGAAGTTAGAAGTGACCTTCCAAGAATCTTGAACGTAGAAATCGGATTCCCAGGAGCGGAAATTCTTGGGGACCAAGGTGTTTTGGGGGATGGCTACGTTTTGAGCGGTACGGTTGTACTGACCGGTGACGGTGGTAATCAAACCCAATAGGTTCACTGCCGAGTAGTTGTACGGGTTGGCGTTGTTGGGGTCGACGGTGGGGAACCCAAAAGCCGCAGGATCCATGCTGCCACCACTGCCGGCCGGCTGGGCTGCCAGATAATTGGGGTTGGTATTTGCGTAATTGATATTCGCGATGTCGGTGGCACGAGTGTTGGTGATGCGGCGGAGGTTGGTACCGAATTGTAAAGTGTGCTTGCCCTTGGTCCAGGTCAAGTCATCCAGCCAGTTATAAACCGGGATGTGAAACTTGGTGGTGAAAGAAGTTGTGGGTGAGATGGAATTGATGCTGGGATGCAAGTCATCTAAATAACGGAAGCTGATATTTGGTCCATTCTCGATGCCGAGATTGTCCTGGCTTTGCCGAGTAAGACCAAAACGCAGGCTATTGGTGATGGTGGGGGAAATTGTTGCAGTGTAGCCTGCGGCAATGGCGCGACTGGTGTCTCGAACCACATTGTTCGGAGGATCGCCCGGGAATTGTGGAGCCTGGTCAGTTTTATCGGTCTGATAATTTCCGCGTAAGAACAAGCGCTGAGTTCCAGTGTGATTCAGGTTGTAATCCAACTTGGCGATGGTGGTGTTCAGTCTTTGCGGGTCTGGCGCAGAAAAGCTGTAGCAACCGATATTGAATCCGTCGGCATTCGAACAAGCAGAGGAGTTCGCCGTCGGATACTGCTGAAGGACACCGGTGCCTTGGGCATTGGCGACGAATTTGTTGACGCCATTTCCGTTGGGGCAAGTTCCCATAGCGATGCAATTCTGATCCATCAGCGCGATCTGTGCGGGACCTACGGCGTAGGCGCCCGGGGGAGCGGTCCAGGACTTGGTAAGCCCCGCAGCGGTGTTACCGGGACAAACCTGCGTAGCGGTCTGGACTACGTTGCCGTTTGCGTCGAGTATGGGTGCGCAGGGGTACAGAAGGACGCCATCCTGTAAATTAGGAGTGGGCACATTTCGTTGTTCTTGCACGTTTTCCGCGAGGCGCTGACCCTCGTAGGTCCCGAAGAAGAAGAGCCGATCTTTCTTGATGGGCCCGCCCAGAGACCCGCCAAAGGTATTGCGAATGACTTTACCGGGGATGTTCGGCAAGCCGCTTGAAAGTTCGGCCTGTTTATTGAACCAATCGTTGGCGGCGGTGACGGTCGGGCGGTTCTGTTCATAAACAGCGCCATGGAACGTGTTGGTACCACTCTTGGTGACCAGCGTGACTTGTCCCCCGGAAGAGCGGCCCTGGTCGGCATTGTCGCCGATAGTGGTTACGCGGAATTCCTCAATGGAGTCGAGAGTGGAACGGACAGCGCCCTGGAAAGCAGTGCCGCGAGCCTGCTGGTTGTTATCTACGCCATCGAGAGTTATGTTGGCCTGATCGCTGCGACCGCCATTCAGAGCGCCGTTGCGAGTGTCGACGTTGTCGTCGACGTTGGTGCCGACGAAGGTGACGCCAGGCTGCAGGCTGAGAACACCGGCTGCGTCGCGGCCTTCAAATGGCAGCGCGAGAATTTGGCGGGAATCGAAGGTGTTGCCCATGGTGGCGTCCTGGGTGTTAATTGCTTCGGCTCCCGCCGAGACTTCGATCGTGGTAGAACCGCTGGCGATTTGCAGTTGCACGTCTCTACTGGCGGGAGTGGAGACCAACAAAACCAAGCCATTTTGTTTGTAGTTGGCGAAGCCCGCCGCGGAAACGGACAGGGTGTAAGTGGCCGGACGCACATCAGAGAACTGATAAAAACCATTCTTGTCGGAATGGGTGGTAAGGGTGACGCCGATATCAGGACTGCTCAGGGTGATTTCTGCGTCGGGAACAACGGAACCCTTAGGATCAAGAATCGTGCCGCGTAAAGAAGAGGTGCCAGCTTGACCGAAGGAAAGAACCGCGGAGAAAAAATACAGGATGAAAATAGCAGACACTTTGTGCCTGGTTGCTGTCCAAGTCATGGACTGCTCCTTTCGTGCACCATGGACAATCGGTACGACACGAAACGAGTGCGTTCCACGAAGCGTCTGTGAAGTTCACGAAGAATACGTCAACGAGGACGTGTCAAATGAAGACCGTCAAAAACCGCTAACGAATGAAAACGAGAACTGCCCCACAGACTCCGAGCAACCAGCCACACCCAAAACAAAAACGACTACACCACTAGTGACCACTCAACAACAGATGATGGGTGCTATTTTTAGGGTAGGTGGCCTCAGAAGTCAACCTCAACGTAACAGGGAGAGGCTGGGGCGATGTCAGGTACTAAAGGATTTTCTTGCCGAGACTGGAGAGGACTAGCTCTACACCCAGGAGCGCGGTGCGGTTGTGTTCGTCGATTACGGGATTGATCTCAACGATTTCGAGGGAGGCCATGGCTTCGCTGTCGGCGATCATTTCCATGGCGAGGTGGGCTTCGCGATAGGTTACGCCGCCACGTACCGGGGTGCCAACACCGGGAGCGTCGGAAGGATCG
>Ga0210401_10006264_pt1 | contig 12122 bp, 9 predicted proteins | sample IncBWH32MmetaG_FD_150866 | JGI IMG/M metagenome (GOLD analysis project Ga0210401, IMG submission 150866) | Forest soil microbial communities from Barre Woods Harvard Forest LTER site, Petersham, Massachusetts, United States - Inc-BW-H-32-M | ecosystem: Environmental > Terrestrial > Soil >... | reverse complement strand
GCCGGTCAGCGTGCCGACGCCGATTCCTGGCTATCAGATTGGCCACTATCAGATGGGCGGCTATAATCTGTTCGTCATCGCGGTCGCGGTCGTCCTGATGTGCGCGATGTGGTTTGCGTTACGCTACACCCGCGTCGGGCTGATCGCGCGCGGCACCATGCAGGGGAGGGATGTGGTCGCTTCCCTCGGCTATAATCCAAGCACGATTTTCATGCTGACCTTCACGGTCGGCGCGGCCCTGTCCGGCCTCGCCGGCGGCGTCATGGCCCCGCTCACCGGGCTTCTGCCTTCGATCGGCGGCGCCTACATCGCCAAGGCGTTTATCACCGTGATCACCGGCGGCGCCGCCGTGATCGCCGGGACGCTCTCCACCGCCGGACTGTTCGGCACCGTGGATCAATTGGTGTCCTTCGCGTCGACCCCTGTGCTTGGTGAAATCGCCATGCTGGCACTCGCCCTCGTCCTCTTGCGGCTGATGCCGCAAGGCGTGACCGGGCAGTTCTTCCGTAACTCGACATGACCGGCGCGGCGTTCGGCATCGGGCGTATCCACTGGAACTGGCTTGGCGCGCTCGTCGTGCTGCTCGCGGCTTTGCCGCTGGTGAGCGAAACCAATACGCCGACCTTGCTGGCGGTCTGGGCGTTGTTCGCGTTGTCGCTCGCTCTGATGTGGGGCTTTGCCGGCATTCTCAGCTTCGGCCACGCCGCCTATTTCGGCCTCGGCGCCTACACCTATGCGATCGCTTCCTTCAATATCGGCGAGAGCACCGTGCCGGTGCTGCTGGCGCTGATCGTGCCGGCGCTGGTCGCAGCCATCATCGGCGCGATGATGTTTTACGGTCGCATCAGCGATGTCTATCTCGGCGTGATGACGCTGGTCGTCACGCTGATCCTCAACCGCTTCATGAACGCCACCGCCGGCGACGCCTACAAGATCGGCAACGCGCGGCTCGGAGGCTTCAACGGCATACCGGCTTTCCCGACATTGAACGTGCCGGGCCAGCCGAGCATGGAGATCTACGGCACCACCTACTATTACGTCGTGATCGTTTGCCTGCTCATCGCCTATCTGATCTCGCGCTGGATTCTGTCGAGCGCCTTCGGCCGCACGCTGATCGGGATCCGCGAGAACGAAGTGCGGATGGAACTGCTCGGCTACAATGTTCCTGCCTATAAGACCGCGATCTTCTCGGTCTGCGGCGCGATGGCTGGGCTCGCCGGCTGCTTGTTCGCCAACTGGGCCGAGATCGTCACCCCGAGCGTGTTCAGCCTCGGCACCACCGCCGAGGTGCTGATCTGGGTCATCGTCGGCGGGCTTGGCACGCTGATCGGGCCGATGATCGCCGCGGTCGCGCTCGGCTCATTGAAGCTCGAGCTCGGTCACCAGACCACGGTCGATAATTCGTTGGTCCTGGGCGCGATCCTCATCCTGGTCGTGCTCTTGATCCCGCGCGGCTTTGCGCCGAGCTTCGTTGCCTGGCGCCGGCGCTTTGCGCAATCGCAAGTCCATCGCCGGCTGGCGCGCGGCACGCGCCGCCGCCGCATCGCGCTGCAGGAAGCCAAACAGTGAGCGAGCCGGTCGTCGAGACCCAGGAACTGGCGGTGCGCTTTGGCGGCGTGCTCGCGGTCGATCACGTCAATTTCGTGCTGCGCGAACGCGAGTTGCGTTGCCTCATCGGCCCGAACGGGGCGGGCAAGAGCACGTTTTTCAAATCCATCACCGGCCAAATCCGCGGCGCCAATGCCAGCGGCCGAGTGCTGATCCGCGGCCAGGAAACTACCGGCTGGTCGACGCACAATATCGTGCGGCTCGGCATCGGCATCAAAACGCAGGTGCCATCGGTGATGAACGGGCTCACCGTCGCCGAAAATCTATGGCTTTCCGCGCGCCGGACCGCAGGGCATGATGGTGCCGATGCCGTCGTCGAAGAGATCTTGAGTGAGCTCGAACTGGGCGGAATCGCACGCCGGCTGGTCGGCGAACTCGCCCATGGGCAGCGGCAGCTTGTTGAGATCGGCACCGTGCTCGCCAACAAGCCGTGGCTCGTTCTGCTCGATGAGCCCGCCGCCGGCCTCACCAACGTGGAGACCGAGCGATTGATCGCCATCATCAAGCGCATCAATCAGACGGCAACGCTGATCGTGGTCGATCACGATATGCACTTTGTGCGGACGCTCGACTCATTGATCACGGTTTTTCATCAAGGCGCGATACTGCTTGAAGGGCACGCCGAAAAAGTACTCACCGATCCGAGTGTGCGGGAAGTCTATCTGGGGAACCGCGCATGAGTATTGGCGAAGCTGGCGAGCCGGAGATGGACGAGAATTCGGCCGAAGGTGTCGCCGAGCCGAACGGTCTCGTCCTCGACGTCGTCGATCTGCAAGCCGGCTATGGCGAACTGCCGGTGTTGCATGGCGTCTCGCTGCAGCTCTGGGAAGGCGAAGCGATTGGAATCGTCGGCCACAATGGCATGGGCAAAACCACGCTCATGAAGGCCATTATGGGCTTGTTGCCGGCCCGCGGCGGCAAGATCGTGGTCGACGGAGTGGACGTGACCGGCTGGGCGGCGCATGAGCGCAGCCGTCTCGGCATCGCCTACGTGCCGCAGGGCCGCGGCATCCTTCCGGGCCTCAGTGCCCACGAAAATCTTCGCCTGGCGTGGACGCCGGATTCCGGTGAGACCGAGGAGCGTGCGATCGAGAGGGTGCTCGCGATCTTTCCGCGGCTGACCCGGCTTTTGGAGCGCAGAGGCGGCGCGCTGTCCGGCGGCGAGCAGCAGATTCTGGCGCTGGCGCGGGCGCTCGTGCCGCTGCCGTGGCTTCTTCTGCTCGACGAGCCGTCGGAAGGAATCCAGCCGTCAATCGTCCAGGAGATCGGCGAGCTATTGGCAAGCCTGCGCGAGAAACATCGTCTGTCGATGCTGATCGTCGAGCAGAATCTCGAGCTCGTGCTCGATGTCGCAAGCCGCATCGTACTGGTCGAGCGTGGCCGCATCACCCGCGAACTCGACGTCGGCGCCGTGCAAGGCGGCGCGATCGCCGAACTGGTCGGTCTCGGCGGCGCGCGCAGCACCTACGCAGGTACCGGCGGTGGCGCCGCGCGGCCTCGTCCACAGTTGACGGTCGTATCTTCGGCGAACGGCTCTGCGCCTGCGTCAGCCGCCGCCGGTCGCCCATCCTCCGTCTCTTCAAGTTCCGCCCGCAATGGGCGATCGCGAATTGCGGCGCAGGCGATGCCGGCCGCCGCCACACCATTAGGGGGTCCCATGTCGACCGTCAGACGGCCAACGCTCGAACAGATGCACGACATTGTCGAGTCGCTGCATCTGAGCATGTCGCAAGGCGAAGTGGCCGAATACATGGACGTGCTGGAAGGCACGTTCCAAGCCTACGACCGCGTCAATCAGCTGCCCGACTATTTGCCGCCGGTACGCTATCCACGCACGCCCGGCTTTCGCCCGGGTGCCAACGAGAATCCGCTCAATGCCTGGGCGGTGAAGACGGAAGTGCGCGGCGCCGCGCACGGTCCGCTGTCCGGCAAGCGCGTCGTGCTCAAGGACAATATTTGTCTTGCCGGCGTGCCGATGATGAACGGTGCCTCCACGCTCGAAGGCTATGTGCCGGATATCGACGCCACGGTCGTGACCCGCATTCTCGATGCCGGCGGCACCATCGTCGGCAAGGCGCATTGCGAGTATTTTTGTTTATCCGGCGGCAGCCACACCTCGGCGCTCGGGCCGGTGCACAATCCGTACAAGCACGGCTACTCGGCCGGCGGCTCGTCGTCGGGCTGCGGCGCGCTGGTCGGCGCGGGTGAAATCGAAATGGCGATCGGCGGCGATCAGGGCGGTTCCATCCGCATGCCGGCGTCATATTCCGGCTGCTACGGCATGAAGGCGACGCACGGTCTCGTACCGTATACCGGCGTCATGCCGATCGAGGCGACCATCGATCATGCCGGTCCGATGACAGCGACGGTCGCCGACAACGCGCTGCTCCTGGAAGTGATTGCCGGCGCTGACGGGCTTGATCCGCGCCAGTACGACGTGCAAGTCGAGAAATACAGCTATACGACCGGCATCGGCCGCGGTGTCTCCGGCATGCGCATCGGCCTGGTGACGGAGGGATTCGGCTGGCCGGCCAGCGAGCCGGATGTCGACGCGAAGGTGCGTGCGGCGGCGGAACGTTTGCGCGGCGCCGGCGCCATCATCGAGCCGGTTTCCATTCCCATGCACCTTGACGGCGGCGCCATTTGGACACCGATCGCGCTCGAAGGGCTCGTCGCGCAAATGATGCACGGCAATGGCATGGGCTTTAACTGGAAGGGCCTCTACACCACGAGCCTGCTAGATGCCCATGCGAACTGGCGCGCGCGCGCCGACGAGCTTTCGCGCACGTTGAAAATCTCGATGCTGGCCGGCGAGTACTTCATCAAGCATCACCGTGGCCACTTCTATGCCAAGGCGCAGAATCTCGGCCGACTGCTGCGCAAGACCTACGACGAAGCTTTGACGCGCTACGATCTGTTGATGATGCCGACGCTGCCGATGAAGGCGACGCCGCTGCCTCCCAACAATGCGCCGCTTGCGCTGTGGTGCCAGCGCGGCTTTGAGATGCTACCGAACACCTGCCCGTTCGATGTGACCGGACATCCGGCGATGAATATCCCGTGCGGCATGAGCGACGGCCTGCCGATCGGCATGATGCTGGTCGGCAAGCACTACGCCGAGACCACGATCTATCGCGCGGCGCACGCCTTCGAGCAACTCGGGGATTGGCGGAATTTCTGATCGGCAATCAGTCTGCAACATCGACGGCTGCGCCCAGTGAGCATCCATAACCCGTTCAGCTCGGATTTCCTGCGCAGCCGCGGCGACGATCACTTGCGGCCGCAAGGGCCGTTGTCCTACGTCGCCGGCACGAGCGACGATCCGCTCAAATACATGACCATTTCGCAATTGCTGGATAGGGCTTGCGCCAGGCACGGCGGGCGCCCCGCCGCAATCTTCGCCGAGAATAAGCTGTCGCTGTCTTGGTATGATTTGCGCGATCGCTCGAACGATGTCGCGGCGAGCCTGCTGGCGCTCGGTATCGGGCGTGGCGACCGCGTCGGCATCTGGGCCCCCAATCGCGCCGAGTGGCTGTTCACCCAATTCGGCACCGCGCGCATCGGCGCCATTCTGGTCAACATCAATCCAGCGTATCGCTCATCCGAGCTCGAATACGCGCTCAACAAGGTTGGCTGCAAAGCGCTGATCATGGCGCGCCGGCATCGCTCGAGCGACTATGTCGAGATGCTGCGCGCGGTGGCGCCGGAGATCGATCGCGAAGCAAGTTCTCTGCAAGCGGCGAAGCTGCCGCAGCTCAAACACGTCGTCCTGCTCGACGACGGACCGCATCCCCGCGGCACGCGCTTGTTCTCGCAATTGCTGTCGTTGGCCGGTCCGGGCCACCGCGGCCGCTTGGACGGGCTTTCCGCCGCACTCGATCCGGACGACGCCATCAATATCCAATTCACCAGCGGCACGACCGGATCGCCCAAAGGGGCGACGCTCACCCATTTCAACATCGTCAACAATGCGCGCTACGCGGCGAAGGCGATGGCGTTCTCCGCCGAGGATCGTCTGTGCATTCCGGTGCCGCTTTATCATTGTTTCGGCATGGTGTTGGGCGTCCTTACCTGCACAGCGGTCGGCGCCGGCATGGTCTTCCCCGGCGAGGGTTTCGATGCTGAGGCGACGCTCGCGGCGGTGGCGCGCTACAAATGCACAGCTTTGCACGGCGTCCCGACCATGTTTATCGCCCAGCTCGAGGATGCGAAATTTGCAAACTACGACACATCGACGTTGCGGACCGGTATCATGGCGGGCGCACCGTGTCCGATCGACACCATGCGCGCGGTCATCGACCGCATGCACATGCGCGAAGTCACCATCGGCTACGGCATGACCGAAACGAGCCCGCTATCGTTTCAATCGCGCACCGACGATCCGATCGATCGGCGCGTATCCACGGTCGGGCGCATCCTTCCGCATGTCGAGGTCAAGATCGTCGATGCGAACGGCAAGGTCGCGCGGCTCGGCGAGTCGGGCGAATTGTGCACGCGCGGTTACGGCGTCATGCGCGGCTATTGGGACGATCCGGAACGCAGCGCCGACGCGATCGACGCGGCGGGCTGGATGCATTCGGGCGACCTCGCGACCATCGACGAGCATGGCTATTGCACCATCGTCGGGCGGCTCAAGGACATGCTCATCCGCGGCGGCGAGAATATCTATCCGCGCGAGATCGAGGAGTTCTTGCTCCGGCATCCGAAGGTGCAATCCGCGCAAGTCTTCGGCGTTCCCGATCATCGTCTGGGCGAAGAAATCTGCGCCTTTATCGTGCTCAAGCCCAACCAGTCGGCGACCCCGGAGGAAATTCAGTCATTCTGCCGCGGCCAGATTTCGCATCACAAAGTGCCGCGCTACATTCGCTTCGTGTCGGAATTTCCCATGACGGCGACCGGCAAGCCGCAAAAATACGTCATGCGCGAGCAGATCGTCAGCGAATTGGCGGCGACGCAAGGAACAGCGCTTGCGGGATGAGTGCGCCGATTGCGCCAGCGCTATCAGCATGCTTGGGGCCTGAGCGCTAGGGCTTTGCTGCCACAAGGCGGTTGAATCGTTCGATGCAAGTGCGAAGCACTTCCTCGCCGGGCCGCTTCCACCAATCGGCTGCCGAGAAGATTTCCACCTCAATGTAGCCGTTGTAGCCGGCCTTCTCGATCATCGCGCCGATGCGGGGGAGGTCAATAACCCCGTCACCCATCATGCCGCGGTCCAGCAGCAAATCGCGCGTCGGCACCAGCCAATCGCAAATGTGATAGGCCAAAATGCGGTTGGCTGATCCAGCGCGCGCGATTTGCGCCTCGAGGTCCGGATCCCACCAGACATGATAGGTGTCGATGGCAACGCCGACGCTGTCGCCCAAGGCCTCGCACAAGTCGAGCGCCTGCGCGAGCGTGTTCACGCAGGCGCGGTCCGCGGCATACATCGGATGCAGCGGCTCGATGGCGAGCAGCATGTTGTGTGCCCGGGCGTGGGGGAGGATGGCGGCGATACCGTCTTCGACCATGCGGCGCGCGCTGGCGATATCGCGCGAGCCTTTCGGCAGGCCGCCCACCACCAGGACCAGGCATTCGGCGCCTAGTGCGGACGCTTCGTCGATCGCGCGCCTATTGTCGTCGATCGCCGCTTGTCGCCCGGCCTGGTCCGCTGCGGGAAACATCCCGCCGCGGCAATAGCCGCTGACTTCCATCCCGGCGTCTTTGATCGCGCGAACGGATGCGTCGAGACCGATGGCGGCGACCTGATCGCGCCACGGATCGACAGCGGTGATGCCGAGCCGTGCGCAGGCTTCGACCGCTTCGCGCAGGTTCCATTGTTCGCGCACGGTTGCAAGATTGATGGAAAGGCGTGGAGTGTGCATCGGCATCCGGCGCCGCCGTCTCCTTCCGAGTCGGCGCTAGGCCAAGCCCTGCACGGCAAGGAGCTTGCTCATGCGCGAGGCTGCGAGATCAGGATTGTGCAGCACGCGCGCCTTGTCGGCCAGGCGGAACAGTTCGGCCAAATGCAGCAACGAACGGGCGCTTTCTTGTCCACCGACCATGATGAAATGATCTTGCAGGCCGTTGAGCCAGGCGAGGAACACGACGCCGGTTTTGTAGAACCGGGTCGGCGCCTTGAAAATGTGCCGTGACAGCGGGACGGTTGGCTCCAGGATTCCGTGAAAGCCTTGCAGGTCGCCGGTTGCCAGCCGCGCCAGACCGGCTGAAGCCGCCGGTGCGATCGCATCGAAGATCCCGAGCAGCGCGTCCGAATAACCCTGCTCGTCGCCGGCGATTAGTTCGGCGTAGTTGAAATCATCGCCGGTATACATGCGCACGCCCGCGGGCAACTTGCGGCGCATCTCGATTTCCTTGTCGCGCGACAGCAGCGAAATTTTCACGCCGTCGATCTTTGCGTCATTGTCGCTGATGATATGGAGGCAAGCCTCCATCGCCGCCGCATGATCCGCCGAGCCCCAATAGCCGGCGAGCGCGGGGTCGAACATTTCGCCCAGCCAATGGATAATGACCGGCTCTTTGACCTGCCGGAGGATGCGACCGTAGACCTTCGCATAGTCCGGCGGCGTTTTGGCCGCGCGCGCCAGGGCGCGGCTCGCCATGATCACCAGCCTGCCGCCGAGCGCCTCGATTGCTTCGATCTGCTCCTCGTACGCTCGGACGATCTCATCAATGCCGGGATTGGTTGCGGGATTGAGATGATCGGTGCCCACGCCGCAGCAGATTTTCACGCCCGGCCGGGTCTTGGCAGCGTCGAGCGCATGGCCGATCAGTTGCCTCGCCTCGGTCCATCCAAGCCCGCCGCCTCGCTGCGCTGTGTCCATCGCTTCGGCGACGCCGAGGCCGAGGTCCCACAGATAATGCCGAAACGCGATGGTCTTCTCCCAGTCGATGGCCGTGCCCTCCCACGGGTCGATAGCGGCCAGGGGATCGGCCACCACATGCGCCGCCGCATAGGCGATGCGATTGAAGCTCTGCGTCTGCTCCTTCGACGGAAAGACGATCGGCTCGCTTGTGACATAGGGTTCGAGCGTGCGGTTCTTGGTCGGCAGAGCGATCGTCGGCACGTCAGGCTCCTTAAATCTTGATGTCCGGCACGTCGAGCCAGCGCCGCTCCGACCAGCTTTTCATTCCGAGCTCCGCAAGCTGCACGCCTTTGACTCCTTCCACCAATTCATGGTGCCACGGCGTATCCGCCATGACGTGCCGGATGAAATCTTCCCATTGGATCTTGAAGCCATTCTCATAAACGATGTTGTCCGGGACTTCCTCCCACTGCGAGAAAAAATTCATCGTTTGCGGAATGTCCGGGTTCCAAACCGGCCGGGGCGTGTTGACGCGATGCTGCGTCCAGCATTTGGTCAGGCCCGCGACCGCCGAGCCGTGCGTGCCGTCAACCTGAAAGGTGACCAGATCGTCGCGGCGCACCCGTACGTCCCATGACGAATTGATATGAGCGATGACGCGGCCGTCGAGTTGAAAGGTCGCGTAAGCCGCATCGTCGGCGTCGGCATCGTATGGCTTGCCGTTCTCGTCGACGCGCTTTGGAATATGTGTCGCACCGAGGCAGCTCACGGCCTGCACCTTGCCGAACAGATTGTCGAGCACGTAGCGCCAGTGGCAGAGCATATCCAGAATGATGCCGCCGCCTTCGGCCTTGCGATAGTTCCAGCTTGGCCGCTGCGCCGGCTGGCCCCAATCGCCTTCGAACACCCAGTAGCCGAACTCGCCGCGAACGGCGAACATGCGGCCGAAAAAACCGGAGTCGCGCAGCATTCTGATCTTGCGCAATCCCGGCAGAAACAACTTGTCCTGGACGACGCCGTTTTTCACCTTGTTTGCTTTGGCGAGTTTCGCTACTGCGATCGCTTTGTCGAGCCGGTCGGCAACCGGCTTTTCGCAATAGACGTGCTTGCCGGCCTCGATTGCTCTCGTCAGCAGATCCGCGCGCATCTGCGTCGTCGCCGCATCAAAGAACACTTCGTCGGCAGGATTTTTCAGGGCCGCGTCGAGATCCGCCGTGTGTCGTTCGATCCCGTACTGACGCGCCAGCGCCGCGACCTTTTCCGCATTGCGGCCGACCAGGATGGGATCGGGCATCACGCGGTCACCGTTCGGCAACGCCACGCCGCCTTGCTCGCGGATGGCTAGGATCGAACGCACCAGGTGCTGATTGAGCCCCATGCGTCCGGTGACGCCATACATCACGATGCCAAGCCTGCGGGTGGCCATGCGTTGGTTGCTCCGACACTGCCCTGAGCGCCGATACATACAACCAATCGATATGGAAAACGACCGTGCCCGGTTATGCTGGTGCAAAGGGCCGGCTCGGAACCGACCCGCGCCCGCCACCTCGACCGGCAGGCAATCGGGGGGAACGCCACGTGCTCACGCGATCGCAACAACAGCACACCGTCGCGGCCTGCTTTCTCAGCTGGACGCTCGATGCCTTCGACTTTTTCATCATGGTGTTTGTCCTTGCCGACATCGCCAAGGAGTTCGACACCGGCATGACGGCGGTCACGATAGCGATCACGCTGACCTTGGCGGCGCGCCCGCTCGGAGCGCTCCTGTTCGGTTACATGGCCGATCGCATCGGCCGGCGTCGCGTGCTGATCCTCAACGTGCTGATCTTCACGGCCTTTGAGTTCGTGTCCGGGCTGGCACCTTCGCTCGTCACCTTCATTGTCATTCGGGCGTTGTTTGGCGTCGCCATGGGCGGCGAGTGGGGCGTCGGAGCCTCGCTGACGATGGAATCGATTCCGGCCAAATGGCGGGGCATGGCCTCCGGGTTTTTGCAAGCGGGCTATCCTTGCGGCTATCTGCTCGCTTCGCTGCTTTACTGGATCGCGTTTTCCGCGGTGGGATGGCGCGCGCTCTTTATGATCGGCGCCATCCCGGGTCTCTTCGTCGCCGGCTACATTTTCTTTTACGTGCAGGAATCGCCGGACTGGCTGCAACGCAAGACGCACGCGAAGATCGGCACCTGGGAAGCGATCAGCAGCAATTGGCAGCTGATGATCTACGCCATCCTCATTATGACGGCGATCAACTTCTATGCGCACGGCACCCAGGATCTTTATCCCAGCGCGTTTCTCCGCGTGCAGCACGGCTTCTCGGTTTCCACGGTATCGAAGATCGCTATCGTCTATTCGGTCGGCGCGATCCTCGGATGCATCCTGGTGGCAAGTCTGTCGCAGAAAATCGGGCGGCGCCGCGCGATCGTCGGTTCGGCGCTGCTGTCGATTTTGGTCATTCCGGTTTGGGCGTTTTCGGACAATCCGGTCTATCTGGGCATCGGCGCCTTCTTCATGCAGTTCCTGGTGCAGGGCTGCTTCGGTGTTGTTCCGGCTCACCTCAATGAACTGTCGCCGCCCGCAATCCGCGGAATGTTTCCCGGCTTTGTTTATCAGTTCGGGAATTTCCTCGCGGCGGGCAACGCCACGATCCAGTCGTTGATCGCCGATCGCATGAACCACGATTACAGCGTTGCCTTGGCGGTGGTGCCGTTTGTCGGCGCGATTGTCATCGCCGGCCTCGTTGGCATGGGGCGCGAGGGCCGCGACGTGAAAATGGGCGGGGAGGCGACGCCGGCGCAATAAGCGGCCGCGCCGGCACTGCGAATTTCGCCCGCGATGTAGCGCTATTCGCCGGTGAAATCAGGCTGGCGGCGCTCCAGAAACGCCGAGACGCCTTCGCGGAAATCCGCGGTCCCAGCCGCGCGTACAAAGCCCGCACGTTCGGCATCGAGTTGCGCGTCGAGCGACGAGTGCAGCGATTGATCGATCAGCCGCTTCAGTGAGGCCTGCGCGGTGGGAGGGCCGCTCGCGATCCGGCGGGCCAGCGCGTCGACTTCGCTCGCCAGCGCATCCTTGGGTACCACGCGGAAGACGAGCCCCATCTCCTTGGCGGTGCGGGCGTCGATCGCCTCGCCCAGCATCAGCCATTCGAGCGCGCGCTGCGGGCCGAGGAGCCGCGTCACCGACCACGTTGTCCCACCGTCGGGACTGGTCCCGAGTTTGGTGTAGGCCGGAACAAAAGAAGCGTCCTCGCTGGCGATGACAAAATCGCACGCCAGCGCCAGTCCGACTGCGCCGCCGGCCGCGGCCCCGTGCACGCCGGCGACCACCGGCGAATTCAACCGCCGGATCGCGCGGATGATCCGGTGGAACAAATCGATCAGTTCGCCAATGACCTTTGGTGCGTCGTTGCCGGCTCGCTTGAATACGGTGATGTCGCCGCCTGCCATGAACATTCGCCCGGCGCCCATCAGCGTCACCGCGCGCAGCGCGGGATCGCGTTCCAGGCCTTCCAAGGTCGTGGCCAATGCCACCGCCAAATTGTGATCGAGTGCGTTGAGCCGGTCCGGCCGGTTCAATGTGATCCGCGCGATCCCGCCTTCGATCGCAACCAGAACGAGGTTCTGCTCCGGCATCGCCATCCTCCCAATCCCGCCTTCCGCATTGTCATTGCCGCCCGGGTCATCTAGTGTCCCTCAAAAATGAATCTAACTCAAT
>Ga0210401_10006263_pt1 | contig 12123 bp, 8 predicted proteins | sample IncBWH32MmetaG_FD_150866 | JGI IMG/M metagenome (GOLD analysis project Ga0210401, IMG submission 150866) | Forest soil microbial communities from Barre Woods Harvard Forest LTER site, Petersham, Massachusetts, United States - Inc-BW-H-32-M | ecosystem: Environmental > Terrestrial > Soil >... | reverse complement strand
CTTCAGAAGTGCGATCGCGTAATGCATGGGTACAGCCGCTCCCACGCCCGGAGCGCCCTGGTCCGCACCCGCCAGCATCGAGACGGAGGTTGGTCGCAGCCATTGTCCCTCGATGAGGCCAACAACTGCGCGCGATCCGGCGGAGAGCACCGGCGCACCGCTTTGGCCCAGCCGGACTTGATGGTTGAAGAGAAATAATTCCGTGTCACTCCGCCCCTTCTCCAGTTGAGAAAATCTGAAATCGAACACCTCTGCCGATGAGCGATCATCCAGCGATCCGTCCAGAGTGTAGGCGTCCAGCGGCTTGGGGGGACGTTTGGATGGAACAACGACACTTTCGCTTTCCACGACCCAGTCGGATGTCAGTGGCAGATATTTAACCGTATGCGGACCTTCGAACGGATTCGGCGTGGCTCGCAGGATTGCCACATCGTGAGAACGATCCACGATCACCAACTCGGCTCGAACAAACCGGGACCGTCCCGAGGGATCGCGCAGCAGAATATATGCTTGGCCTCCGCGCAGCTGGCTCAGGACGTGCGCTGCCGTGATGAGATATCCCTGTTCGTTAATGAAGAAACCGTTTCCGTAGAAAAGGTAGTGATAGCCCCGGTCCGAAGCAGATTGATCCACGGGATAGACGATCGAGCATATGGCGTCCGACAGCACTGCGTCGTCGGCGGGATTTACTGTCGCTCCGTGAATCGTCGAAAGCGAGAAAATGCAAGCCAGCGCGCAGAGTGCTGCGACAATCGTTCCGATAATGAGTTTCAATCGCATGAGGGCGGCAGCAGGACGGCTCTTGCCACCACAAATAGCGTAGCGCAGCGCCTGCGCGGCGCAATTGACCTTTAGGACAGCTCTATCGTGGCAGGCAACTCCTTCAGAACATGGCAAGCGAAGTCTGTTCGATGCCTTGACGAAGCAGCATCGCGGATTACGGGGCGACCAATTTCGGAAAGCTGTAAACGCTCTCGTTGCGGTGAACTAGTCGGCGCAAGAACTCAGACGCAGTTCAACACTCTTGCCACGCGCGGCGGCTGCGCGGTAGAGTCTCTCCTGTTCCCTGGTTTAAAGACTCGGTTCGGTCGCGCAACAGTGGCAAGCGACATCCAGGCAAAAGAGGAAATTCCATATGCGAGCGAAGCGCTTTCCGTTGGGACTTGGCATTGCGGCATTGTCTTGCCTGGCTGCGCTGCTGATCTTTTCCGGCCATCTGAAAGCCAGAAACGCCGCGGATTCTTCCTGGGGTTTCTCGACGGCCAATCTCGACACCACTTGCAAGCCCTGCGACAATTTCTATCAATTCGCAATGGGTGGATGGATGAAAGAGAATCCCATCCCAGCGGAATATCCCACCTGGGGCACCTTTACGCAGCTGCGGGACAAAAATCTCACCGCCATGCGCACGATCCTCGAAGCCGCAGCCAAATCCAACGCTGCGCCCGGCTCTAATGAACAAAAGATCGGGGACTTCTATGCTAGCTGCATGGACACCACCGCGATCGAGGCTGCCGGCTTGAAGCCCATTGCCAGTGAACTTGCAGCGATCGACGCAATAAATGACCGAAAATCGCTGGACGCGGCCATCGTTCGGCTTCAGAGGGAAGGAGCCAGCGTGCTCTTCCGCTTCAGCTCCGCGCAAGACATCAAGGACAGCACGCGCGTCATTGCGACGGCCGGCCAGGGCGGCCTCGGTATGCCCGACCGCGATTACTATTTCCGCGACGATGATAAATCCTTGCAACTGCGCGCGGACTACGAGCGACACGTCGCGAAAATGTTCGAGCTTGCCGGCGATGCCCCGGATCAAGCGGCCGCCGAAGCCAAGACCGTAGTAGCCATCGAGACGGCGCTGGCCAAGGCGTCTCGCACACGCGTCGAACTGCGCGACCCCGAAAAAAATTACAACCTGATGCCGGTCACGGAAATGAAAGCCCTCACCCCAGACTGGTCGTGGGAAAACTACCTGCACGCCGTCGGCGCTCCTCCCGTCGAACAAGTCAACGTGCGCCAACCCGAATTCTTCAAGGAGATGAACCAGGAACTCGCGAGCGTTTCACTGCCTGACTGGAAGATTTATCTGCGCTGGCATGTGATCCATGACAGCGCTCCGGGCCTACCCGAGCGATTTGTGCAGGAGAATTTCGATTTCTACGACAGAAAGCTGTCCGGAACCAAGGAGATACTGCCGCGCTGGAAGCGTTGCGTGCAGTCCACCGATCAGAACCTCGGCGAAGCTCTCGGACAAGTTTACGTCGATAAGTACTTTCCGCCTGCCGCCAAAGCCCATGCCAAAGAAATGGTCAACAACCTGATTGCCGCACTTCGCGACGACATCCCAACACTTTCCTGGATGGGGCCGGAAACCAAGAAGGAAGCCCTTGCCAAGCTCGAAGCCTTTAACGTGAAAATCGGCTACACCGATAAGTGGCGCGATTATTCGAATCTCTCGATAGACCGCGGTTCTTATGGGGCCGATGTGCGTCGCAGTTTCGAATTCGAGTATGCCCGCCAGCTCGCCAAAATCGGCAAGCCTGTGGACCGAACCGAGTGGGGAATGACGCCTCCCACGGTGAACGCCTACTACAACTCCACTATGAACGAGATTGTTTTTCCGGCCGGCATACTGCAGCCTCCTTTCTACGATCCCAACGCCGACGACGCCGTGAATTATGGCGGCATCGGCGCCGTCATCGGGCATGAAATCAGCCACGGCTTTGACGATCAAGGTTCCAAATTTGACGGCAAAGGCAACCTGCACGAGTGGTGGACGCCGGAGGATCGCAAAAACTTCACCGAACGCGCCGACTGCGTGGTGAACCAATTCAATGGCTACGAAGTGGAACCCGGCCTGCACCAAAACGGCAAGCTCGTGCTCGGCGAGAGCATTGGCGACCTAGGAGGCGTGGCCATCGCTTATGCCGCATACGAAAAATCCATCGAGGGCAAACGCCCGAAAGACATTGACGGATTTACGCCGGAACAGCGCTTCTTCCTCGGATGGGCCCAAGTGTGGGGAACGAATCAGAGAGCGGAGGCAGCACGTCTGCAAACCAATACCGATCCGCACCCGCTCGCGCGCTTTCGCGGGAATGGTCCTCTCTCGAACATGGAAGCGTTTGCCAAGGCCTTTGGCTGCAAAAAGGGAGACGCGATGGTCCGAGAGCAGCTCTGCAAGATCTGGTAGCTATACCCCCAGCGCACCGGCAATCGCACGATTGCGCAGGCGCAAGCGAGGAAAAGCTCTTCGAGATATCTCATTCGCTGCGCTACGGTGATCGCTGGCTTCACGAGTCCAGACTCGAACCTTCGCAGAGTAGAGAAGTGTGAGCCGCAGGGCGTCGTTAGGAGAGAATCGTCACGATGCGCGTTGGAGTCTTCACGCCTCTGCTCGCTCAGCTTTCGCTGCCTGACGTTCTGAGGAAACTCGCTGCACTGCACATAAATACAATCGAACTTGGCACAGGAAACTATCCGGGTGATGCGCACTGTAAGCTGGCAATGCTTGACGACAGCTCCGCCCTTGCGGCGTTTCAGAAAGTGCTTGCCGACCATGGGGCGCAGATCAGCGCCCTAAGTTGCCACGGGAACGCCTTGCATCCTGATAAGGCGCGAGCAGAGCAAGACCGCGCGGTGAGCCGCAAGACGATCCTGCTTGCGGAAAAACTTGGGATACCTGTGGTGATTGATTTTTCGGGGTGTCCCGGCGATTCGCCGCGCGCCACCGCGCCTAACTGGGTGACCTGTCCGTGGCCGTCGGAATATCTGCAGGTTCTCGACTGGCAGTGGAACGAAGTGGTCGCTCCTTATTGGATCGAGCATGCAAAATTCGGCCAGGATCACGGCGTGAAACTGGCCATCGAAATGCATCCTGGATTTGTGGTTTACAGTCCGGAAACGATGCTGAAGCTGCGCGCGATCGCCGGGCCCGGCGTGGGTTGCAACTTCGATCCCAGCCACTTGTTCTGGCAGGGCATCGATCCCATTGCCGCCGTGCGCGTGTTGGAAGGGACGATCTTCCACGTCCACGCTAAAGATACACAGCTATACCCAAGTAATCTGCAGCGCGCCGGAGTGCTGGACACCAAGCCCTACACCGACGAGCGCGCGCGCAGTTGGATTTTTCGTACCTGCGGCTACGGTCACGGCGCGGAGTGGTGGAGCGAGTTCCTTTCCACGCTGCGAATGTTCGGTTACGATTCGGTGCTCTCCATCGAACACGAAGATAGCCTGCTCTCCGCGGAAGAGGGGCTTACGAAGGCTGCAAATTTCCTCATTGAGATCGTAATCCGTGAGCGCCCGTCGGCGGCATGGTGGTTATAGCGCGCCACCGTGAGGCAGTGATGCACTCTGTGGGAAAGTGAATCCGAAATCCTTGCCCGCTAAACCGTCAACGTTCTCATGTACTCCGCGTCAATCTTCAGCGCGTCCATCGGCGGCATGTCGTACTGTTCCTGCTCGATGAAGGCATGCTTGATGTTCGCCTTTTTTGCCGCCAGAAAAATTGGACGGTAGTCGATGCTTCCGCGGCCCAACTCGGCGGAAGGCGGCGGATCCACATCGGAACCCGGCTCGCCGCTCAACTTGAAGTCCTTCACATGCAGCATGGAAATACGCGTGGGATAGCGCCGCAGATAATCCACCGGATTTTTGCCGCCAACAATCACCCACCCACAGTCCATCTCCATCGTCACCTTTGCGGGATCTGTCAGGCGCAGCAGCTCATCGTAAATTACCACGCCGCTGACCGCGCGGAACTCAGCAGTGTGGTTGTGGTACCCAAATTTGATTCCGGCCGCATTCACGCGCTCTCCGAGCAGGTTGAATTTCTCCGCGTTCCAACGCCAGTCCTCGAGCGTCATAGCTTCTCTGGCCGCCTTCTTATCCGCAGATTTCGCCGGCGATCCGTGCGGAAATCCGGGCGACGCGCAGATGATGTACTCAACTCCGAGCGCTTTTCCGAACTGGATGACGTCGTCGAGGTGTGGCGCCAAGTCTGCATACGAATAGTGGGCGCTGACGCAATGCAGCCCTGCTTGCTCCATGGCCTGCTTCACGTCGCTCGCGCTGCGGTCAAAAAATCCCGCAGCCTCAACCTCACGGTAACCCATCGCGCTCAACTGGCCTAGTGTTCCTCCATAGTCCTGTGGCAATAAATCCCTCACGGAGTAGAGCTGCAATCCGAGCGGCAAGCCCAACGGATTCGCCATCAGCCAGTCTGCATCGGCACACGCGGCAGCGAAAGCAACCGACGCCGATGCAGTCTTCAGAAAATTTCTTCTTGAGATTCCTCGCATGGTCACCGCCCCTGTTCCGAAGTGATGGTCATCCCGATGACTCGAGCCAACCGCGCTCACTCGTGAATCTGCTTCGCGTCCCCATCCCACTTCGCAATCGTTTTATTGAAGTACGCGTAGTTTGCCAGATGGCAGCCAATCGCCGTGTGATTTCCAAACACTTCATTCTCAACAGGGGCTTTGCGCGTCCGTACGGCATTGAAAAAATTCGCCTGGTGCGCCGAAACGTCGCTGTAGCCGGCAGGCGCCGTAAAAATCTCGGACTGCACCGTCGTCTGATAATCGAGCGGCGTGGGCGGCGGATTTTCGATCGCCCACTTCGCGAGATACGCATTGCGAAGCCGCGCCGGCCAACCCTTGGTCGAATAGGTCTCCGGCTTGGGAGTAATATCTTGCGGCGCAAATGTTAGCGTCTGATTCAGAATTTCCATCGTCCCCTTCGTGCCTTGGAATTTGATCGGTTCGCCGCCTTGATTACTATTGTTCAGATTGCAGTAGAGCGACACGCGGAAGTTTGGATAGTCATAAACCGTTTCAATCACGTCGGGGAAGTCGCGCCCGTCCTTCCAACGAAATAGTCCGCCAGTGGATTGTGCGCGTTGCGGAACTTCATTGATTCCCGCAATAAAGTGAATCCCCGAAAGCAGATGCACGAACAGATCCCCCGCCAGGCCCTCGCCGTAATCGGCGAAACAGCGCCAACGGAAAAAACGTGCCGCATCAAACGGGCGCTGTGGCGCTCCCACCAGGAAAGCATTCCAGTCAATGGTCTGCTCGCTCGCGTCCGGCGGGATCGGATACACCCAAGCGCCGCCGGGCGAATTCCGGTTTGACGAGCCCTCGATCAGGAAAACCTCGCCGAGCGCGCCCGACGAATAGAGCTCGCGCGCCTTTTCGTACACGATGGAGCTGACGCGCTGGCTGCCGACTTGCATGATGCGATTTCCTTTTCGCACCGCATCCACCATCGCGAAGCCGTCCTCGACGTTGTGCGACATCGGCTTTTCGCAGTAAACGTCCTTCCCAGCCGCGCAAGCATTCACCACCACTCGGCGATGCTGATGGTCGGGGACCGCCACGATCACCGCGTCCACATCCTTGCGGTCGAGAATCTCTTTATAATTGCGGGTTGCCGGGACCCGCTTCTGCACGGCTTCTTGCGCTGCCTCGTGCCGGCTGTCGTAAAGATCACATACCGCTACGCATTCCACTCCAGGCACCGCGAGCGACGCATCGAGAAGCTCGCATCCGCGCGTGCCCGTACCGATGGATGCGAATCGGACGCGATCGCTCGGTGCTACCGCGCGGCCCGCGCCCCAGAGCGCCGCCGGCTCCAGCAGGTTGATCTTGGAACTAGCGCCGGCAGCGACGGAACCCGCGCTGATCTGCAGGAAATTCCTGCGTGTTAGAGACTTCATTTGTTGTCCTTTCTTGCACGCATAATCCGCGCTAGACCGACTGCATTGTCAGCCGCGGTAAACGCGATGTCGAGATTTTTCTCTACAGATGCTGTCTGGCGATTCAGCACCGCTAGATCGGGCGGCGTGAAAACAAGCGAATATCCTGGGATTCGGACGACAACGAGAATCGCAGCGAAAATTATTTTGTCGAGGCGGGATCCGCCAATTCGTAGCTCACGAACGCGAGCCGTTTGCTGTCTGGCGACCATGACGGCACATTGATTGTGCCCTGGCCGCCGAACAATTTCGCTAGAACGCTAATCTTCCCATCCTCGCGGGACATCAGCCGCAGCGCAACGTCCTTGTTGGGCGGATGATCCATCACGCTTTTATCGTAGGAGAGAATGACCATCCATTTCCCGTCCGGAGAGATGTGCGGGAACCAATCGTTGAAATCATCGTGGGTGATCTGCTCTTGTTCGCCTCCATCGGGGCGCATGCGCCAAATCTGCATGATGCCCGTGCGGACGGAATTGAAGTAAATATATTTTCCGTCTGGCGAATACTCAGGCCCGTCATCGAGACCCTTGGCCGTCGTAAGCTGCGTTTCTGCGCCGCCCGCAGCTGGAATCGAATAAATATCGAAGTCTCCGTTTCGTTCGCCGACAAATGCCAGCGTACTTCCGTCCGGCGACCAACCGTGCCAGTACGATGGAGAGTTTTGCGTGATTCGGTGGGGCGCTCCGCCGCCGAACGGAACTGTGTAAACGATCGAATTAAGGTCACCCTGCGATTGGTCGCTGATCACGATGAACTTTGAATCCGGCGAGATTCCGTGATCGTTGTTGCAGCGGATAGCGAATCCCGTATCAATCACTTCCGGCTTTCCGCCAGCAACCGGTAAGCGGTATATACGCCCATCCTGGTTGAACAGGAAAAATGCGCCATCGTGCGTCCAATTCGGCGCCTCGAAATGCTCAGGCGCGGCGTAAACGACCGTTCGCACCTTTGATTCGATATCAATCGTTTCCAGCTTGCTGAATAGCGTCGGCGTTGCAGCTGATGATTGCCCCCAGGCGAAATACGACATCATGAAAACGTACAGCGTCGCCACCGCCGAGATGACGTTCCTGTTCATAAACTTCTCCATCGCCATGAAGCGCACCCCCCAGTTCAGTCGTCTGTGACGCGCGCTCCAGAGCAGGACAAAATCCCAAATAATAGAGCGCATTCTAGCATGGCGGAATTTCACCAACAGAAAGCGGCAAGAACTGCTGGCTCGAACTGCAGCGCCAGAGAAACTGCGGCGACAAAGATTTCTGCAGGTGATTGAAAAGAGCGGAGCGCCCAAGGGGACGATCTTAGAACTTTCCTCGGTGAATTCGCGGCAGCCTTGCCACAGATTGAATTTCCCGCTGGACTGATCCTGCAGCCTATTTGAGGCCCCCGAGGGCACTTTTCCGGTGATCCGGCTTAGCAGTTGTTAGGCGCGCAACTTCGACTTGCGCTCACAGTTGCAGCGATGGTCGCCGGGCAGAGTTACTGACCTACGAATGACTCGTCCAGCTATCCGAGCATTTACTGTTTTTAGCGCTTCTCCCCGCCACCCACATGGCCGCGTCCATCACGCACTTCATTTCCTTTGAAGTGGTCAACCTTATCGACGGGCCGTGAGGGCTTATCTCCCGGGTGTGGCGTGGGGCCTTTATATCCGTGTTCGGGATGAAAATGGTTGTTTACGTGGCCATGGAAGTCATCAGGGCCGTGAAACCACGGGCCAGCGCCAATGAAAACACCGCCCGTAAACCATTCCGGCCCGTAGTAGCCGTAGGGAGCACAGGCATAAGGAGGGGCGTCGTAGTAACCGTAGGGGCACTCGGGGGCAACTCCAACGCTGACGCTGACCTGCGCCCCTGCTTTGGGAGCGGACGCTGCGAAGCAAATCCCAGCAACAGCAACGAGCGCAAGATATTTAAGCCTGATCATATATTCTCCTCACTATCGCGCGCGGTCATCATCAACGCAGCAAGCCGCGCTCAAGAATTAGCACTGACGGTTGGTGTCCACAATACAGGCTTTCTTGTATGACCGATCTAAGGTCGCGTGATGATCTACGCCTATAATAATCAGTAGGGTCGAGGACTGGCGCCAGGCGCCGTAGATTCAGCCTATCGGTTGCTCCCCGTTTCCTCTGGGAGTGCCTCACGAGCCGAATCGTACGCCGGTTTCCAGCCCCCGCCTCATCAAACCCAGCGTGCAGATTTCCTGCACTGGGCTTTCCTGTGTGTTTCACATCAAAGGTTATGGGACAGATTCGTGCTGGATGGCTTTCAGCTGACGGCCCGCATGACTCGGTACTCGTTGAACAGTCCGAGTGTGCTGTAGAGCCATTGCTTATTCCACCGCTTCCAGCCGAATCCTGTGCGCTTCCTGGCACGCATGAGATGTCGTCGAATCTTCTTCTCCACCCAGAGCTTAATGTAGGAAAAACACCGGCTCGAGTCCCCTACCGCAAAGTAGTGCACCCAACCCCGCAGGATCGGATTGATGAGTTCGAGCACCCGCCCTACGGGTTGGCTGACGTATCGCCGGAAGATGTCCTTTAGCTTCTGTAGGAGTGCCGTCCGCTTCTTCAGCTTAGGCACGTAGTGAGCCCGCCACTTTCCCTTACGGCTGCGAATGCGGCGATACTCAAACCCCAGGAAGCCAAAACTTCCTCCCTTGGATAGATCAACTTTCCGACTTTTCTCCTCATTGATTTCCACTCTGAGTTTCGTAATTTCCTCTCGTAGTCGTTTCTCTACCGCCCCCATTAGCCACTCATGCCTCGGATGGGAATCAATCAATACCACCAGATCATCCGCAAATCGCGCGTATTGAACGTTGGGGTATTTTCCTCTTCGCGTGGTCGCCCTCGCCCTTTCCAGCATCCGATCTACCTCAGTGAGATAGAGGTTACTGAGCATTGGCGAAATCACCCCGCCCTGAGCAACTCCCTTCACTCCGGTTGATTTCAGAATCATCTTCAGGAGTCTCATCACCGATGTGTCTTGGATCCGCCGTGCCACTTTCTCGAGCAGCAGTGAGTGCTGCACATTATCGAAATAGGCTCGGAGATCCAAATCGATAATTCGTGTTAATCCTTGGACAATCCCCTGTGCCACCCGGTCTACCGCTTCATGAGCTGACCGTTTTGGTCGATAGCCGTACGACCCCAATTGAAAATCAGCATCGAAGATCGGCTCCAGGATGTGTTTCAGTGCACCCTGAACCACGCGGTCGCGGATTGCGGGGATCGAAAGTACGCGGACCTTGCTGCCCCCGTCCTTCGGAATCTCCTTCTTCCGCACCGGCATGGGCCGATACGTGTTGTGGACCAGTTCGTCCTGAATCTGTTTCAGAAAATTCTCCACTCCGCTTTCTTCGATAGCGTCGAACGTGATGCCATCGATCCCAGGTGCGCCCTTGTTGCTCTTGGCCATCTGGTAGGCTTCCTGGAGCGTTTCCATCTTGCAGACGTGAACGTAGAGTCCCCAAAAGCGCCAAGTTGGTTCTGCCTTCGCCTTGACGTATATCCTCCTCCTCAGGTCTTGCAAACGAATGGGTGTTTTTATCATTCACCCTTGCCTTCCCTCTTGTTGGAGTTCTTACACAACAGCAGGGCCTCTTCGCTCCACGGGCATTACCCCGCTTCACGGCTACTGCTGGCCCCTCCGCCACCCTCTCGCCGTCCACCGTTTTCCCGGTGTCGCCGGTTATACAGTTTCCTGCTCCGTGGGTTTTCTCCACGGGACGAGGAGGGCTTCTCCAGTTGCTTAATGCGTCCTTGTCATCGTGCTGTCGCTATCGCCCCGCCAGAGCGTCTCGCCGCCTCAGTCAGTCTGCAGCGATCCGTGTTGCCTTCACTCCCGAACAGTGAGTTCGGCCCCTGGATTTTAGGTTTTCGAGGTCACCTGTGCGTTCACTTTCGTTACAGCCCGATGACTTGCTCACCATCCCATGGATGGCTTTGTCGATCGACTCCATGCGCTTCGTTTCCTCCGCGCATGCGATCCCAGCTACAGGGCTCTGACTTTTCCCCTGGTGGGTCTACCTCCCACTGGATACATCAGCCTTCTCCTGGACATACTGCTCGGCTCCTTTCTCCCGAGCCAATGGTTCTCGACAAACCACAGTGTACTTGGGTCTAAGGAACCGACATTGTTATGCAATCAAGTGAACTTTGTCGATTTCGTCCGGAGCCAACAGTCGGATTCCTGAGTTTGAAACGAATCAACGTGTATCGACGGAGGTTATTGAAAAGAATGGCGCGCCCAAGGGGACGATTTTAGAACTTTTCTGCGAAAGTTCGTGTCAGTTCTGCCACAGATCGATACCCCTCCAAGGTTGGCGCTATAGGGTGCGCCCACGGGGAGTCAACGTCCGGTTAGCCGACCAATCGTCCAGTTGCAGCACGTCCCCAGAACTGGCTCTCTGATTGGCTGAGACTTTGCGCTGATTTGTGTCAGAGAATTTTCTCGCCGCCGATATGTTTGTTGGCTGTTGAACGTATCCCCTCGACGAATAGAAGTGCTCCGGTGCGGCCGCACAAGCCGCAGGGCATCAATCGAACCGCAGCGTTCTAAGGCGCTTTTCGGTAGAATCGCACGCGAACGAGGACAATTTCCATGACAGCTTCGACCGCAAACTCCGAGCAAACGAACCAACCCTCTGCCTGGAAGCGAATTCGCTGGTCAGGCGATCTCGCCATTCTGGTTTACATCGCATGCGCCACGATCGTGGTACACCTCTTCGCGGGTGGACGATACGGCTTCCATCGGGACGAGCTCGCCACTCTTGACGATGCCCGCCACCTGGCTTGGGGATATGTGGCATACCCGCCGGTCACTCCGTTCTTCGCTCGTATTTCGCTCATCCTCTTCGGCACGTCTCTCGCGGGATTCCGTTTCTTTGCCGCTCTCGCCGATGCAGCCGCCGTGGTTCTGACAGGCCTGATGGCGCGCGATCTCGGCGGCCGCCGCGGTGCTCAGATCGTTGCCGCCGTAGCCACCATTCCTTTCTGCCTTACTGCCGGTTCGCTCATGCAGTACGTCTCGTTCGACTATTTCTTTTGGGTTTTGACCGCATACTTCGTCATCCGGCTCTTGAAGTCAAATGATCCCCGGTGGTGGCTGGCGATCGGCTGCGCCATCGGTCTGGGGATGATGTCCAAGTACGCGATGCCGTTCCTGGTTGCCGGGCTACTGATCGGCCTGCTATTCAGCGACAACCGACGGTACATGGCAAGCAAATGGCTGTGGTATGGCGTCGCCATCTCGCTCCTGATCTTCCTTCCCAATCTGCTTTGGCAGATCAGGCACCACTTTGTTTCTATCCAATTCCTTCGATCCATTCACGCACGAGATATCCGTATTGGAGGACGC
>Ga0210401_10006261_pt1 | contig 12124 bp, 12 predicted proteins | sample IncBWH32MmetaG_FD_150866 | JGI IMG/M metagenome (GOLD analysis project Ga0210401, IMG submission 150866) | Forest soil microbial communities from Barre Woods Harvard Forest LTER site, Petersham, Massachusetts, United States - Inc-BW-H-32-M | ecosystem: Environmental > Terrestrial > Soil >... | reverse complement strand
CTTCCGTATCAATGTCACCACCGAAACTGGCACTCGCCGCTTTGACTTCGGCGGATGTGCCGTCAGCGGCCTTCGAAAAGTCAGCAGATTCTTTAGGAACGAAACGCCGAACACGGTCAGCGGAGGCCGTAACCCCGATATTCGCTGCTATGACCTATATCGCGAGAAGGACGGTTACCGACTCGGCGTGAGCTTCGAGGGCAGCGGCCTATGCGAAGAGTTTTACGTCCGCAATCCACGGACGCAGGTTGACGATGAGTTCATGCGAACGGTTTATTCAGGCTAGGTGATCCGTCCCCTCGTTTTGTACAGCTTCACTTGGCGTTCATCGCAATAAGTGTAATGGGGATATTACGACAGTTACGAACGGGAGCCGGGAATCCGGGTCGTACCCGGAGCCTTGTTCCCACTGCCAAGCGCCCCTTGCACCTCGGCCAAACCACCAATTTCTGGTTTAGCAAAGAAATCGCGTTCATGTAGTTCGCGTGCGTTAGAACATAGCCGCCCCAACCATTTAGCATCGCAATCTGGAGAAACGAAGCAAGGTCTTCAGCCTCATGTTCTAAGAAGAGGTGTCCGGGGGTTTCATGTAGCAGCGTTCGATCACCGTAGCCTTGCCGCAGTCTGTAATACAAATGCCAGTTTTCAGAGCTTGGCCAGATGCTCCATTCCGTTACCCACAGCAAGGTGGGCATCCGGTAGGTCATGGACGTAGCGATCCAGTGAGCGAAGTAGAAAAACTTGTGTGGCTCAGGTGGATAGCCGATCCTCTCGACAGCAATTCCCGCTGTTTGGTCGGGCCGCACGCGATCTCTTCCGCGCAGCCATTCCTCGCATTCGTCTTTCGTATAGAAGCGCATGGCGATCACAGTCTACCCGCAGGCAGACGCAGGTATCCACCTAAACTGTCGTTATCAGGCATTTCACTCAAATCCCCTCAGGGAAGGCAGATGTGTAATCGAGGTTTTTCATCAATTGACAACATCACTCGTTCACGTGCAGCTTGATTCTGTTTGACAGGATTGTGCCGCGCTCACGTGACCAGAACGGGTCGTTTGGCATCTTCATCGCTTGTCGTGCGTAACTCTCTGACAAGTAACTGGTGTACTTAACGACAAACTCGTAATCGCCGGGTTTGGTAACGAAGTGTTTTGTGGGCTCTTCCAAACGCGTTCCAATGAAGTCGCCGCTAGACAACAGAACGAAATCGTAAGGTTGTGGTGGCGGCGGCAACTCGTCTGCCATGAAATCCGTCTGCACTTCCTTTCCAGTTGCGTCGAACACGTGGACTTCAGTCCTTGCGATTCCCCAACCCCACTGGCGACACACAAGCAGTCGGTCAGCGCCCGTGTTCTCCCGAATGATTTCCAAATGAATTGCTCCACGAAGGCTGTATGAATCCTGGTCGCTGCGAAGGCGAATACCAAGTTGCGAATCAGTTGTTCTCTGTGCAGGAACAGAAACGGCTAACATCAGCAAAACTAACAATGCGAGGACTGTTGGTTTCATTGCAGCAGTTTACGCCTGAGTGCCGACGCGAGGGCTCGGTCAACTGTCGCAAATAGGCCGTTACACTCAAGTTCCCCGCCCCAAGGGAAGATGAGCGTGATCGGGATTTTGCAACAAGTATTGGCTTGCGTGGGATCAATTCCTGTCAGATGTAGCGGCCAAAGTCTCCTCGCGCCGCCAGGCCGACAGCCCCGGCGCACCGAGCGCCAACATCCCTAGCGTAGCCGGTTTGGGAGCGGGTGACGTGTGGGTTGCGGGAACCGGTTGACCGTCATCGTCCGGGCCTTTGGTCGCGCCTGCGATGATCGCCTTGCCGGGGATGGTTTCGTAAGCGTAGCCGGTCAGAGTCGCTGAAAATGGTCGCTGCTGAGTGTCCACCTTCACTCGTGCCCAGCCGAAGTGGATCTTTCCTTTAATGGTAAACTTTAGGCCAAGATAGGCCTGCAAGTTACTCTGCCCCGCCCACACACCGCAAGTAGTTGCCTTAGTGGCAGCGGCCATCACCGCAGCACGGTATGGGTTGTTGAACTCTCCTTTAGGTCCTATCCTCTTGCCCTTGGGCAGCGCAGCGGCACCCGCTAAAATTCCCCCACACTCCTTGCTGTTGGTCATCCACATTTCGTTCGGTGACTGGGACTGACGAACCGACAGGGTCCGAAAGCTGAAGGTGGTGCTATGCGTCCATTTGTTCGAGAGCCCGAAATCGGGGGTTCCGTCGTGGTCAAGATCAATGCGAAACAGGCCACCGTTTGCCTTAATCGCTACATGGGCCGCCGTGTAGACGATCCTGGCTTCAGCCGGCTTCGCGAAGCACAGCGCTCCAACGCCGGCCGCGCTCGCGGCCAACGCATACATACTGAGCTGTTGATGGATTGACTCGGAGAGGTTTGCTGTCTTACGGGGCAGGGGTGAAGCTTTCATGGGACATTCCTCCGGCGGCTCACAATCCTCCATCAGTCCGAAGCGAAAGTCAATACCGTGATTTACCTATTTTCTCCCCAACGCGAGCCCCGCCCCCGCGAGTGGGACAAGGAGCAGAAGGTCAACTGGCGAGAACAAGTCGTTACACTCAAGTTCCCCGCGCAAGGGAAGATGAGCGTAATTAATCGGGATTTATCGTCAGTTGACCAAACGAGGCTATAATCGGGTGCCACTTCTGTTGTACAGAGGAGGTCTGCCTGTGAAACACACTCTTCTTGCATCCGCACTGGTTGTAGTACTGGTTTCGTCTGCCGCAGCGCAGAACAATGACCGTCTCCCTCAGGCCAGTCTGGATCGCGAAGTGGATTTACAAGTGCCGGCCCATGCCGCGGTTCTCGGCAACCCACACCACCGAGCCCAGACTCCGCCCAAGTACTGCAAGCCCTGCCTGTTCTACGCGGGCGATTTCGACCCCAACGCCAGCGATGCTAATGGTCTAGCCAATGAGTTCGATCTCATCATCAGCACGGGCGCAGCCGTGTACGTTCCTTTCATGATTCCCAAAGGAAAGACGTGGACCATTACGGGTCTATTCACCAGCAACTTTATGGATGTGGGAACTCTTGATCCTGCGACTAGCCCGTATGAAATTCGTGAAGCTATCCTTAAAGCCGGAGGCAACGGTGGCAAACTGGTTTGCCATGGCCGCAAGCCCGCCACTCTCACTGACACCCATACGAACGGCAATTTTGACATGCTTATTTACGCAACCAAGGTAGAGCACATCAAAGGCTGCCGATTACCCCCCGGGAGGTACTGGATGAGCGTGGTCCCCTACTGCACCAACCCCAACGACAGCACTTGCACGAACACTTGGCGTAGCTACTTGGCCAATGATGATGGTGCGATGGCAAACAGGTTCGGCCTCCTTGAACCTGCCAATGACTCATTTTTCAATTCGGTTTACTTCGGCGCAAATTGGCAGCCTTCGTCGGAGCAGCAATCCAGTATGCGCTTCGTTGTGGGCGTGGAAGGAACAGCGAAGTGAGGTAATCGGCTGCGAATCAGACTAACCTCAGTTTCCGCTATCAGGCCATAGCGCTCAAATCCCTCTCTAAGCCTACCTAATGTCCTGCTTGCAACGCCCATAGGGTCTGTGCCGTAGTTCCAATCCTGCGGCATAGGAGGCCGTCGTCATGGGCAAACAGAGAATTAAACCGAATTACCGTCGCCGAGTGCTTCGCTTGCCCGATCTGGATCATTGCAAATTAGCCGTGCTCAATAGCCTCGGATCACCGGCTTCGCGCCGTGTGTACGAGTACGCCATCGATCAGTTCATTGCTTGGTATTGCTCCGAACCTCGCCTGGCCTTCAACCGCATCGTCGTTGTGCGCTATCGCCTATATCTGGAATCGCGGCATCTGGCCGCCAACACCATCAACCAGCAGCTTGCAGCGGTGCGGCGCCTCGCTCACGAAGCCGCCGACTCAGGTTTGCTGAGTCCCGAGTTGGCCGCGGGGATTAGCCGAGTGAAAGGGGCCAAGCAACTTGGGTTTCGCTCCGGGAATTGGTTGAGTGCAGAGCAAAGTTCAGAAGTGCTGCAACAGTCTTGTGGCGATAGCATGCGAGCCAACCGCGACTACGCCATGCTGGCCATGCTGTTTGGTTGTGGCTTTCGCAGGTCGGAACTTGTGGGCTTGGAGTTGAATGACATCCAGATGCGTCAGGGGCACTGGGCGGTGGTGGATTTGATCGGCAAGGGCGGTCACATCCGCACCGTGCCCATTCCGAACTGGGTGAAGGCCGCTATCGATCAATGGACACGAGCCGCTGGGGTTTGTGAGGGCAAAATCTTTCGAGCGGTGGCCGGACGGGGAAAGGTGTGGGGCGGCGGCATCTCACAGAACGTTGTCTGGTACGTGGTCAGAACCTGCTGCGAGAGAGCAGGCTTGGAGCACATTGCACCGCACGACCTGCGGCGGACCTGCGCGAAGCTCTGCCATGATCGCGGCGGTGAACTAGAGCAGATTCAGTTCTTGCTGGGCCACGCATCGGTTCAAACCACAGAACGCTATCTCGGCTGCAAACAGAATCTCGGACACCCGGTCAACGATCTTTTTGACCTCGCAAAGGACGGCAGGCTGCATGAAAACGATGATGAATCTGCCCGAGCGAAAACTCCGATCCAGTAGAAATGGCATCCCGGCCGGGGATAGAATGCCAGCACGGAGGATCGAACCATGACCAGCCCGTCCGCGTCTCAAGACAGCTATCCCTACCAACACGAACCGATTTGGTCGAGATCAGAAAAGGCCATCGCCCGCAAAGCCTTCGACACTGCCCTGGGGCGAGAGCTTCACGAAGTGATTCAGGAAGCAAAGAGGATGGCCAGCCGGATCCAGCAGTCGTCGGATCTGTGGGACTTGGAAAGTTACCTGACCCAACGTCGTAAAGAGATTGATCGCAAATACGACTTTCGCGGTTCGCGACTTACAGATGTGTTGGGGAGACTCTTGTACGAAAATCGACTCGCCGAGGAAGATCTGCGCGGATTGCCGGAAGAGAAGATGAAATCGATCCGTTCTTTCGCTCAGTTTCTCAGAGGCGACGCAGCCTGATCTGCATTTGAGCGCTATGACCTGTTTTCGTCAGTCTGGGAGAATGGAGTAAACTGCGCAAATGCCGAGCGCACGCATTTGTCGCTCCTGTTTATTAATTACACTCGTCTTCGTTGTACAGTTGCTCTAGCCGCTTAATGTCCGATCGCAAACGAATGCTGAGTGGACGCCCGGCGCAGTTCCAATGGGGTCTCGCATCGGCCCGGCTGCGGCATTTCCAGTGATTAAGGGAAAACCATACACGGCTGAGGTGTTGCAGCAGCAGACTAGCGTCTTGCAAGACGGAACGAAGCGACTAGATGAGGCTCACAATATTCACCGGCGCGACTCGGGCAGAAGGCTTCTCGATGAACAACTCCCCTCGCCACACGTGAAGCTAGGCGACGGAGAGACATTCACGCAACACGGTTTCGTGCTGGTTGACCCGGTTAGCATGGTATCGATGCAGTGGGACGATGATTCGCGAACAGTAGTGGCCAGTTCTATTGCTCAACCGCCACTCATGGACAACTTCGCTGCCCGATGCCCACACACTTCCGGTTACGCAACCGTAGAGCAGAAGGACTTAGGCGAGCGGGTAATTCATGGTGTTGCCGCGGCGGGATGCCAAACTACTGCCGCGACTAGTGGAGAACACTCGATCACCGTCGTCATCGAGACTTGGCGCTCTGAGGTACTACACATGACGCTGCTTATAACTGAACATGAATCGGACGGTTCCGAATCCCGGACCGAGATAATACATCTAGATCTCGGAGAGCCTGACCAAACGAAATTCGGGCCGCCGCAGGAGTACAAGCACATCAACTGGCGAAAAAATCCCGATAGCGCTGATTGGCCGGGGTTTTGAGCGCTATGGCCTCCCTTGAAAAGAGGCGTAACTGACTGCAAACAGATGGTTCGCATGGGACCTCTTTTCATGCTTCGTTGTGACCGGATTCCGGTCATGCTGACCTAGTTTCATCAGTTGACTTCCGGTTTGCCCGTCATCTGTGCGGTGGTTTGAGCGGCGCTTCACAGCAAGCCGAGATGGTCAGGATACTTGGCCTGCAAAGAGCCTACCAATGTGTCAAATTCAGGGAGGCTGCGCAGATTCTGAAGGCAAGTGTCTTTTAGAAAAAATGGCCAGCAAGCAAATCCGTGATTGACCGCGCGTTCAAGCCATTCAAAAGCTGCATCATGCCGCCTCAGCAACGAGAAGATGCAGGCGATCTGATAGTAGGTGTGGTGGGCGTGCCCGAAGGACTTGGCGCTGCTGCAGGCCAGAGTCACACACCCGAGGGCTTGTTCAGCGTTTCCCGTCAAAGCCCAATACATGCCCATTAAGCTGACGATCAGCGGTTCCTCGGGGAACAGCAGGATCGATTCGTCGAGCAGAGGCTTTGCATCGTTCCAATCGCCGGTCATCAGAGCGTGTTGCGCGGCAAAGTAGCCGATATATTTGTTGTTTAGGCTCTCACCTCGCCAAGCTTTGATTTCTTCTCCTGCGAGATCGAGGTCCCGGTTCCAGAGGTAAACCTGGACGATGCTGTGGTTGACCGTCTTCCTTGGCTGGAATGGACGCCCTCTTTCATACATTTCGCGAGCACGATCGAGCAGACCAATGTGCGCCAGAATCGTGCCCAAGCGGTTGTAAGCGCGCGGCAGATTCTTTTGCAGGGCTATCGCCTTCCGCAATTCGACGATCGCATCCAGATGCTGGAAATTCTTTAACGGGCTCCAAAGCAGAAACGCCTTCGCGACGTGAGCTTCGGGCAAATCACGGCTGAGTTCGAGCGCTCGAGCGCAATGAAACTCAGCTTTCTCTGACCATTTGCTGGTCGGGTCGACCTCGAGAAAACGAGTTGCACAAGCGAGCGAGAGGGTGGCATGGGCGAGAGCAAAAGACGGATCGCGCGTTACTGCATTGCTCAGTCGCTGGACCGCTTCATCTAGTAGCGCATGATCTCCGGCGGAGCTGAGACGGTATCCTCGCATGAACTCCGCATAAGCCAAATGGTCTTTGCTGTACCGCTGGGCTGACTCCGTCTGAGGGCGCAAAGGTCTGTTCAATGCACTCGCGATTTGCTTAGCAATTTCATCTTCCAGTTCCTCAAGACGATTGATGTCGAGGTCGCGCTTCCAGGCGAAGCCTGCGCCCTGCAAGTGTGAGTCGAACATCTGCAAAGCAAGACGCCATTGCCCCTTCGATTCTCGAATGGCCCCGTGAACGACAAAGCGTACACCGAGGCGTGACCCGACATCCGAAGCACTCATCTCTGCCGGTACGCCCAGCATTGAGGAGGTCGGTAAAACATCCACATCCTTAAGGTTTCCAAGGCGCGATACCAATGCGTCAGCGAACCCGAGGGACACACCCTTGTCGTCCGCAATGTTTCCTAGCAAACGCAGCGGCAGTACAGCAACCGTCGTGCGTTCCTCCGGTAGGGGAAAGCGCCTGCGGTTGGCATCGGCTGCCGGACTTTCGTCGACTTCCGAACGCGAACAGGACGCATCGATCAAGCGCACGGGTCCGATGAAGCGGTATCCTTTGCCGACTACCGTCTCCAGAAACCGGGGCTTCGCTGTGCTGTCGCCTAAGGCGGTCCTAATTTTTCGGACGACGTTGTTGATGCTGGCCTCCGTATCAACAAAGAGGTCCGAACGCCAAAGTTTCGTGACGATGTCCTTGCGCGTAACGAGCTGCTCCCGACGCGCCACGAGAAAAATCAACAGCTCCATGCGCCACGAGAAAAATCAACAGCTCCATCGGCTTCTTTTCTAGCCTGACCGGCCGCCCTTGGCATCGAAGTTCATACCGACCCAGGTCCAGCTCAACTTCGCCGACTCGTCGTTTTGCGCTCGGCATAGATGTCCGTTGCAGAGATTATCCCCTAAGATTGAATAATTTACGACGATAGATGAAAGATATAGAAGCGTTATCCGGTTCAGATTGCCACGAAGCTTTGGTTGGAGCAATATCATGGGCGATTTGTTTCGACTTGAACTATGGAGGCAGAGTCTATGAAACGGAGCGGATATTTGAAAACGACGCTAGGAGCCCTGCTGTGCGGGCTGATTATGGTTTTCGGTCTTGCGGGGCAAACCGGTTCTGCAAAACACGCGTTCACTCCCGATACGATTCCGTACGGCCCGGCACCCGCTTTTATGTCTCCGGGCGCCCAACTCGCGGTTCTGGAGGGCAACCCAGGGGCGACGACTGGGGATTTCACTGTGCGTGTGAAGATGCCTGACGGATATCGCATCGCGCCGCATTGGCATCCGAATCGGGAAAATGTCACGGTGATCAGCGGGACTTTCAAAGTCGGAATGGGGGATCGCTTCGATGAGACGAAGATGGGAGATTTCCCCGCCGGCAGCTTCGCCTTTCTTGATCCCGATATGCATCACTATGCAATGGCCAGCGGAGAAGTCGTAGTGCAGGTTCATGGAACCTCTCCGTTGCAGTTCAACTATGTCAATCCAGAGGATGACCCAAGCCGGAAAAGATAGTCCAAGGGCGCTGCTGAGGACTTAGGCAGCGCCTTTGGTTGGATGGTCGGCAAAGCGGAAAGTGAGGGGCTGGTTCAGCCCGGTGGCTCTATCCCGATTTTGTCGTTGACGGCACCTTGAATCCGCTGTTTGCAACCGAGGTATCGTTCGGTTGTTTGAATCGAAATGTGACCGAGCAGAAACTGAATCTGCTCCAGTTCGCCTCCCGCGGCGTGGCAAAGCCGTGCACAAGTCCTGCGGAGATCGTGGGGTGCTAACTTGTCGATGGCCGCTTTCGCGGCATACTCCCGAACACGTGCCACACAGCCTTTTCCGTCAGCCTCTCTCCCCAGGCTTTCCCCATCTTGTGCACACGACGAAACAGCTTGCCCGATGTAATGTTCGCTGCCTGAAGCCACTGGTCCAGGACATTCTTTACCCATGTTGGCACCGGGATGGTGCGGATGTGGCCTGCCTTTCCCTTCAGATCGACAATCGCCCAGTGTTCTTCACGCTGCTGAATGTGGCCGTAGTTTAGCTCAACTGCCTCATGGCGGCGTAGGCCACAGGCAAGCAAGACGGCCAGAAGCGCTCGATCACGTTTTTCCTTCAAGCGCTCGCCGCCTGGAGCCTGCCACAATCTTTGCGACTGTTCGGCGGTTAGCCAGTTTCCCAGCCTCACGCCGATCTTCTTAACGCCCTTCACTCGTCGGATGCCTGCAGCCAGATCAGGGCTGAGGAGCCCACAGTCGGCGGCCTCATAGGCCAAGCGTCGTACCGCTCCTAAGCGAAGATTGACTGTTCCTGGAGCGAGCCTCCGGCCTTCGAGATGAATTCGATAACGGAGCACAACAGTCCTGTTGAAAGACAGCCTCGGTTCTGAGCAGTACCAATCCACGAATTCATCAATTGCGTGTCGGTATCCACGTTGGGCGTCGCCAGAGGTCAAGCTGTTCAGAACGGCAGATTTAGCCTGGTCCAAATCAGGTAAGTGAAGAACTGCTTTAGGCTTGGGGCGAGTTCGTTTCGAGGTAGGCTTGCGAGACATCGTTCGCGGTCCTCCTTAACCGCGCTACGATGGTCTGCCTACCTAGGCCACCTTACGGATTGCCCGTCAATCGCCCGGATTGTAACCAATCGGTCCTGCCCTCACCGCCAACGCACACACATCAGCCGGTGGGGAGTCATGGTGACAGCCATCCGAACTCAACGAAAGCGGGTAGGTTCTTGGGCCGAAGTGGTAGAGTTTCTGATCGCACAAGCGACCCCGTAGGCATCATGGCAGGTATGGGTGAACGCAGTTACGCACACGGTACAGGCAACACTCCCCTGCTTGGCCGCACTATTGGCCAGGTGCTCGATGCTGCGGCCAGCTCCTACCCGGATCAGGACGCGCTGGTGGTGAGGCACCAGAATCTACGTTTCTCCTACCGGCACTTTGTCGAGCGAGTCGAACTGGTAGCGAGAGGTCTGCTGCGGCTGGGCATTCAAAAGGGAGACCGGTTGGCGATCTGGGCGACCAACTGCGCGGAATGGCTGTTCACGCAGTTTGCGGCTGCCAAAATCGGCGCCATCCTGGTCAATGTCAATCCTGCCAACCGTGCCTTTGAGTTGGAATACGTGTTACGCCAGTCCGAGTCGGGGACGCTTTTGTTCATCCAAGGGTTCCGCGATGCCGACTACGTGTCAATCGTGCATGGTTTGTGCCCGGAATTGAATTGCGGCAAACCGGGGGAGGCGTGTTCCGGTTCTCTGCCTCATCTCAAGAACCTGATCTTCATAGGCGAAGGCTGTCCGACCGGTATGCTGCACTGGAATGACCTGTGCGAAATGGGACGTGGCATCTCCGAGCCTGATTTGCGCCAGCGTGAAGCCTCGCTCTCCTTCGACGATCCCATCAACATTCAGTACACGTCAGGCACCACCGGATTCCCGAAGGGCGCCACGCTCAGCCATCACAATATCGTCAACAACGGATTGCTCGTCGCCCGGTCCATGGGATTGACCAACCGCGATCGGTTGTGCATCCCGGTACCTTTCTACCATTGCTTCGGAATGGTGCTGGGCACGATGGCCTGCGTGGTAAGCGGCGCAACCATCGTGCTACCCGCAGCGTTCTTCCATCCGCTGGCTACTCTCGAGGCAGTCCAGGCCGAATACTGCACGGCGCTGCATGGCGTGCCTACGATGTTCATTGCAGAACTCGATCATCCCGAATTTTCCCGCTTCGACCTGAGTACGCTGCGAACGGGCATCATGGCCGGCTCACCTTGTCCGATCGAAGTCATGAAGCGTGTGGTGAAGTTGATGCACCTACGAGAAATGACCATCGCCTACGGCCTGACAGAAGCTTCTCCCGTAATCACACAAACCACGGTGGACGATCCCCTGGAGCTCCGTGTGAGCACCGTTGGCAGACCTTTGCCGCACACCGAGGTCAAGATTGTGGATGTTGTGAGCGGCAAGATCGTTCCGCGAGGAACTCCGGGTGAATTGTGTACACGTGGCTACATGGTGATGAAGGGCTACTACAACAATCCCGAGGCGACCCAGAAAGCGATTGATGGTGACGGCTGGCTGCACAGCGGCGATCTGGCCACGATGGATGTCAATGACTATTGCAGAATTACCGGTCGCGCCAAAGACGTCATCATCCGCGGCGGCGAGAATATCTATCCCCGAGAGATCGAAGAGTTCCTCTACACTTGTACTGGTGTCAGCGACGTACAGGTGATCGGCGTTCCCGATGGAAAATATGGGGAACAGGTTGCGGCCTGGGTGAAGCTGGAGCCCAACTTCATGCTAACTCCGGAAGACATCCGCAAGTTCTGTGAAGGGAAGATTGCAGCCTACAAGATTCCCAAACACGTCAAGATCGTGGATTCATTCCCTATGACGGTTACAGGGAAAATTCAGAAGTTCAAAATGCGTGAGATCACAACAAAAGAATTAGGACAGGAAGCCGCAGCCAGAATCGAAACTGCGTGATGCTTATGTGAAGACGGACGATAACCCAGCCCCCTCCAGGCCCTCCGCGCTGCGTAAGACTGACTTCCGAATAGTCCGTAATCCGGACACGTTCCACAAGCCGACTTCTCGTTACTTATCTTGATCGCGACATGGAGTTCGTCTGGACTCCGAAGCATTTGGACAAAATGAGCTGGCACCGGAGTTCGTCGGTTCAAATTAAGCCTCTGCAACCAACAAATTCTTTCTTTTCAGCGAACCCCGCAACCATCCGAATTGACAGTTTAGATTTCCAATCCGGCAGACGATCAAAAAGGGAGATAGTTTCCGAATCGCCGTCCTCCGAGAGGCGTCTGTTATGGGCGACTTCATGAGCCCAAAACGCTTCCCAAATATAGGGTCAGCGCCTTCTTGAATTCAGCCACAATCAAGTCTTTCCCTTTATCGCCCGCTTCTCCATAGAGCTTCTTCAAGCCTCTGACCATCTCGAGAGTCACGTTCGCAGCCAGCACTGCTCGTTCGTCTGAAAGGGATGGGTTCTTTGCTCGAAAGGCATTCGCGATGTTGGCTCGCAAGACTCTCTTCGCAGCGGGGTCGCGGCGTAGCCGAATCGGCGCCGCGAGCAGTCTCAGATAAGC
>Ga0210401_10006258_pt1 | contig 12126 bp, 9 predicted proteins | sample IncBWH32MmetaG_FD_150866 | JGI IMG/M metagenome (GOLD analysis project Ga0210401, IMG submission 150866) | Forest soil microbial communities from Barre Woods Harvard Forest LTER site, Petersham, Massachusetts, United States - Inc-BW-H-32-M | ecosystem: Environmental > Terrestrial > Soil >... | reverse complement strand
CAAGAACGCTTCCCGGACCGCCATTGCTGTAGTCGTTTACGTTGACACCGTCGATGAGATAGCTATTCTGCCGAACACGCCCACCGGTAATGCTCACCTGAGATCCGAAACCGCGGTTGCCCCGATCGGCAGCTGCGGAATAACTCGCCTGCGTCTCGATCGCGACGACGCCGGGCTGTAGAGTCGCAAGGTCGGTCCAGGAACGTCCGTTTAGCGGCAACTCGCGAACGGTTTTGGAGTCGACGATAGTTTCGGGCGCAGAGGAACTGGTTTCTACTATAGGTGCACCGCCTTCGACGGTGATCTTATCCGAGACCGAACCGACTGCCAGCTCGAAATTGATTTCGACTTCCTCCTGAATGTGAATGACAACGTCCGGTTTTACAATGGAACTGAATCCAGTCTTCTCCGCCTCGATCCGATATGTTCCCGGCAACAAGTTGGGCACAGAATACTCGCCGGCGGAATTGGTTACGCCTTCGTACGGAATGTTTGTGCCCACATTAATGGCGAGAATGTGCGCACCGATGATGACTGCTTGACTATGATCGATGACCCTTCCTCTTAAAGAGGCATTGGGGGATTGTGCGTATGTTGCAAACGAGAGGCTTGCGAGCAGGCACACGAGCACCGCTATTTTTTTCATGCAACTTCTCCTGAATTGGAATTAGGGCTAGCTTATTCTCAACGGAAATATGTGCTTACTATGATTAAGCAATCGCGTAACCTGTGGGCGATTTTGAGGTAGTCATGCGTCGGAGATCCCAGGGCCTGATGCTCAATATGGTTTGTCCAATTAACTTGCCGTCCCATTATTTGGGCCGCACCACTTGAGTGTAACTTCGTTTTGTTAACAACAGATGAATTCCAATTAAACCCTGAGTAATAGGAATCGAAAGAATATTTCTTACGTGGCGGGTGGCGCGGTCTACGACCACCGGTCACCTCACTTTGCATACTGGGCAACCATCGGTTAACAACCCTCCCGCGCATGTCAAATTCGATCTAACATAATTTGTACTGATGATGCAGTCTTCCATTTAATTGAAAATTGCAGGCAGGATAATAGGAATGAACTTGCGTACGGAGAGTGGTTTTCGTGATACAGAAACGTCTAGCGGTTCGTATTGAGGCCGCGCTCCAATCTCCCGCACTAGCCATCGTGGCGGCTTTTGTTTTGCGAATATCCTTGTTGTGGTGGATTCACCGCGATCGTGACGCCCATCTGTTCTTGTTTTTCCCTTCCAGCCATGAAACATGGAGCGTGGCAAACGCCTTGGCCGGCGGCAAGGGTTTCGCCAGCCCGCTGGCTGGTATGCAGGGTCCAACCGCATGGGTCGCCCCGCTCTATCCATCGATGATCGCGCTTGCCCTGAAAGTTTTTCGGATGGATAACTACGCCGCAGTAGTCGTATGTCTTACGCTTAACTGCATCGCGGCGGCGCTTACTTGCTGGCCGGTCTATGAAATTGGAAAGAAGATCGGGAATCACCAGATCGGTTTGGCGTCTTGCTGGGTCTGGGCGTTTCTGCCTGGGTCCGTAATCTTCACTCTTGAGTGGCTATGGGACCCCAGTTTTTCCGCATTTTTTATGGCTCTTCTGATTTATTGGACGCTCGATCTTCCTGAAGCAACTTCGCCGCTTGCCTGGGCCAGATATGGTTTACTTTGGGCGGTCGCAGTTCTGATGAATCCCGCAGTCGGAGTACTTTTCCCGTTTCTGCTGCTTTGGCTCGTGCAACGCCGCCAGCAGAGTCAACTGCCGTGGTTTTCGAAGCTTTCCCTAGTCGTAATTGTTTTCATGTCGTGCCTGGCTCCGTGGACGGTACGTAATTACGTGGCATTTGGAAAGTTGGTTCCAATCAAGGACAATTTTGGTTTGGAATTTTGGCTGGGGAATAATCCAGCCGTGAAGAGGGACTGGAGCCCCGATAAGCACCCGGTTGGCGTTCCGCAGGAGATGCAACGACTCATTCGACTCGGCGAAACCGATTATATGAGCGCAAAGCAGCAGGAGGCGATCGAGTTCATCGAATCTCATCCGGCTGTGTTTTTAAGGTCCAGTTTCGACCGGGTTGTGGATACCTGGACCGGGTTGAACGATGTTCCGTCGGATCGTTGGGTGCATACACTCCACGCCGGCACTGCCTATATCTGGAGCACAACTGCTTTTTCCTTGTTGGCTTTTGCGGGGCTATTTCTGGCGGTGCGCACCGGCGGTTTCGCTAGTGCTCCGATCTGGATTGCTCCCATCATCTTCCCAATGACTTACTATATTACACATAGTCAATTGAGATATCGCCATCCTATCGATCCAGTGATGACGGTGTTAGCCGTCTATGCTCTGGCGCATATTCGTTCTCGGGTTTTTACAAACCGCGTGTCGCACGATGCGTCTGAGCCTGTTCCCCTTGTTGAGATTCAGCAATAATCTTTTGCGAAAAACTGTCTGCGATTCACTTTGCGAACGATCCCAACGGATCAGTCCGATTTTCAGGCAACTACCAGATCGTGTTGTATATTATACTTTGTAGTAATTCCCCCGGTCATGGAATTCCGAATACGAGACAAGCTGCAGGAGGCGCGCCGATGAGACAGTGCCGCTTCATCGTACCGGTTGTCGCACTTATATTTGCCGGCGTTTGCTTTGGGCAGGAACAACGTCCTGGTCCTGATCCCGTGCAGCGCGAGATCACGCAAGCGAGAAATGCCGGAAGGCTTGCCGATGCGGAGAAACTTTTGCGCGCCGCGATTCACGATCTGGAGGAAGGAGATCCGAAAAGCCCGCGCCTGGCCGTTGATCTCAAGCAGCTTTCCGCAATTGTCATGCGCCGCGGAGACAACGCCGAGGCTGCGTCTATCCTCCAAAAGGCTTACGAACTCGATCTCAGTAACTTCGGGCCTGACGATCTGCGATTGACCGTCGATATCGGGAATATGGCGTGGAGCACGCACGGCGCGGGCGACGACCAGAAGGCTGAGCAGATGTTTAACCACGTGCTCGAAATCGTCCACTCGAACGAAGCGAAGCTGCAAACGTTGGGTGACGCGGAGCAGGCTGCGGGGGCTGTGGGGACGGTGATTTCGTACTACACGGTTCAGAAAAGATGGGTCGACGCCGAAGTTCTGGTGCGGGAAGAAACGAAACTCTGCGACATGATTCCCGCGGAGATTCGCGAGGGATACGGCGATTGCGGACATTTGTCCGGAGTGCTTGACGAAATTTATCGCGGGGAGGGCAGGCACGCGGAAGCCGCCCAACTCGCGCCCGACTCGCCATTCCCCGCTGAAATCGACGCCCTGAACAAGGCCGCCGAAAAATTTGCGGCCGATGCAGTTTATCCCTCGGCGGAAGATGCTTACAGCCGCGCAATCCTTTTGTCCGAGAAGTTGGACGCCGATCCGCAAAGCCGCTTCAACGGAAGCCTCACCATGATGGAAATGGATTCACTCGCGCGACTTTATGAGAAGGAAGGCGCCAAGGACAAGGCGGAGCAGACGTATCTGGCCGCGCAGGAAATGAGAGAAAAGCGCGCAGGGAGCGTGCCAAGCCCGAGGGGTTTTGCCATGTCGCTTAACCCGGTCAACCTTGTTTATTTGTACCAGAACGAAGGCCGGTTCAATGATGCCGAGGCGATGCTGCAGCGCGTAATCGATCTGCAGGTGAAATATCTCGGTGAGAAGGATCACGCGGTTGTCGACACGCTCACGACGCTCGCCGGTGTTTACGAACAGGCGGGAGAAAAAGAACCGGAGCAGTACATGCAAGCACGCGCCACATACGAACGTGCGCTCTCCGTGCAGGAATCGATGGTCGGGCCACAGCATCCGCAGCTTCTTGTGTTGCTCGAGCGATTAGCCACCGTTCTGGAAAAGTTGCACGATAACGCGAAAGCGGCCGAAGTGAAAAGCAGGATTGCCGCGATCTCGGCTGCTTACGGAAATCGGCAGCGTTAGCCTGGATTGGCCGATGAGATGACCTTGCCGGCTTCACCTTTCGTAAATTGGCAGTTCGCGCTACAAAATTTGCCCGGTTTGAAACAACATCATTTCAGCTATTGGCCACCTGGAAACATAGGCACGAGCGACGAGATACGCTCGTCGTAGATCACATATAATGAAGTCCCCTTAACCTGCCGATCTTCTTTCGGCGGAGTACTCCTTCCCACATTGAGTTGAAACGGGGTTATTTCGTCCCCGGAATCCATGCTGCGGACTGGGTCCTATGCGAAAAAAACGATTTCACTATTTTGGATTTCTATTATTCGTCGCCATCGGAGGGCTCCGCTGCCCGCATTCCGCGCTCGCGCAACAACAAAATGCTGAGCCTCAAGCAAACATCGTAGAACCCATCATCACGGAAGAGACCATGCCCAATGAACCCGGGGAATACGATCTCCGTTTGTCAGGTTCATATTTGTGGCGAGGGGGTGTTGGAGCTGGATTTCTGCCTCGCGCGCAACTCTTTTTTGGCATTGCCAATCGCTGGGGAGGAGAAATCGAAGTCCCAATGGCATTTGCCAAGGATGCCACGGGACATTATGGAGTCGGAGACATATCCACGACGGTGAAGTATCTTGCGCGAAAACCAGACTCTCGAAGCCCGGGCATTGTCCTCGGTCTGGAAATGAATTTCCCGAGCGGCAGCGTGAACGATGGACTTGGCGAAGGTGTTCTGGAAGCGGCGCCATTTATTGCCCTGGTGCAAACGGCAGGGCGCTTCGTCGTGCAGGGAAATGTTGGGTACTCGATTATTCACAAGGTGCAAGAAACAGACACACGCAATCAGTTTTTCTATAACGGTGCCGTGGCGTTTCGTCTTCAACACATCAGAAGTTTCCTGCTCGGGGAAATCAACGGGAATGGCAGGGCTATCGGCAGCCAAGTCGCATTTTCTCCAGGGATGAAATACAACTTTACGCCCCAGCGTTATGTGGCCATTGCGTTGCCGATTGGTTTGAACTCTCAAACACCGCGTCTGGGCATCGTTTTGCAAATGCAGATCACGCTGCGCAGTGCGGAAAAAGAATGACGGAGTTATGGACAATGGCAATCAATGAGAGATTTCGCAAGTGGATGATTCTGGTCGCTGCGGTCCTGGTGGTTTTCTTTGGGATTGCTGTGCTTGTAGTTATCAGCCAGGCAAATAAGCGCAGCAACCAAACCGAGGCGCTATTGTATCGCTTGCGATCGAATGTGCTTGGATTAAACGCGAGTGAATGGGAGGCCATCGCCAATGGAAAGATCGATTCCGACCTGGATGCGAAATTTCGACAGTTCAACCGCGGCGTGCTGAACGATCTACACATGATTCAGCTGCTGCAAGACCGTGAAAGTCTCATGGGGCAAGTAAAGTCGGCTGCCTCTGGTTATTTGAGCGCCATGAATGAGGAAATTGAACTTATCTCCGAGGGGCGAACCGATGAAGCACGAGAAGTGGATGATTCGCGCGTAGATCCTGGTTTCGAAGTTCTGGAAAAAGCCACCGATGATGCGATCGCGAATTTTGAAAATGAGTCGCAGCGCACCTTTCAGGGAGCACTGCTTACGTCCATCGCGACGTTGTTGGGATGTTTGCTCTCGATTTTGTTCCTCGCGGTGCGATTTGAGCGAGGGCGGGTTTTGGAGCAAACCAACGTAAAGCTCAACGAGTTGGTCGGCCGGCTTTCCATATCTCAAAAACAGGCCGAAGCCGCGAGCGTGGCCAAAAGCACGTTTCTTGCGACGATGAGCCATGAAATTCGCACGCCGATGAACGGCATCCTGGGTATGACGGAACTCGTTTTGGATACTGAACTTACCGTGGAGCAGCGCGAAAGCCTAGGCCTCGTTCGGCTCTCCGCCGAATCACTTCTTACAATCATCAACGACATCCTGGACTTTTCAAAAATCGAGTCGGGAAAGCTAGAACTCGAATCCATCCCATTTGAGCTGCGCGAAAGTCTTGGCGAGACCATGAAAGCGCTGAGTATTCGAGCCCAACAGAAGGGGCTCGAGATCATTTATGACGTGCAACCCGAGATACCAGAAACGCTTCTGGGTGATCCAAGCCGCGTCCGCCAGATGATCGTCAACCTGGTGGGCAACTCCATCAAGTTCACCGAACACGGCGAGATATTCGTCTCGGTTGAACGAGAGTCAGAGACCGCCGAAACCATCGTCTTGCACTTTGCCATCCGGGATTCCGGCGTGGGCATCCCAGAAGACAAACAGGAGAAAATCTTCGAAGCCTTTTCCCAAGCGGACGGTTCGATGGCGAGAAAGTACGGTGGCACGGGGCTGGGACTGACGATCTGCACGAAACTGGCGGATTTGATGCACGGGCGGATCTGGGTGCAGAGTCTGGTTGGAAAAGGGAGTACTTTTCACTTTACCGCGCGGTTGGGAATCCAGGGCACTCCGACGCATCGGCCGACTCCACTTTTGCCGGAACAATTGCGCGACCTCCACTCGCTGATCGTGGACGACAATTTTACGAATCGTCGTGTGATGCATGGAATGCTAAGCCGTTGGGGAATGCGGCCCACGGCGGTGGACGGTGGCCGGGCAGCGCTCCAGGCCATCGAAATCGCCAAAAACGCAGGCCATCCCTTTCCTCTTATTTTGCTGGATGGACAGATGCCTGAGATGGATGGTTTTACTCTCGCAGAGCAGATTCAAAAAGATCCCGGATTACTTGGTGCGACCATTATGATGCTGACCTCGGCGGGGCATCTTGGCGATGCCGCACGTTGTCGAGAGCTGGGAATCGCTGCATACCTGGTAAAGCCGATTCGACAGAGCGAACTGCTCCGCGCGATTTGTCATGTCTTGAACAAGACTCCCATAACGGAAAATGCTCCGCTGGTCACGCGCCACACACTAAGGGAAGCAAACAGTTCCACGCGAGTTCTGCTGGCTGAAGACAACTCAGTCAACCAGACACTCGCGAAGCGATTGCTCGAAAAACGTGGATTCGTAGTGGTTGCGGTGGGAGACGGTCGGGCTGCGGTCGAGGCAATTGAAAAGGACCACTTTGATGTGGTGCTCATGGATATACAGATGCCAGAAATGGATGGCTTTGAGGCAACTACCAGGATCAGGGAGAAAGAGAGGATTCTTGGTGGACACATTCCAATTATTGCCCTCACCGCCAATGCTCTAAAGGGCGATCAAGACCGCTGCCTGGCTGCTGGGATGGATGGTTACATCTCAAAGCCAATCAGGACAAGCGAACTGCTGGAGGCTATCGAGAACCTTGTCACGAAAAAGGATGAACAAGAACCCAGTCAAGTCACGAGAAGCACGAAGTAATTGCTGATTCTGACGGGCGGGGCGGATTTTGACCCAACCCTAAACTTTGAGATGATCGATTCCTTGCGGGCTTCGAGTGACCAGCCCGCTTCACTTTTTTTACTACAACAAATTTGTTGGCTTTGGAACTGGAACAGAATCGCAACCCCGGCTCGTTAACGCTCTCAGGGGCGCCCGCCCACGGAACAATATCGCAAAACTCTTGAGGTTCGTGGGCTCTGTTGACATCCTAAACTTCCGTTCGGTCCTCTGTTGTTCGACCTGCTGTAGCCCGCCTCTGAAGAGGCGGGCTACAGCGGGGCACTAAAACTCCGAATTTGATCCAGGATGTCAACAGATCCCGGTTAATGGCAAGGAGCACTTCAACGTGATTGCCCAACAGGCGGATCCCTGGCAGCGCACAGTTCAAATCTACAAGGTTATATGTAGGCAAGTCTACGTAGGGGATTTACTGACTTACAAGAGCCTATGCAAAACTGTATAATAACTATAGAAGTATATGAACGGAGCCCAATATGAATCTCGAGGATGAAAGCCCGGTTTATACTGGCAATAAATGCACAACGTTGATTGACGATAAATCGAAACCCGTTCCTGAACAACAGAGCAAGCAATACGTTTCTGGAAGCGGATCGAAAAAAGTTTACCACAGCCCTATTTTAACGGTCTATGGGACTCTGGAAGACCTTGTTCGACTCAAAGTTAATTCGCGCGAGATTTAAAGAGATTCGAAAGTGCAAAATTGTTGAAGGGCCAATCCACGGAGAACTCATCGGTTATGAGCATACTTATCAGAAAGCCAGGCGCGATACGCGACTTGTATCCGAGTGATTTAGACAGCGACGGTGCACCGAAGGCGGGGCATGACTCCACGAGCGTTCCGGCTTCACTCGCGGAATTTCTAAACGAGCGGAGTCTCATAACGAGGGATGATTATCTGAGAATGGATTGGGCGAGGAAGCGGGCAGAAGCATCGGGCATCGTCAGCATGATGATGGAAACATGCACCACAATTAACAAAATTGCAGGGGAAAACATTGTTGACATGCATTCCTTTCTTCCACCGGAACCGATCCTTTGCTGCTTCATCTATGTGGAAGGAGGAACGGAATATTTCATGCGCCTGGAGCTGCAAAGCGGGATGCTTACGCTAAGTTTCGCAGAGCGCAATTGCCGCGATACCGTCAGCAATGACTTTGTCCGCTGGGTGCATCGACTTGCCGACATTGAGCCTGTCAAAATTAACGTCAAACTGGTGCACGAATTTCAGGAAATCCGGGTTTCCGTTGAACAGGTTCAGGAATGGTTCAAGTATTTGATTTCAGGGCTGGCTCGTTCCTACACGCCATCACTTTGCTGACGTTTAAGTCGCATGGAAGGTCTGACGAATAAAATTTCGTGAGTCCCGATAAAACCTGGCCGAAAAATATAGAAGTATTGGGATCAGTATTTTCCATGAAATACCGTCTGATTGATGTCCGGCCAAAACTCTTTTAACACGTTGAACACGCCGTCCAAGGCAATCTGCGTTCCCCAACGTTGATACGTTTTCACCCAGGGATTGGATTGCGGCGGGTAATATGCATTGCCGATGCCTGCAGCCGCTCCTGACCCCACGATTTCCGAAAAATTGAAAGTGTTCTTTCCCTCGTCGGTCCTGGTGACGAAGAGCTTGCTGATTGCGTAGCCGGTCCGCTTGAAGATTCCACCTTTGCCAAGTGTGTAATACCTGGGATCTTCATGCGTCACGACAGGCACGATCGCTTCCGACATGTAGTTCTCTATCGCACCGTCGACGAAGATGTGCCAATAGTATTTCCCGTAACCTTCAGCACCTTGCCCAAAGGTCGGCTGCGATTTTTGGCTCAGTGAAATTCCCGCGAGTCCCCCTACGAAAATGAAGTCGGAGTAGTCGAACGTATCTTCTGTCGCCAGCCAGAATTTTTGCTTAAGAGCAAGCGGAGGCAAATGCGTGTTGGTGTTAACCGTACGGTAATTAGGGATGATCCATAGAATTCTCTTGGATTGCTTACCATCCTGGTCATCGGATTGATCAGAGCCTGTAGGTTTAATCTTGGGAGTCTCCACGTCTTGCACAGAGGGTTTTCCATCCGTGGTTGTGCTTAATGGCTGAGAGTTCTGTGCGAGAAGCGAGCCATAGTCCAGGCCTCGCCATGTTGTAGCTTCACGGGACGAAGGTAAGGCGCTCACCGGTTCCTGGGCGCGAACGCAAGAAGTTACCAATGTTCCCGCTAGCGCTGCCACTAAGCAAAACGATCGAATCGGATTCAAAATTTCTTCCCCTTTGCACTTTCCTTCACGCGCCTAGACCTATGCGCTTGTTAACTATTTCCTGCCAATACGTTGGATTATGCGAGTCTGCGTTTGGATGCATTACGGGGGATTATTCTATTTGTAGGGAATTTCCAGTATTGACATGAGGTTTGCAAAACATTCGTTTCACCTGCACTCGGCCCGGCGAATTTGCCGCGGAATTGGAGCTCAGGAGGAAAATCCCGAAACTTCAAAATTTGAAAGAGTTGGGCACCCTCGAAGCTGTAACTAATTTTTTCTAACCGCCGAAAACTTCACGGAGCACGACATTCATGTCATTGAGCGCGCTGGCGCAATTGCCAGTGAAGCTGGAGCCGTGCATTACAGCCAGTGTTTTCGGTTCCAGGTCGGCTAACTTTTTCAGGTTTTGCGCGGTGATATGCGTGTACGGAACGTATTCCGCAAGGATGCCTGCTTGATATACCCTCATTGCCTCCCGCGAGCGGCCCACAATATCGGAGGAAGTGATCGGTTCGACGTCGCCGTGCTGATGGAACAGGTCCGAACACAGGAGCGTTTCCTGCGTTTCCTCGAAGAGCACGCCGGCATCCCAGCCATGAGGCAGATGCGGGGTGCGGCAGTAGCGGAAGCGGTACTTTCCCGTCGTGAAGGTTTCGTTATCCGCGAGGCCGCGGGCCTCCCGGCCGGTGAAGTCGTTCACGCAGACTAACGCGCCGACCTGACTGCAAATGACGTCGGCCTTGGGCGCCGAGGCCAGCCACTCGTTGAGCGAGCCACACTCATCGGATTCAAAGTGGCTGAAGCTGATGTGGCGCAACTCGGAAACAGAAATGAGTTTGGAGACCGCTTCGCGAATCTCCGCGTGCATTCTCCGCAGGCCTGTGTGGAACAGCAGAGGTTCATCATCTTTGATCAGGAAATGGTTGAACTGCATGTTCGCCCAGGGAGCGAAGATCGAGATGCGATACAAGTCCGGTGCGATTTCCGTGATGACCGCCATCGGGCCCTCCTCAATCGAATGCTATGAACGGGAGTTTCATCTTTATTTTCCGGCAAACGTATACCGTACACCCGACCGTTTTGCCAAACAATGCTCCAACGCGATTTATTGGCTGGGCTTGCTTCAAGACGAAATTACGTTCTTGTGCGCGATTGACGAAACTTAAGCAGGAAGGAATCGAGGGCCGGTAGCCTACCCTTAGCGTCTACTGCTGGGCGCTTTGATTTTGGCGGGACTGAAGGTCAGACAAATACTGCCTGGCTAAATCTTTATCTTGCTTGTTCGGGGCGTGCTTCACGAATTGCTGGATCTGGGCGCTGGCACCAGGTATGTTTCCCTCATCGCCATAAATTTGCGCGAGCAGGAAGAAAAGATTCGGTTGGCGGTGGGAGCTGTCGAGTGTGATGGCTTGCGAAACGCTCTTCTCGGCTTCCGCGTAGTTGTGAAGATGGAACAGCGCCAGGCCGCGGTAGTAGCTCGCGTACAGGTCGCCATTCAAGCTCAGTCCGCGGAAGCGGTCTGTCCACGCCTGCAACTCACTCCAGTTTTTCTCATTGTTCAAAAGTCCCGCCAGGCAAAGGTACGGTGCCAAATAAGTCGGATCAACCTTGATAGGTTTGGAGCAGGCGTCGTGTGCTTCGGAGATTTTTTGCTGGCCAATCATTACCTGGCCGAGCAGAACCCACGCGGCGGGATATTCGGGATACTTGTCAATTGCGTCACGCAGGTGTTCTTCGGCTTTCGCCAGATCGATTTTTTTGAAGGCGCCGCAGGCCTTTTGAAACTCGCTCCTCGCCTTGCCCGGAACTCCCAGCCGTATGGCGCTCACCGAACTATTGCGAACATCGGAAAGATCCCAGGGCAGACACGCGTCGTCCTCATTGACGACAGCAGGCTGCTTTGGAAACGGTTCGGATGTGGGGAACATGATTTCCGAGTTATCAGGGTACGTGCCCGGTTGCGTCGGGGGATATGGATAAACTGGGCCACCCGTGCCGGGTGTTCCACGCGATCCGCCTCCAGTTCCTCCGCCCCCTCTGGGTACCGAGCCGCCACCGCCACCACCACCGGTTTTTTGCGCGCGCACCGGCGTGGCACACAGAACAACTACGATGGCCCAAAGCAATATGTACCTTGGAAATGGGAAAACGAAATGGGCCCGACGTACTTTCATTAGCCCTATCTTACTCCTTTTTTTTCGGATCGTTAAATGCCCTTCTTTGGAAGGAAGGCGGGTGTCATTCTCCGGTCGAATCCGAACGCGATTTCATTGCGCGGTTGTGGGTGATTGCGCGTTAGCAGAGGATCGGTTTTATATCGACCACCGGAGTGCCGTCGATCGCTTCGATTGGCCCAACTAAAATTTTATTTTTTACGATTTGCCGTACCGTTACCTGATGCAGGCCCAGAGGATTCGGGCGGTCGGGGGATCGCGTGGCGAATACGCCTGTAAGCGGGCAGTTCTTTTTCGAGCGCGGGTGAACTTTTAATACGTTGCGCCGCGCTTTATGCAGCCAGGTGATTACAATAATTCATCG
>Ga0210401_10006257_pt1 | contig 12126 bp, 7 predicted proteins | sample IncBWH32MmetaG_FD_150866 | JGI IMG/M metagenome (GOLD analysis project Ga0210401, IMG submission 150866) | Forest soil microbial communities from Barre Woods Harvard Forest LTER site, Petersham, Massachusetts, United States - Inc-BW-H-32-M | ecosystem: Environmental > Terrestrial > Soil >... | reverse complement strand
GCCCGGAGAATACCGCCTGCAGGCCGGTGGGAACTGCCGGCGGGTAGATGTCGTTGGTAAAGACTTTCACGGGTGGCGAGTCGTCGCCTTGAACTTCAGCAACCTGGATGCAGTCCGGAATCGCTAGAATTCCCTGATCAGACGAATTCCTTTCGCATGGTAGCGCCCCTTTCTGAAGGGTCGCGAACGTCACCACAGCAATTCGGTACTCATACGTCTTCTGCCACTCGATCGTGCGGTCGTCATCACTAAGCTCGGAACACGCAACATCAGGAAGCCTCGTCTCCGCACCGTTGTCCGCCAATTTCCTGTAAATGCGACAGCTGTACTGAATCGCAGGTGAATTGTCCTTGGGTGCAGTCCATGCCCATGTCAGACGAACTTCCTTGGGCTCGACTTGGGCCGAGAAGTTTGCTGGCGGCGGCAGCGTCGGCGCGAGCGCTACCTGTACCTGATTCGACAGGCCCGCGCTGCGCGCATCGAGGTTCATCGGCTCGACCGCGTAGGTAGCCAGGCGGGTTGCGTTCTGGTTCTGCAGGTCAGGCGCAAGCGTGTCCGTAAAACTGGCCTCAAGTTTTTCATTGGGCGGAGCGTGAGGCGCCTGCGTGCTTTCCTTCGTCGGGGCAACATTGCCCACCGGGGTATCACACTGGCTCATCATGGCCGACAGACTGCGGCAAATTCTTGTAGGACCCGGTCGCCGCACATTCTGATGATCGGTCGTTTTAGTTGGGATGGACCAGGAAAGATAGACCTTGTCGCCCTTTCGGCTGGCTCGGAGATCGGTCGGAGGCTTCGGCAGTTCGAGCGAGGGGGGAACCGGAACTCCGATCGATGCGCAGCCCGACATCACAGTCGCCAGCACACACAGAAGGACACACCCGGCAAGATGGCGCGAGACGCTCATTCAAGAGAAACAATGAGCGTAACACGTGGCACGAGTAGCGCCGCCATCCTGCCGCCTGTCTCGAGGATGTCCACGCCCTCGCTGCGGCTGCAAAAGCGCGTCAGGCTACTAACTCCTTCGCCGCTTCACGAAACGTTTTCGTGTGCTGATCGATATCTTCCCGCGCCGTCATGGGCGACATGAGCGCCATGTTGTGGAACGGCGTGAGCAGAATGCCCCGATTCATCGCGTAGAGATGCATAAATCGTTCGAGTTCGAAGTCCATGGCATCGTGCGCCTGCGTTCCGTTCTTGGGTTTTTGCGGGGAGAAGAGATATTCCGCCCGGCAGCCAAGGCGTGTGACGTTCCAGGGCAAGCCAAAGTCCGCAATGGCTCTGGCGACTCCCTCGGTCCAGCGCTCGGCCATCGGGATCATGCGATCAAATGCGTCTTTTGTAAGCACCTTTTGCAGGGTCGCTCGCATGGCCGCGAGAGACAGCGCGTTTCCGGCGAGGGTGCCGCCGATGCCTCCCGTATCGCAATCTTCCAAATTCATACGATCGGCGACGCACTGGGCCACTTCGCCGGTAAAGCCGTACGCCGCGCCGGGAACGCCACCGGCAATGGGTTTGCCGAAGACCAGAAAGTCCGGTTCGAGATTTTCTGACCGCGTATAACCACCCGGGCCCGCACAGATGGTATGGGTTTCGTCGATGATCAGCAGCGTACCGTATTTGCGCGTCGTTTCGCGCAGAGCCTGGTGATATCCGGAATTAGGCAGCACGATGCCCACGTTCGTCATGGCGGGCTCGGCGAGTACACAGGCGACGTCTTCAGAACGAAGCGCTGCGTCTAAAGCATCGACATCGTTGAATTCGATGACGCGCGTGGTGATGGCCGGATCCACCGGCGGCCCGATGTTTCCGCGCCGAGCCTGCTCCACGCCGTCTTTGAGCGTGATAAAACTCTCGTCGACCGTGCCGTGATAGCACCAGTTGAACACCAGAATTTTCGGCCGACTCGTAATGTGCCGGGCCAGTCGGATCGCAAACCGATTCGCGTCTGTCGCGGTAAGTGCGAATTGCCAGTATGGCAGTCCGAAGCGCTGCTGCAACTCCTCCCCGACAACGATGGCATCTTCGCTGGGCAGCATGAGCGTGATGCCGCGCCGCGCCTGTTGTTCCACAGCCGAGACGGTAGCCGATGGGGAATGCCCTGTCATGGCTCCCGTATCGCCGAGACAGAAATCGATGTAGCGGTGGCCATCGACGTCGAAGAACTCCGCGCCACGCGCCTCGCGCACGAACGGTGGGAACGCGCCCGCCCATTTGGCCATCCAGTTCATGGGCACTCCGCTCAGTAAAGATTTTCGTGCCCGCTCAAACAACGCCGCCGATTTTGGTCGTTCGGCGACGAAGCGCTTTTGCTCACGCTCCATGAGCGACTTCAGACGGGGTCGGTCAATCTGGTTCATGGATCTCCTGGGCGAGTGGCAGCTGGAGCGTGGTGAGTCTACGCGGGACAGACCGCGCTGCGCAAGGAAAGCGGGGGCTCACTCCCTTGACATCTCGCATAACTCGGATAGAGTTATGAAAATTCCTCGGCGTTCCCCTCGGGCCCGAGTTCCTTACAATCCAAAATTCTGAGGTAGGCTTATGAAAAAACTAGCGCCCAAAGGGAAGGCTTCGTCGAAAGGCACGGTGCTCGATGCGGGAGCTTTGCAGGCGAGCCGCAAGCATCACCCCAAACCCGCCGCCGGCCACTCGTTCGGGGGAGACCGGCTGCCGCCCGGCTTCCAAACCATCGTCGATCCAAACAAGAATCCACCACAACCCTATCGAGAGCTGCCTCCGGCAACAGGACTGCCTCCGTTTCGCCTTTCGCTCGATAGCGTGCTATCCGCCGACGCGATCCAGCTGATCGAGCAATCCGGACAACTTGTGTTTCACGCGGTGGGCGACACGGGCGGAGTGAACACGCCGACCTACATTGAAAACGTCGCCAACTACATGGAAGCAGACTTCTCGGGCAATGACGTTTCCACTCATCCGTCATTTTTCTACCATCTGGGCGACGTGGTCTATTACGACGGCGAACTCGCGAACTACTATCCGGAGTTCTACGAACCTTATGCCAATTATCCCGGCCCGATCTTCGCGATCCCGGGAAACCATGACGGCGATATGGATCCGCAAACCAAAGAGGGCACCTTAGAAGGCTTCAAGCGGAACTTCTGCAGCCAGGTACCAGGACACACACCCGAGGGGCGCGACGCGCAGCGCACCACCATGACGCAGCCAAATTTCTATTGGACATTACTGACGCCGCTGGTGACGTTTGTAGGCCTCTACAGCAATTGCCCGGAAGGTGGCCAACTGAGCCAGGCACAGATCGACTGGTTCCAGGGCGAATTAAAAGCTGCGCCCGAGGATCGGGCTCTGATCGTGGCGGTGCATCACCCGATCTACTCGGCATACGGAGCGAAGCCCGGCAGCCAGCATCTCTACGGAGTTCTTGAAAGCAGCGTTCAAACGGCGGGACGACTCCCCGATCTTATCCTTTCCGGGCACGTCCACAACTACCAGCGCTTCACCGGCGTGCTGAACGGCAAGAATGTGCCCATGATCGTCTCCGGCGCCGGTGGCTACAACAAGCAATTGCATACGCTGGCGAAGGCCTTCCACAACAGCACTTTTCCCATCACCATGAAGGGCTCAACTGGGCAATTGGACAACTTCTGCGACAACTTGCATGGCTACCTGCGGATCACGGTGGCGAAGAAAAACATCCGCTGCGAGTACGTCGCGGTTCCCGACACCAGCACGCCAAAGCCGGGACCGCTGAAGGCCTTCGACACCTTGACCATTCCCACAGCACAGTACGCGTAAAAAAAGGCACGGACGGAATCCGTGCCTTCTGAGAACTGAGAACTGCTTTACAGGATGTAGCGCGACAGATCCTGATCCTTCACAATGTCCGACAGAGTCTTCTGCACGTAAGCTGCATCGACTTTGACGTGCTCCCCTTTTTTCTCGGGAGCCTCGAAGCTGATCTCGTCGAGCACGCGTTCCATGATGGTGTGCAGACGGCGAGCACCGATGTTCTCCGTACCTTCATTCACGCGAAACGCGAAGCGGGCCACCTCTTCAAGCGCCTCGTGAGTGAACTCCAGCTTTACGCCTTCGGTATCCAGCAGAGCGGTGTACTGCTTCACCAGCGACGACTTCGGTTCGGTGAGGATCCGGATGAAGTCTTCCATGGTGAGCGATTGCAGTTCGACGCGAATGGGGAAGCGCCCCTGCAATTCCGGAATCAGATCGCTGGGCTTGGAAACGTGAAAAGCTCCGGCGGCCACAAATAAAATGTGATCGGTGCGAACCATGCCATAGCGTGTGTTCACCGTGGTGCCTTCAACGATGGGCAGAATGTCGCGCTGCACACCTTCACGCGAAACATCTGGACCATGCCCACTTTCGCGTCCGGCGATCTTGTCGATCTCGTCGAGGAAAACGATGCCGGAGTTCTCCACGCGATCAATTGCGGTGCGCGTGACCTGATCCATGTCGATGAGGCGCTGCTCTTCTTCCTGGATCAGGTATTCGAAGGCTTCGTTCACCTTCATTTTCCGCTTCTTGCTGCGCTGTCCGAAGATGTTGGGCAACATGTCCTTGATGTTGACGTCCATCTCTTCGACGCCCTGGTTCGAAATAATCTCGAACGACGGGAAGTTGCGCTCCCGCACTTCGATCTCGACCATGCGTTCATCGAGCTTGCCTTCGCGCAACTGCTGGCGCAGCTTCTCGCGGGTACGCGATTGCGAATCACTGAGATCGTTCGTCGAGCCGTCGATGACAACTCCACCAGATGCGCTCTCGGACGGGCGCGGCGGCGCCACAGGTGGAAGAAGCAGGTCGAGAAGACGCTCCTCGGCGTTCAGTTCAGCTTTATCGGCGACGTCTTCGAGCTTCTCCTCGCGGATCATGTCGATGGCGATCTCGACCAGGTCGCGGACAATCGATTCCACATCGCGTCCCACGTAGCCCACTTCCGTAAACTTGGACGCCTCTACTTTCAAGAATGGCGAATTGGTGAGCTTGGCCAGGCGACGCGCGATTTCGGTTTTGCCGACGCCCGTGGGACCGATCATGATGATGTTCTTGGGGATGATTTCTTCGGCGAGATCGGGCGTCAGCTTCTGCCGCCGGATGCGATTGCGCAGGGCGATCGCGACCGCCCGTTTGGCGTCATGCTGGCCGACAACGTACTTATCCAGCTCGGAGACAATCTCGCGCGGAGTCAACTCATCGAGCGCGAGCTGCTCTTCCTCGGCGGTTGCAGGTAGGTAAATAGCCATAATCAGTCGTCAGTCGTGGGTCATCGGTCGTCAGCAAAGGCACAGAGCCTGATGACTGACGACTGGTGGCTGCGACTTAACTACAACTCCTCGATCGTTAAACTATCGTTGGTATAGATGCACATCTTGCCGGCAATCTTCATTGCTTCTTCGGCGATTTCACGTGCCGAAAGCTTGGTATGGGATGCCAGGGCCTGGGCGGCCGCCTGCGCAAATGGCCCGCCGGAGCCGATGGCCGCAATCCCGCCATCTGGTTCGATGACGTCGCCCTGCCCGCTGAGCATAAAAGTTTGATCTTTGTCGCACACCAGTAACAGCGCTTCCAGATGGCGCAGGAACTTGTCGGTGCGCCAGTCTTTGGCTAACTCCACAGCTGCTCGGCCGATGTTTCCGTGGTACTGCTCAAGCTTCGATTCGAAGCGGCTGAATAGCGAGAAGGCATCGGCGGTGGAACCGGCGAATCCTGCCAGAATCTTGTCCTGATAAAGCCGCCGGATCTTCTTGGCTGAGTGCTTGATGACAGACTCTCCCAAGGTTACCTGCCCGTCCCCGGCCAAAACCACTTTTCCATCGCGGCGAACCGACAAAACTGTAGTCGAACGAATCAGTCTCTTTTTCGTCATGAGTGCAATTCTTGATTATAACAGCGTAAATAGACGGGCTCCGATGCCTCGCGCAGCAAGCGGAGCCGCCAAAAGTGTGGAAACGGGTTTATGCGTGAACGGCTTCCGGCTTCGTAGCCAGAAGTTGCCGCAGCACGTACTGCAGGATGCCGCCGTTGGCGTAGTACTGCGCCTCTTGCGGCGTATCAATGCGGACGACAGCAGAAAATTCACTCGTCCTGCCGCTAGCCGTGGCCTTTACTTTGATCTTGCGCCCGGGGGCGAAGTGCTCGACGATCTCGCGGATGCCGGCAATCTCGATCACTTCTTCCCCTGTCAATTTGAGAGATTCGGCAGTTTCGCCTGGCAGGAATTGCAGCGGCAGAATTCCCATGCCCACCAGGTTCGAGCGATGGATGCGCTCGTAGCTTTCCGCGATCACCGCATGCACGCCGAGAAGTCGCGGGCCTTTGGCCGCCCAGTCACGGGATGAGCCCGACCCGTATTCTTTGCCAGCGAGAATAACCAGCGGTACGTGCTCTGCAATGTACTTGGCCGAGGCATCGTAGATCGACATCTCGGCGCCATCGGGTAGGTGGCGTGTGAAACCACCTTCAAGGGAAGGCACCATCTTGTTGCGCAGACGTACGTTGGCGAAAGTTCCGCGCACCATGACCTCGTGATTACCGCGCCGCGAACCGTACGAATTGAAGTCGGCTGGTTTCACGCCATGTTCGATCAGGTATTTTCCCGCGGGACTGTCTTTCTTGATCGAGCCTGCGGGGGAAATGTGATCGGTCGTCACGCTGTCGCCCAGCACAGCGAGAACCCGCGCGCCCTTGATGTCCTCAACCGCTGAGGGGCGGATCGTCATGTCATCGAAGTAAGGAGCCTGGCGAATGTAGGTGGAGTCTTTCTCCCAGACATACGTCTGCCCACCCGGAACCGGCAGCGAGCGCCAGTGAGAGTCACCGTCATAAACTTCGCCGTAGCTCTTGCGAAACATATCCGAAGAAATCTGCTGCACGGCTTCGTCGACTTCTTTCTGCGTCGGCCAGATGTCGGATAGCTGGACGGGCTTGCCGTCTGTTCCTCGGCCGATGGGATCTTTCTTGAGATCGACATCGATGCGTCCAGCGAGCGCGAAGGCCACCACCAGCGGTGGCGACATCAGGTAGTTCGCGCGGACTTCTGAATTGATGCGGCCTTCAAAATTGCGATTGCCGGAGAGCACAGAAGCCACCACCAGGTCTTTCTCGTCGATGGCTTGCGAGACTTCCGTCGGAAGCGGACCGGAGTTGCCGATGCAGGTGGTGCATCCGTAGCCGACGAGGTTGAACTTCAATTTCTCGAGATACGGCAGCAGGCCAGCCTTCGCCAGATAATCCGTGACCACCTTGGACCCGGGTGCAAGCGACGTCTTGACCCACGGCGGCGTTTGTAGGCCGCGCTCGACGGCTTTCTTTGCGAGCAGGCCCGCCGCCATCAGAACCGAAGGATTCGAGGTGTTCGTGCAACTCGTGATTGCCGCGATCACGACACTGCCATGCTTCAGGGAGCGCTTCACGTCCGCGGAAACGTGCTCCTCGACGCGCATGTCTTCGACGCCGACTGCCGTTGGATTGCCGCCTTCCTGCTCCCATCGACCTACTTGTTTGCCGTTATTGTCGGTCGATACGGGCGCGGGAGCCTTTGCCTTGGGCTTGAGTAGCGAGGGTAAAGCCTGCTGGAACGACTCTCCGGCTTTCGAAAGCGCGACGCGATCCTGCGGACGCTTAGGCCCCGCGAGGCTGGGTTCGACGGTCGCGAGATCGAGTGCAAGCAGCTCCGAGTATTGCGCGTGCGGCGTATTTGCATCGTGGAAGAGTCCCTGCTCGCGCGCATAGGCTTCGACGAGCGCAATTTGTTCCTCGGAGCGCCCGGTGAGTCGCAGGTAGCGCAAGCTTTCTTTGTCGATCGGGAAGATGCCGCAAGTGGCACCATACTCAGGCGCCATGTTGGCGATGGTGGCGCGATCGGCGAGTGGAAGGTCCTGCAGGCCCGGGCCAAAGTACTCCACAAATTTTCCGACGACGCCATGCTTGCGCAACATTTCGGTCAGCGTAAGGACCAGGTCGGTTGCAGTCGCGCCCTCGCGCAGACGGCCAGTGAGCTTCACGCCAACGACCAGCGGAATCAGCATGGAGACCGGTTGTCCGAGCATCGCGGCCTCAGCCTCGATGCCGCCCACGCCCCAGCCCAGAACGCCGAGACCGTTCACCATGGTCGTGTGCGAATCGGTACCGACGAGCGTGTCGGGATACGCGCTGCGGTTGCCGTCGGCCTCGTGCACGAACACCACGCGCGCCAGATATTCGAGATTCACCTGGTGCACGATGCCGGTATCGGGCGGAACGATGGCGAGATTGTGGAACGCTTTCTGTCCCCATCGCAGAAAGGCGTAGCGCTCTTTGTTGCGCAGGAATTCTAGTTCCGCATTCAAACCAAAAGCCTGGGGAGAACCAAACTCATCGACCTGCACCGAGTGGTCGATCACCAGCTCCGCCGGTTGCAGTGGGTTAATCAGCTTCGGATCGCCGCCGAGCCGCTTCATCGCGTCCCGCATCGCGCCCAGATCCACGACCGCCGGCACGCCTGTAAAGTCCTGCAGCAAAACGCGGCTGGGCGTGAAGGCAATTTCCTTGTCGGGCTTCGACTTGTTGTTCCAGGCAGCGAGCGCGCGCACTTCGTCCTTCGTGACGTTCTTGCCATCTTCCGTGCGCAGGAGATTTTCCAGCAGGATGCGAAGCGAGTAGGGCAGATGCTTGGTCGAGATGCCCTGCTTGTCGAGGGCGTCGAGACGATAGATCTCGTAATCCTTGTTGCCGACGCGAAGACTGGAGCGACTTTGAAAGCTGTTCTGCGACATGACTGCTGTCCTTTCAAAACTGCTGGCCGGGCTCAGACAAGCCCGCGAATTCGGGCCCTGCGCGCCACGATGCCATATCCTCTGTGGATTCCCACGTGGAAAGCGGAACCTTCTAGTTTAGAACGATCCGCCGAAGGTTTGGTAGAGCAGAAGCCCATTCAGCCCGATAATTATGGTCACCGTGAGGTAAGCCAGCCAATTTGTGCGCGCATTGTTGACCAGATCGCCCATCAAGTCCTGGCGACGGGTCAGCAAGATGAGCGGAACCAGTGCGAACGGTAGTGCGAAGCTCAAAACTACCTGCGACAAAACCAGAATCTTCAGAGGATCGAGACCGGCAGCGATCACTGCGATAGCCGGAAGCATGGTCAGGAAGCGGCGCAGGAAAATGCTCATTTTGACGTCGAGAAAGCCCTCGAGTATCACCTGGCCGGCCATCGTCCCCACCGTCGATGACGAGAGGCCGGAGAACAAAAGCGCAATCGCAAACGCGGTGGCGGAGAGGTTCCCCAGCAGCGGTTTCAGCGTCTCGTGCGCCTGTTCGATGGTCGCGACCGGGCGTCCAGCGTGCGCGAAGACGGCAGCGGCCATGATGATCATCGCGGAATTCACTAGCCAGGCTCCGTTCATCGCGGCCAGCACGTCGATCAGTTCGTAGTGGGCATGCCGCAGCTTTTTGAGATATTGCCCGGTCGGACAACTGAAGCTGTCTTCCTTCAACCGTGCCTGCACTAACGCTGAGTGCAGGTACACGACGTGCGGCATCACGGTCGCTCCAAGCATGCCGACGGCGATGTAGACGCTCTTCGCGCTGAGTTCGGGCACCACCACGTGATAGGCGACCGATCCCCAGTTCGGTCTGGCGAGGAAAATCTCGATGGCGTAACAGGCCGAAATTCCGAAGACGAATCCCATGATGACTTGCTCGAGCCGGCGGAATCCGTAGAGCTCGGTTGCGAGAATCAGGAAGACCGCCACCCCGGTGACGAGCGCCGCAGGCAAAAGGGGAATGTGGAACAGGAGATAGAAGCCGAGTACCGCACCAAGAAATTCCGCCAGGTCTGTAGCGACGGCAGCAAGTTCGGCGGCGATCCACAGGCCGAAATTTACCTTCGGATGAAACTCGCGCCGACAATTCTGCGGAAGCGTGAATCCGGTCGCAATGCCCAGTTTCGCGGAAAGATACTGGACCAGGATCGCCATCGCATTCGACCACAGCAGAACCCACAGCAGCGTGTAGCCGAATTCCGTGCCGCCCTGGATGTTGGTCGCGAAGTTTCCGGGATCTATGTACGCGACACTCGCCACGAATGCCGGGCCGAAGTAGGCCCATACCTGGCGACTGCGAAAGGCGGGCAGCCACTTGAACCGAATGCGGCCATTGATTGCGGCGGCTTGTGGCGAATCCCCCATTGGCAATCTTGTGCCCGCCTTGTGCGTGAAAGGGCCAGAGCACCTTAGCGTAAGTATATCGCAAGGGGTAAACTATAGTTAACTCTTTTTCCTGATCGGGGTAATCCGAAAACCTTCCCTGAAGTAACAGGGGAAAATACAGGAACCGACCGGATTTAATTCGTTGCGTTTCGTGGACGGGACTCGGCGGCCACCCAAACCCGCTCGGCTGCTGAGCCACCCAGAGAGACATTTCCAGCCGCCGTATGCAGGGTCAGCGTCTGGTCATAGTTCTTGCCGGCAACCCGCAACCGGGCGCCGGGCCGGATTGCGCGCATCTCAAGAAACTCCAGAAGTTTGCGGTCGCGCTCATAGATTCCGCTCACCACGTAGCTTTTGCCCGCCTCGGCATCGGAAAGAAGCAGCAGGCCGCGATGCCGGCGGCTCGCCGGACTTTCCAACTCACTCAGATTTCCATGCGGGCAGGCGCCCCCTCGGCCAAGTTTCGCCAGCAATTTTGCCTCGAAATCAGGCGACACCGCGTGCTCCAGCCGTTCGGCTTCGTCGTGCACTTTGTACCATTCCATGCCGAACATTTCCGAGAGCATGCGCTCGATCAGATGATGACGCAAAGTCAGCTTCCGTGCGATTTTGCGACCAGCAGCCGTGAGACGCACATTACCGTCGGCCTGCACTCGCACGAATCCGTCCTTCTTCAGGCGACGCAGAGCCATGGTGACTGCCGGCGGCGACACTCTCAGCCAGTGCGCGAGGGTTGCCGAGATTACATTGGCGCCCTCGCTTTCGGCCTCGAGAATCGCCTTCAGATAGTCTTCTTTCGAAACGGTGATCATTCCGGAGCATTATACGGCGACATTAAACATAGTTAATGCCTCCCTGCGAGTGTGCACCGTCGCCGCCTGTTTGACACAACTCGATGCTCCCTCCTACCCTTGTCTGTCCCACTTATGAAAATTCTCGTCATCGGCGGAGGAGGGCGCGAGCATGCGTTGGTGTGGAAGCTCCGGCAGTCTCCGCGCGTCACAGAAATCCGTTGCGCGCCGGGCAATGGCGGCATCGCCGAAGACGCCACCTGCGTGCCCGGAGACGGGAAGAGCGTCCAGTCGCTGGTGAGCGTCGCCGAATCATTTCAGCCGGATCTCACGATCGTCGGGCCTGAGCTGCCGCTATCCCTGGGAGTCGTCGACGAATTCCAGCGTCGAGGATGGCCGATCTTCGGGCCGACCCGCGCTGCCGCACAGCTTGAATCGAGCAAATGCTTCGCCAAGGAATTCATGCAGCGCCATCGAATTCCGACCGCGCATTACGCGATCTGCAAGACCGTGGAAGAGGTCCGGGAAACACTGCCGCACTTCCACACACCGATCGTCGTAAAAGCGGACGGTCTCGCCGCGGGCAAAGGCGTCGTGATCGCGAAAACCAAGGAAGAAGCGGCCTCGGTCTCGGCGGAAATGCTGGGCGGAAGGATGGTGGGCGAGGCGGGCAGCCTGGTTGTGTTGGAAGAGTGCCTGCACGGCGACGAACTTTCTTTCCTCGTCTTCAGCGACGGCACCAACGTGGTCCCACTGGTCGCGGCGCAGGATCACAAGCGCGTGGGTGATGGAGACACGGGCCCGAATACGGGCGGCATGGGCGCGTATTCTACCGAGAACATCATTGACGACAAGATGCGCGACTGGCTGGTGCACCACATTGCGCAGCCGGTGGTCGCCGGAATGAAAGCCGAGGGCAACGAGTTCAAGGGCGTTCTCTATAGCGGGTTGATGATGACCGCCCGGGGCCCGATGGTGCTGGAATTCAATTGCCGCTTCGGCGATCCCGAGACGCAGCCGATTCTCATGCGGCTCGAGAGCGACCTGGTGGACGCAATCGAAGCATCGATTCAAGGTCGCTGCCACGAGGTCGAACTCGAGTGGTCGCCGGAAGCGGCGGTGTGTGTAGTGATCGCCTCCGGCGGATATCC
>Ga0210401_10006255_pt1 | contig 12128 bp, 9 predicted proteins | sample IncBWH32MmetaG_FD_150866 | JGI IMG/M metagenome (GOLD analysis project Ga0210401, IMG submission 150866) | Forest soil microbial communities from Barre Woods Harvard Forest LTER site, Petersham, Massachusetts, United States - Inc-BW-H-32-M | ecosystem: Environmental > Terrestrial > Soil >... | reverse complement strand
CATTCGCCGTCACGCCGGTGTGGGCAAGCTCCAGCGCCAGCGAACGCACCAGGCCGATGACTGCGTGCTTTGCAGCGCTATAGGCGCTGACATAGGCATAACCTTTCAGGCCGGCGGTCGATGCGACCGCGACGATACGGCCGTAAGGACGATCCTTCATCGAAGGCAGCGCGGCCTGGACCGCATGCACCACGCCCATGAAATTGACATCCATCATCCGCTTGAATAATGCCGCGTCGGACTTTGCAAACGGCGCGGATTCCGCGGTGCCCGCGTTTGCGATCAAAATATCGATCGGTTGTCGAGCTGTGGCTTCCGCGATAGCGGCGTTCACCGCCGCCTGATCCGCGACGTCAGCGACGCCAACGAAATGCGCAGCGCCTGCAGCGACGGCCTCATCGAGGGTCGCGCGATGGCGGCCAACCACCGTGACCGTTGCGCCGGCGCGCGACAGCGCGGATGCGATATCGCGGCCGATGCCACGGCCGCCACCGGTAACCAGCGCATGTGGGGAATGCGGCAGTCCAGACATGCGCAGGCCTCCCAACGAATTCCTCGGCGTCAGGTCTGCGTATATTTTAGACTTCAAGCTTTTGCAAGAAATCAGCTCCCCTTGCTTGACAGATCAACCGCCGCAGGTAGCGTCGCGTTGACAAACAGGAGGACGGATATCATGGCCGCGCTCGAAAAAGGTATTACGCGCAATGGAACGGGATATTCCGGCAAGTCCTGGAATATTCTCGGTCAGGTTTATTTCCCGAAAGCGGTGACGGACTCGACCTTTGCCTTCGAGACCAACAGCGATCCCGGCCAGTTTGTGCCCGTGCATATCCATCCCACACAGGACGAGTTCATCCTGGTGCAGGATGGCATGCTGGACCTCAAACTGGACGGCGTGTGGGTAAAGGCCAATGCCGGAGACCTTGTTCGGCTGCCCCGCGGCATTCCGCACGGCTATTTCAACAAGTCGGACAAGCGGGCGCGGGCGCTGTTCTGGGTGTCGCCGACGCAAAAACTCGAAGCGCTGTTCAACCAGCTGCACAATCTCACGGATATCGCGGAAATCGTCCGTCTTTCCGCGGAGCACGAAGTGAATTTTCTGCCTGAAGACGCCAACGCTTAGGCGTTCCCGATCCGAAACTCGCTTCGGCGCGGGCGCCGTCGTGGAAAGCGAGTTCGGTGGTGGAAGAGCGCCTTCGCCGCCTTCTGGACGGCGAGGCCATGGCGGGTCGTCTCGCGCTCGCCTTTAGAGATTGATCGGGACCAGCTGATTAAGGGCAATCAGCACGATTAACAACCCGATGCCGATCGCGAGACTCCAGCCGATCAGCTTCTTCTCGACAGGCAGCAGCGGTTCGACTGCGCCTTCGTTGATTTCATTCTTGAGATCAGCCTGCGACATGGCGTTTTCCTTTCGACCATTAGCTGGCCAGCGGCGGCTTGAAACCGCTGAAGAACAGCCACGAGATCAGCAGCCCGACCCAGATCACAAATCCGAACAGGCTGACGAAATAAACCGCCACGAGCTTGCCGAACCCCTGCTGCCAGAGTTTACGGAAATCCGACAGCACCCCGATCGAGAAGAAGGTCAGGATGAAGAATATGACCCGGAAGATGTTGGCCTCGCCGGCTGCCGCTGGAAGCGCTTTTGCAATTTCCGGGGGCGAGCCGATTGCCAGCCAGAGCGACACGGCAAACACCAAGACGAATCCGAGAATGAACTTTGGGAATCGCTGCCAGATTTCCGACGGTTTCGCCTTGTTCCGGTCCCTGTCGATGTAGTTGCTCCAGATGTAGCCGAGGATGAACGCCCAAACTCCGATGAAGATATCGATGAAAATCTTTACCGTCGTCGTGGTCGCGAGAATCCATCCGGGCTGATACTTGATGCCTTCCGCCGCCGTTTTCGCCATGATTAGCGACTCGGTAATGCCGCCGCCGGCGACCGCTGCGCCATCGGTTTTGATCGCAAGCCCGATCCAGGCGCCGGCTACCAGCGGCTCCTGCCATAGGAAGGTTTGCGCCAGAAACGGTAGGATCAGGACTTCAACGACGGCGAACACGACAACCAGCGACGACACCAGGATCGGCACCGCTGGCCGGGCCCTGATCGCTCCGCCCGTTGCAATTGCCGCCGCCACGCCGCAGATCGAGATACCGGAGGCAAGCGGCACCGACCACTCGCGGCTGAAGCCAAACCATTTGCGCGAGATGTAATAGATCACCGCCCAGTAGATCAGGTAAGCCTCGACAATTGCAGCAGCGCCGCGCAGCAGCAGCGCCGACGCCAGATTCAATCGGCCGGCCGCGGTGACGGCGACGGTCGCGCCGAGAATGACGATCGCGATCTTGATGTAGAGCTCGGGCCGAACCGCTTCTTTCAGCCAGTCGGCAAAGCGCGGAAAGAAGTTGGCGATGACCAGTCCGGAAAGCAGAGCAACGATGAAGCCGCCCTCGTTGGTGAGTTTGAGAGACCAGGCGAGCCCGAATTTCTGCTGCTCGGCCGGCGTCACCGCGGCAATGTAGGCGTAGCTGCCGAGGACCCAACTTGCATAGGCGATGGCGAACACGGCCGTGAATGCGATGGCGAATTTCTTGACATCGCCGCCCAGCGTGATCACGCCGGCGCCGAGCACAACAAGCAATGCAGCGTAGGTCGCGAGCAGCGAGCCGCCGCCTCCGAGCCATGCGTAGGCTTTTGCAAACGGGTTCAGCGCCTGTGCGAGATTGGTATAAACCGATGTTGTCACCGCCCAGCCCAACAAGTCGGTTCCAGTGACACTGACAAGGGCCAATCCAAAAACCAGCAACCCGATCGCGACGGCGAGCCAGTCCTCGTTCAATCGCGCCTTCAGCGCGATCGTCTCCGATACCTTCACCGCAAGATCAGACATTCGACTTCCCTAACTGATGCTTAAAAAGAGTTGCCGTCGGGTTCTGCACCAGCAACGCCGGGCGGCAAAACCCGCGGCGATTCGAGCCAGTATCGCGGCGAAAAAGTAACAGCGGCAATCTCACAAAATTTCTTTGTTGGCCGACTTCAAATAATACCCTTCTCGCAAAATGCCGCGGGATAGAATGAATGACTGATCGCGCAACATGCGCGGCTGACGGGCGCGGTTTGTTCAATTGATGCGCTTTATTTTCCCGTCAGGCAGAAGTGCGCGCAGGCCTAAAGACCAGTGCCTATGAACGATCGACGATATCGGCAGCGTTGAGCTTCTGTTTGATCAGGCCCGACCGGAAATACAGGTCGATGGTTTGCTGCTCGTCGAACACGACGTTATCGTCGAGCGGTGTGATATGGATCTTGGCCCGGCTCAGCCAATTTAACGGCACGGCTGGCGGAATGCTCATTAGCTTGCCCCAGGTCTCGCCGTAAGCGCTGACATTGGTCAGCGACCAGGCACGGGCCGCCGCGGCCGCGAATTCCTTCCACTCGATCTCGTACGGCACATCCCGGTGGTCAGCGCTGAGCCCACGAAGCGCCGCACATCGGCGAGAATGCGGTCGGCCTTATCGGGATCTTCGACGCTTCGCGACAGAATGAGGCCGCCAACCATTGCCGCAAACGTACCCGTCGCCTGGCACCGACGAGCCTGCGCATCGGCCGCCGCGGAACATTCCGCCATTCGCTCGAACGCCACCTGTAGGTTGGCGCTCAATTGCCGCCGCGCCCGATCTCGGCGCCGAGAATGATGATGGAGCAGCCATTTTCTGGGCGCTCCCGGTGGCGCGAGGTCATTCGATTGACGCAAAATCCTACTAGCATACCGTCGGCGTGGCCGTTAAAGTCGCCTCGCGCTAAAGTCGTACAACAATCTTTCACCAGGGAGGAGACGTCATGTTCGGAGCGAAAGCCGCTTCCATTCAACGAACGCCACGGCCGCTGCTGCGGTGCACGCTTTACCCGGCGCTGCTGCTCGGCGTCGTCTTCGCATTGGCAGCACCGGTCGACCGGTCGCTCGCCGCCTCTACGCTGGTGCGGGCGCCGGACGGCGCGTTCCAGGGCAAGCTCGACACCACCGGCGCCGTGCGGGAATTCCTCGGCGTCCGCTACGCCCAGCCGGTGACCCTCAATTTGCGCTGGAAGCCGCCGCAGACGGTGACACCCTCGATGGTCACGCAGGACGCGACACACTTCGGCAACCATTGTCCGCAGACCTTCACGCCCTTCGGCAACGCGACACTGACCGAGGATTGCCTGTTCCTTAATGTGTTTACCCCCAACAAGGGCGGCGATCACGATTTTGACCGCGACGACGACGGGCGCCCGGTGATGGTGTGGATCCACGGCGGCGCGAACGTGGTTGGCGAGAGCGACGATTACGACGCGACCAAGCTGGTGGGGCGCGGCGTGGTCGTCGTGACCATCAACTACCGGCTCGGGGCGCTCGGTTTCCTGGCCCATCCGGCGCTGACCGGTGAGTCTCCCAATCACATATCGGGCAACTACGCAACTCAGGACCAGCAGGCCGCCTTGAAGTGGGTGCGACGGAACATCCGCGCGTTCGGCGGCAACCCGCAGAAGGTGACGCTGTTTGGCGAATCGGCGGGCGGACTAAACACGTTCACCAACCTGGTGTCACCGACGGCCGCCGGATTGTTTCATCACGCGATTGTCGAGAGCGGCGCCTATGCGCAGACGCAGCCGACGCTGGCACAGGCCGAGGCGGCCGGAACGGCCTTCGCGAACGCAGCCGGGTGCAATCAGCCCAATCCGGCTGATGTGCTCACATGCCTGCGCGCGCTCTCGGTGTCGGCGATTCTCGGCACCGCCTTCAACCTGTCGTCGCCGAACGTCGATGGCAAGGTGCTGACGCAGTCGATCGGTCCCGCGCTCGCGAGCGGACAGTTCAATCGCGTGCCGCTGATGAATGGCTCCAATCATGACGAGTGGAACCTGTTCGTAGCGCTCGACTTCGACCTCGCCGGCGGCCCGGTGACCGCTGCTACCTATCCGGCAGCGATCGCCGCCACGATCGGCGTCCCCATCACGAGCCCGGCGGTGGCGCGCGTCCAGACGCAGTATCCAGGCGGAAGCTTCCCAAGTTACGATCAGGCGGTCGGCGCCTTGGGAACGGACGCGATATTTGCCTGCACGGCCCGCTTCGCGGACGAGCTGGTGTCGCCGTTCGTCCCGACCTTCGCGTATGAGTTCAACGACGAGAACGCGCCGCAGAACTTCCTGCCTGCCGTGAGCTTCCCGTACGGCGCAGCGCACGCCTCGGAGATCCAGTACATCTTCCCGGTCGCCAACCCGTCGACAGTTGGTTTCAAACTCCCGCAGACGCCGCTCAACGCCAACCAGCTGCGGCTGTCGGACAAGATGGTCGACTATTGGACCGAGTTCGCAGAGAGCGGCAATCCGAATGGGATCGGCACGCCGCACTGGCCGCGCTTCCATCGCGACCGTCAGGTGATGCAGTCCTTCGTCCCGCCGACGCCGACCACAGAGGCGAACTTCGCCACCACGCACCAGTGCGCGTTCTGGGACCAGCTGGTGGGCCGCACCCTGCCGCCCGACAATGATCACGACCACAGTGCCGACAACGATTGAGGGCGAGTCCTCGCGCTGAGTTCACCCCATCGCGCACGCGCGATGGGGTTTTCGTTTGGAGAGATGGCCTCGACGACGGCTGCCGGTCTTGCCGACAATCGAAGCGAAATGCGCTCGATGAAGATCAATCCGTGGTCGCTATGCCCGAGGCGACGCTGGAATCTCTTGCAATGGGGCGATCTCAACCTGGTTTGAATTATAGGTCGTGGCGCCACATGGCGCTGAACGGTCGTCGCTCAGCACATTTGCGCAGCCGCGCTGATCGGTGCCGTCACTGTCCGGTGTGAACCAAGCGCCTTCCTTGATCGAAACGACACCCGGCGCGATACGATCGGTAACATGCGCCGGCGGACTTCATCGGCGAAGGGCACTTCGAGCGGCACGTCCGACGCAGGCGCAAGCAAAATGCCGAGCGGCGCGCCGTGCTCTTGCAAGCATTGCATGATGCGTTTGGCGAGGCGGCCGTGATTCAAGGCGCGAGCGCCGGTCTGCATCTGACGCTGAGGTTTCCTGAAGTGGCCGAAGCGAGAACGAAAGACATTATCGAAGCCGCGCGGTCGGTCGGGGTCGCGGTGTATTCGGCCGGCCCCTACTACGTGCGAACGCCGAAATCGGCCGGCCTGCTGCTTGGTTATGCGGCCTTAAGTCCGCAAGAGATTCGCAGCGGGATTCTCCGCCTCGGTCAGGCGTTCGATCGGACCCTGTCAAACGGACCACGGCAACTTTCGGCGCCAGGCAGGCAAAGCGCACGGCGCTGAAGTGCCGTTTGAATCTGCAGCCTCAAAACAATGAGCGCTTTCACCTCGGCATGACGGAGAATTTTGAGGCCCAAGCTGCGTCGACTGAGCGAGCCGCTTGGCAAAATCTTGAGACGATGGCCCGCAAAAAACAGGGGCCGGCTCGCTGCCGGCCCCGATCGCGCTTGGTTTATTCGCTTCTCGACTATCGGAAATCCCGGTCGCCGCCGCGATCGTCATCACCATCGTGATCGTGATCTCTGCCGAAGTCGAACAGGTCGAACAGATCGCCGATCGCCGGCATGTTGACGGGAACGTAGGGATTGTCGTCGTCGACGCGCGGATTGGGCAGGTTATCGCGGCTGCGCTCTGTGAGCTTGCCGAGATGCCAGTTGCGCTCGACGAATTTCACAAAGGAGGAGTGTTCATTGTAGACGTGGCTGATGTGACCGCCCCGCGAGAACGGTGAAACCGCAATCATCGGAATGCGCGGTCCCGTGCCGAAGAAGTCGACCGGTTGGATGAAGCCGGAATCATAGTATCCACCACCCTCGTCCACCGTGACGAAGATTGCCGTGCTTTCCCATAGCTCCTTGTTGCCTTGGGCAAGATTGATGATGTTCTTGGCGAACTCTTCGAACAGGTCGAACTTCGAGGACGCCGGATGGCCGTCCATGGCGCCGTCCGGCTTGACGTAAGACACCGCCGGCAGCGTGCCGTTCTTGAGATCGGTGAACAGATCGGTGACGTCGCGCATATGGTCGGCGCGCAGCGACGGATAGTTCAGCTGATACTCGAACGGGTTGCAGATGTTGCAGTAGATTCCGTCGAGCGGGGTGCCTGTCCCGGAAACATTATAGCTGCCACCATAATACTTCCACGGGATGTTTTTCGCACTCAGGAGATCGCCGATGCTGGTCTGGGTCACGGTTGGAACAGAACCGGCGCCGGTTTGCGTGCCTTGCGGCGTCCAGAACGGGTCGATGTTCACCGCGGGGTAATAGTGGCCCGGATCGCATTTCGTCTGCAACTTAAAGGGCAACTTGCCGAGATAATCCAGGATAGGCTTGACCCCAGGCGCCGCTGGATCGGAGCAATTGAACCACTGCTTGCGCGCGGTGTAGAGATTGAGCGTGTTGGGCTGCGGATCGGGATTGTAGATGGTGTTGGCCGGCGGTGTCGCGGCGTTGCCGTGGCCGTCGCCGAAAAATAGCTGATCGGCAAAGCCGAGCGGCATGCTGTCGGGCCAGGTCCCGCCCATCACCGGCTGATGATAATTGTCGCTCATGGTGTAGTTGTCGGCGAGGAATTTCAGAAACGGCACATCGCCGTTCTGCATGTTGAAGAACGCCATGGTCTGGCCGGTATCGTGCGGCGTGCCGCCGGGCGGCGTCGAGTAGGTCGTGGTGATCGCCGATTGCAGATCGTGCAGGCAACCGGTCGGATTGCGGCGGGTGACGTGCTCCTTGTCGATAGCGCAATCCATCTGCTGATACATCTGGAAAAACTGATGGATGGTGTCGCCGGTATAAGCATCATAGGGCATGGTTGGGCCGGTCATCTGGAATGGCCCGGGCGGCAGGGTGTTGACGTTGGTGATGCGGGTATCCGGGCCTAGGCTGTTGGGCAGGCCGGTGCCGCCGGTTCCGAACAGGAACTGGTCCGCGGCCGGCAAACCGGGATCGCCGCCCGGCAGAAGGAGAATGCCAGCAGCCGGCGAGTTTTGCACGCCGGCGAGGTCCGGCGCAGGCAGCGTCGTATATAATGTCTTGTTGGCCAAATCGGCGCTGATGAAAAATTTTCCTCCGTTCGGCGCGGAGGTGATCTGAAACTGATGCGCCCTGTCGAAATTCTCGTTCGGCGATCCGTCCACCTTGATGACGCGCTCGCTCAGCAGGTTCAAGACCCGTTCGTGGTCTGATTTCGGCCTGTAGGTGGCGAACAGATGGTCAAAGCTGCGATTTTCGCCGACAATAATGATGACATGCTTGATCGGTGACGCAGTATTGATTCGTTCAGCCGAGTTCTGGGCAAAATCGTGATCGCGCCCGTCGTCCGCGCGAACACCTTGCGAAAGCGCAAGGGTTGTTACGGAAGCGCCAAGCAATAGACCAAGCCTGAGCGCAAGCGAAGCTTTCGACATTAGCTCTCTCCTATTTGGATTTTTTGGAATTCGTGAGCAACAGGCGTGTTCTTATTCCCCGACGATGACACTCATTTTCCGGTTGCGTGACGACGCAAAACAAATCGCGCGACCGCAATGTCGCGGCGGCTCACCCGGACCTGTCGTTCCGCGATTTTCAGGATGAGGTTGAGACGCGCCAGATCGCCCCGACGATCCCTGCGGGGCTCTCGGCATCGATACCGACGAGCTGGAGAGCGTGCGCGACGAACACACCCGCCCTTGGCGTGGCTTCGACGACTGAATCTCTTGGGAATAGCGACAACGCGAATTTGGCGCGGCGCGGCAGGAAACAACGACGCCCGCGATTTATTCCGACGGGGCTCGGATTTTTTTCTTCTGCATTCCCGAGCGTTGGGTGGCTCGTTTCGCTCCCAACTCGCGCGCGGCCGACTGCGGTTGTTGGCAACGGTGGCACTTCAACAAGAAGTCATAATCCTTTCATCGCGCTGTGACGCAGCTCTGAAAGGTTCCGCGCGGCGCTCCCCTCATTCCGTCACTGCGCCGCAGCCAATCGCATTTTTCCTACGTCCAAAAGGAGCCAATCTTCATGCGTTTGCCCAGAACCCTCGGTCTGGTATCCGCTCTCGCCCTCATGGTCGCCGGCGCCAGCGCCGTCGCCGAAGATCACGACGGCGACCGCGACGATTTCCGCCGCGTCCAGACCGCGACGCCGATCAGGCATCTGGTCGTCATCTTTCAGGAGAACGTTTCGTTCGATCATTACTTCGGAACCTACCCGAAGGCGCAGAACCTCGCGGGCGAAACGCCGTTCGTGGCGAAAAAGAACACGCCGAAGGTGAACAACCTGGTCAACCCGCTCGACGTGAACCACAATTTCGGGCCGCTGGCGGGCGTCGATCTCGTCAACAATAACCCCAACAACAATCCCGCAGCACCCAATAACGGCAAGCTGAATGGTGCGGGCGCGTCGAACCCCTTCCGCCTTTCGCCGGCGCAGGCGCTCACCAACGATCAGGGCCACAATGAGAGCCCCGAGGAAAGTGCGTATGACGACGGCAAGATGGACGGCTTCCCCGCCTGGGTGAACGCGTCGGGGCCGCCGCCGGCCGGTCTTGTCAACAACAACGCCCTGGTGATGGGCTATTTCGACGGCAACACCACCACTGCGATCTGGAACTATGCCCAGCATTTCGCGCTGAACGACAACAACTACACCACGCAGTTCGGTCCCTCGACGCCGGGCGCGATCAACCTGATCTCCGGACAGACCAATGGCTTTGATAAATCTATCAACGTCTTTAAAGCCGATGGCGTGTCCCTCGCGCATTCAACCCATGAGGCCTTCGGTGACGCCGCCCACCTTGCCAGCAATTTGACCGAGATCGGCGACGGTGATCCGCTCGGCGATGTTTGCTCCAACCCAACTCTCGATCAGGTCACCATGCACGGCAAGAACGTCGGTGACCTCTTGAACGCTAAGGGCATCACCTGGGGATCGTTCATGGGCGGCTTCGACCTCAGCGTGGTCAACGCCAATGGCACCACCGGCTGCGCCCGCGAAACCGATCCCACCGCGCCGGGCACGCCGGCCTTCACCTCGGTGGATTACATCCCGCACCACGCCTGGTTCCAATATTATACCTCGACGGCGAATCCGAATCACTTACGTCCGAACTCGGTTAAGGCGATCGGTCAGAGCCTGATCCCAGGGACCCACACGCCGGAACCGGCCAACCACAACTACGATATCCATGACTTCTTCGACGCGCTGAAAGCGCACAATCTGCCCTCGGTGAGCTTCCTGAAGGCGCCGGCCTTCCAGGATGGTCATGCGGGCTATTCCGACCCGCTGGATGAGCAACACTTCCTGGTTAACGTCGTCAACACTTTGCAGAAGAGCCCGGAGTGGTCGGAAACCGCTGTCATCATTCTCTATGACGACTCCGACGGCTGGTACGACCACCAGATGCCGCCGATCGTCAACCCGTCGTTCAGCGGTCAAGTCGACAAGGTCAACACCGTCGATACGCTCAATGCGCCCGGCGTCTGCAATACCAGCAACGGCTTCCAGCAGGGAAGGACGACTCCGGCATCACCGCTCAACGGCGCCTTCGGCCAGCCGGTGCAGGGCCGCTGCGGTTACGGAACCCGCATGCCGCTCTTGGTGGTATCGCCATTCGCCAAGCGCAACCACGTCGACCACACGCTCACCGACCAGAGCTCGGTGCTGCGGTTCATCGAAGACAACTGGCTGCACGGTGAGCGCATTCAACCGGGCGGTTCGTTCGACACCATTGCCGGCACGATCGAGCATATGTTCGATTTCGACGATCGCCATGAGGACAACCCGCGCAAGGTGATCCTCCACGAGACGACCGGCGCCGTGGTCTTTGCCACGGGCGGCGACGATGATGATCGCGATCATGATCGGCACTGACTGACGTAGCGGCGCTAAGGCAATGCCCCCGGGGTTCGGACCCCGAGGGCATTTTTTCATCTGAAACACGCTATAGTGCCGAGCGAACTCCCATTCCCGCCCCGCATCGCGAGCCCATGATCGCAACCATCTGTCTCGCCCTGCTCTATCTCGCAAGCGCCTTGCTCGCGTGGATCGACCTACGCCGCGGCATCATTCCGAACTGGGTCAACCTCGCTATCGCCATCATTGGCCTAGCCCGGGCTGCCATCCTCGACGGCTGGACAGCCGCGTTTGGGGCTGCGTGCGAGGGCGCCGTCATCGGCGCGATCGTCTTTCTATTGCGCCAGCTCTATTTCAAGTTCCGGAAATTTCACGGCCTCGGCCTCGGCGACGTCAAGCTGCTCGCCGCGTCCGGCATCTGGATTGGCGCCGGCGGCGTTCCGGTGCAGCTCTTGGTGGCGTCACTCGCCGCGCTCGCGGCAGCCGGTGTCATGCAACTGGCAGGGCGGACGATGACGCGGCAGACATCACTTCCATTCGGCCCGTTTCTCGCGCTCGGACTATTGGTCGCGCTTGCGCTTCTGCAACACGGCTGGATCAACTAACGCTGGCCGGCCAAGCTGCGACAGCGAGTCCGCTAGTCCCTGTCCCTGCGTGACAACGCTCTCGCCCTGTCCGCGTGCCAGCCCGGCAGCACCGGTACCGGGCTGCGGCAAGCTCAATATCGCGGTCTGCTGGTCGCGCTCCAGCGTCACCTCGCGGCCCTGAACCGAACGCAGTCTCCAGCCTTGATAGTCGTCGCCGATTTTCAAGCGTAGTGCGGCCTTGGTGGTTTGATCGATGAAAATCCCGAAGCTTTCATCGCCGCCGGCGATGGTGCCGACCAGCGAAAGCTGTGGACGCTCGGCCCGCGGTTTCGGCGGCGGTGGCGGCGCCTTCGCCACCGGGGCCGACGCGACAGCGGCAGGCGGAGGCCGCCGCGACGATGAAAAAATCGGCCGCTCACGCGTGTTCGACAACGTCGCAAGCGGAATCGGCCAAAGCGGATTGGCGCTGGGTGTGGGTTCAGGCGCTGTGGACGGCGGCTCCGGAGGCCGTGGAGGCTGAACCACCACCGTCTCGGCAGCCGCCGGCGAATCCCAGAGCGACGACGCGGCGATGCCGCCGGTACGGCGTGGAGCATCCGCATCGATATCGGCTGTGTCGATCGGCAGCGCCGAGGTTGAGGCGGAAATGCCAAGCGCAGACGCCAGCAGCAGGGTAAGG